>Ga0169931_10006696_pt1 | contig 17282 bp, 11 predicted proteins | sample Kivu_15m_20L_FD_129675 | JGI IMG/M metagenome (GOLD analysis project Ga0169931, IMG submission 129675) | Freshwater microbial communities from Lake Kivu, Western Province, Rwanda to study Microbial Dark Matter (Phase II) - Kivu_15m_20L... | ecosystem: Environmental > Aquatic > Freshwater > Lake...
CCATCGGGCCTGGGTGAGCTGGGTGCTGACGGATCTGCTGGAGTTTCCCGACGAGGTGCTGCTCAGCGGGCAAGGCATTCCCCCGGCGCTGAAGGTGACCTTTGCGGAGCATCAGCTCACCCTGCGCCCGGACTGGGTGGTGGTAGAGCCCGACGGCGGCAAGCCTTGCCTGCTGGTGCAGGTGGTGCCACCGGAGCAGGGGCTAGAGAAAACCTATCGCAATTCCCGCTGGAAGGCATCTCCGGCGACGGGGATGATGGAGCTGCTGCACGCCACCGATGTGCGCATGGGGCTGCTGACCAATGGCGAGCAGTGGATGCTGGTGAATGCCCTCAGGGGCGAGGCGACGGGCTTTATCTCCTGGTATGGCAACCTGTGGCTAGAGGAGAAGCTGACCCTGCGGGCGTTTCAGAGTCTGCTAGGGGTGCGGCGGTTCTTTGCGGCAGATGCGGGGGAAACCCTGGAAGACCTGCTGACCCGCAGTAAAGATGCCCAGCAGGAGGTCACCGACCAACTGGGTTTTCAGGTGCGCAAGGCGGTGGAGGTGCTGGTACAGGCCATCGATCGCATCGACCAAGACCGCGATCGCACCCTATTGACTAGCCTACCCGAAGCCGCGCTGTATCAGGCGGCGCTGACGGTGATGATGCGGCTGGTGTTTTTGTTCTCGGCAGAGGAGCGGGATCTGCTGCTGCTGGGGGATCCGCTCTATGACCAGTTCTATGCGGTTTCCACCTTGCGTGCCCAACTGCGCGAATTAGCTGACCAGGCAGGGGAAGAACTGCTAGAGCGCCGCTACGATGCCTGGGTGCGGCTGCTGGCGACGTTTCGGGCTGTCCACGGCGGCATTCACCACGATGCGCTGAAGCTGCCCGCCTATGGGGGGCAACTGTTTGACCCCGATCGCTTTCCGTTTTTAGAAGGGCGACCGGCTGACACCCACTGGCAAGAGACCCTAGCCGCCCCCATCCCCATCAACAACCGCACGGTGCTGCACCTGCTGGAGGCGCTGCAACTGCTGCAAATTAAGGTGGGTGGCACGGTGGAGCCGCGCAAGGTGTCGTTTCGGGCGCTGGATATTGAGCAGATTGGCCATGTGTATGAGGGCCTGCTCGACCATACGGCGGTGCGGGCCAAAGGCACCATGCTGGGGCTGCTGGGCACCAAGAATAAAGAGCCGGAGGTGGCCCTGGAGGAACTGGAGCGACTGCACAGCAAAGGGGAGCAAGACCTGCTGACCTTTTTGAATAAGGCCACCGGCAAGTCAGAGGCGGCGTTGAAGAAGCTGTTGCCAGCCTCTGGTGGGATAGCCGTCCCGGCTGTCCAGATCCCTGAAGGGACAGGCCAGAGGCCTATCCTACAAGAGCCGAACCATGGCCTCGACCCTCAGGAGCGTAACCAGATCCTGATTGCCTGCCACAATGACCCGGTGCTGTTGCAGCGGGTGTTGCCCTGGGTCAAGCTCATTCGTCTCGACACCTTTGACCAGCCGACGGTGATCCCGGCGGGCAGTGTGTTTGTCACTCAGGGCAGCGATCGCCGCGAGACGGGCACCCACTACACCCCCAAAACCCTGACCGAAGAAATCGTCAAATATACCCTGGAGCCGCTGGTCTACGCAGGGGTGGCGGAGGGTAAACCCAAGGAGGAATGGCAGCTAAAGTCGGCCCCGGAGCTGCTGGCGCTGAAGGTGTGCGATATGGCCATGGGCAGCGGGGCCTTTTTGGTGCAAGTGTGTCGGTATTTGTCGGAGCGGTTGGTGGAAGCTTGGGAACAGGAGATTCCCCCTCATCCCCCAACCCCTTCTCCCACCGGGGGAGAAGGGGAGCTAGAAACCCCTCCAGTTCCCCTCTCCCTTGATGGGAGAGGGGCTAGGGGTGAGGGTGATCAGGGGTCTGAAGGTAAAGCCCCGGAACGATGGGACGTTCCAGAAGCAATCAGACAAAAAATGGTCGAAGTTGCCCGCCAGTTTCGCAAAGAACCGACTCCTAGCGAAGGTGTTTTATGGCAAGCGCTTCGGGGCAAGAAGCTAGAGGGCCGCAAGTTCAGAAGACAGCAACCCATCGGCTCTTTCGTTGTTGACTTTTTCTGTCCAGTAGAGCGTCTAATTGTCGAGGTCGATGGCGGCATCCATGAAACTCAAAAGGAATACGACAGTCAGCGCCAAAACCTCCTCGAATCCTTAGGGTTGAGGTTTGTCAGGGTCAGTAGCAACTTGGTTGAATCCAATCTGCCTGAAGCCCTTGAACGCATTAAAGCTGCCTTTGCTCCGGTTTCTCCCCCTCTTCCCCCTAACCCCCTACTCCCACAAGGGGAGCAGGGGGAACAAGAGAGTCCTCCAGTCCCCCTCTCCAGTTCTGGGAGAGGGGCTAGGGGTGAGGGCCTCCACATCCTCCCCGATGGCTCTCTCTCCACCGCCGAACCGGGGGAGGCCATTCTGCCCAATGACCCGGATGAACGTCTGGCCGTGGCCCGCCGCATTGTGGCCGATTGCTGCCTCTATGGAGTAGACAAAAACCCGATGGCGGTGGAGATGGCGAAGCTCTCCCTGTGGTTGATTACGCTGCAAAAAAATCGGCCCTTTACCTTTCTCGACCATGCCCTGCGCTGTGGCGATTCGCTGCTGGGGGTGACGCGGCGAGAGCAGATCGAGTTTTTGCACCTGAACCCCGATAACGAGGCGGTGCAGTTGCGGACGGTGTCGGAGATTTGGCGACCGCTGCTGGCCCAGGCGATCGCCAAACGCCAGGAGCTAGAGAGCTTTACGGTGAACGATATTCAAGACCTGGCCCGCAAGGAGGCGTTGCAGGCGGAGGCGGAGGCGCTGACGAGCAATATCAAAATTGCGGCGGATTATTTGATTGGCGAGGCCCTGGCCCAGGCGGGCAAGACGGGGAACCTGAAGGGGGAAGACCTGGGGGTGCTATCGGGGCTGGTGACGGATGCGCTGGAGGAAGCGGATGAGCGGGAGCGGGAAAATAAGCTGCGGCAGATTCGGGAGAAGGCCCAGCGGATGCTGAATGCGGGCAAGCCGGAGGGGCAGCCACCGAGGGAGCCGTTTCATTGGGCGTTGGAGTTTCCAGAGGTGTTTTTGGAAGAGGGGGCACCGACAGGTTTTTCGGCAATTGTGGGGAATCCTCCCTTCCAGGGCGGCAAAAAAATCACCGGGGCGGTGGGCACCGATTACCGGACTTTTTTGGTGGAATATTTGGCGGAAGGAGCGAGAGGAAACGCAGATCTCTGTTCCTACTTCTTTTTGAATGCGGGGAATTTGTTGGCTAAAGAAGGCAATTTTGGCCTGGTGGCTACCAATACGATCTCCCAGGGAGATACCCGCGAGGTCGGGCTAGATCAACTGGTGGCCCAGGGCTACACAATCCCCCGTGCCGTGCCCAGTCGCCCTTGGCCAGGGACGGCAGCGCTGGAGGTGGCCTATGTGTGGCTACACAAGGGTGACTGGCAGCGGAAATTTGTACTGAATGAAAATCTTGTAGACGGCATTACAGCCTATTTGACAGTGCCGGGTAAGTCTTTAGGCAATCCCTATCGACTGGTGGCGAATGAAAATAAATCTTTTCAAGGCTCCATCGTTTTAGGCATGGGTTTTGTGTTGGAACCTGAAGAAGCCCAGGCGTTGATCGACAAAGATCCAAAAAATAAGGATGTGCTATTTCCCTATTTAAATGGTCAAGACTTGAACAGCAACCCAGATCAATCACCGAGTCGCTGGGTGATCAACTTTTTTGATTGGCCCCTAGATGCCGACCATGATGATCCCAAGAATCCCAAAGGTTCGCCCTATGCGGCGGATTACTCTGATTGCTTGGCAATTATTGAAGAGAGGGTTAAACCTGAGCGCATCCGCAAGAAAGAGAATGGTGAGTTTGCTCTACGAAAGCCATTACCGCAAAAATGGTGGATTTATGCGGATAAACGGCCAGCACTTTATGGGGCGATCGTGGAGTGCGATCGGGCTTTGGTGACATCTCGACATAATAAAATTCTGATCTTTGAGTTTGTTGATGCAAAGCAAGTATTTAGTGAAGCACTTGTTGTGTTTGCATTACCTGGAAAAGCTGATTTGGCTTTGCTGCAATCCTCTATTCATGATTGCTGGGCATGGCAAAACTGTTCAACAATCCGAGATGCTGGTATACGTTACTCACCGTCCGATGGTTTAGATACTTTTCCCTTTCCCGATCGCACCGACACCCTAGAACAAATTGGCGAAACCTACTACACCCATCGCCAAACCATCATGCAAACCCGCCAAGAAGGGCTCACCAAAACCTATAACCACTTCCACGACCCCACCTGCACCGACCCCGACATCCAAACCCTCCGCGACCTCCACATCCAAATGGACACCGCCGTCGCCGCCGCCTACGGCTGGCACGACCTCCCCCTAGACCACGACTTCCACGACACCAAACAGGGCCTCCGCTTCACCATCAGCGAAGCGGCACGCCGCGAAGTGCTCGATCGCCTCCTCGCCCTCAACCACCACCGCTACGCCGAAGAAGTCGCCCAGGGGCTGCACGTTAAGAAGAAGGCAAAAGGCAAAAGTAAAAAGGCAAAAAGCAAACCCACCTCAGTCGCCGACCCCTCCGGCAAATACACCACCCAAGGCACCCTCTTCGGCGACGACACCCCCACCCAAGGCGAACTGTTTTAACCTCTTGTAGGATAGCCATCCTGGCTGTCCCCTCCTCAAGCCTGGGCAGGCCAGAGGCCCACCCCACAAGATTGGCCTTCAACTCTATTGTGGGATAGCCATCCTGGCTGCCCCTGATTCTGGGCAGGCCAGAGGCCCACCCCACAAGATTGGCCTTCAACTCTATTGTGGGATAGCCATCCTGGCTGTCCCTGGTTCTGGGCAGGACAGAGGCCCACCCCACAAGATTGGCCTTCAACTCTCTTGTGAGATAGCCATCCTGGCTGTCCCTGATCCTGGGCAGGCCAGAGGCCCACCCCACAAGATTAGCCTTCAACTCTATTGTGGGATAGCCATCCTGGCTGTCCCTGATCCTGGGCAGGCCAGAGGCCCACCCCACAAGATTGGCCTTCAACTCTCTTGTGGGATAGCCATCCTGGCTGTCCCTGGTTCTGGGCAGGACAGAGGCCCACCCCACAAGATTGGCCTTCAACTCTATTGTGGGATAGCCATCCTGGCTGTCCCTGATCCTGGGCAGGCCAGAGGCCCACCCCACAAGATTGGCCTCCAACTCTCTTGTGGGATAGCCATCCTGGCTGTCCCTGATCCTGGGCAGGCCAGAGGCCCACCCCACAAGATTAGCCTTCAACTCTATTGTGGGATAGCCATCCTGGCTGCCCCCCCAACCTGGGCAGGCCAGAGGCCTACCCTACAAGAAAATCCATTCCCCCCCTCTTGTAGTGGGATAGCCATCCTGGCTGTCCCTGGTTCTGGGCAGGACAGAGGCCCACCCCACAAGAGAAATGGGCATTCTGAGGAAGACGCTTCAGCTCTCAACCATGCCAGAGCCAAAACTCAAAATATCGCAAAGAACCCTTCCCCATTGGGAACTTGACGGCTCAGTCTACTTTGTCACCTTCAACACCTGGGAAAGGCTAGAACTCACCCCACCGGCCCGCCAAGTCGTCTTCGATGCCTGCCGATTTTTCGAGAATCAACGCTATCAGCTCTTCGCCTTGGTCGTCATGCCCGACCATGTTCATATGCTGATCCAGCCTCTCCCCAAAACAGACGCAGACTATTGGTCACTCAGCAGCATCCTCCACAGCATCAAAAGCTATAGCGCCAACCAAATTCCCAAAGTCATGCCCCACATCGGCACCGTCTGGCAGCCCGAAAGCTACGATCTCATTATCCGCAACGACCGAGAGTTCCACGATACCTGACACTACATCTGCCAAAACCCTATAAAAGCAGACCTATCCACTGCCCTCAATCCCTATCCTTTTCTCTATTCAATGTGAAATGTTTTAAGGTAGTCCAGCAGCCAACCAAGCCTCAGACCCAATGCCCGAAATCAGCCGCTTCTTCGGCATCATTGTCACCATGTACTACAACGAGCACTCGCCACCCCACTTCCATGTGCGCTATGGTCGTCAAAAAGCCCTCATCGACATCAAAACCCTCACCCTGCTCGAAGGCCAACTCAAACCTAGAACCCTCGGCCTAGTGGTCGAATGGGCTGCCCTGCACCAGGTCGAACTTATGCACAACTGGAATCTCGCCCGCCAACAACAAGCCCTCGACAACATCGACCCCCTAGAGTGACCATGCTGCAAGACATCATCGCAGTCAGCCCCCTATCTGATTATCAGCTCCAGCTCACCTTTGAAGATGGAGTCAGCGGCACTATCGATCTCGCCCAACTCATTCAGTTCGATGGCATCTTTGCCCCCCTTCGTGATCCCGACTTTTTTCAGCAAGTCGCTATCTCCCCTGATCTAGGCACCATCGTCTGGCCCAACGGCGCTGATCTAGACCCTGTCGTTTTGTACGCCGCCGTCCAACCCCGATCATCCCTTCCCCAGGTCGAAAAAGAAGCCAGTGCTAGCGACCTCGCCTATTCCCACAACCTTCTCCCAGAGCTACGCCAGCACTTTGGTGACTGGCTACAGCCAGACCTGGTGAGTGCCCGTATTCTCCACCAAGATGACTACGTCTTTCTAGAAATCCTAGGTCAAGCAGGCGATCGCGAGACCGTCGAGCGTTACAACCTGTTTGGCGCGAAATTCGATAGGCCACCCCACCAGTTCTCCCCGCTCTATACCCCCGAGCAGAACGCCCAAATTTTTCTGGCCAATCTCGACACCGACCACCTCATCACTTACACCGTCAACATCTTCACCCCAGACGGCTCCGAAGCCCGCGCCCGTCAGAAAACCGTGCTCTCAATACTTGAGAGCTAACTCACCTTGGCCGCAGCCCAAAAATTACGCGATAAGAAACTTGAAAACCCTGTTTCTAGCTTGGCAAGACCCCAACTCCCGCACCTGGTTTCCTGTGGGGCAGCTCACCCATGAACATGGGTTGTACCGCTTTAGCTACCTACAGGGAGCCCTAGAGGCCAGGAAGAACGCTGGGTTTGAGCCCATTCTCTCCTTTCCCAAGTTTGACTATACCTACGTCTCTAGCAACCTATTCCCCCTCTTTGCCAACCGGCTTCTCCGCCCCTCCCGCCCCGAGTACAAAGACTTTATCCAGTGGCTCAACATCCCCGAGCACCAAGACGACCCGATCGCCCTGCTGGCCCGCAGCGGCGGCAAACGCAAAACCGACAATTTTGAAGTCTTCCCCTGCCCAGAGCAAGAGGCCGACGGCAACTACCACATCCATTTCTTCACCCACGGCCTGCGCCATTTCCCAGAGGCCGAACAGCAGCATGTCCAAACCCTGCCGCCCGACACGCCCCTGAGGCTGATGCACGACCGTATTTATCGGTAATTGGTTATGAGCTATCTGTCTATCAAACTTGAAGCGGCTAAGCGTGCGATCGCCTTTCCCGGTTTCCACAGTGACGACCTGCTTGAAATTGCCCTCACCGACCCCTGCACCCTCAATGAGATGGCTCTCCCCAGGGCAGAACAAGACCGCATCAAACGCAAATACCGCACCCTGGCTTTCATGGGCGATGCGTTAATTGACGCCATCCTTGCCGACTACCTGTACAGCACTGGTCGAGAATTTGAGCGGGTAGAACTGGATAACTATCGGCAGGCAATTGCGGACAGGCCATCCCTTACTGCCTTTGCGATCGCCTTAGGCTTACCAGGCGTCAGCTCCTCCTGGGATCGTAAGAACCGCAAACCTCCAGAAGATGAACCCGGCACCTGGGGAGAGATGTTTGAGGCGGTTGTCGGGGTTCTATTCTTGGACGCCGACCGGGATTTTGACAAAGTGGCGCAGTGGTTCTGCGATCGCTTCCTTCGCGATGCCGTCGCAGACTATGAAGATGACGAGGACTCAACCTTCGTTTCCTCCGCCGATGCCGCTGAGATGATGGGTCTTTCCCGAGGCAATGGCGTCTCGTTTACTTGAGCGATCGCGCTGACCCTCTAGTAAAGGCCAGATGAAGAAAATCAGGGATTTCTGCCCACCTCTGGGAACCTTAAGCACAATGGCAACCAACGGCCTGATTGAGGCTTCCCACCAACAAGGCCCCAAGCTTCCATGGCAGATACCTGGCTCATCACCCAAAAGCCCTCCTTCATGACCGAATGGATGGGGCTACCGCCCAAAGAAAGCCACCAGGTACTCGAAAAAATCAACCTACTGCTGCAAGACCCCACCCCAGACGCCAAGGTCAAAAAGCAGCTCAAATACATGGGGGGCAAGCTCCACCGCCTGCGGGCTGGGCGCTATCGCATCTTCTACACCTTCGAGCATCCCTACGTCAGCCTGCTCGCCCTCCGCAAACGCGACGACGACACCTACGACGATGATATCGACGCAGAATTTCTGGGCGGGCTCGACCCCGACTTAACTGGCGGTTCCCAACCCCAGCAGCCCAACTGGGAAAAAATCTTCGCGCCTCAAGAGACCCCTAAAACCCCACTGCCCGAGCCCATCACCGTAGACCTGCTGAAGCGCCTGCGCATCCCCGAAGTCTGCCACCCTCGCCTACTCCCGATTCAAGACCGCGAGGCCCTGTTCGACTGTCCCGGCATCCCCGACGACATCATCCTCAAACTCGACGAGTACCTGTTTGAGCGCCCCTTGGTGGAAGTGCTCAAACAGCCCGACTTCATCGCCCAAGACACCGCCGACCTACTGCGCTTCAAAGAAGGCGACCTGCTGGGCTTCTTGCTCAAGCTCAACCCCGAGCAAGAAAAATTCGTCACCTGGGCCGCCAACGCCAAAGGCCCCACCCTGCTCAAAGGTGGCCCCGGCACCGGCAAAAGCACCGTCGCCCTCTACCGCACCCGCGAAATTCTTCACCGGCTCAAAGCTGCCGGGGTCGAGTCTCCCCGCATTCTCTTCACCACCTATACCAATGCCCTGGTTACCTTTAGTGAGCAACTGCTGAAACAGCTTCTGGGCGATGACCTGCGCCATGTGGAAGTGAAAACCGCCGACAGCCGTGTCTACACGCTCATTTGCCACGAGACCGGCAAACCCAAAATCGCCAACGGTGGCGACCTGAAGAAAATTTTGCCGGTGGTCATGGCGGAGGTGCTGGAGTCTCTACCCGGCAATCTGCTCCAGCAGCAGGCTCAGAAACTCATCCTAGAGCGGCTAACCCCAGACTACCTGCTCGAAGAAATCGGCACCGTTATCGAGAGCCGAGAGCTAACCACCCTGGAAGACTACCAGGCCACCTCACGGGCCGGGCGCAGGGTGCCCCTGAACCGGGTGCAGCGGCAGGCCATCTGGCATCTGAGAGAACACCTCAACCAGCACCTCGCCGCCCAGGGGGTAGAAACCTGGGAGCAGCTCCGCAGCCGTGGCGCAGACCTACTACGCACGATGGAAAATCCACCCGTTTACGACGCCGTGATTGTGGATGAAGCCCAGGATTTACCCCCCAACACCCTGCGCTTTTTGGTGCAGCTTTGCCAAGCACCCAACCGACTATTCATCACTGCCGATGCCAACCAGTCGATCTACGGCAGCAGCTTCCGCTGGGGCGATGTTCATAGCGACCTCAAGTTTGTGGGCCGCACCGGCATCCTGCGCACCAATCACCGCACCACCGCAGAAATTGACACCGCTGCCCACCACTACCTCCAATCTGGGCTACTCGACGACGAACCCGTCGAGCGCCAGTACATCAACTATGGCCCACCCCCAGCGGTGCGAGCGGTGGCAGACACCGCCGCCGAAGGCCAGCTCCTGGCTCAGTTTTGCCGCATGGCCGCCAGGGAGTTTCGCCTGGGCATCGATGCCTGCGCCATCCTCACCCCCAGCGAGCGCTCTGGGAAAGACATTGCTGGGCAACTCAGCTACCTGGGTCTCGAAGCGACCTTCATGGGCAGCAAAGAACTAGACCTAACCAAGACTGGCGTTAAAGTGCTGACGCTGAAAGGGGCTAAGGGACTGGAATTTCCGATTGTGGCGATCGCGGGTTTTATCGGCAGTCGCTTTCCCTACATGCCCAAAGACACCCCCGAAGCAGCCGCCCAGGAAATTCTCAACCGCGAACGCCGTACTCTGTTTGTTGGCATGACCCGCGCCATGCGGGCTTTACTGGTAGTAGTCCCTGAAAAGAAACCCTCGGTTTTGCTACAAGACTTTGACGAATCGCTCTGGAATCTAGGTAAGACGACAGCATGACGGTCATCAAGCTTCCATCCGTGCTTCCTGGCGACCTAAATCTGGACGCCGTAAACCAGCAGTTAAGAGCAGGCACTGCCCAACTGGATTGGAGTGCTGTTACCTCTGCGCCTGAGTCCGCCCTAACCGTCTTACTGGCTGGGCTGGATATTTCCAACGATGCCGACATCCTGGGGATCGACGGCGCGATCGCCGACACCGTCGTCGATCAAATCTTGGCCTTTAATCAGCAACACCCCTCCCAACCAGCCCCTAAAGCATCCTCCGCTTCTTCTGAACCTGGCTCTCGCCCTGGGCTATGGACAGCACCTCCTGAAGGCGCTTCCCCAGAACCTGAGCCATCGGATGTCCCGGAACCAACTCCTACCTACGGTTCTGATGAAGATGACAAAGCCCCCCAGGTCAGCGCCAAATCAGAGAAGTATCACGTCTTCAAGCAAGCCACCCCCGCTGAAATTCGCCGGGAGCTAGAAGAGCGCATTATCAACGACCTGCGCGGCCCAGCCCACGGAGCTGACGAGGAAGTAGACGAAGCCCACGTCACCGATCGCTATCTGGTTGGGGTTCTAGCACCCACCATCCGCAACAAAAGCGTCGAAGCAGAGACCGAAGCTGGGGTCGAAGACCAGCCCGAATTGCAGGACAACCTGGCCCTCGCCGACAAAGACAACGCCGAGGAAGGCAACACCGAGACCAACGTGCCCGCCACCGACAGCATGTTTCCCTCATCCATGGGGCTAACCTTTTGCGTCAGTGCTGAGGCCAAAACCCTTGAAGTCACCACCGAATGGGGCTGCTACATCCGGCAGGCCAGCGAGATTAGCTTTACCGACAAAGGCAATCCCAAACAGGTGTGGAAGCGCTACCCCCTCAAGGGCTCGGTCACGCTAGATCTGTCATCCACAGGAGAGATCGATGAGGTGCCGGTGCCCGATCAAGCCCCCTCCGTCTATCTGCGCGGCCAAATTCGACAGCTTCCTGACCAAGACTGGATTATCAGCCTGTTTCTAGTCAATGGCCAACAGGAGCCTAACCAAAACAAGGACACTGCCTGGTTGTTTCAACCCGAACTGTCGGTCAAATCGCCCCATTCCGATAACTCAGATATCTTCATCCGCAAACCCCTAGAGCAACATACGGCTGCCCTAGATCCGGCCATCCACGCCGAAAACCAGGCCATGGCCATGCTGTACCGCAACCATGTCGAATTTGCCGTGGGGCATGGGGTCGGGGTTCATGCTGAGGTGTCTGATACGGATCCGGCCCGAGCGGTCTGCCTATCTACTAGCGTTTTGCCCGCCTACGAAGTTCCAGCCACCAAGCCTCCTACCGAAGAGCAGATTCCGGCCCTTGCAGGCCTGGTGCTAGATATGAAGCAGCTGGCAGAGGCCACTGACGCTGAACTGCAAACCATGCTGCGGCCCCTCACTGCCGCCTACACCACCTGGATAGAGGATCAGGAGGCGAAGACTGATGAGCCAGGCCAGAGGCTAGAGGAGTATCAAGCTGTAGCCGAAGGGGCGATCGCCAACTGTCGATTGGTTCTAGCCCGCATCGAAGCCGGGCTGGAGACGCTCAGAGACAACCCTCAGGCCGCCGATGCCTTTCGCTTCATGAACCAGGCGATGGGGCAGCAGCGCATTCACTCTGCCTACGCTGAGCGACGGCGGCGGGGAGAAACGATCACCCTTGAAGCCGTTGATGTCCCCATTGGGCGCAGTTGGTATCCTTTTCAGCTGGCCTTTATTCTGCTCAACCTGCCCAGCACTACCGACCTCAACCACCCCGATCGCTCCCATCCCACCGATGCTGTAGCCGATCTGCTCTGGTTCCCCACTGGGGGTGGTAAAACCGAGGCTTACCTTGGCCTCACCGCCTACACCATCGGCCTGCGCCGTCTCCAGGGCATTGTCGAGGGTCGAGACGGCCTGCATGGGGTGGCGGTGCTGATGCGCTACACCCTGCGCCTGCTCACCCTCCAGCAGTTTCAGCGGGCCACCGCTCTGATCTGCGCCTGTGAAACCATCCGCCGCGCCGATGAGAAAACCTGGGGTACCGATCCCTTCCGCATTGGGCTGTGGGTAGGGATGCGAAACACTCCCAATAAAACCGCTGATAGTGACGAAGCGGTTAAACAACACCGTGAATCGAGACTGCGGGGCAGCGGTACCCCCCACCAGCTCACCAACTGCCCCTGGTGCGGCACCAAAATTGACCCAGGGCGCAACATTACAGTAGAACGCTTCGAGAAAGGTCGGGGCAGAACCTTGATCAAATGCGGCGATCCCCTGGGCCGCTGTGACTTTTCTAAGGGAGACGGGTTGCCCGTGGTGGTGGTGGATGAAGAAATTTACCGACTCCTGCCCACGCTATTGATCGCCACCGTGGACAAGTTTGCCCAAATGCCCTGGAAAGGGGAAGTGCAGATGCTGTTTGGGCAGGTGAATGGCTACTGCGATCGCCACGGGTTCCGCTCCCCAGATTTAGAAGACAGCGATCGCCACAACAAAGTGGGCCAACATCCCGCCGCCAAGACTGTTCCCCACAGCAAGCTCAGGCCCCCAGACCTGATCATCCAGGATGAGCTGCACCTAATCAGCGGCCCCCTCGGTACCCTGGTGGGGCTCTACGAAACAGCGGTCGATCAGCTCTGTACCTGGCAGGTCAACGGCCAGCCCGTGCGGCCTAAGGTGATTGCCTCTACCGCCACCATTCGCCAGGCCCAGGTGCAGGTTAACAGTCTGTTTCTAAGAAACCTCAGCATCTTTCCGCCCCAGGGGCTAGACATTAAAGACAACTTCTTCTCCCGCCAGCGAGACCCTGCCGAGACCCCAGGGCGTCGCTATTTGGGCATTTGTGCCCCTGGTCGGCGGCTCAAGGCGACGATGATCCGGGTTTACCTGGCCGTGCTCTCCTCCGCCCAGAGTCTCTATGAAGTCTATGGTGAGGCTGCCGACCCCTGGATGACACTGGTCGGTTACTTTAACTCTTTGCGTGAGCTAGGAGGAACTCGGCGGTTAGTGGATGACGACATCCGCACCCGCCTGGCCCGCATGGATGAGCGGGGGCTCTCCAAACGCTACTTCAGAGCCATTGATGAGCTGACCTCTCGCAAAGACTCTACCGAAATTCCCGCTATCCTAGACCGCCTCGAAACCCCCTTTGACCCTAAAACCGAAGCCGAAAACCAGGCCAAGCGCAAAGCCAAAGAAAAGGTCGAGCGGCCTGACCCCTTAGATGTCATCTTGGCCACCAATATGATTTCCGTTGGGGTCGATGTGCGACGGCTGGGGGTCATGGTCGCCTGCGGCCAGCCTAAAAACACGGCTGAATATATTCAGGCTACCTCTCGGGTGGGGCGTACTTTTCCGGGCCTGGTGATCACCGTCTACAACTGGGCACGCCCTCGGGATCTCTCCCATTACGAGCGGTTTGAGCATTACCATGGCACCTTCTATCAAAACGTAGAAGCGCTCTCGGTTACCCCCTTTGCCCCTGGGGCAACCTATCGAGGGCTGTTTGCCCTGCTAGTATCGCTGGTGCGACTAGCTGGGGAAGACTTTAACGGCAATGACAAAGCCTTGGCTGTAGAGCGCAACCATCCCTTTGTCCAGGCGGCGGTCGAGGCCATTGTCCACCGGGCTGGCCTGGTCGCCGATGCCCAGACTGCGCAGAACATTCGTCGCGAGTTGGAATCAAAATTGGACGATTGGCTGTCTAAAGCCCGCACCATTGGCGGGGCCAAGCTGAAATACCAGGTCAAATCCAAAGATGGTACGACCGTCAATCTGCTGGTACCTGCTGGACGGGGAAAATGGGAATTTTCCACCTGTCTCAATTCCCTCCGCAATGTAGAGCCCACCATTAACCTGGTGCTGACCGACCAGGCTCCCGACGACGACTTCCGCACCCCTCAGCCCTATATCGAGCCGTCATGACCGCATCTCCATACCGCCACCGCGTCGGCGAGCTGCGCCCCAGCCAGATTTTGTTTACCTATGGCATTGGCGCGATCGCAGATTTGCCCAACCTTTCGGCCATGGTGATGGGTCTAGAAGGGTGGGACAAAACCCGTACCCTGGAACTCAACGAAGAACGCCTGCTGGCCGCTGTGCGCCAGGAGTTGGGTAGTCAGGTGAAAGACTTGCGATCGCCCCCCATGCCCCCTGACCCAGATGGCGGCTTCGATCCCTTCGACGAGGCCGCCCGTATCGGCATTCCCGTCTCTCCGTTTCCGACTTGGATGGTGTGCCCTCGGTGCCGTCTGCTGGCCCCCCTACAGTCGCAGCTGTTTGAGCTGAAAACAAACCCCTATCGCCCCACCGAAGCCCGCTATGTCCATAAAAATTGCCCCAAGGCCAAAAAGCCCCCTGCCGTCATTCCGTCCCGTTTCCTAGTCGCCTGTGAGCATGGCCACCTAGACGATTTCCCTTGGCATTATTTCGTGCATCGGGGGCCATCAGACTGTCAGGGCTCCCTGAGGTTTGAGGAGTATGGCGTTACCGGAGCCGCCACCGATATCATGGTGCGCTGCGATGGCTGCGATGCCAAAGCTCGTCGCCTATCGGAAGCTTTTGGTGAGTCGGGCAAACAGACCATGCCCCGCTGCCGGGGACGCCACCCCCACATTCGCAGCTTTGACGAAGAGTGCTCTCAACAAATGCGGGGCATGCTGCTGGGGGCTTCTAACGGCTGGTTCGGCATCACCCTATCGGCGCTTTCGATTCCCATCGCCTCTAATCAACTGACCCAGCTGGTGCAAGACAACTGGGTTACCCTCGGTAAGGCAACCAGCCTAGAAATTCTTCAGGTGCTTTTGTCGGCCCTGCAAGCCACCGGCCAGCTTCAAGAATTTGCCAAATATTCCACCGAGGAGATCTGGGAGACCATTGAGGCCATCCAGCAGGGGCAAGCAGAAACCGATGCCCAAGACTTGAAGACTCCAGAATGGGAGGTCTTTTCCCTTTCAGTCGCGACCCAGAATACGACTGAGTTTCAGCTGCGCCCGGTAGCACCGCCGGTCGGCTACGAAACCTATTTCAACAAGATTGTCCTGGTGGAGCGCCTGCGTGAGGTGAGGGCACTGGTTGGCTTCACCCGGATTCAGTCTCCCGGCGACTTTGACGATACGGGCAATATTCCTTCGGAGTTTCGAGCCCCCATTAGCCGCAATGACCCACTCTGGGTTCCGGCCACCGAAGTAAAAGGAGAGGGCATATTTTTGCAATTTGAGGAGAACTACCTCCAGTGGTGGGAACAGCAGCCCCAGGTATTTGAGCGGGGGCAACGCACCCGCGAGGCCCAAAAGCAGTGGCTACGGACTCGCAACCTTGACCCCGCCAAGATCCCCTTTCCGGGCATGCGCTATATGCTGATGCATTCCTTTGCCCACGCCTTGATGCGGCAGTTGGCCATTGAATGCGGCTACAACGCTGCCAGCCTACGGGAAAGAATCTATTCCAAACGACCGGAGGATGACAACGGCCCCCAGGCGGGTGTTTTAATCTACACCGCTGCCCCAGACAGCGAAGGTACCCTGGGCGGGCTGGTCAGCCTTGGGGAACCCAAAACTTTGGGTTACCACATTACCCAGGCGCTGGCGGGCATGCGTCTTTGTGCCTCTGACCCGCTCTGTGCCGAGCATAAACCCCACCAGGGTACTCCCTCCCTCCATTGGGCCGCCTGCCATGCCTGCCTGTTTAGTCCTGAAACCTCCTGTGAGCGGGGAAACAAGTATTTAGATCGCTCTCTCCTGGTGCCCACCTTTGCCGACAAAACCCTAGCCTTTTTCCAGGACTGATTCGGTGTTGTCTCCCCTGCTCGACAAAATTCACCGTGCCGTTGGCCTGCTGCCAGCGCCCCTGCTGAGGGAGCTTTCAAGCCGCCTGGCCGCAGCCAATTCTCCCTATACGGAGGCTCTGGCCAACATCATTCTCCAATCTGTCAACAATCCTCGACTGCGGCGGAGCGTTCAGGATGTGCTGATTGCCTGGCGAGACGATAGGTCGCTGAACTGGGGGAGTAGGGAGCTGGCGGCAGCCATTACCAGTGCAGCCTTTGCCGTTCAATCTAGCCAGCGAGAGCTAGCGGTCGATCTGGTGTGGACTGGGCCAAGCACCTCTAGCTTGGCGATTCGGCGTACAGACCAAGTTCTGCTCCAGCTGATTCAAGACTGTCACCACGATTTGACCCTGATTAGCTTTGCTATCTACAAGGTTCCGGATGTCGTCCAGGCGCTTACCGTCGCCTTGGATAGGGGCATTCAACTGCGCATTCTGGCAGAGACCCCAGAGTCTGGAGATGGCAAGATTGCCTACGGATTGCAAGCCACCTTTGGGCGTGACATTCTCCAGAGAGCACAGGTCTTGGTATGGCCCAAGGAAAAACGCCCGGTTGGCGCAGACGGTCGCTATGGGTCGCTACATGTTAAAGGGGCGATCGTAGATGACCATCGACTCTTCATCAGTAGTGCCAACCTGACGGAATACGCCCTCTCCCTAAACATGGAATTGGGGGTGTTGATCCAAAGCGAGGCATTGGTTACCCAACTGAAAGGGCAGCTCGAAAGTATGGTGCGGGAGAAAGTAATTGTTCCATTGCGATCGCCCGATTGACCTTACATTAGGTCTCCGTCCAGAGCAGCCGCAGCTTTCGGCTAAAGGTTCCTCGGTCAATGCGTCGCTGCATCTGGCAGGCCAGCACCTGGTTTCGCTGAATGCCATACACGCTCATCGTGGCGTCAATCACCTCCCACAGATCAGCGAGTTCGGTCACCAGGGTGTCTTCACCGGATTCAGCCGCCTCCTGCGCTTCCTCGATCAGCTTTCGCCGCAGGGCTTGGCAGTAGTCAGCCTGAGTCATCTCCTCAATAGCAAACTTGACCTGTTGGCTTTCTAACCCACATTCCGCACTTTCAACTGGCACAGCGAGAATTAACTAGAGGCCTTAACAGAGGAGATAGTATTTCCGACAGGGTGCTCCAAAGAATTGCAGGATATGGCGATGCTCATCAGTAAGA
>Ga0169931_10006698_pt1 | contig 17279 bp, 6 predicted proteins | sample Kivu_15m_20L_FD_129675 | JGI IMG/M metagenome (GOLD analysis project Ga0169931, IMG submission 129675) | Freshwater microbial communities from Lake Kivu, Western Province, Rwanda to study Microbial Dark Matter (Phase II) - Kivu_15m_20L... | ecosystem: Environmental > Aquatic > Freshwater > Lake ...
CCGATCCGGTGGATGGGGGAAGACTTTCGTCGAGCCGTCGCCAAGTCCGACCATAATTTTCGGTCACCAGGACGAAAGGTCGATCGATGTTCGAACGATGCCCATCGACCGTCACATAGCAACGACTCGCACTGAATCTCGACGGCTCGATCGAACTGATAAACATTTGCGCCGGGAGCAGTTCTTTGAGCGGCTTGCTGGCCGGATCGGACGTACCCCCTTCCTCCTGTCCGCTCGCTGGAGCATCGAGCGTGGTCGCATCACTGGTTCGTTCGGCTGTGAAGGAGAGGGTAAACGCTCCTTCGTTGACGCTGAGCGTCCCCTTCATTTTCCCTTCACTCAGGGTCCCCTCGTACCGCAAATCGGCTGTCCCGCCGACTGCGTCGATCGAGAAACGTCCAGCGGCCGCGTCAAAGGTCCCATTGCCCAGCTCGCCACCCCCTTGTGACGATTCATACTGGCCGCTGTATCGGCCCGTTTCGGACCGTTTGAGCGCCAGTTGGAATCGCGCCCGTTGCGGTGGCATCATGTCGCTTTCAAAACGTCCGGTCCATGTGCCCGAAAGAGGATCGGCCGTTCCTCCCGGAGTCGCAGCGGGCTGCGGCGCCGTTTCTGCCGCAGGAGCAGCGTCTTGACTTGCTGCAGGTGGCGTCTGGGGAGCAGGTGGAGTTGTTTCAGGCGCGGGAGTTGTTTCGGGCGCAGGCGGAGTCTCCGGAGTCGGCGGAGTTGTCTCAGGCGCAGGCGGATTCGACTCGGATGCAGGTGGAGTTGTCTCCGCGGCAGGTGGCGTCTCCGGAGTCGGTGGAGTTGACTGGGCCACTGGCGGATTCGTTTCGGGCGCAGGTGGAGCTGTTTCGGGAGTCGGTGGAGTTGTCTCGGCGGCAGGTGGCGTCTCCGGAGTCGGCGGAGTTGTTTGGGGCGTTGCCGCGGAAGTTCCTTGTGGAGACGCGGTGGACTCGCGGCGCGGGGATCGTGGACCTCCACGGCGTCGCGGCGAGTTCCCGCTGTTGGTTGCTTGCGACTGATCGAGTTTCTCGGGTTCCGCCCAGATGTCGATCCATGATGTTCCACCATCGCGCGTCACCCAGAGCATGCCGTCGGTGGTGCCGACATAGAGGGTCTTTTCATCGAGGGGAGATTGTCCGATGGCGCTGCCCGAGCCTTCGGAGGACCGCGTGATTTCCGGCGAGATCACTTGGAGCGAATCCCCTTTTTTGACACTTCGGAAGACATAATTTCCGGCGCTAAAATGTGTCTGTGAATTGTGGGGGCTGAGGATGAAGGGCGTTTTCCAATTGAATCGGTACTCGACCCCGCGCACCGTACGCGGGCGAATCCCTCCCACTTCACCAGTCCGGAGATTACGTCGACCCATCGCGCCGTTTTGGCTTTCGTAATAGAGCTGGTCAGGATCGCTCGGGTCGACCAGGCAGACAAACCCGTCTCCACCTCCGATGCGGAACCAATCGGTGTTGACCGGTCCAGGATTGTTTCGCACGAGGCTGGGCCCACCCCAGCTGCCATTATCTTGCAAACCTCCATAGATGTTGTAATCGGGCCGAGTATCGATGCCGACGTGATAGAACTGGCCGATCGCGACATGATTGAGGTGATCCCATTTCTTCCCACGATCGTGGGTCACATAGATCCCTCCATCGCACCCCAAGATCACATGGCGACCATCTTTCGGGTCGATCCAGAGAGCATGGTGATCGACATGGACTTCGCTCCCTGCCCCATCAGGGCTGAAGGTTGCGCCCCCATCTTCGGAAAGATAGAGCGAGGTTCCCAAGACCCACAGGTAGCGGTTGTCGGCAGGATCGCAGGCGATTTTGCTGTAATACATCGGCCGGGGATTGAGGCTGTTGATTCGCGACCAAGAGACACCCCCATCGGTGCTGCGATAAATACCACCGAAATCATGTCCCTCGGAGCCTTGTTGGTCGGTGAGGTTTGGGTTCTGCCCACCGAGGCTTTGCGCAAAGGGGCTGCCGCGACGCAATGCTTCGAGCCGCGCATTTTCCGAGCCGGCGGCCGGGTCGTCTCCCGCTTCTTCACCACTTCCTTCCCCACCTTCACCCCCGCCTTCGCTCCGTTCACGCGAATTGCTCTCACCGCGCGGCGCAGGAGTTTCTGGTCGTTTGGCCAGCTCCACTTCGACCGCTTGCGGTTTGCCTTCGCGGGCATATTCGACGCGGATTTTTTCCCCGGCATTATGGCGACGGATTTCGGCGAGGAGATCGTTGTAGGAGAGCACGAGCGCCTCATCGACGCGAACGATGATGTCTCCGCTCTGCAGCCCCGCTTTGGCCGCCGGACCATCGGCAGTGACTTCGGTCAACCGTGCGCCGATTTCGGCATTCTCACCCCGCAGACCTACAAATGGGCTGTTAGCTGGCCACTGGCCGATTTGTTTTGTCTCGATCACGGCGTAAACGAAGTTGGGGTCCTTTTCATAGAAGCACATTCCAATCCGACCCATCTCGTTTTTCGGCAGCCCCGCCTCCATTCGCGTCCATGTTTCACCACCATCGGTCGATCGCCAGATCCCGGCCCCCGGACCGAATTTGACTGCTGGGTCATTTCCATCAAAGCCATCGCGCATGCGGCAGTAGGTTGCCGCCAAGAGAATGTTTGGATCGCTTGGGTGGATGAGGATATCGATCACCCCAGTACGATCATCGACATAGAGGACTTTTTTCCATGTCTTCCCTCCATCGACCGTTTTATAGAGCCCTCGCTGTTCGCTCGCTCCCCACAATCGACCGAGGGCGCCGATATAGACGACATCGGGATTTGTGGGATGAATCACGACAGCCCCAGTTTGAAAAATTTCCTTAAGCCCCATCGAGGTCCATGTTTCGCCACCATCGGTCGATTTGTAGACACCATCGCCCCACGACGCGCTATTGCGAGGATTCTCTTCGCCCGTCCCGACCCAAACAATTTTCGGATTCGAAGGGGCGACATCGATGGCCCCGATCGAGACGGTTGTTTGGGAATCAAAGAGGTGTTTGAAGGTCGCTCCCTGGTTGTCGGTCCGCAGCAGACCGCCGCTGGCTGTGGCGACCCACCACTGCGACGGGTCTTGAGGGTTGATGGCCAGATCGACAACCCGGCCGCTCATATTTGCCGGACCGACGTTTCGCCAATCGATCGTCTGAGCCCAGGGAGCAGGGAGCAGAGGTTCCGGTTTCTTCTCGGCACTGGCAGGCGTTTCCGGAGTGCTGCTGGGGGCCGCTTCCTGGGCGCCTGCGGTGAGCATCGGGAGGAGCCACGTCAGGAGGAAGCCCAGGACTAGGTGCAGAGAATTCGTGCGGTCTACGATCGTCATTGTCGCGCCTCGTTGCGGGTCTGCTGAAGGTGTTTTTCAGTGGAGATGCAAAGCTGTGGGGTCGGGATCGTTCCCCAATTCATCCGCTCGTTCCGTCCCATCATAGACCGATTGCGGCGCGAAGAAAGAAGCGGGAGCTTGGGTTTTTGCCCGTCCCTGATCATAATCGCATCGTTGTTGAATCAACCCATGCTCGGACCCCTCACGCTGTTGCCGGAAGATCGATGAACCGCTGGATGCGAGTCCTGCACCGCTGGGGCAGTTTGGGGATTGCGATCCCGATCCTTGTGGTCATCGCCACGGGGCTCCTGCTGCAGCTGAAGAAACAGCTCCCTTGGGTCCAGCCTCCAGCCATGCGAGGCTCGGCCGACCAGCCAAGCGTCAGCTGGGATCAGCTCTTGGCATCCGTGAGCACTGTCCCCGAAGCGGAGATTCATCGCTGGGAGGATGTCGACCGCATCGATGTCCGCGTCGGCCAGGGGGTTGCGAAAGTGCAGTCGAAAAATCGCTGGGAGGTCCAGGTCGATTTGGCCAGTGGCGAGGTGTTGCAGAGCGCGTATCGTCGCAGCGACTGGATCGAAGGAATGCATGACGGTTCATGGTTTGGGGGGGATGGAGTGAAATTGGGACTCTTTCTCCCCGCCGCAGTGATTCTGCTGGGGCTTTGGGTGAGCGGCATGTTTCTGTTTTTTTTCCCCATTTTCAAACGCCGCCAGAACCGCCGATCGCGAGAGCAACGGGGAGGAGGACGCTGATTGACGTGGCGATTTCACGCCAACCCCCGCTCGTCGTCCGCCCCTTCAAAGCGCATCATAGATTCCTGTTTTGGGAGTTTTCTTCGCCATCAAAAAACAGTGGAGAGTCAGATTTTCATGCGCTGTCACCAATTTTTGCTGGGGCTGCTGTGCGCGCTGGCCGCGATCACCGCTTTCCCCTCGCTCGCCCATGCCGATGAAGGAATGTGGCTCTATAACGATCTGCCACGGAAGGTGCTGGCTGAGAAGTATGGATTTGAAGTCGACCAGCAATGGGCCGACCATCTGATGCAGTCCTCGGTTCGCTTCAATTCCGGTGGTTCCGGTTCGTTTGTCTCGAGCCAAGGGCTTGTGCTCACCAACCATCACGTCGCTTCCGATACGCTCTTCAAGCTCAGCACCCCAGAGCGGAACATTATGGAAGACGGGTTTCTCGCGCGAGCTCTGGACGAGGAATTGAAAGCCCCCGACCTGGAGCTCAACCAATTGGTGAAGATCACCAATGTCACAGCTCGCGTCAACGAAGCGATTTCCGCGGGGATGTCGGCGGAGGAAGCGGCCAAGGCGAGGCGGGGGCGGATCGCGGAGATTGAAAAAAGCGCCCTCGATGAATCGGGTCTGCGGAGCGATGTGGTCACGCTCTATGGCGGCGCCCAGTATCATCTCTATCAGTACAAAAAATATACCGATGTCCGCTTGGTCTGGGCGCCCGAAACGAAGTCGGCTTTCTTTGGTGGAGATGCGGATAACTTTGAATATCCTCGCTTCAACCTCGATGCCACGCTGGTCCGCGTCTATGAGGATGGAAAGCCGGCGAAGATCGAGCATTTTCTCCGCTGGAGCGATGCGGATGTGAGCAGTGGCGATTTGGTGTTTGTCTCTGGCCATCCAGGTCGGACGCAGCGGATCTTCACCGTTGCGGCCCTCAAGTTCCTCCGCGATGATCGCTTGCCCTATGTCCTCGATCTCCTCCGCCGCAAAGAGATTCTTATGCAGCAGTATGGACTTGAGGGTGAGGAACAAAAACGGCAAGCAAAGGATGAGCTATTCGGCATCCAGAACTCTCGCAAGGCATATACCGGGATGATTGCCGGTCTGCAGGATCCCGCGACGATTGCCAAGAAAGCGACTGCCGAAGACTCGCTCCTGGCGAAGCTTCAGGCCGATCCCAAACTGCGACCCTTGGCGGCCGCTTGGGACGAGGTCGCGCGGCTCCAAGACCAGCAGCGGAAAGCCCTCCGCGAAGTCAACACCTTCCGCTCGAGCCTCTATGGATTCGCCGAGACGATCCACCTTCTCGGGGTCGAAGATGGCAAGCCCAATAATGAGCGGCTTCGCGAATTCGGCGATGCCGGTCGCGAATCGCTGCTCCAGGAATTGCTCAGCGAAGCCCCGATCTACGCCGGTTTGGAACGCGTCAAGCTTGCCGATGAGCTCGCCCGCTTTATCGAGGTTCGTGGCGGGGATGATCCCCTCGTCGCACAGGTCATGCAGGGGAAAGGTCCGGCCGACCGGGCAGCCGATTTGATTGCACAGTCGCAGCTTCATGAAGTCGCCTTCCGCAAGGGACTGGTCGAAGGAGGAGGGGAAAAGATCGCGGCATCGAGCGATCCGCTGCTGGTCCTGGCGAGAATCATGGAGCCTGGATACCGCGAATCGCGGGCCAAGGGAGAGCAGACCAGCGAACAGCTCCGCCAGGCCTATGCGAAGATCACCGAAGCCACTGTGGCGGTGCAGGGGACCGGGAATTATCCCGATGCCACCTTTACACTCCGCCTGGCCTTTGGGGTCGTCCAGGGGTATCGCGAGGAAGGGAAAGAAATTCCCCCCACCACCAACTTCGCCGGCGCCTATCAGCATGCCGAGGAACATGGCAGCAGCGGCGATTATCAGCTGCCCGATTCCTGGCTCAAAGCCAAGGAGGGGAAAGTCGACTTGGACGCAGCGCTCAACTTTGTTTGTACTGCAGATATCATCGGTGGCAACAGTGGCAGCCCAGTCGTCAATCGATCCGGGGAACTGGTCGGTCTGATCTTCGACGGAAACATTCAGAGCCTGACCTCCGACTATCTCTACAGCGATGTGCAGGGGCGCGCCGTTTCGGTCTCCGGCGGAGCGATTCGTGAATCGCTCCGGTCGATTTACGATGCCCCCACGTTGGCCGCAGAACTGGGGAATTGACCGCTCGATCCGCCGTGGTCGCCAACAGCGCACCGCGGACGATCAAGGATCGCGGCGGAGATCTCCCGGATAGGGAGCGATCCGCTGGGCGAAATAGATTCGCCAGCGATCCTGGTCGTACTGGTAATTCACATCCTCTCCGACCACTTCCAAGAGGGCGGAGAGGACTTCGGGGTTGTCGAGCTCTTTAACGATGCGGACCCGTTTGCTGCCAAACTGTGTGCCGCCAAGACCCCCGTTGCTGTCGCGGGCAAAGCCAATATTGGTGTCATTTCCCGGCGCCGATTCATAGGTGTGTTTGGTACGAAGGAAGTCGACGAGCGTGAGTGCGATTTCGGGATCGTTGATTTCTACCAACGCGCGCCCCGCTTGACGGACAACCGCGTTGTCGGCGTCCCGCAAGCGGCTTAAATAAAACGAGATCGCTTGATATTTGCCGTACTCGTTGAGGCTCGCATAGCAGATCGCGCGGACTGCCTCGTCGGGATCCTCAAGCCCTGCACGAATCAGCGTTTGGACGCTCAGTGGCGTGCGGAGACGAGCCAGCGTCTGAAACCAGAGACTCCGCGGAAAGCGATCGTTCTCTTTCCGCTGGGTGAGCTCCTTGACAATTGCTTCGTCGGCTGTGGGATCTTGAATCCCCTGCAGCTGGGCAAGCGCATCGGCACCTCGCGGGCCTCCACGTGCGGCCTGCACCTTGAGGCTGGCCAGTTTCTTGAGCCATTCCTTCCGCTGGGCGTCAAACGCTTCGAATTCCCGTGCGGCGAGCACCTCTTCGGCAAACCGCCATTTCCCCTGATCGCGCACCATCCCTCGCGATCGGCGATAGACATCTTCCTGGACCCACTTGTTGCCGACGGGGATGAATCCCAGTTCCGCACGCGCCGGCCCATGATTCGGGTCGAGCTCGATGACGCGCCGCAAATGCCGTTCTTTTTGGGCGTACAACGTTTCCCCATTGCACCACTGCGACAATTCCCAGTGCGCCGCCGGCTCGTCGGGCAAACTCTCCAGCCGCCGACGATACTCGGCAATCCGCCCATCATCCCCACGAATATTGCTGATCGCAGCGCTCGAGATCGCCACCCGCAACCCTTCTTCGAGATCGATTCGCTGACCCGTGAGTGCTCCCGCGGTGTATGGGGCAAGAGTCCCTGGAACGGTTCCCCCACTCCGGAGCTCGACAGTTCCTGAGGCAGGGCTCAGAGCGGAATTCGGCTCGGCGGCGGGGGGCGCTGCAGGATCGAGATCGTCCTGCGCCGCACCCCAGAGCACTGGAGTGCACAGTACGGCACCATAAAATACGGCACTGCAAAAAATCTGGGGGCTGGTCTTTCGCATCGCACGGATCGCCTAAAAAAAGGGGACGAACCAGAAGCAAGCCGACGCATGATTATAGTCACGCGAAGGCTTGCCGAGGGGATGAAATCACGCCGCGTACCGCGAGCAAGCGATCGACCGTGACATTTATTTGGTGGGAGGGGCGACTTCGTGAACCGTTGCCCCTCGTTCGGCATCGAGCACGAGGATCGAGAACCGCTGGACCTCTCCTAGATTTCCGGTGCTGAGGGTCGCGTAATCAAATCGACCCCGCAGGTCGGTATAGCCATCCTTGTAAAATTTGACACTCCCATCGTGGGACTTTGAGTAGACCTTGACATAAGCCGCAGGGACGGGGTCGCCGCTGTTTCGGTCGCTGACCTGCAACTGCCCAAAGCCCTCGGAGAGGTATGTCCGCAGCTTGCCGCCATAGTACAGCGCGGTATCGCGTGCCGGACCAGCGACGACTTCGACCAGCATTGTTTGCCGGGCCAGCGCATCATCGAGCGGGAAACTCGCAACTCCAGTCGACCCTTCGAGGGTCAGGGTTTCGCTCCGGCTGGGCTGGACGATCGCCATCCGCTGCAGATTCTGTTCGATCATCGGCGTCTTGCTGAAGAGGAGCTCGAGATCGACTCCGTAAAACCGTAGGGTCGCTTCGCGGACGTTGCGATAATCGATGACGAGACGGTCCCCTTCGACACGGAGCTGGACTTCGGTGGCTCCTTCGGTCCCGGCGGCTTGGCGCTGTTCGCGATCGAGAATCGCTAGATCCGCGGCATCGGTTCGCACCCCCTCAGACGCGGTTTGATTCCCTCCGCTGTTGGTCAGCTGCGCTCCCGAAACGAGCTCGCGCTGCTGCGTCAGCTGCAACAGAATTTGACTGAATCGCTGTCGCCACCGCGGGACGGGATGCTGGAGATGGTTTTCGGCAATCTGCCCCGCCAGTGGATAATTTCCTTCGTGCATCGCCAGGTAGGCAGCGAGGTAATCGCGCTGGAGACGATTTTCGAGCATCCCTGCACCACCCTCCGCGGTGGAATCGGCAGCCGGGAGCCTGGCGATCGCTTCCTCGATCCGATTCTGGAGGAGGAGGTAATAGCAGAGGGCCAATTGTTGGTCGATCCGTATCTGCCGCTGGAAGGCAATCACGCGCATCAGCGCGCGATACTGAGCGAGGAAGCGATCGTTGAGGATCTCCGGTTCATTGCGAAGCGGATGGATTCGCGCTTGAACCAGCGGTGCATATTCCAAGTGCTCGTAGAACGCACGCTTGATCGGCTGGACCTCCATGATCTCGCAGTCGAGGACTGGACCGACGGCGCTGGCGAGTTCCTCCTGGTGTTCGAGGAAGGTCTTGATCCGTGGCCGATCTTGATGGAACAGCGCATAGCCCCACACGGTTGCATCCCATAGATGCCCTTGTTCCAAGATCGGGAGAACAACATCGTAGACCGCTCGTTCGCGGAGCCGATGGGCGATTGGGGACCAGTCGAGTTTGCGGAGATTCGCCGTGGCAAGAAAACGAGCAATCCGTTCTGGCGTTCCACTGGCGGCGATCTGTTCCCACGAGGTCTCGTCGATTTTTGTCGGTTGATCGACCACCGCAAAAGTCCTTTCGGTCCCGCGTGCAACGACGCGCTCCTGGGCCGACAGACAGACCGGATAATGGACAAACGAGCCCGCCGCCGGGAAATAGAACTGGTATTCAATCTTCGCGACTTGGAACGGCTCAATCACCACCGTCCGGCTGTCACTGGCCTGCGAAGTTGCCAGCGGGATACTCCCCGCGGGAATCTGCCAAAAGCATTCCACCGTCTGCTGCTGGGGTGTGGGATTGGTGATCACGATTTGACCACGATACGGCTGGCCGGTGAGGAATTCGTCAGGGGCAATTTTGACTGGCGAACCCTCGCGCGGTGCAGGATCGGTCGGGGTGTTGACCCCTTCGAAACGCTGCCCAACGAGCAAGGAGACATCGTCGAGCCGCTGTTCCAGTTTCTGCAGCCGCTTGGTGACGATCGCAATCGGATGCGGAGGACTCCAGGGGGTATCGGTTTCCGTGGGAAGCTCCACTCCACTGGACTCCAGCGGAAGATCGAGCAGAGCCAAAGCAATCAAAGCGGCATGCCGATTGACGCTCGGCCGGAGCAACGAATCGCTGATAAAAGGGGTGCTGCCGTCATGCTCGCTCCAGGCCAGCCAGAAGGGATCGATCGAGATCAGCGATGCAGGAGGCTGGCTGACGCGGACCAGGTCCCAGTGATTTTCCCCCCATTGCTTGGTCGCATCGAGCTGCTGGAAGAAGGCCGCCGGTTTTCCAGACTTTGCTCGCGACCGGAGCATCCGCCGCCCCGCCGCGTTCTTCTCCTTGCTGGCATCCTCCGCGGCGACCGCACTACGGCTTGGTGCCGCATTTGCCGTGCCCATGCCCCCCATTCCCCCGCCTCCGATACCTCCGCTTGGTAACGGGAGTCCCTCGGTAAACATCGCTCCCCCTGCGTCCGCGGCTTCCGCGAGCTGAACTCCGAGCGCTTCGGCCTCGGCCGCTCCTTGCGGCTCGTTCCTGCCGAGCATCAGACCACTTTTACGTTCCGCATCGAGGCCCCCCCCAGCGAGACCGAATTCGATCAGCCGCCGCTCGAGGTCGACCTCGGGAGCTGTCGCAACGATTTGATCGCGGAACTCGCGGAGAATTGCTTCGCGAACCGCCGGCAACTGTCGCGCGAGGATTCCTTTCTCAAAGGCGCTCAAGCGGTTGTAGGACCAAAGATCGGTCCAGGGTGTCAGATCGCGGTCGAGCAGCCAGTGGTCGATCAGTTGTTTGTCGAGTTTATTCTCCAGATAAGGGCGGACGACTTGGGCGAAGAACTGCGGGTCTTTCGCTTTCAGGAAGACATGGAGCTCGTGGCATGCCAAGCGTCCATAGAGGTCCTGTTTTTCACTTTCATCGAGCGTGTGCCAGCGACCGAGCGGGAGGAATTCATCGAGCCGCGAGTCACCGGCAAGCGTGCGGTAATAGCGGAGCACATCGGCGACTGTCGCATAGGTCTGAAATTGAGCGGTCCCGAGCGATTCCAGCTTCAGCGGCGCTGCTGCTGAGGCAATCAGCACGCTTCGCAGGAGCGTGTAGGGTTCGGCAACCGGAAGTGGTTCAGCGAGCCGCAGGTCGCGCGATTTGAGCGGCTGCCAGGGCAGGGTCGCGAGCCGCGTGACAGTATTGAGTGGATCGACCACCACGACCTGCAGGAGAATCGAATCTCCGAGCGCCTCGCGCGGGATGCGGAGGATCCCTTCTGCGTCAGGGCGGAGATTCACGAGCATCGCACCCCCTTCACCCAAGAAATTCAAACTCTGCGACTGCGAACCGGCCATGCGATCGGCAAAGTAACCGTCGCGACCTTCACCCCGCATCCCCGGCGGTGCCGCAGTTCCCGCCGCCATCGGAACATCCCCAAACCGCTCGAGCGATTCGGTATTCTTTGTCTCTTCGGTGACCCACGGAGCAAGCAGCAACGAAGGTTGTGGGAGCATCACTCCGGGGTACTTCTTGGCATACTGACGACGGAGGACATAGAGGTATTCCTCCCCCAAGCGGAGCTCGCTCAGGTAGCCGTTGCTCGCCAAGGCAACACCACCCCGCAAAGGACTCGGGGGCGAAGCAGCAAGCGAATCGTACTGCGGCAAGTAGCGGCTGCCGAGCAGATGGACGCGGGCCGCCGAGGTGTCGCCAGAGAGGCGAATCGTCAGCCCCGTGGGGTCGTGTTCCACTTGCTCGATCGAAACCCCTTGCGGCCAACGAAGCTGGAGATTCCGGATCGACCCGGCGGCGACGTCGTCCACCACCGGACCGGCGGTGATCGAAATCGGAACGGTCCTCATCTCCCAGTCGCGGAGGACCACAAGTGCATAATCGCCACCAGCCAGCTGAGGTCCGATTCGGAGCAGTCCACGGTCTATTTTCAGGGCGCTCTTCGTGAGGTCCTCGGTGATGCGATCCCCCGTCGTGGCATAGAGGAAAACGGTTCGGCCGAGCTCCGCTTGGGGATCATCGAGCGGAAGAACGAGGGGCTCTTCGCTGGTCGAATGGAGCCGCTGAGGCCATACCGCCGATGCGGTTTGCAGCGTGCGATTCTGGGGCACACCATCCCCACCGGTCATCACCAGTCGCGTGATCTCGTCGAGCTTTCCAAGCCGAATAAGTCCTTCGTTGTCGGTTTCCAGCGTCGTCTCAATGGCCGCCGTGCAGTAGCGCGAGAAGAGCTGCAGCTGGACGACTCCCCCGACAACAGGTTCGCCGTTGATCCCGCGCACTTCGATCACCCAGCCCCCGTCGCGCTGCGTGAGATGCAGATCGCTCGTTCGCGTCGTCTGTTCGATTCCATTGAGTTCCCACTCCTGCGAGGTGCTCAGAGAAAGCTGTCGCCCTGTGGCCAGCGAAGGCAACCTTCCCTCGAGCGTTGCTCGTAGCTTCGCCAGCCGGCTGGGGGTACGAAAGCGGACGACAGTCTCTTGCTCCTGCGAGAATTTGAGATCCTCAAATCGTTTCGTGGTCTCGATCCCATCCTGATCGATGGCGACGATCGTCAGGATTCCATCCCCGAGCATTGCCGGATCGACAGGCCCATCGCCGAGCATCAGCCGCGGACGGACGAGCACTTCCGCCATCTGCCCACTGCGGAGTTGCTGCCGCTGGACCACCATGCTGGCCTGCAACTGGTAGTCTTCGCCGTAGAGCGTAAAGACGACCGGAACCGCTAGATCGTTATCCATCAGCACGCCGCGACGGGTCAGTGTCTGATCGACCGGTGGAAGCGTGATCCGACCTTCCTGATCGGCAAGAAATTCCTGCCCTGCCACAAGCATTCGCGCCCCTGGGGCCAGTTGCCGTCGTTCGTCGAGGACGAGGAATTCATTCCCTGATGGACCTCGCTGCTCGAGATAACGAAGGTCTCCCCGCCGCAGAATGGCCCGCGAGCGCAAACCCCCGCCGAGAAGATCAATCACCCAAATCCCCCGCCCCTGAACCGTCGGCAGCGGAATCGTCTCCCGATGCCGACGAATGTCCCCTTGGCTGTACGTGAACCGGTATTCGTCGGTGGCGACGAGGCCATCCAAATCGAGATCGGTGTCGATCAGCGTTTCATGTTCGCGGTAATATGAGCGACTGTTGATCTTGTAGACTCGGACCAGCAGTTCGCCGACGCGCTTGACGTCGACAATGATCGCTGCAGGCTGCTGCGGATCACTGTGCTGCGGATTGATCGGCGCAAGCGTCAGCTCGACGCGCTCGGTGAGCGCACTCCGCTCGGATGAGGAAAGATTTCGGTACCAGCGCTGAGGATCCTCGATCCCATAGAGCAGCTTCGTTTCCGCAAAGACACGATTCAAATACTGCGTCTCCAAAAGCCCCTGGAATTCATCCGTCGATGGAGCCGAGACGAGAAAATGTTCCAAATACGCGCGGACCAGCGGTTCCTCGTCGCGGATCGGAGGGAGGAGTGCAACCTGTGTGTAATCGGCGTTCAGATCGGCCACTTCGGCAGCGGCCGGTCGTTTCGCCGGTCGGTCCCGGACGATGAAGATCAAGGGGCTCTGCCGCGGCAATCGGAGGTACTGCAGAAACAACTCGCGGGGATACTCGCCACGCTGCAGATGGGCCTGCAGAAGGCGATAAATCGCCGCCGCCTTGAGGCTGTTGTGGGGTGCCGAAAGCGTCCGCGTGAATTGCTCGACGCGCTGCAGGTAGGCAAAGCGAACCTCGGGCTGCTGTCCCAGATCGGCATCCTCGCTCGGGCGGAGCCGCATCAGCAGCTCGTGAATCAGCGCGTCGCTGGTCCCCAATTGCGGGAATGCCGCGCGGACTTTTTCCAGCTCCGTAAGCGTCAGCAGCCGATGGCATGGTCGATCCCCGAATTGCAAATCGCCAGGGCGCCGGCTCCGCAGCTCGGCAATCACCAGCTCCGCCAACGCCGGATACCACCGACCCTGCATCTGCTGAGTCACCCAGGAGAGGTCGACCGCCAAACCGGGCACCTCCCCTCGGAGCAGCCGGTCGGCCAGCCGCGAAAGACCCGCCGGGGGCAGCGGCTGGTTATTGCGAACGCTCTCCTCAATCAGCCGATCGGTCGCCAGTAGCTGGGGATCGAGCTCCTGCGGCCATCGCCGCTCTCCCACTCGATGTGGCGGTGCATGATCGAACGAGACCCCCAACCGCTGCGTCAAATACTCCATCGTTCGCCGCGGGTTGCTGCCATAGGTCAGCAAACGCTGGCGATCGCGAATCGCTCGGAGCGCTTCGGTTTCTCCCTGCGGCTGTCGCTCCCGTTCCCAATCCGAGAGAAACGATTCGGCCCGCTCGAGCTGGCCTGTGACTTGGAAGTGCAGGCAGTGCAAAAAGTAATAATCCTCGCTCCCCGGGATCAGCGAATCGAGCACGCTCTGCCGGTCCGCCGCGAGCGCGTAACGTTCGATCAGACCAATCGGCTCGGCGATCGCGCGCCGCAAAAATGGCAAAGGCATAAACAAGGACGCTGTGCAGAAGAGCGAAAGAAACAACCTGCGGGAAACCATCGTTCACACGCCTCTTGATTAGAACACAACGAGCAAGAATCACACCGGCTCGCATAGGAAATCTCCGAATGCAAAGGAGATCTCCCACCCAAGGGAACATCTTCCTTGCCGCCTAGCGGCGCCAGTTACCGCCAACTCTACCGCACTGCGGCAAGCGATAGACGGGAAAAAAAGAACGCAGTTCCCGAAAAACACGCGCCACCCACACAGCTCGTCGCGAAGTACTCACTTTGGGGGGGTGAGTGTTTTTCATCGGAGTGCGGGTCCACGGCTAGCTGTGCACCACGCGGGACGGGGAGCACCACGAAGAGCACGAAGAGCACGAAGGCCCCGGAGCGCTAGTGCTCTGCGAGGTGCGCGCGGAGGTTGGCGGCGTAGAGATCGAGCAGTTGCTGGGTGTGAATGAGCGTCATCGAGTGTGGATCGCCATAGGCACCGAGGATCAGTTCGCGGCGATACTGGGTGATGGAAAAAGTGGCCCGCGTGCGAGGGCGGATCGGTGGATGACCAGTGATTTGCTCAAGGAGCAGGTTTCCGCTCAGAACTGCTCCTCCACGACGTGGCAGTCGGGCGAGAAAGCGGCGGCTGGGGTCCCCGACGTTGCTAAGGATTACCGTCGCGAGTGTTCGCGGCAAGCCGGTGAGCAAGCGAAGAAGTCCCGGTACTTTTCTTCCTGTGCCGACCATTTCGACAAAGCGTTCTCCGGAGCGATTATGTTTGATCCCCGCTGTTTCTTCGCGAATCGATTGCGCGACGGCGGTTCGATTGGCCAGCTGCGAATCGCTTCGTGTGATGAACGTGTATCCGATCACATTTGCGGCTGGGGTTTGGAAATCTTCGGTCCCACGAAGGTCGACCGGCATCATCACGCGGTAGCGATGTCGCGAAGGGGACAACCCTTGCAGCTTGTTCCACTGCTGGCATGTGGCGAGCAATTCGAGGAGGAGCAAGTCATTGAGCATGAGGCCGAGATTTTTTGCTGCGTCGCGGAGCTGATCGGCCTGGGCGCGAGAAAAAGGGGAGACGCTGAAAGCGGGGTAGGTCGGGGGCAGGTGCGATCGATCGCGGCGCGGTTTGCACAGCGGCGTGCATCCCTTGCCGATCACGTCATAAGCCTGGCGGATGGCGTCCCGAATCACTCGCCGGTCGTTCCGCTCGAGACCTCGCCCGCCTCCCCGATCCGCGCGGCTGCGCAGATGCGTTACCTCAAGCGGCGGGATCTCGACATCTTGCGGGGGTGCAAGTCCAATCTGTGCGGCGTGAAGAGCATAGTACCCGAGCATGTCACCGAGGAACCGATAGGCGCCGATTCCGTCGCAGCAGACATGATGGAAATGAAACGAGGCAATCGTCTCGTCGGCCCCCGTCCGCACGGCGACGCGAAGGCCAATCTCGCTGCGGAGATCGATCCAGCCACCCAGCGGCCAAACAACAGGCGTCTCCGCCGGGGCAAAGTCGACGGCGGGGAATTGGCCATCCGGAGGGAGCCAGCAAAGCGCTTGATTCTTTCCCGGACCGATACGGGACAAGAGCAGTGGATGACGAATCGCCGCTTGGCGAATCGCCGACCGGAGCCCCTCCTCATCAGCCCGCCCTGAAAACTTCAGCTGGACGACAAACGTCATCGGGTAATCGCGCCGATCGTCGGCCACCAAAAAGTGCTCAATGTCTGTCAGATGCAGCGGAAAAAGCCGCTTCGGGTACGGGAAATTCATCAAGAGTTTCTACTTCTAAAACGCTTGCCAGTCCGCCACAACTCTTTTTTCCCTCCATCGGCATCCCGCGCCACAGGACTGATGAAGAACGAGCTCGGAGCAAACCCGCGCATCGGAAACAACCGATCGAAAGCTCCTCGGTTTTCCTATCTTAGCTATTTTATCGCAGCTAAGTTGATCGCCGTTAATAAGTGTCGATTAAAAAGGTTGCGTGGTCTGCGTTGTTTGGGTATACCCTGATGCTGCTTCAATGGAGAGCGAAGAGACCGACAGCAAGAGGATTGAGTCGTGGTGGTCAGGGGGGTAAGGATTGATGGGACATGGTTGCGGCGGCTCCGTTTTGAGCATGGGTATAGCCAGAAGGTATTGGCGACGCGGGCGGGGGTTTCGGAGCGGACGATCCGCAATGCGGAGAAGGGTCTGATGCTTGAGGCGCATGTTGCCGACTGCATTGCCGGGGCGGTGGGTGTGCGGCTGGGGGATCTGGTGCTGGAGCGGGCGACGGCGGGGCGGAGCGTGCAATTGCAGCGCTGGGCACGGAAGTTTTGTCGCGCGTATTTTATGGGGCTGACGGATCAGCGTTATGACGAGCTGACGGCGTTCCTCCATCCACTTGTTTGGTGGTCCTCGCAGTCATCGCCGGCCGTTCCCTTCGATGGCATCTACGAGGGAACGCTGGGGGTTCGCGAGCTGCTTCGTCGCTTTCACACCTGGATTGATCAGCAGGAGTTGCTCCTTCGCAGCACACTGCTGACGCGGATCGAGGGGGATGGAGATCTGCTGTACTTCCATGTCGAAGTGGTCTTGATGAGCACGTGCCTGGAAGGGGAATCACGGCCGACGTGGTTGAGCTTCGTCTGCAGCTTTGAAGACGATCGCATTCAGCGCGTCAATCAATACTTTGGTCTTCAGACCGGCAGCGAACCGGCAACGAATCGACCCGCGATAGGCTCCCCTCTGTGATTGTGATAGCTTCCCTTCATGGAGGGATTGATCGAAGCGGGCTCCACGGGTTTTTCAGCTTCGCGAGTGGTTCTCAAAAACGAGGCTGCTCGGGATGTCGAGATTTTCGGGGCAACGAGTTTGCACATCGAGCGTCTGCCCAGATCGATCGAAAACAAGTTTCTTTTCGCTTGCCTTTAATGGATGTACGAATGAGGCACAAAATCAGGATTGGGGCGATTGTCTGCGCGATTTCAGCGATCAGCGCGGGGATTCCTGCGGAGAGTCAAGCAGGATTTTTTAGCCGTGGGGGTTCCTCTGGATCCTCAGGTTCCAGTGGTGGCAGTTATGGAAGTCATGGCTCGAGCGGCGGGAGCTCCGGCAGCCATGGCTCAAGTGGCAGCCATGGCTCAAGTGGCAGCCATGGCTCAAGTGGCAGCTACGGTTCAAGCGGCTCGA
>Ga0169931_10006699_pt1 | contig 17279 bp, 23 predicted proteins | sample Kivu_15m_20L_FD_129675 | JGI IMG/M metagenome (GOLD analysis project Ga0169931, IMG submission 129675) | Freshwater microbial communities from Lake Kivu, Western Province, Rwanda to study Microbial Dark Matter (Phase II) - Kivu_15m_20L... | ecosystem: Environmental > Aquatic > Freshwater > Lake...
CGACGAGGAAAACTACGTGATCTGTAACGGTTCCGCTGCCAACGTCTCCGTGACGTTGCCCAGCGGTTCTGATTACATCGGTCGGACCGTCACGCTCAAAAATCTGTCAGGCACCTACACGGTGATTTCGGCGTCCTCAAACGTAAAACCGCTAGCATCAGGCACTGCGGGCACGGCCATTCTGGCCGCGACTGCCGGCAAGTTTGCAACGCTGGTTTGCGAAGACGGGACTAACTGGGTCATCATGGCGGCTGCCTAAAGGGGGCGGGGGCTTTGGCCCCCGTTTTTCTATGCCCATCATCTATCTAAAACATCCAGTCCACGGCGAAAAGGTGGCGATTGCGCACCAAGAAGCCGAATATGATGAACAAAACGGCTGGACACGCTATACTCCCGGCGAAGACCCTGACGGGGCCGTAGACAGCGCGCCAATCAACCAACTTGCGCGCCGAGGTCGTCGTCGCAAGGAGGTGGTCGATGGCGACTACAGCGGGTGACATCATCACAGGCGCACTGCGCCTGCTAGGTGTAGTAGCAGAAGGCGAGTCGCCTTCTTCCGAGTCCGCAGCGGATGCGCTGTCGGCTATGAACCAGATGATTGAGTCGTGGAACACCGAGCGTTTGTCGGTTTTTGCGACTGAAGATCAAATCTTTAGCTGGCCTGCAACCATTATCAGCCGCACGATGGGGCCGAGCGGCAACTTTGTCGGCAATCGACCCATCACAATTGATGACTCGACGTACTTCAAAGACCCGTCTACCGGCGTCTCGTACGGGCTGAAACTCATCAACCAGCAACAGTACAACGGCATTGCGCTCAAGACAGTGCAAAGCACCTATCCGCAGGTCATGTGGGTCAACATGACCTACCCTGACATTGAGATGTACATCTATCCAGTACCGACGCGTGTGCTGGAGTTCCACATTGTGTCGGTGGAAGAGCTGACGCGGCCAGCGATTTTGGCAACGACCCTAGCGTTCCCGCCAGGCTATCTGCGAGCGTTCCGGTACAACTTGGCCTGCGAGCTAGCGCCTGAGTTTGGTGTCGAGCCGTCTCGTCAGGTGCAGCGGATTGCCATGACGTCTAAGCGCAACCTGAAGCGCATCAACAATCCTGACGACATCATGGCGATCCCGTACAGCATCGTGGGAACGCGCCAGCGCTACAATATTTTTGCTGGAAATTACTGATGAAGTCGCCTATCCTCGGCGCAGCCTACGTTGCTCGAAGCATCAACGCTGCAGACAACCGGCTCATCAACATGTACCCCGAGTCTACGCCCGACGGCGGCAAGACTGCGGCGTACTTTCAGCGCGTGCCGGGGATCATAACTGCTTTAGATTTTGGCGGCACCGGCAGCGTTCGCGGCATGTGGGTTGTCAAAAATGTTTTGTACTTAGTAGTTGGCTCGCGGTTTATTGCTGTAGCCGGCCTCGGAACTCCTAGCGGCTCCACTACCACTATTAGCACCAACATATCCGGCACAGGTCCGGTCAGCATGGTGGACAACGGATCGCAAGTTTTTATTGCGACCAACCCAGACGGCTACATCTACAACATCAACACCACCGCGTTCGCAAAAATCGGCGACCCCGACTTTCCTGGCGCGGTCACGGTTGGCTACATCAACGGCTACTTTGTCTTCAACGAGCCCAATAGCCAGCGCGTGTGGGTAACTGAACTGTTTGATGGCAGCAGCATCGAGCCGCTGTCGTTCGCAAGCGCTGAAGCCTCACCTGACAATGTGGTGTCACTGATCGTTGACCACAAAGAAATTTGGATCTTCGGCAACAATTCGACCGAGGTTTGGTACGACGCTGGGCAGCCTGATTATCCGCTTGCGCCCATCCAAGGCGCGTTTCTTGAAACAGGTTGTTTGGCACCGTACTCGGTAGCCAAGATGGACAACAGCGTCTTCTGGCTCGGCGCAGACGCGCGCGGCTTCGGCATGGTTTACCGCGCTCGCGGCTATCAGCCGCAGCGCATCTCAACGCACGCTATCGAGTACGCCATCCAGTCATACGAAACCGTCTCGGATGCAATCGCGTACACGTACCAACAAGACGGGCACATGTTTTATGTGCTGACGTTCCCAACGGCAAACGTAACGTGGGTTTACGATGCAGCCACGCAGATGTGGCACCAACGCGGATACACAGACAGCGTCACGGGGCAGATAAAAAGGCACACGCCGACCTGCATGGCAACGCTGGCAAATCGCGTGTACGTAGGCCACGACACTCTACCTCGCATCGGCTACTATGACTTTTCATTTTTTGGCGCTGAGTTTTCTAGCCAACGTGTACTGTCGTGGTTACGATCTTGGCGTGCATTGCCGACCGGCACAAATGACTTAAAACGCACGGCGCAGCATAGCTTGCAGTTGGATTGCGAAGCTGGCACGTCAATATTGCCCTTGCCGCTACAGCCTGCGCCTAGCGTGCAAGGGCCGCCGTGGGAGGTGCGTACGTCAGACGGCACGATCTACAACGTTACGACGCCAATAGTGCTGCGCAGCAACGGGTTGCCGGTGATATTTGCTGACCCGCAATTTAACATCGGTCCCGCAGGCATTGCGTATTCACCTGGGACACATCAAATTGCTAGCTTGCGATGGTCAGACGATGGCGGCCACACGTGGTCAAGTCTTCATTCGGTGTCGATGGGTTTTGAGGGCCAAACCGGCAAGCGCGTCATCTGGCGGCGGCTTGGCATGACGTCTAAGCTGCGCGATCGCGTGTACGAGGTCAGTGGGTCTGGCTATAGTGAAGTCGCCATCATGGGCGCTGAGCTGATTGCGAGCGGCACCAATGCCTAACATTACGCGTATTCCTGCGCAGCGTGTTCCGGTTGTGGAAGGCCCGGACAACGTGATGCAGCGCGAATGGTATCGCTTTTTCAACAATGCGTTTACGCTGTTGGGGCTGGGGCAAAACCAGTTCTCGCTGGAAGACGTGCAGACGATCCCAGCGATCGCTACGCCGCAGCTCATCAACACCCGCTACGGCTATTTTTACAACACCGCCACGCAGACAGCAGCCGCAATCAACACCGCTTACGGCATGACGTTTGACAGTGTTGGTTTTCAGCGCGGTGTGACGATTGGCTCGCCAACCTCGCGCATTTACGTTGACCGGATAGGCATCTTCAACATCCAGTTCTCCGCGCAGATTGATAAAACGTCGGGAGGGACTGCTTTTGTTTACATCTGGCTCCGCGTCAACGGCGTAGACGTGCCAAACTCTGCGTCGCAAGTGCGTATTCAAGGTAACAACGCAGAGGTCATTGCGGCGTGGAACTTTGTTGAACAGCTTAACGCTGGCGACTATTTTGAGCTAATGTGGTCAGTCGATGACACCAGCGTAATCTTGCTTGCGGCGGCGGCGTCAGCCCCTGTGCCCGCTATTCCCTCGGTCATCTTGACCGTCACGAACAATATCTGAGGTCGAACATGGCTACGATTTCACCGACCCCAAAGCTGCAGTTTCTGGACGCTAATGGCAACCCATTAGCGAACGGTTTGCTGTATACGTACTCTAGCGGCACCACGATACCGCTCGCAACTTACACCTCGCAGGCGCAGACTACTGCCAACACCAATCCGATTGTGCTGGACGCGCGCGGCGAAGCCAGTGTTTATTTGCTTGCTGGATTTTCTTATCGGTTTGTTCTTCAAAACTCATCTGGAGTCACGCAGTACACGACCGATCCGTTCAATGCGCTGGGAGAAATGGCGTTTCAAAACGCCAGCGCTGTATCTATTACAGGCGGCACAATCAGCGGCGTAACGCTTAATGGGCCTATTACCGGCAACATTACAGGCAATGTTAACGGCGATGTCACGGGGAATGTAAGCGGCAACTTTACTGGCGGAACGGTTATCGCTGAGTCATACAACGGCGGCCAGCTCGCGGGCTTGCGAAACAAGATCATCAACGGCGCTATGGAAGTAGCTCAACGAGGCACGTCGTTTACTGTTAACACAGGGTTCGGCGCAAGCTATACGTTAGACCGATATTCTCGAATTGCAGTAACAGCGGCACAAATTACGGTTACTCAAGCCTCGGACGGCCCTGCTAGCGAACCTACGCTGCCATATAGTCTTCGTTGTACAGTTGCTACTGCGGACCCTACTGTCACGGCGGCAGAGTTTTGGACACTGCTTCAAAAAATTGAAGGGTATTCCGCGCGCGACCTGATTGGAAAGACATTTACGCTTTCCTTTTGGGTTCGATCTGCCAAAACTGGTACGCACTGCGTTACTTTCTACAATAACGACTACCCTAGTGTTGACAGGTATTACGTTGCTGAGTACAGCATTTCAACAGTTAATACTTGGGAGTACAAAGAGATTACAGTCATAGATGGTCTAATTACCGCAGGTACTTGGGATTGGACCAATGGCTCTGGACTGACTGTAGGATGGACTTTGTACTGCGGTACTACGCTCCAAGGTACGGCAGGCAGTTGGCAGTCAGGCTGGGCCGTTGCTACCTCTTCGCAAGTAAATGTGTTAGATACTATTGGCAACATTTTTGCCATCACTGGCGTTCAAGTTGAAGTTGGCAACACCGTTACGCCGTTTGAACACCGCCCGTTTGGCGTAGAGCTTGGCATGTGCCAACGGTACTACGAAAAATCATTTCCTTACGCTACCGCCCCCGCTCAAAATGTAGGCGCAACGCTTGGCGCTGCGTATGCAATTGGGCAAGTGCTTAATCAAGCCTTTTCTTCCGGCATAACATTTGCCGTAGCAAAGCGAGCCGCGCCTACCGTCACCACGTACGCGCCAGATTCCGCGACGGCTAATTGGTCGCTTAACGGCACCACACCCACGGCTTCGACGGCCAACATTGGCGACAGTGCGTTTGCGTTGATTGGCGACACGGCGGTCACAGCGGGCAACAATTACTCTATCCATTGGCAAGCGGTAGCGGAGCTTTAATTATGTACCAGCTTACGTTTCAAGCAATCCGCCGGCTAAGCGACGGCGCTTGGATTCCGCTAGATCCGCGCAACGCGGACTATCAAGAATATCTGACGTGGCTAGCCGAAGGCAACCAACCGTTGCCCGTAGAGAACGACGATGCCAATTAACGCTAGGACGCTGGTTGAAGCCAAGTCGGTCGAGCAGGTCCAGACGACCCAGTACGTGGCGATTGTTACGGCGGTCATCATCGACAAGATGACGGCTACCAATTACAGCGCTGCTGCGCGTACAATCAGCGTCAACCTGGTGCCTGCAGGGCAAGCCGCAGGCGACTCTAACCTGATCGTAAAGACCAAGACCTTGCAACCGGCTGAGACGTACACGTTCCCTGAAATAGCCGGGCACATCTTGAACACAGGCGACTCTATTTCGACGCTTGGCAGCCTTGCAGCGTCCATGAACTTCCGCGTAAGCGGACGCGAGATAAGCTAGGAGAGCGGCATGGCCGAGCGAACCGCAGAGCAAGTTAGAACGGCGTTAAAAAATCAACTGATTTATTACGATCCAGGTTTTGAGGTGTCGGGCGAATCTCCATACACCGTCCCGCCCGAATACCGACAAATTATTGGCGGGTCACTAGGCACCAAACAGCTTACGCCTGAAGAAGTTGCGAGTGCAGCGGGCATATCAGTTGATTTGCTAAATCGGCTTGAGCCAGGGCTTGATCTTGGGTCTAACGAGCGCACTGCGTTGCTACAGCGATACGTTACGCCAAGCGGCGGCACCGGCTTCTTTTCCAGCCTTTTAGGCGGCGTAGGCGGCGTTGTAGGCGGGCTAACCAATACGATTGTTGACCCGGTAGCTAACGCGCTAAACGTCCACCCAGACGCAATCAAAGCCGCCGCTGCTTTGGCCGGCATGTATTACGCTGGCGGTGGAACATTTTTTGACACGGCCACAAACGCTATCGTGCCGGAAGCAGTCGCCACAGACATAGTCGCTGCGACTCTTGGCGCAGAGAGCTTAGCCGTGCCTGCCGCAGCAAGTGCGGCTGCGCCCGCCGCCGCCACGGCGTTCCCCGTCGCTACCGCGCCGCTGGGCGCGATGGGCGCAGCAACGCCTTTCACAGCAGCTGAGCTAGCGGCGCTCGGCGCAGAAAGTTTGGCTGTTCCAGCGACTGCACCTGTTGCGGCTGGCGTTGGGGCTGGGCTAAGCGCAGCTGAGCTAGCGGCGCTCGGCGCAGAAAGTTTGGCGGTGCCTACTGTAGCGACAAACGCGCTTGCGCCTGCTTCGGATCTCATAGCTGCGTTTGGTGAAAACGCGTTAGTGGCTAGGCCTGGCGCAGCGGCTTTTCCACGGCCTGTTGCAGACCTAGCAGCTGCGTTTGGCGAAAATGCAATTCTGCCTACCGCCCCCGGATTTATGGGGCCGCCCACCCCTGCATTTAACGCTGGCGCAGGTATTCGAGCCGCTAACGCCGCAGACCTAACCGCTGCGTTTGGTGAGAACGCGCTAGTGCCCACGGCCTCGCGGTTTGTGCCAGCTGCTGCTGCCGCTACTGGCGCGGCTAACGCTGCGACCGGTGCTGCAGCGCTAAGCCCTGAAGCCCTAGCAGCCTATGATGCGTCTGTGGGTTTGACTGCCGGGGGCGTGCCGGTGACGCTAAGCCCTGAAGCCCTAGCAGCCTATGATGCGTCTGTGGGTTTGACTGCCGGGAGCGGCGTTCCTGCTGCCGCTACTGGCGCGGCGGCTACCGGTGCAGCGGGCATGTTTGACCCAGCGTCTGCGCTAGAGACACAATTGGCCGTAACGCCTGCGGCGGCTGCTGCGCTCGGCGCTGCAGGCGCGGGTGCGGCGGGCGCTGCAGGGGCAGGCGCGCTTGGGGCCAATGCTCTGGTGCCGTTGGCGCTTGCGGGCACGGGTGTTTTGGGTGCAGTAACCGCTCAATCAGCAGCGGAGACACAAGCTGATGCCGCTCGGTACGCCGCTGACCAAGCGTACAAAATCTATCAGGAGCAGAAGGCACTCCAAGAGCCCTTCCGCACGGCGGGTATCACGGCGCAGAACCAACTGCTGACGCTCTTGGGCCTGCAAGGCGGCACGCCGGGCGCTGAGTTTGGCAGGTACGCACGCCCGTTTGGTATGCAAGACTTCCAAGCCGATCCTGGCTATGCGTTTCGGCTGTCTGAAGGTATGAAGGCGCTTGAGGCTAGCCGCGCGGCTAGGGGCGGTCTGTTGTCGGGCGCTACCGGCAAGGCGTTGTCGCGCTACGGTCAAGACCTTGCCTCGCAAGAGTACGGTAGCGCGTTTAACCGTTATCAGACCGAACGAGCCAACCGGCTCGCGCCGTTGGGCAGCCTAATGGGCACAGGCCAAGCGGCTGCTGCAAATCAAGCCGGATCGGCGGGGCAGTACGGCACTAATCTAAGCAACTTGACGACTAGCGGAGCTGCTGCACAAGCTGCGGGGCAAGTCGGCATGATGAACGCGTTGACAGGTTCGTTGAACACGTACTTGAATTACTCTGCCAATCAGAACATTGTCAACGCACTGCAAGAAGCTGCCGCAAGACGCGCGTCTATGTACGGCCCTGCTATTCTTTGAGGTTATGCCATGCCGCTTAATCCAAACATTGCTTTGCAAGTTCGCGGGCTAGACGTCCCTAACCCACTTGCGCAGATGGCGCAAGTCACGCAGATCCAGAACGCTCTGCAACAGCAGCGTATGGGCGACATCCAGATGCAAAACGCGTTGCGCGAGCAACAGCGCGCGCAAGGGCTGGAAAGGCTCATGGCTGGATTTGCACCGGACGCAAAAACCGAAGACATTACGTCTGCTATGCAGCGCGGCGGGTACTTCAAAGAAGCACAGACGTTTGTCAAATCACGGGCTGAGCTTGAGAAAGAGCGCCGCCAAGCAGCAGCAGCTCAGCGTCAAGAAGAAGAAGCGCGCCTTAAAGGCCTAGTCAGCCAAGCTGACATTGTAGGGCGCGTGCTGGGCGCGGTTAAAGATCAAGCGTCGTTTGACTTTGCGGTCAAAAAGTTGGCAGAGCAACGCATTTTTACGCCTGATGACGTAACGTTTCTCGGCGCAACCTATGACCCCGCCCGCGTCCAACAAGTGCTTGACACTACCTTGTCGCAAAGGGATCGGCTTGAGGTAGAGCTCAAAAAACGCACGACTGCAGCTGCGGAAACGTCTGCTCAAGCTGGACTGCGCCGCGCAACTGCCGCAGAAGCACAAGCAATGACAGCAAGGGACAGAGCTACTTGGGAACGAAACAACCCAGGATACGAAATCAGAGAGACTGAAGATGGGTATGTAAAAGTTAACAAACGAACAGGTGTTGCAACGCCGCTTACTATGGCTAGCACATCGGGCGTAGAACCTGTTCAGCTTCGCGGCGCTACAAAAGGATCGCGCCCTCAACTATTGCAGTTGCAAGATGAGTTGCGTTTGCTAGTAAGTCGTGGGCAAGGTGACAGCCCAGAAGCTAAACAAATCCGCGATCAGATTCGCACAATGACGTCCAAAGGCGCGCCTGAATTGCCGCCGCGTGAACTGCAAATGCGCGAAGCTAAGCTGCCCGCCGCTCGCCAAGCTATTGCTGCGTTTGACGCTAAGACTGATAAATTGTCCGCGCAAATACAAGAGCTAATGGATCATCCTGGCTTAAATCAAATTACTGGGTTGATCGGAGGGCGAATTATAGGCATAACGGATGAAGGGCGCAGGGCAGAAGCGCTATATAACTCCATCATTGCGCAAGGCGGATTTAGTGAATTACAAGCGTTGCGCGATGCTTCGACTACTGGCGGCGCGCTGGGAAATGTTTCTAACCGCGAAGGCGAACAACTCCGCGATGCGTTTGGCGTCCTTAAGCGCACTCAGTCTACGGAAGATTTAAAGCGCGGGCTAAAAGATGTTCTAAGAACACTTTCGTCAGCAAAACTTCGCACCCGCGAAGCCTTTGACGACACGTACGCATATCGCGAAACTCAATCTGACCGTGCAAGTCAGCGGTCGGCTACGCCGCGCGGACCAGCGCCGTCTGACGGGCGCGCATTTAATACAGTGCAAGAAGCAGAGGCAGCAAATCTGCCCCCCGGCACGCGGATTACTATCGGTGGTAGACCGGCAGTTGTGGAGTAATCATGGGCATCAGGTTCCTTGACGAAGAGCAGCAGACGGGCAAAATTCGTTTTTTAGACGAATCTGACGCCGCTTCTGCGGCAGAAACGCCTTACCGCGCACCTTCTGCCGCGCAAGTGTCTACCGCTGCTGCTATTCCGTTTATCTCTGAGGCCGCGCGCAAAGAAATAGCTGCCGTTGAACGTGGTCTGCGGGGCGGAATTCTTGAGGGTCTAGGCAGCATTGGCGCGACGGTCATAAGGCCGTTTGAAACCGCGCAAGAAAACGCGCTTAGACGCGCTGCTATCCGCGAGTTTGCTACCAACGTGCTGGGAGCGCCGCCAGAATCAGTGGCTCGCACAATAGGCACTGTCGGCACGCAAGTCGCAGGTACAGCAGGAGTCGGCCCCGCATTTGGCATTGGCGCTCGTGCAGTACCTATGCTGCGCGGCATGGCCCCGGCGCTTGAATCTGGCGGTTTTGTTGGCTCGTCATTACCGGCTCGCATGGCAGGCGGCGGCGTCGTAGGCGGCGCTGCTGCTGGACTTACCGGCGAAGATTTGTTGACCGGCGCAGGCGTCGGTGCTGTGAGTGGCCCGGTGCTAAGTGGACTTATAAAAGCCGGCGCTGGCGGCGCAGGCGCGATGGCGGACACGCTTGGCATGGGTTTGGCCGAGCGCCGTGCGATGAATATTTTGCGGGAGGCGATTGGCGAGCAAAACCTGCCAGCCGCTCGCGCTGCGCTTCGCGCCGCCGGGACCGCGCCGCCAGATGAAGCGCTTATTGGCACCACCCGCCCAGCGTTTATGGCGCTGGTTGATCTTGCAGCGAAAAAAGATCCCGATGGCGCAGTCAACGCGCTGCGAGCGTTGCAAGGCGAAGCGCAGCTAAACGAATTGGCGCGGCTTGCAGGCGGCTTTACGCAGACCCAAGCGCGTCAGACGCGTGAAGGCACGCAACTAGCGCTGCGCGGTATGACCGCACCGATGCGCGAAGAGGCGCTAACAAGCGCGGGCTTAGCGGGTCGCTACGCACCAGGATTGGAAACAGACGTGTCGCGGTTCCAAGGCGCTGCCACCGGTAAAGTTGAGGATGTACGCACATTAGAAGCCGCGCGACAATCTGCGCAACGGCGCGCAGGCGCAGAAGCCGCACAGCCTCGCGTAGCGATGGGCCAGCGTCCTGACATGACCGCGCGGTATCAGCAACTAGAAACCGCTGCCGACGATTTTATGGATAGGGCAGCAGAAGGGTCGCTTAATTTTGGCGCTACTGCGCGCCTTAAACAGTACCAGCTTGACAGTCTTGCAGCGGAAGGTTTGCAGCCACTTAAGACTGACGTTGTCATTCGGCAGATTAAAGACCTTGGGTCAAAAGCTGAGACAGCGGGCAATCGCGAATTTGAGATTGCCCTTGGTCGTGTAGTGCGCGACATAGAAAAATGGACAAGCCAAAACGGCGTCATAGATCCTTACGCGCTTGAGGCTATCCGTAAAAACTCTGTCGCCAGCACCATTCGGCGGCTGTTTCCCGACCCAGATTCTGAAGCGGCGCGTAAGGTCGCAGCCGGCGTCTTGTCAGACATCAAGCCTATCATTGATGACGCCATTGAAGCCGCAGGCGGCACAGGCTGGCGTAATTACTTAAAGACTTTTGAGTCTGGCATGGCTGAAGTTAACCAGCAGCGCGCCGCCGCTAAGGCGTTGCAGTTGTTCAAGGATTCGCCTGACGAGTATGTCAAACTGGTGCGCGGCGATCGGCCAAAGGACATTGAGAAAATTTTTGGCGTCGGCAGTTACGATGTTGTCAAAGAGATGGGGTCGCGCTATCCGACGCTCAGCAAAGTTGCAGAGCAACTAGAGAAACGCGGCGCTGTCGAGGCAGCGGTCAAACAAGGCCGCGAGCCGATTGAAGACATACTGCAACGCAACAAAGGACTGTTTAAACTGCCGGCGTTTTTTGACCCGACGGTTACGGCAGGCAACCGCGTCCTGTCAATCTTGGGCGCAAAGGTTGACACCAAGACGATGGACGTCCTCATCAAAGCTATGCGTAGCAATGAAGACTTGCTGACCGCGCTTGATCGCGTGCCTGCGGCCAAGCGCAATACGGTTCTCAAGGCGCTGTCTGACGACCGGACTTGGATACCGGCAGGATCGGCAGCAACGGCAACCACGACTGTATCAGGGCGAGATTAATGGCAACTGCTAACGAACTGGAGGGTCGCTTGAACACGCACGAGGCTGTCTGCGCGGAGCGCTGGACTGAGACGATCCTGCGCATCAAGCGCTTGGAGCATATCTTGATCGCGGCGGCTGCGGCGATTATCCTGTTGCTTTTGAGGATTGTGCTGAAGGTTCACTGATGCTCGATCCGATCAGTCTGTTGGCGACTGCAACCGCTGTCTTCAACGGACTGAAGAAGGCGGTTGAGCTGGGGCGCGAGGCCGAGGATGTCTTCGGTCAGCTCGGCAAGTGGGCAGGCGCGGTCAGCGACCTACAGGAATGGATGAGCGGCCAAGAAAACACTAAGCCGCCGCTTTTCAAGAAGCTCGTTTTCTCCAAGTCTGCGACGGTGGAAGCGTTCGACTCCTATGCGGCGCAGGTAAAAATCAGGCAGATGGAAAAGGAGTTGTACGACTGGTTTCACTACGGAGCCTTACAGCACCTTGGACGAGACGGCTACGTAGAGTTTATTCAGATGCGGCGGCGCATTAAAGAGCAGCGTGAGAAGATGATTTACGAACAGATCCGCCGACGCAAGAAGTTCATCAAGAACGCCTCGGACGCAGGCCTGATCGCTGTCGTCGTGGGCCTGGGCGGCATCATCCTGACCCACATCGTCATCTTCATCGTCGAGCGCTGGCCGGAATGAACTACATCTTCGGCATTATCATCTTGCTGATCGCTGCCTTAATGCTGACCCTCGCGGAGGTTGCTAAATGATTCCTGTGATTGCGGGCATCGTCTCGACGCTCATTCAGAACAACCTACCCAAAGTCGCGCAAGCGGTCGTGGACAAGGGGCTTGATTACGTCCAAGAAAAGACTGGCGTGGAGCTAAAGCCCGACATGAGCGCCGAGGACATTACACGTCTGCGCGAGCGGGCGATGCAGCACGAAGAATTCATGGTCGAGCAGGCCAATAAAAACACCGCTGACGCGCGCGCCATGCAGATCGCCGCGCTGGTAAACGGCAACGGGATTAGCCGGTCATTCGTCTACATCTTGGCGACCTTCTGGTCGTTGGTCGCTGCGAGCTACATTTTTCTGATCACGATGGTGACGATCCCCGAAAATAACGTGCGCTTTGCGGACACGGTGTTGGGGTTCATCCTAGCTACTGTCGTAGCGACTATTCTGAACTTTTTCTTTGGCTCAAGCGCTGGGTCCAAGGCAAAGCAAGAGACCCTTGAGGCGAAGAAATGAAGTCAAACTGGGACGCCGCGTTAGCTGCTGTGCTGCATCACGAAGGTGGGTTTGTGAACCACAAAGATGACCCCGGCGGAATGACCAATCTAGGATGCACCAAGACGACCTGGGAGAAGTGGTGCGGCCATCCGGTTGATGAGGCCGACATGCGCGCGTTGACGCCTGCTGACGTAGCGCCGCTGTACAAAGACAAGTATTGGGACAAGGTCAAAGCTGACGAGCTGCCAGCAGGCGTGGACTACGTGGTCTTTGATACTGCTATTAACAGCGGCCCAGGCCGCGCGGCCAAGCTACTGCAAGAGGCTATCGGTACCACGCCGGACGGCGCGATCGGCCCGCTGACCTTGCGAGCCGTCGCGGCCATGCCGGCAGCGGACGTGATCAATACTTTCCAAGATCGCCGTCTGGCGTATCTACAGACACTGCCCACGTGGTCCACGTTTGGTCGGGGTTGGGGGCGACGCGTCGAAGAAGGTCGGGTTTTGGCGCTACAGATGTCTCAATCAGCTTAGCGATATACCACTGCGCCTTGCGCAGATCCTCAACGCCGTTCTTCTGCTTCCAGCGCCACAAATACTTGATGGCGTTGGCCGTGCAGACTGCATCCAGTCCCTCAAGCCCTGCTGTTGCTGACGCCAGCGCGTCGATGCACTCCACGCCGCCGCGCGTGTAGTGCGGCGGATGGTTGACCATGTCTACCATTTTGCTTCTCCAAGTTCAGTCTTCATATCCTCGTACTGATGGGTACGAGTTCTGCATTGGTCGGTTGTAGGCGGGCTGTCGAGGGGCTGGTGGCGCGGGCGGTGCGTCGTCCAGTTCGGAAAAGGCCATACACCCAACGCGTTTGAGTCGCCAGGCGTAGGGGCGGCGTCCAGATTTGGTGTCTGTAGCCAAGACGACTTCGAGTTTCCCTTGGTTTTTGAGTTCATTGAGTACCTTGATGATCGTGGACTTTGATTGAATGAAGTAGTCTGACAAAAACTGCGCAGTCACGGCGCGTTTGTGGCCGCTGAGATACCGCCAGACCTTATCTTTGGTTGTCATGTCTACTCTCACTTTGCAAGCCGATCTGATGGCGCAGCAAGCGTGCTTCCACGACCGTCGCCGCGCAGATGTCTCGAGCGCGTTCCATGTCGTTGTCCATGATGGCCTGCCAAATCTCGTCCACCATGCGTTTCAAGTTTAGATAGCCTTCGCTGTAATCAACCACGTCCGACCTCCGATATGCGTGTTGGTTGCTGGGCGCGCGCCCACTTTTCATGGTACTCCGGCAGCTCTGACGGCGGCACCCAGCCGTACCGACGCCACGTCTTCTGCACGTTAGTCGCCACACCTACGGCGTAGAGCGCGTCGCGCGTCTCAAAAGATCCAGCCTCTCGCGGGTAGTGCGTAATGCTGCTACCCGCATGTGCATCCGCTCGATCAGCGATACGCGCCGCTGGCCTTTCAGTTCGTCCTCGATCAGCTTCCATAGTTCCTCCTCGGTTAACGTGTTAAGCCTTCGTTGTAGCTCGCGCCAGTTCAATTTTCTTCTCCAAGGTTGCAATCTCTGCCAGCACTCGGTTAAGCGCGCGCTGAGCGGCGTTGAACTCACGCTGCCGTATGCGCGCCTCAGACCGAGCGGCCTTTAACTTCTCATTCCAACGGTTCACTTCAAAGCCTCCAGTGCCAGTGACGCTAGCTCACGTTTGTCCTGTAGCGCCTTCAGAATCGTTTCGTCAATCGTGTCCTGGGTCTGAAGCACATAGTTCCAAACCTCGCGCGTCTGCCCGCCACGGTGCAGCCGACCGACCGCCTGCTCGTATAGCTCCAGCGACCACGGTAGCGACATCCACACCATGCGCGACTGACCTTGCAGGTTAAGCCCGTGCCCGGCTGCCGCAGGATGAACGGCCAGCATCTCGATCTGGCCCGCGTTCCAGCGCAGGATGCTGTCGTCGTTATCGAGCGTCTGCAGGCGCGGAAAGCGCGCCTTGAGCGCCGCAAGCTCTGCCTTGTACTGATACCAAACCAGCATCGGCGCGCGTTGGTTCTCGGTGTGCAGGTCTTCTACCGCGTCCAACTTGTGCGAGGACGTCCAAACCGTTTGTCGCTCGGTGTCGTAGGCAAACCCGCTTGCGAGCTGTTGCAGCTTAGACGTCACAGCAGCAGCGTTGGCCGCAATCACCTCGGCGTTGGGGTAGATCAGCGCCATCTCGCGCTTCATCTCGCGGTAGTCGTCCATCGGCATGGTGAGTTCGATCGGCACCGTGTTGAGCGGCGGCAGCCGGTCGCGGTACTCGCCAGGCTCAAGCACATACGTCCACGGGCGGATGCGCTGCATGACCGCCTCAAGCGAGCCTGGCAGCGCCACGTAGTCGCCAAAGTCACGGTTGATGCAGTGGAAGTATTGCTGCAGAAACGCGCCCTTGCTGCGCCCCAACATGCGCTGGTCTACGATCTTGCACTGACCAAACACGTCCTCGAGGCCGTTAGATGTAAAGCTACCTGTCAACCCCCACCGGATCTGCATAGGGTCGATGACAGTCGAAAGCGCCTTGAATCGTTTGCCGGATGGGTTCTTGAGCCGCGTCAGTTCATCGAACACGACCGCGTCAAAGTTCAGATCCTGTTCGGCGAGCCATTGCAGGTTGTCGTAGTTGGTTACAACAATGGAAGCACCGCCATGTATCGCCGAGAGCCTGCGCGCAGGCGAGCCGACCGCCACCGCGACGCGTCGGCTGGGCGTCCACTTGGCAGCTTCTACCGGCCAGACTGACTGCGCGACGCGTAGCGGCGCTAGCACCAGAAAGCGTGAGGCGTAGCCGTCGGTCAGCATCGCGTGCATGGCCGTCAACGTGATCGCGGTCTTGCCAGCACCGACTGGCGCGAGCACCATCGCGCGGTCGTTGCTGTAGAGGAAATCAGCGGCTTCGTCTTGATACGGGCGTAGCTTCATTCTCAGCCTCCAGCTCGCGCAGGTCCATCGCCACGTCAGCGACGCCGTGCCAGTCGCACCGTGCGATCATCACGTGCAGGTATTCGATCAAGATGCGGCGCTGCGTTTCGTAGTCACCGTAGTCAGTCATTGCGCACTCCTTTGATAAACGTATCAACGTCTTGCGTGTCCCAGAGCGTCATGTAGTTCTGGCCGAGCGCCAGCATGTCGCGCTTGAACAGTTCTTGCAGCGTGGACATGCGCCCGCCTACCTTCTTGACCTCGACGAACCACACTACGCCGCCTGGCAGCACGACCAGTCGGTCTGCTACGCCCCGGTGCGCTGGGCTGACGAACTTGTAGGCGATGCCACCGATGTCCTTGACCTGACGCACCAGGTAGCGTTCAATGTCGCGTTCTAAAATTTTTCATCTCCCGAGAAGTTTCAAAGTTTAGGTGCTTGCAAACTTTTTAGCAAGTGTGTACGATTCGAATTCGCAAGTCAACTACAGGAGATTCAAATGCACTCAAAGATCGTTGGTGGCTCAACCGCAGAGCGTGTCCTCAACTGTCCAGGCAGCGTGGCGCTGGCCGCGCAGATGCCACCGCAAGAAGAAAACGAGGCCATGCGAGAAGGCACGCGCCGGCATGAGTTGGTCGCGGAGATCCTGAACGAGAAGATCGACAGCCGGTCAGTCGATGACGAGAAGGTGTTGGACGCGCTTGATCTGTTCGACACCAAGTTTGACCCGACCGGCAGCGCGCTGTTCGACGTCGAGTACCGCGTGTCGTTCCCGTGGGACGCCAGCATCTTCGGCACTGCGGACGTGATCGGCGCGCTGGACCAACAGACCGCGTTTGTCATGGACTTCAAGTTTGGCGACAACTATCGCGTTGAGGCGGACCGTAACGCGCAACTGATGTTCTATGCAGCCGCCGCGTACGAGAGCCGCCACTGGGCATTTCGTAATCGCGAAGAAGTTGAACTCGTCATCATCCAGCCGCCCTTTATCCGGCGCAGTCGCGTGTCGGTAGCAGACCTGCAAGTGTTTAGCGCAAACTTGGAGCGTGCGGTCAAGATCGCCCGTGCGCCAGACGCGCCGATCGTTGAAGGTGAGCACTGCCGCTTCTGTCCAGCGAAGGCCATCTGCCCGGCCAAGACCGGCGCTGCCGAGCGGGCAATCCTGACTGCGATTGCCGGCATCGGCCCTGACAATATCGGTCACTACATGGACGTCGCGCAGAATCTGGAAGACTGGGCCAGCGACGTGCGCAAGCTGACCCAAAAGGCGCTCGAGGCAGGCGTGCTGGTGAAGGGCTGGAAGCTCGTCAACAAGCGCGCACAGCGGTCGTGGGCGGATGAGAAGGCCGCACACGCGGCGCTGCAAGCGCTCGCGCCTGACGTGACGTTTACGGAACTGGTGTCGCCAGCGCAGGCCGAGAAGGCGCTGAAGACCAAGAAGCTCAAGTTACCCGACGGGTTGACCGTCGCGGTATCATCAGGGTTGACCATCGCGGAAGAGTCAGACACTCGACCTGCGGCGGTCACAATCGGGGCGACGCTCGTGTCGGCCCTCTCTCAACTAGCCTAAAGGAATGCAATCATGTCAAGTCTAGTCAAGTTGATCAAGCAGGTCTTCCCGCAGTACAAACCCTCTCCACCGCTTTGCGCTCGCTTGAAACCGTAGCGCCCATTCAGTCGGCCATCCTCAAGATGGACAAGACCGGGCACTGGGTCTTTGGCGCGGACCAGACGGAGGTCGAGGACGACGCCCGTTGGGCGGTCAACCCGTTCTCGTTTGTTCACGGGTTTATCGCGTGGGGCGACGGTGAGGTGCTGTCTGAAAAGATGGCACCTGTGACCCAGCCG
>Ga0169931_10006700_pt1 | contig 17278 bp, 17 predicted proteins | sample Kivu_15m_20L_FD_129675 | JGI IMG/M metagenome (GOLD analysis project Ga0169931, IMG submission 129675) | Freshwater microbial communities from Lake Kivu, Western Province, Rwanda to study Microbial Dark Matter (Phase II) - Kivu_15m_20L... | ecosystem: Environmental > Aquatic > Freshwater > Lake...
CCATCCTCATTCAGTTTACTAAAATCTTCTTTTGAAATATTCATTTCATCCTTTGTTATTAAATAATCTGCCTGATTTTTGATATCTGAATTATTAAGACTGTTTAAGATTAAATTATTGTCTTTATTAATTTTTAATTTTAAGAAATTTTCATTGTTAATTGGTAAATTATTATTTTTTTCTAGATTATGATGAAGAATATCAGCATAGAGAATTTTCTTCCTGAATTAAAAAGGAATTTTATAAAATATTTCTTAATATTTTATAAATTACAAAATAATTTTATGAATTTTAATTTTAAAATTTTCTATTATTTATTAAGTTTTATTCAAGATTCTTATATGGATGAAATTCTTCGAATTCCACACTGCAAGAACGAATATTTAAAAATCCCTTCCTTTCCGAACAATCAGAATCTAATAAAGCTTTACATTTTTCTTTAGCAGCATCAACACAGGCAGTTTTAGCTGGCTTACAATTTGGATCATAATCCCAATCATTATAGCATATATTGTAGAAATATCCAAGAACGTCCTTGTCATAAGTATTTTTAATATATTCATCGAATTGCCTGTCCAAAGAGCTAACATCATCGCAATTAACTTTGTAAGCTAGGTCGTAATGATGCTTGATTAGGAAAACTCTTTCATTCTCGGAAGTGTATTTACAAATCTCGGGATAATTTTCGTTGCAATCGATGTTTGCATTGAGGATATTTTTGTTATTTTTGCACCAACTCTTGAAAAAGATTCTTAAACAGTGGGATTGAAATTCATATTGCTTGGCGTAAACTGTAGAATTTAATGTCTCTTTGCATGTATCATAAAGTTGTTTCTGGCATTGGTTGGTTAATGCTGAATCTATGATTGTTATAAAAATAAGAGTTGATAAAAATATCATCTTTGTCGAGAAATTCATTTTATTTTTATATGTATATTCTTAATTATTTAAGATTTATATTTGAAAAAATAAATAAAATCAAATAAATTATAGTATCAATTAATCTTATTAATTCAAATTAAAAATCTTATTCAAGAATTACAGAACTTATACGTACAATGCCCTTTTAAGAAAGAGTTGAAAATTTAATGAAATAAAAATTTTTTGAAAATATTCAATGAAGAAATATCTGCCAGTCAGACAAGTATTTTTTCTGTTATTTACAAACTTCATAATAAAGCCAGTCAGCAATTAAATAAAATAATTTTATAGTATTTTCGCTTTTACTCGTGAAAAGCAAGGGCAAATTAATTGAAAAAATAATTTTTTATTCCCTTAATTTGGGGTTGTCCTAATTACAAGTTCCTAATTCTTATTTACTAATTCCCTATACCTGATTGCCAAAAGATAACATAGGCCATTGAGAGAACATATTCATAAACATAAAAAAATATTCTCTAATATATATATATGGAAGATTATGTTTTCTAGACTTGTTTAATCAAATAAATATTCTAAATTCTTTAATTCTGTTAAATATAAATGCAATTTAGAATATCAAATTAATATATATGAATATATTATATTCAAATTTATCTTAATAAAAATAATTTAATTACATAAAATTCATATAATCCTTACATAAATTTAATTAAAATTTAATATATATAAATTAGCTATTTATAAATTATTCTTCTTCATTTTTCTTCTCTTTTTTGGATTTTTTAGTAGATTGATCGCTAATAGAAGGAGAGGATTTCTTTTTCCCATTCTCTAATGATCTGAAATATCCATTCTCATTAAATTCTTTCATTTGGGAATTGTATAGCTCATGGGTTTTCTTACTTAATTTTTCATATTCTTCTTTTTCTTTTTGTGGTAGATTTCGCCAGTTCTCACCTAAAATTCTTAAACAAAAAGCAATATCCTTTTTAGGGTTTTCATTCTTCAATTTAGGAAGATTCTGTTGCATGTAACAATTATACGGATTCTTGGGTTTCTTAGGTAATTCATAGGTTAACTCATGAGTTTCTTCTTTTTCGTTTTTAAATTTAAGCTTTAGGTCCTTAGCCCTTTTTTTGTATTCAGCCCTGTTGTTTTTATTTGTATATTTCCATTTCTTAAAGAAGTATTCAAAATAGCCTTCTTCTCCGATTTTAGGAAAACGTTTGAAAATCAATTCATCACAAAAGAGAACGAAAGCTGATGATTCATCATGAGTTTTTGCAGGTTTTTTTAAAGTCTTCTGATATTCGATCTTCTTAATCTTGTATACAACCTGATCTAATTTAGCTAATTTTTGATATTTGTCCTTTTGTTTTTCGGCCAATTCATTCCACATTTTAGAAGCATCACTCATATAATTGTCCTTTTTTATTTTGGTATTTTTCCTTATTTCCTTTAAAAATAAATTGTAGGCAGAGTATGGTTTTCTCAGCTTGAATTTCCGACTTTTTCCATAGAGAGTTTTTAATCTGCTTTTCTCCTTATTTATGGCGTCTAGGAATTGTTTATATTTATCTTTTTCTGATTGTTTGAGCTTTCTCCACATTACAGCAGAATCTTGAAATGTATGTTTCCTTCCCTTTTTACTGGCCTTACGCGCTTGATAACTGCAAAAAAATTTATAGTAGTTGATGTGATACCATGAGTATTTCAGATTCCTATAGGTTTCTTCCTGAAAATTTCGCTTTCTATCGTAAGGTGTTTTTTCTTTTATTGACATTTCCTCCCATTTGACAGCTGCTTCCTTCTTAGCCTCTGAGGGATCTTGGTTGTTCTCTATCGCTTTTTTAAGATTTTCTTCCAGATAGACACCAAAACCTGTAGGCCCATGATTTAGAGGTAATTTAATTAGGTGCTTTTTAACTAAATCTAAATGTTTTTGATATCTCTGCCTGTCTAACTTTGCTAGCTCTTGGTATTTCTTTTTTTCTCCTGCGGTGAGCTCTCTCCACTTTTCCGGGTATCTTTTATTAGCTTCCAGTAAAGAGGTATTTTCTTTAGCCCTTCTTTCAGAAACATAGCAAGAGTAAGCTGATTTAGGCTTATTTAAATTAATCGAAAAGAGGATTTCGCGTGTAGATTCTGGTAATTCATCAAACTCCTCTAAATTTAGATCATCATCTTGATTAATCCTCAGATCAGACATATCGACTATTTTGCTCATGTCTTCTTCGTTAGAGTGATTTGTTAGCATTATAATTCAAATTAATATTTGAATTTAAATGTGATAATTCAGTGATTTAAAATAAATTAAAATACTTTAATTTAAAATGAATAGGACAAGTTATAAAGTGTATATTATATCATATTTAAAATAATTACTAATTAAATAAATTCAAACTTAATATAACTTTATACATATAAATCTGTAAAATAAATAATTACAATAGTGGATTGCCTAATTTCAACTCTCGAATTTAAATGATTTACATTCAATAACCCAAGGCACTGTGTTTCATTTAGCAGAGAATCCTCCCAAGGTTTTATTTCAATATCAACATTCACAAATTTATTTTTTTTAAGAATTCCCAACACTTCCGCTTTCATTCTAATTTTAAAGATATAAAATTTTGCAATGTCATAATCAACACTTAAAATTTTGAAATGATTTTTAAACAATTTTTTAAACTCATTAATGTTCTCCTTCCTTGAGAGAGATTTTTCACTTTTCCAGACATGAATGACGTTTTCTAATTCACAGCAACGTAATTTATCATATCTCACATCTGATATATACAAAGATTTTTCATACTGTAAAAAGTTATGCTCAGGCGTGTCATAGTACAAAATGTCCAGCCATTTTATTGTAGAAGGTTCAATGCATCCCATGTGAGAGAATATGTTTATCCTGAACTCAATAAAGTCTCCCTTGCAAAAAGAAAGGACAGGCTGATAGTAACATATTCTTTTAATTCTTTTTACGTTCTATAGAAATAAATAAGGGTACATAAAGCTTACTTCTTCTGATTCACTTGCGAACCATATTGCTATGTCTGATTTTTTCCTTAGATCGAAGCTCCATGTTTGAATAAATTCCTTCCCGTTTGTTTTATGCAAAAATGTAATTTCAAAGCATTTATTAATTAAGTTAGATACAATTTTAGATTTTAGCACTAAATCCATGACCGAAGCTAATTTATATTTGTTATGATATTATATTGATTACTTTCAGCATTTACTTTAGAATCTGGATTCAGTTTCTTTATTTCGCTATGATTGAAATAAAATTCTTGTAGTTCTAATACACCTCCATAATTAAGTCGAAAATCATTTATAGCTTTCTCAAATTTAGTGTTAAGAGTGAAACATATTTTTCTTTCTATTAACTTATTAATTTTTGTGATAATTTTATATTTATCAAATATAAAACAGAGGAGATTGTACATAGCATCTTCATCTAATAAAAGGAAGAATTTCGTTTTAAAACAAACAGCTTTGATACTGTCTTCTCTTACTCTCTCAAGGAATTTATAATGAGGTGTGGTGACTGTTACTTGTCTATTCAAACAATTCTTTTCATCATTTATTAACCTATTAGAAAGTAGCCAAGTTGGATTATTATAGAAAATGTTGTCTCTTTCAACCGTATTTAATATGGATGTATTAAGGACACTTTGTTCACTGATCTTGTAATTTAGAATGTTATAATCAAGTTCTGATTGAGCCCCTATTACCTCAGTGTCTTTAGTATATGTCTTCTTAAGATCTGCGAATCCTGTTATTTTCTTTACTCTTTCCATGTAGTTTTTATTTACAATGGAATAGTTATTTTCAGGAGGGATATTTTCGTTTGAAATGAGGTGCTCTTTTTCAACTTCCAAATTGTTTTCTATTTCAGGTAAATAAAAGGACTCTCGTTTTTTATAATCCATCACAGGAGAAATCGTTCCACCTGCGAAAATTGAGCTGTTACTTTGAGAAATTTTGTTATTAGAAGCTTTATCTAAATCAAATATTTTTATAAATAAAGTACTTAAAATTTTCTCTGTATTTATATTGTTCATTTGAATAATTTGCGTTGTTTGAGATTCTTCTGTATTCATTCGGTTAATTCTGGAGTTTTCTAGATCAGAATCCATCTTGTTTCTTTGGTGTTTTGATACTGTTTCTGATATTGACCTTTCATTGAAATTTTTAGAGCTAGCTGATACATTTTTATTTCTAATACTATTCTTATTGCTTGTATCTATTTTATTACTTAGAAAAGGATTCGAATTGTTTAAATTCGAATTAGGCTTAAATGTAATTTTTGTTTCTAATTTTTCATGCGATTGAGTCAGGATACCTGCATTGGCTTTCGGATTTTTACTCTGTGGGGTTTCTGATCTATTTTTCACTAGATTACTCTGACTGCGAATATGAAATTTAGAGATATTTTTTGTAGTTATCTCCTGCTTTTTATTTTGTGGTAGGTTTAAATTACTTACTTTCCCAATATCATTTTTAGTACTAATGTAACTAATCTTTGTAGGATTCGTTGAATTTTTTCTTGCATTTAATTTTGATATTTGCTCGACTATCTTTAAACTAGAAAAATTTTTATTATTTTTGTTGAAATTATTCTTTTGAGAATTTTTTGTTTCTTTATCCGATTTTTTATTTTCTTCTGAAGGTTTTTCGCCTTCGAAGCTTGTAGTAGTTTGAGTAATAGACTGAGATATCATGCTCGAAGTTAAAGAATTATGATGGTTACTTGAAGTTGTATCATTATTAATATTATTAAATTTTCTTTTAAGTCGTTCGATTTCGTTTTGTCTTAGAGCATCATCAGATAGTTTAATTATTCTTTCAGCCATCATTTTATATTAAGAATTATTTTTATCAAATGTGTAAGAGGAATATACTATACTATATAATATTTTATAAACAAATATAAAAAAAGATAATTATAGCATATAGAAATAATTAATGAAATAACCCATGATAAAATTGAATAAACAAATTAAGGTATATATCCTATCTTATTAAAAATTAATTTTAATCTAAATAGATAAGAACTTGCATACTCTAAGATGTTTAACCAATCAAATTAAAGGCTTGACTGAATTCATTTAGCTGAATGTCTCACCTTCAGTTGATAAACAGAATGGCCTTGTGTTTCCTTTGATGTTATGCGGATTTTGTGGTAAGTATCCTTTATATCCAGGTAGTCTGATATTATATGTCAATTGATGATTAGTTTTGCGTGTTCTGAAATAAGGATCACTTTCTGAAGTGTTTTTCAATGGCAAGTTATTAACCGGAATATAACCTGAATAGCCTGGGATAAAAGTCGAAGTTTTTGAGGTTCCTAAATTCAAATCGAAACAATCATTGAATAGTTTGTTATTTATTTGAGGTTTATTTCTATAGCTAGAAAATTTTTCATTCGGAACGTCTCCATATACACCAATTGCTTTCATACTTTCTGTATTGTAACTGCCTGCTTGATAGTTATGATAGGTATTCTTAAACCAGTCTTTCATCCCATCTTTGTTTAGACCCTTATGAGATAATGTTCTAAACATTTGTTCATTGGCTGAATCATAAGTAGAATCCCAGTTAGAGAACATCTTCTTCCTATTAAAACTCTTATTTGTTTCAAAACTAAAATCAGGTAAATAGAGATGTATTATATTATAATCAAGAATTTTTTACAATTTCTGTCTGATCTGACATTCGTCCTTTTTTTCCCCATTAATCGCAATATTTTTAATATCTTCATCATGTGAATATTCATATTTCAATGTTTTTAGTTTATTCTGGTTCTGGTCTTCAACGTATGCAGTATCCCTGATTGAATTCAAAATATCCTTTTGATAAACAGAATTTTTTCTTATTCTATCTTCTAGATACCCTATCTTTTTTCTATTGAAATCAGAAATCTCTTTGTATACATCCTTAATGTAATAGTTTTGTGTTCCGGGCTTTGCTGTTGAAATAGGTTTAATTCTAAAAATTAAAAATAAAAATCGGGTTTAAGTTGAATTTTAAAAGTTAAGCTATTAGTATGTTCTAATTTAAGTTTATCTCCAAATCCAAACATGAAGATAATAGAATATATATTATTTAAAATAAATTTACCCGTATGATCTAAATGATCCTAACTCAGTGCATTCTACCATATTGCTCATATTTTAATTGAATATGTTATTTAAAAATTGTTATAAAAATAAAATAAATTTTTATTTGATTAAGCGGTGGTACATGGAATAATTTTAAACACTCATATAAATTTATTTATTCTCCCCTAAATAGGAATATTTTCTTAATTAAAATCGTTTATAATTTTCTAATTTAGTTTCCACCACACCTTAAGGTTCTGCTCCAGGTACAATCATCGCAATCTGATTTCCATTTAATAAAATTGAATCCAACTTTTTCATAATTTTCCCCTCCTCGGTTGTTTCACTAAATAATTCACAATGAAAACTAAATTAAAATAAAATAGATAAGTATACTACTACGTACTATTAATTCTATTAGATTTACTATTCCTTGACATCATCTAGTACCAAATCTATTTAAAACAGATAATTAATCATATGATTATTACGAAAATAGTCGTCGAATCCTCTTAAAACTCCGACTAATTCTTTATCCGATTTCATAATTATCCAGACCTTATTTCCAATACATTTATCCAATAATTCTATAGGGAGTGTGTATGAAGCTGACATTTTACTTAAATATAAATGATATTTATATATTCTTTGGTTATTTTATTAATAAATTAGAGGAGAAATGGCTAACAATATCAATGCTATTGATGTTAAAGGTGAGCTTGGGAACAATGATTTCGAGAAGGAATTATACGAGGCCTTTCAGGAATTCGATGAAGATCAATCGGGCACCATTTCAAAAGAAGAATTCGGCAATTTCATGAGAAGACTTGGCTATCACCCTACCCAAGTTGAGTTACAAGAAATGATAGATGAAGTAGACAAAGGAAAACATGGACAGATCGGCTTTGAAGAATTCAAAAACATTATGACCAAGACTATCAGGGATGAATTCACTCAAAATTCGTCTATTGAAGCCTTCGCTGTTTTCGATAAGGCTAAAACAGGGAAATTGAAAAAAGAAACACTCGAAAAAATTCTAACAACCAAAGGAGATCAGAAAATGAATGCAAGAGAAATCGAAGAGTTGATGAGATATATCCCATTCGATGAAGGAGAAGAAATAAATTATAAGGAATTCGTAAAGCAAACTTTTGATCTTTTTAAGTAATTAGTAGTCAAGTAATATAGAAATATTAAATTATTGAAGATTTCATATAACTTACCTATTAATATAGTAATTGATTTACTTATTATATATTATCAAGAGTAAAAATTTTAATTGTATCTTAATCTCATACAAAAAATATAAAATTATAAAATTTATTTTTATATTCAGATTTTCTTAGCTTTAAGATTCAGATACCATCTAGGAATAGTGCTAGAAACGGCTTGGAAATTATTTCTATTCATGTCTCTTTCAGGTATTACAATAGAATTGTTAGCATTCTGATTGTTATTTAGAAATTTATCGCCCCCACTGTTGAAAAATAGATTTGTCTTGTTCATCTTATTCGTCTTAATTGAATTTAATACTTGACTACTCATAAAATTATTCATTGTGTTGCTTCTCGTCATTCCCATCGTAGAATTCGCATCAATTTTATTCTCATCCATTAAATTACCATCTACATGTTTCTCTTTCTGAATAAACCTTGTAATAATCTCTTCTAGATTATCTAATTTCTGTCGATTATTTAAAACAATCTTCATGTCACTTTGTAAGGTGGAATATTTTTCTGATAACATCTCGTTTTCCCTTAAAAGAGATTTTATTGTATTTTCTTTATCTTCTAGCAAGGAGTTCATTTTGTAATTTCCTAATTCAAGGTCTTGTAAATTTTTAATAAGATACTGGTATCTATATATGTAAATACAGTTAAGATTGAAAAAGGTGGGTATTAGCATATATTAATATTGGTTGTGGAGAATAAAATAAAATGCTCAAAGAATTTTAAACACGCTTATATATATTTATACTTACGGTTGCTTTGATTTCTCTGCGACATTTTTAAAGATTTCTTTTTCTTCGTTCGCTAATCTTAATTCCTTTTCTAGCTTTTCATTTAGATTTTTATATTTCTCAATTTCTATCTGCATTATCTTTATTTTATTAGCTAACATAAGGCACTGACTGATTCTCCTCTTACTCGATGTTGGTATGTCTTTGATTATACTTAGAACTTCATTTTGATTTGAATTGTTTTCGTCGTTGTTGACAATAACCGCTGAATCTACGATTACTTTATCTAATTCGTTTTCTATATTTTCGTAGCTATTCAACTTGTCTTTTTGTATTTGATTATTTGATTTTAATTCAGAAATTTCTTCTCTCATCAGGGATTCTTTTTTAATCATCTCACTCCTTATCAAATCCATTTTATCTTTCAACGAGTCGTTTTCATTTTTAAGAATTTTGATCAGATTCATATTTTCCTCATACAAATTAGAAATTCGATTAAAATCTTCTGATTTGATTTTTAATTGGATTCTAAGGTAGGAAATTTCTTCGTCTGTTTTTTTGTTCAGATTCCTCATCTCTCCATTTAAAAATTCAGCGGTTTCTTCTTTTTCTTTAACTATTTTTTCTAGCTTCAAAAGTTTCATTTTTAGTTCATCTTTTTCCTCAGTGAGATAAGTTACTCTTTTCTCTGCTAATTCGTCGTAAATCTTCTTTAAATTTTCTTTGTCTGTTTCAAATTTTCTCTTGACATCTTCTAATTCCTTTTTTAATTTTTCCTCATAGGAATTTTCTATATTCATATTTTTCTCAGTCAGTCTGTCTACATATTTCTGATTGGTTTTTCTGACATCTCTTAGATCATCTTCTAATGTTTTTATCTTTTCGTTTAACGTCTGGACCTTCTCATTCAGGGATATGTTCTCTTTAGACAAATAAAACTTATCATTTTTGATTGCATCCAATTCGATTTTGTTCAATTCGAATTTTTTAACAGTGTCATCCCTCTCTTTTTTGGTCGAAACTACCAAACTATTTAAAGTCGAATTATTTTCTAAATATTTTTCATTTTCAATAACTAGTTTGGAGTATTTTTCATAAAGCTCGTCATATTTCCAAATTTTTGGTGTAAACTCATCCAATCTCTTTTTTGAGAATTCGTTGATTTCTGATAACTGTTTGTTTTCGATTTCGAATTTGGAGATTTTTTCTTGAATTGTCGCTATTTGTGAATCTTTGATAGTTAGAATTTTTTCCTTTTCTAATTTAAGGATTGCGTTTTCTTCTTCGTAATTTAATTTTTCTTTTTTCATCTTGAATAAAGCCTGCCTTAGAGAAGTTAATTCCTGTTGAAGTAGGAGGATTTCTTGTTTGTTTGAATCTTCAAGGGTCTTTTTTAAATTTGGATGATTACGTTGATGATTGTTATTATTTAGTAAGTTATTGATAGAATTTATAATTTGATTTGTATTGTATAAATTAGCAGTTGAACTATTTGGCTTTAGTTTATCGTATTTACTTTTGCTTTTACTTATACGATTATTCTTTTCTTTTAGCTCTCGCCCAGGTATTTTCTCAGTACTTTTGTTTACTAACTTCGGCTTCTGATCAATTTTCTGTTTCTCATTATTATTAGGCGATTTTTTGTAAATAAGATGCGGATTGTAATCGCTGCTATTGCTCTCATCATCTGATATTACTAATAGTTTACTCTTGTCAATTAGCTTGGAATAAGGTTTTTCTTCGATTAAATGCTGAGTCTCCTTAGTCATATTTTGATTATGCATTTCTTTATTATTACTAGAAGGCATATTTGGTATTTTATGTAAAAGATTTTTCCCTAAAGACAACTCGGCGCTATCTTCAATGGAAATCCTATCTGAAAAAATTTTACCATAAGATCTTGATTCATTCGCACCTGCACTATCCCTTGCGCTGACATTCTCATCCGTTTGTTTGCTCTTTTCAGTTTGAAACTGTGACGGTGACTGTGAATTTGATTGCTCATCCTCTGTTTGTGTTTTGCTAATTGTTATAAAACAATTTTCCAGTTGTTCGTTCAGATTATCACGATTAAGATTACATGTTTTCGCAATTAATTTATTCCTTTTATTTTCTCTCGTTGCTTCTTGATTATCCTTCATACTTTTATGAAATAAGAATTAATTTTACTTTTTATACAAATATTATTTAAATAATGGAGCAGAATCAATACATGGGAGATCTAGACGATTATTACGAAAACGCAAATGATAATATAAATATAAATTTCAACAACAACCTAAACTTGAAGGAGTACACCCAATCACTGGCTGTTCCCAATAACCAAAAATTGATAAACCAACTTCAAAAAATTTGGAGCAATGAAAAGTTTTCTAAAAGTTTATTAAAATACGAAGACGAGTTTGTATCTGAACTCATTGAATTAATTGAAAAGAGAGAAAAAGAAATCGAAAAACTGTTGAATCATAGAAGTGGATATAGCACCAGAGATGCGAATATAAAAGAAGACGCGGAAATTTTAGAATTAGATTTAGACAGAACTAAATTTCTTTTAAAAGATTATTTAAGAATTCGTTTATTCAAAATCGAAAAATTCCTCTATTATATTATTAAACACGATCTCTCCAGTCTCCTTTCCAAAAACGAATTCGAATTCGCTGTCGAGTTGTTTAAGAATAAAAGAAATTATTTCAATGAAAATTTTAATAAGAAGATCCACGAAAGTTTTAATGATTTCGTGCCAAATAATATTAAAGATGAAATAGTGGTTGCTCCTAACGATAATTCCTATATGTTTTGTAGATCAAATACCAACGAGAGGATTTTTGTTTCTTTGAAGGATGTTTGGAATGAATCAAATGAGGATATCACGATTGAAGCAGATGAAGTTTACTGCCTCCCATATATTTGTGTTAAGTAAAATATTTTTTTAATTGTTTACAAAGGGAAAAATTGGAAGAGAAGAAAATTCAGTTTATATAAAACAGTTGATTAGTGTATATCTGCATACCTATCTACTTACCTACAAGTCCTTTTTAAAATATTTAAATTTTTATTACAGCATTTTTCAAGTTATTTTATTAAGATAATTTAATTAAACTCAGGATTTTTCAAATTTAAATTATAATCGCTATTTAATTTTTCCTTATTAATACTCAGAAACTAGATAAGTCAAACACATTATTAATTTCTGACAGAAATCCATGTTAAGATTTTCATTTGGTCCGTGAATATTGCTATCAGGTCCGCATACTCCTATAACTGCGATATCTGCGTTAGTAAATGTAGAATTGAATAATTGTACGAATGGAATAGATCCACCCTCGCCGAAAAAGGCTATGTTATTATCGAAAAATCTCTGACTAGAAATATTTAAAATATTTTTTAGTCTATTCGAAAAGGAACTTAAATTCCATCCATCCCCAGTATTTAGAATATTTGCGTCTATTTTAGCTCCATATGGAGGGTCTTTTTCAAGAATTTCTTTCACAATCTCTGCGCCTTTATGAGAATCGATCCCGGGGGGTAGCCTTATAGATAATCTTAGCTTGGAAAAAGGCTGAATTAAATTTCCTGCAGTGTCTGAGTCAGGATAACCTTCTGCTCCTGTTATAACTAATGCGGGTTTCCATGTATTTCTAATTATAGTTCGTTTGATAGTTGGATCTAGGGGCTTAGTTTTTCCATACCATGGAAAATTCTTTAAATATTCATCACCTGAAATTTTTATTAAATCCTCTATTTCAGTTTCTCTATTTTTTGGTAATTCTGTTTGTAATTCATTTACTAAGATATCTGCAGTTTCATAATTTTCTATACGATCTATTATCTGGCGGATAATCATAAAAGTGTCTGGGACTACCCCTCCTCCAGCTCCAGAATGAATTCCTTGAGATAATACTGAGACTTTTAGATCAATAGTAAAGACTCCTCTCAATGAAGTAGTAACCCACAATCTCTCATAGTCTTCACAACCACTATCTAAACATACAATCAAAGAAGGATCTCCTATTAATGGTTTTAATTGCTGCACATAGTAAAGTAGGTCAACTGTGTTGGACTCCTCTGCACCTTCAATTAAGATAACAACCCTAGGTATTGGATAATTATTATCCTGACAGGCTTTAACTGATGTAATCGAAGCGAATATAGCATAGCCATCATCAGAGCTGCCTCTTCCATATAGTTTATTGTCTAATATTACTGGCTTTTGAGGTCCTAATCCATCTGACCATCCGGTAAACGCAGGTTGTTTGTCCAAGTGTCCGTATAGTAAAATGGTTCTGTCATCGTCGTTTTTAGTAGGTTTAATATCAACATAAATAAAGGGAGTATGTCCTTCGTCTTTTAACAAATTTACAGAACAATCTTTTATATTTAGTCGGTCTACCCAGTCGCACAGGAAGTTAGCGGCATTCAAAGCGTACCCGTTTTTTTCCCAATCCGTATCATAATTGGGACTGCAATTAGGAATGCGGATGAAGTCCATTAAATTGGGAAGTACTTGATAATTGAAAAACTTTTCTACGTATGGCTTGATTATTCTCTTATCCATTTAAGTAGTAATTAAATTTAATATAAACTTTTTTATGTAAAAGATAATTCATTATAGAATGTCTTTAAAATTAATAAAATGAGATGTATAATAACGTACTTTATATCTAGTTGTTAAAGGATTAAATTTCTAACACTAATTGAGGTTAGTTTTAATCCCATTTTATTCAATTATAGAAATACAATCACATTAACTAGTTTAGTTATATTTGATTTTATTTATTTATTTATTTATAATATTAAATTTATTTAATTTTAAAATTTACATAAACATATTTTATTCTTTTTTATAAATTTAATTCCAATGATCCTATTTAAATGATAAATTTTATATTAAAAAAGAATGAACAAAAACAAATACTCGAAGTAAAAATAAAGATTTTAAATTCACAACTTAGCCTTATAATGATAAACGCAGAAAGTATTGGAATAAAATCTTTAGATAATGAAATCATGGATTACTTAAATATCGAGATAGAAGAAAAATTGAAAACCATCTTGTCAGTAAGAAAAATTTATATTACAAAAATTAAACCCAGCAAGCTAAGAAATTCATGAGAATAAGCAAGAGAAAAACTTTAAAGGTGGACGATCTGAATCACTCCCTAAGATTTTTTAATTTTAAGGTAAAAATAAAATTTAGATTCGAATTAGCCTCTTTTTGGATATGATTCATTTGCTAACGCAGAATACGAAAGGATAGATAGCGTAAACGGAATGTGGAGACCAAAACAAAACATGATAGATTTAGAAGAATATTTATCAAAACCAATCGTATCATGTCCGATGCAGGTTTTCCCACATTTTCACTGGATCGCAATAGAAGGTAAACGCCCAAATATTCCAGAAAACTTCATAAGAGAAGAACATAAACTAAGCGCTAATATCAAGGAGCAGAGAAAAGAAAATAATTTAATCCAATTTGAAATAAACGTTAATCAGCCTGTTTTAGCTGAAAAACCTCAAAAAGTAACAGGAAAAGCTGGACAGAAAGTTGTTCCGCCTATAATTCACAATATTTCAAAAGAACTGCAAATTTTTTTAGAAAACTTCGAGCAAAGATTTAGAAAGGAGATAAAGAATTTAAAGCTTGACCCTAATCCCAATTTTTTTATGTCAAAAGAATTACAAGTTTCACTAAACGTGATTGAAAACGAGCCGGGGGTTGTGGAATTGATCCCGTATATAGTAGAATTCTTAATGAATAATTTATCTAACAAACAGTACGTTAACGATCCTAAAGTCCATTTATTGTTATTAAATTACGTCGATGCTATTTTGAAAAATTCCTATTTCTATCTCGAACCTTATCTTCATCAAATTGTTACGCTAGTTCTTTCATTAATCTTAATAGAAAACAGTTCAGATCTTGTAGATACTTCCGTTTCAGTTAAAAATTATGCAGTGAATGTTTTAAAAATTATCATCAGAAGGTATTTTAATTAAATATATCAATGATAGATACGAGATTAAATATCCTAATTTCATCCTTCAACTGATGAATGTTTTTAAAAAAAATTTAATCCCTGACTTGGATTCTTCATCCCCCTGTTATTTGACAACCTACGGAGCTATCAAGAGCATAAATATTTTGGGACCCGCCTACATTCTGGATTTAATAGTCCCTGTGATGGAAAAAATACTTTTAACTTTGGACATCAAACACTGTATCAAAAATAAATGGAAAGGTAAAAATATAACTTTGGAAAAGAATAAGAAAGACACTCAGGGAGCCTATGAAAATACTCAAAATATGGAAATGGATGTAAATGATTATTTGCCTGATATTTATCCCACACAGAAAATAAATTTTTCTCTTCCTTTGTTAACTGGTGGAGTCCCAATTGTTTCATCCATCTTCTCAGAAATTTCTAATACCTACGTAATTGATTCAAAAACTGCTGCTAAGGTAGAACATGATTATCATAAAAAAGATGAAGAATATTCTGATAAATTACGAATGGAAAGAGATAAGAAAATGTTTTATGTTTACTATGCACTAAAGGTAATTTTCGAATATTAATCGTCTCCATTTTAGGAATCGGCTACTCTTGTTTTGAACTTCCTTGCTAGTAATGACTTCGAGAATGGCAAAGTGATCGAGAAAAATCTTTCACTATCAATTTTTGAAAAATTTTATGATATCTTTGGGGAAGATATCATTCCTAATCTCTTATTCAATCGTATAGTAGATTCCAATACCGGCCTGGATTTAGTTGTTTAAATTAAAAGTAATATATTAATAATTATATTAATTTTCATTTAAATTTTGCTTTTGATTATAATTTACTTACTTATTACTAATTGATAATGACATTAATTTCACATAAAATTTTTAACTTTTAAAGAATACAATTTTGAACCAATTAAGTATTACAATTTAAATATGAAAATTGATTAGGAAATTTTTCTTTCTTATTATAATTAAATAATAAATTTATTATAATTGAAATATGATAAATAAGAAAAAGAAAAAACAAACACAATTTGTAAATGCAGTTTTTCTTCTCTACTTGAATTTAGTTGTTTCCATAATAGCAATTAAGGATCTTGACAGAAAAAAGAAAAATGTCAATGTTATTAATAATCAGAAAAGATTCAACAATACGACTGACGGTCATATTTCAAGCTATGTAAATTTATTCAATACAACAGATCATACGAATGAGAAAATTTCGAGGTCTAGTGATAATTCATATAAACAGATAAATTCTAAAAATGAAAATGATAATAAACATAATCATATATCTCCTCGAATCGAGAATATGAATGTTACGATTTTTCAAAATTATGATAATTTAACCATCCCTTATGAGCATGACTACCGCCATAGCGATAAACATAATCATATTAATTTTCTTGTTACCCTAGATGACCTTACTTCTTTTTTACAAATTTATGTTTCACATTCAGAAAATAATACCAGATTTGAATATGAAATGAATGTTAATGATAAGGATGAACAAAATACAAGTTTTAATAATGATGAATCAGATGGAATTAAATCAACTAGACGAAATCAGGATATATATCATGATGATCCTAAACTTTTTCTAAGAAAAAGTTCAATTTTTCTTTCCAAACCAAACAAAACAAAGAATAATAATTCAAAAAATAAAACAAAGAAAAATTCAACGAAATCCGAAATAAACAATTCTTCTGAAAAGGAGAGCAAACCTTCCTCTTCAATGAAAAATAAGACCAAAAAAGGCAAGTCTAATGTTTCTAATAAAGATAAGACTTTAGACAAAATTTCAGATAAGAGCGCAGTTAAGCTAAATATAACAGACAACTGTCTTAAAAATTGTTCTGGTAAAGGAATTTGTAACAGCGGTGAGTGTTATTGCATGCAGGGATACACTAATGCAGATTGTTCCAAAACTTATGAAGATGTAATTACTCCGGGATTGAAACTACAGCCTATGATGATATGGATAATAACGACATTCGTTGTTGTTTTTTTCATTACCATGACTATTATGATAAGTGATCAACTTAACAAATCGAAAGCAGGTGATCATTTAGAACTAGAATAAACAAAAAATAATTTACAATATGAAAATTGAAGAAAACAAATTCACAATATTCCTTCGGTGAAAAATTAGCCCTGATTGAGATTTTCGATTCCATTCCAAAGTTATACTAATAAATTATATATTGTGATTCATTAAAAAGTAAAATTTATTTAAAGAATTTTTTATATATTAATTAAATAAAATATTGTTGATTGATAATTTGTTTTTTTTATAAGAATATTAAAATATTTAAGTGTCTC
>Ga0169931_10006701_pt1 | contig 17278 bp, 14 predicted proteins | sample Kivu_15m_20L_FD_129675 | JGI IMG/M metagenome (GOLD analysis project Ga0169931, IMG submission 129675) | Freshwater microbial communities from Lake Kivu, Western Province, Rwanda to study Microbial Dark Matter (Phase II) - Kivu_15m_20L... | ecosystem: Environmental > Aquatic > Freshwater > Lake...
GTTGCGGCATGTTCTTGAGCATACAATAATTCGTACTAAGTGACGTGTTTTGGCGTGTTCTTCATGCAAATTTTACGTAAAAACTACCCGAACCGTGTGTGGAAGCTCTGCGAGCGTCCGGCCGTCCAAGTCTCCGATGATTCCGCCTTATTTTGATTGTGTCTAAACAAATTTCTTTCAATTTACCTCTACATATTCAACGTGCCCTGTTTTAGGATGACCTTCCGTTTAGCAATCCAGATATTAAGAAAATTATAAAAACATGAAATGTAATGTCGGGTTATATCAAGTGAACAAAAGCTATACCCAATAGTGGCAAAATGGACGAAAAAACAGTTTCATTGCTTTAACGTTGAAATAAACACTGGTCTGATACATAGCAGGATTGATGTTGTGGGAATACGAGATATTGGCGGGGATCTATCCGGTGATGTTGAGACAATCTCAATAGAAGTCAAGAGAGGGTCAGAGCGTTTTGCAACAGCATGCGGCCAAGCCTTAGGTTACAAAGTTTACGCCAATAGAGTTTATCTCGCAGCCGTGCGAGAAAAATTGTTTACTGACGAGGAAATTAGAATTGCAAGCCACCTTGGAATCGGATTGATTCAAATCAGGAAAAACAAATGTAGGGAAGTCTTAACCAGTCCCTTCTATGTGCCTATGTCATCGTTAAACCTTCGACTCTTGGAAAAGCTAAGACTAGGCAGGTGTCAATTTTGCAGTTCCTTTTTTCAAATAGGACATATGCGTTCTGGTCAACGTTATTCAAATCTATCACGTGAAAATTTGGAAAAGGCCATCAAGGAGAAAAAAGGCCTAATGTTCTGGAATTATGAGGTAGCTAAGAGGAAAGACAGGCTTGGGTTAAGATCACTTAAAAGTTCTGACACATATGAAAGGAGATTTGTCTGCCCCGAATGCGTAGAGGTTTTTATCGCACATACCTAAGATCAAAAATAGTTTAGAGTTCTTTATTCAAGGCATCCGCTTTGAATGAGACTGGATCTTTAAATTAGATCCCTTCATAGAAATTCGGCGAAAGATAATGTCTTTGGATAAACCAATTAAATTCACTGTAAAGGGAAAACCACCAAAAAAATCAAAATGGGGAAACGATAACAACGCAAAATTAATCATTTCTCTACGAGAAACTGCATTGAAAGCTCGAAGAGAAGCAGGATATTCTGATTACATTGATACTAACATACATCTAAAACTGACGGTTTATGCGCCAAATATTGTGGACCTAGAGTACAGGCAAACTGGAAATTTTGATGAAAAAAGACCGGTTGGAGATCTGGATGCACTAATTTCAGGTGTTTGCGATTCTTTATGGGCAGGACCTATTCTCGGGATAAATAAATTCAAACCAAGTTTACTTTTTGAAGATCATCCAGATGTAAGACCTGGAAAACCAATAATTGTAAAAGACGATTCGCAGATTGTCAGCATTTCAGCAACAAAAGAAGTTCGTGATGACCCGAGTTATACGGTGGAAATATTTTAAAATTTCTACAGGTCAAATGATCTATATGTTCAACATTTGAATGACTACACTGGCTGAAGAATCAATTCTAATCTTTGTTGGATAATTTTTAAAATATGAAGAACTAAGATAGTACGACCAGTTTACCTTATTCAAGAACATCATGCAACAAAATTGCATTGCGGCCGAATTATTGTGAAAGTATCTCCCTGCATTGAAAAAATTACTTGATGAGTTGATTCTGGCAAGGCTGAATAATGGATCTACAGCACAACTGCTCTAACTGTCTTGAGTACGATTTTGCGGTCAAAGCTACTGTATTGTATGCCTAGCTTATACTTCTATATCGATACACTGTGGTGGTCAAATGGTTAGTTTGTATCTACAATGGCATGATATTCGTGAGTTTTTTTCTAATTTATTGAACTTGTTTTGTTGGTTTTGTAGATTAAACTGCTAAAACTGACTTAAATAGAGCCCATTCTTGGTATTTGGTTTAGATATGAGAAAAGAAAGTGTTATACGCCAAGATTTGTTTGATGAATTTAGTATGGGGTACAAAGAAGTTCGCGATCTATATAAAAGACGCTATGGAAAATATGCAAAAAACTCTTGGATCGCAAACATACTGAACGAACATGGTAAAATAAAAAACAAATCTCCCAACAGAAAAGGGCCGTACAAATATCCTTGCCCTGCAAACATTAAATCGAATTTGGAGAGCGTTCTCAAAGAACTCAAAATGCTGTAGTTGTCTTTGGGCATGTTGTTTGGAAGTACATTTTTATTCATTGGAAGTACGCAAATCCACTTCCTTTATATATTTGGGGGGTAACTTTGTATTATGTCAAAATTACTTGCTGATGAAATTGAAGCAGGTTCTGACGTAATGGGTTTTGATGCAATACGGGGAATTCAAGCAGGACAGGAATTCTACGTTGCAATGTGCCCTATGAGAATCATCCCAAAATTATTCAGATTTAATGAAAAAGAAATCCCACCAGAACTACGGGCTCAGCGTATCCTACGAGAGTCCAGAGTTCCAGAGATTGCTAACTATATGGTAAGCAACCCTGACAATTATGTATTCTCTTCACTTACTGCATCAGTTGATGGAAAAATGAAATTCTCACCCGCACCATCTGCAGGAGAACATGGTAAAATAGGTAGATTGTACATATCACTACACTCTAAAATTCTAATTAATGATGGACAGCACAGACGAGCTGCAATAGAGGAAGCCCTAGAAATCAAGCCCGATCTGGGGGATGAGTTTATCTCTGTTGTATTTTTCTCAGATAAGGGCCTCAAACGCAGCCAGCAAATGTTCTCTGATCTTAACAAGTACGCTGTCAAGCCAACAAAGTCCTTGAACATTTTATATGATCATAGAAATGATTTTTCACAGTTTATTGTAGATCTCCCAAAAAAGCTTGACATTTTTAGAAACAGGGTAGAGCTGGAAAAGACTACCATTTCAAACAGGTCATTAAAATTTGTAACATTAAATGGCATTTCTGATGCCACAAAAGAACTTCTCGGAATCTCATCAAAAGCATCAAAAATCACTGTTGAACAACAAAAACTTGCAGTGGAATTCTGGGATGAGGTATCAAAAAATATTCCAGAATGGCATCTCTTAATTGAGAAAAAAGTGACTCCCTACGAATTAAGAACAGAGTTTGTTCACTCCCACACTAATCTCTTAAACGCATTGGGCATCACAGGAAACGTTTTGGTAAGGGAATTCCCAACTGCCTGGAAGCAGAAACTAAAGAAACTTCAAACTATTGATTGGTCACGCTCTAGTTCCATCTGGGAAGGCAAGTTAATTCTCGAGGGAACCATGCTAAAAACCCGCAGCGGAATTAACAGGGCAGCTAACATAATAATCAAAGAATGCTTGGGCAAACTCCCGTCTGATAGAAAACAATACGAGGGATTGGATGCCTACAGAAACTGAGTCCGTCTTTTCAAAACATACTCTGAAAGAGATTTATGATGAAATAAAACAAGTATATCTTTCCGATAACCGTCCATGGATTCTGGGATTTAGTGGAGGAAAAGATTCTACGTGTATGGTACAGCTTGTCTGGTATGCAATGTCCCAGCTTGATCCGCAAAAACTACACAAGAAAGTCTTCATCATATCCTCTGACACTCTAGTAGAGTCGCCAAAAATAGTGGAACAGCTTACAAACACGCTTGATAAGATGGAAAAGGCTGCAAAACAGCAAAGTCTGCCAATTTCTACAAATCTTGTTAGGCCAAAATTGGAAGATACATTTTGGGTAAATCTTTTGGGCCTTGGATATCCGGCCCCATCGTCCCAGTTTCGATGGTGTACTGACAGGTTGAAAATAAAAAATGCGGATAGATTCATCAACGAACGAGTCTCAGAATACGGGGAGGCAATCGTCTGCCTTGGAACAAGAAAAACAGAGAGTGGCTCAAGGCAGCAACTAATGAGTCTTTATGAGATAAAGGGTAGCCTCTTGTCACGACACTCTAAATTCCCACAAACCTATGTTTACACTCCTATCCGTGATTTCACAACAGAGGACGTGTGGACCTATCTCTTACAAAACAAAAATCCTTGGGGGGCAAACAACAGAGACTTGCTTGCAATGTATCAGGATGCTCACGCTGGAGAGTGCCCTTTGGTGGTGGATACCAGTACTCCTTCATGTGGAAATAGCAGGTTTGGATGCTGGGTCTGTACAGTGGTTGAAGAAGATAAGACGATGAAAAATCTCATTGACAATGGCCAAGAATGGATGCAACCACTACTGGAATTCCGGGAAGAACTGAAAAGAACTCAGGATCCTATGGTAAAAAAGAAAATCAGGGAATTTAAAAGACGTAGCGGCAAGGTAGAGTTTTACACAGACGGCTCTGATAATATCACACCGGGACCATATACGCTGGAATTTAGAAAAGAATTGCTATCAAAGCTGCTAAAGACGCAAAATAAAGTCCGAAAGGATGGACCTGATCCTAATGTTAACCTGATCTCTGAAGATGAGGTTCATGAGATACAGCGAATTTGGCGTATGGAAAACGGGGATTGGGAAAATTCTGCCTATCGAATCTTTGAAAAAGAGACTGGCCAGAAAATATTCCAGGATCAGGAGGATTTGGGTGGATTTGGCAACGTCGAACAAGAGATCCTTCAATCCGTCTGCTCAAATCACAATATTCCGTATGCTCTGGTAAGCAGACTACTAAATGTGGAATTTGAGTCACAGGGAATGGCAAGACATTCAAAGATCTATGGAAAACTGGACAAAATTCTATCCGAAGAATGGCGAAGTGACATTGAGGAGATAAAAAAAGATCTTCAGCAAAAACGTGAAGACAAAAAGAGGTTCAAATAAATGCTGATAAAAAAACTGATTCTGAAAAATGTTGGGGTATTCCGTGACGCTCAGGAATTTGATTTGAATGGAGTAACAACGGAAAATCCTTTGATTTTGTTTGGAGCAGGAAACGGCTCTGGTAAGACTACCGTGTTTGAATCAATCATGCTATGTCTGTACGGAATATTATTTTTTGATAAAAAAATCACAAGAAAAGATTATGAAAAGTATCTTCGACGTAAAATTCACAGATTTGTCGGAACGCCGCTGTCTGCAGAATCTGCTCAAATCACCGTCGAGTTTTCCTTTTACCATCAGGGAGCAATTAACAACTACGTTGTAACAAGAGAATGGAGAGACGAGCAAGGGAAAATCTTGGAAAATCTAAGGATAACAAAAGACGGAAAGGAGCTTGATTCCATAGAAGAGTCACAATGGCAGGCTTTTATTGAAGAGTTGATTCCACGCGGCATTGCAAAACTATTCTTCTTTGATGGGGAAAAAGTGGTAAAAATGGCACAGGAAAACTCTGAAGGAACCGAAATTCAACGTTCATTTAACAGCTTACTTGGCTTGGAATTGATTCAGCAACTCCAATCTGATCTGCGGGTCAGCATAATGAGAAAACTAGGAGGAAAATCAAGTGAAATCCAAGCCAAATTTGATAGCCTCTCCAATGAAAAGCAAGAGGCCGAAAACAAGGTTGTAATCTTGAAGGAAAAACTTGCCTCTCTTCTTGAAGAACAAAAAAGTCTCTTCAATGAGATTGAAGGTTTGGAATCAAAAATATCAAAGATTGGAGGTGGCTTTGCACAAGCAAGACAGCATCTAATAGAGAAAAAATTCTCACTGCAAACAAAAATCAGGCTAGTAGAAGATAACATTGAGCAACTATGTTCGGGACTACTTCCATTCTGTCTTATTCCAAAAGAGCTAAAACAGCTGGAAAAACAGCTTTTGGAAGACCAAGAATTGGTAAAAAAACAATTTGAAAAAGAGATAATCAGCGAAAACTTTGCTCAGATAAGAAAGAAAATTAATTCTTCCGGATTTTGGAGTAAAATTGACAAAGAGACTTCTTCCACATTACTTGGCAAACTTGAAAATATGCTTGATGACATTGAAGCAAAAAAGGAAAAGTTGGATGGAAAAGGCGTTGTCAATTATTCCGTACACGACACTGCCATAATATTTGAACAAATTGAAAAAATCAACAATGAGATCCCAAAACTACTTGAAAAGGAAACACTGGAATACCAAAAAATATCTGAAGATATAGAAAAGGTGGAAACTGCCCTTGTCAATGCTCCAAAAGATGACGAAATCGGACCGCTTGTATCTCAATTAAGCGGATTGCAGAATAATCTTGGCGTGTTAAATAATGAAATTGATCATATACAAAGGCAAATTATACAAGAACAAACCATGATCAAACTACTAAATTCCAAAATTAGAAACATCTTGGAACAAAAGTACAAAGATTCTAGTACAAAACAGCAAGTAGAAATTGCGGAAAGGATACAACAAATCCTAGATGAGTATACTGAAAAACTCAAAGACAAAAAGATAGAATTGCTAGAAAATTATCTTCTTGAAGGACTTCACATTCTACTGCATAAAGAGGGCTTTATCGATAAAGCCAAAATTGATAAAAACTCCTTTGAAATCCATCTGTTCAAGCAGGATGGGGTCGAGATATCCAAAGACTTTCTCTCAGAAGGAGAAAAACAAATGCTTGCAATTGCTTTATTGTGGGCACTTGCAAAAACATCTGGGAAGCCACTTCCATTCATAATAGACACACCACTTGCCAGATTGGATGTTGAACACAGGGAGAACCTAGTCTCGAAGTTCTTTCCTATTGCGTCTCACCAAGTTGTCATATTTTCCACAGATTCAGAAATTGATGAGAAATACTATCCGTCAATAAGACCATACTTGAAAAAATCCTATTTTATGGAATACAAATCCAATGTAGGAAAGACCAAGGTCTCAGAAGGGTATTTTCCGGGAGTGTTGAAAAAAGTTGCAGTTTAATCGCATTAAGATCAGTTCCAGATCCCAAAACCTGCTTAGCATACTAAAAAGAAAGACTGGCCTCACACCAAACATTCTTTCCAGATTTGCAATCTGTCTATCCCTTAAAGATCCCAGTATGCCAAATTCTGATGAATTTGACGAAAAGGGAATGGAATTGAGCCCTAATGTGTTATTTGGAGATCATGAGCGAATGTTCATGGCTTTGATATTGAATCGGCTACACAATGATAAGTTGGAACCATCATTATATTTGCAAAAAATGACAAGGGCCCATCTGAATAGAGGCGTAATAGCTTTGTATCCAAGAATAAACGACCTATCGGACTTTTATGAACTGGTAAAGGAAGAAAGATGATCAAATTTCCAATATATCTTGACCATCATGCAACAACTCCTGTAGATCCACAGGTTCTGGAAGAGATGCTCCCGTTTTTTAGTGAAAAATTTGGTAATGCATCTAGCCTAGATCATACGTATGGTTATGATGCCTCTCTCGCAGTAGAGAATGCCAGGGAGCAGATTGCAAAAACAATCAATGCAAGACATGATGAGATCATCTTTACTTCTGGGGCCACGGAATCTGATAATTTAGCCTTAATTGGAACCTTGGAAAAATACAAGGACAAAGGAAATCATCTGATTACATGTGTTACAGAACACAAAGCAGTTTTAGATACGGCACGATATTTAGAATCTCTAGGAAAAAAAGTAACATATTTGCCAGTTAATGAATTTGGAGAAATTAATCCCGATGAACTAGAAGACGCAATAACTGAGAAAACCGTTATGATTTCAATTATGGCCGCTAACAATGAGATTGGGACAACAGCTGACATTGAAAAAATTGGAAAAATTGTACACGATCATGATGTGTATTTTCATACCGATGCTGCACAAGCAGTAGGACATATTCCAATAGATGTTGAAAAAATGAACGTTGATTTGATGTCATTTTCTTCCCACAAAATGTATGGGCCAAAAGGAATTGGTGCACTTTATGTTAGAGGTGTAAAACCAAGGATAAAACCTGACCCGATCTTTCATGGAGGAGGACAAGAGCGTAATATTCGCTCAGGTACGCTAAATGTTCCTGGAATCGTTGGTTTTGGCAAAGCAATAGAGATTGCTCAAAAAGAGATGGATCCTGAAAACACCAGATTCAAAGAATGGTCTAATTTTATGCTCAAAGAATTTGAAAAAATAAACGGAAAACTTATCGGTCATCCAATAAAGAGACTGTCTCGTAATCTTAATGTCTATTTTCCAGGCATAGAAAGCAAAGCAATCATCAACTCAATTTCAAAAGAAATAGCAATTTCAGCAGGTTCTGCTTGTACTACCCAACTTGTAGAACCATCACATGTCTTGAGCTCCTTGGGATTATCTGAAGAATTAGCACATTCCTCTATCAGGATAGGATTTGGCAGATTCAACACTATAGATGAAATCAAAACTGCATCAGATATGATTTGCAAGACTGTAAAGACGCTTGAAAAAATAAACGCATGAATAAAAAATTATTTTATACTGTTATTGATTTGGGAAATTGTTTGCAAATGAGTGAGTTAGAAAATATTAAAATTCGTTTTCCAGACAAATTTGGTATAAATGAAAAATTAAGAAACAAACAAGTACACAATTCAGAATTTTTAGATCTTACACTACAATCATACAAGATTCTTGCATTTTTAAAAAATGAAAAACTAGCAATAACTGAATCTCTAAAAGCAAACAAAAATGTCAGTATTTTTGATCATCAAATTCTCGCTGCCAAAAGAATAAAAAATGAACTAAGTGGTACTGCTCTTTTAGCTGATGAGGTAGGATTAGGAAAAACTATTGAAGCATGTATAGTCATTAAAGAGTTTTTGACAATAGGTCTTGCCAAACGAGTTTTAATATTGGCCCCTCCCTCATTGCTACCACAATGGAAAGATGAGTTACGTTCAAAATTTAATTTAGATTTTGTATCTCAAAATGATCCAAAATTTATAGATATAAAATCTCATAATCTACTTCTTCTATCTCATTCTAGTGCAACATATCCAGAAAAAGCAAATGCATTACAAGATATTTTTTGGGATATGGTAGTTGTTGATGAAGCACATAGTATGAAAAATGCAGAAACTCAAAAACACCAACTTGTCAAAAATCTCATAAAACGAAATTTACTACTGTTAACAGCTACTCCAATTCAAAATAACTTGGAAGAATTATACAACATGATAGAATTACTGCATCCTGGTTATCTTGGTTCCTGGAAACAATTTCAAGAAAAATACATTTTAGATACAAATGTAAGAAGAATCAATCCCGCACTGAAAAACCAATTACAGGATATTTTATCCAATGTTATAATCCGGACAACTCGAAAAGAAGTAAGATCATACATAAAATTTTCAAATAGAATCCCACACACAAACATACTGGAACCAACCGAAAGTGAAAGGAAACTTTACGATGAAATTACACAAATTGTTAGAAATCTCTACTTTGAAAACTACAATTCGCTTGCCCTTATGACATATCAGCGACTAACATCTAGTAGCACAAATGCATCAAAAAGAGCCCTTTACAAAATGAAAATGAATGAAGTGATAGATGAGGAGAGATTCAGAGAACTGACATCTCTAGCAAATAGAATCCCCCTTGATTCGAAATTCTCAAATTTACAAAAGATTCTAGAAGGAGACTCCTCAAAATACCTAATTTTTACCGAGTTTTATGCTACACAGGATTATATTCAGAAAAATCTCTTAGAATCAGGATTTGATGTTACATTATTTAAAGGGAAAATGTCTCTTGATGAGAAAAATGAATCAATAAAGAGATTCAAAAGTAATTCTCAAATCATGATATCTACAGGAGCGGGAGGGGAAGGACAAAATTTCCAGTTTTGTCATAACATAGTAAATTATGACTTACCATGGAATCCCATGAAGGTTGAACAAAGAATTGGACGTGTTCATCGAATCGGGCAAACCAATGATGTCCAAGTTCATAATTATGCATTAAAGGGAACCATAGAAGCCTACATTCTAGAATTGTTATTTACAAAAATTCAGTTATTCAATATGGCTCTTGGGGAGTTAGATCTTATGTTTGAAGATTCGGTAAGTGGAGGATTACAAAAAACATGGTTCAAAGAGTATATGATGGGAACTAATGAACAAGAAATTATAAACAAATTTTCTGTTTTGGGTGAGGATTGGAAAAATAGAAAAGAGCAACTTCATGAAGCAGTAGATGATTTCAACAAAACAGTTTTCGATAATTTTGATTTGTCTGCTTTATCAAGAGATGAGGAAAATGGAAATTAGCAGAAAAATTCAAAATTTGACACTTACATTTTTGAAAACTATTGATTCTGATATTTCAGAGAAAGATGGAGTGTATGTTGCATTTTTACCCGAACAATACGTGAGTTATTTTGGACAAAATCAAATCAAATTTACATTTGATGAAAAAACTGCCGATGAAAAAAACTGTGAACTAATAGTTCCTGGAAGTAAAATACTGTATCAAATAATTACAAATTGTAGCAATAAGGGACCAATTTCACTCAGATATACTGAAAATCATTCAGATAAATTAATCTTAAGATATCACTTTTTTGTAAATTTTTCAAGTTCTCAAAACAGTTCTGAATACTATAGTGTGGATATAGATTACAATTCCCAACAACCAGAAAAAATTCAAGATATTACAATTCCAAATATGGACAATTCTAGTTTATCAAAACTTCAAGCAGAAAATATCACTGCCTGTTTTACTTCCTCGATTGAAGAATTAAAATCTCAATTCAAAGATAAGCAAAGAAATTTTATTGAAAAAATTAAAAAATCATTTCAAAATGACCTGGAATTATTTGTGTCTAGATATGATGCTGAAATTCGAGAATTGGATGAATCTATCAATGAAAAAGAAAATTCAATTCACGATCCAAGCATTATGAGAGAATATAGATTCAATAATTTAGAAAAAATAAAAAAACTGGAAAAGGATAAATTGACCTTGCTTGATTCATTGCAAGAAAAACACAAAGTGGACCTGAATTTTGAATTAATTGCATGTGAGTTAATTCAATGTTGATCTTTAAGACTTGTTACCCTAGGAAATCTTTTTAAGATTAAGCAAGATCCTCCTTTTATGTCAAGTGAAGAAATTCAAAAAATCCCTCTAGAATCTATTAAAGTACAGAAATACAATGTGCGAAAGAAAGAGATCGATAAAGGAATAGAAGACTTGGCAGTAAGCATCAAAGCTATTGGCTTGCTTCAACCAATTACGGTCTTTTTCGATTCAGACAAAGAATTCTACGTAATTTTAGCTGGGCAAAGGAGACTAAATGCACATCATTATTTGAATGAAAAATATCCTGGAGAAGGATGGGATAAAATCAAGTGCATAGTGATTGATGAACCAACAACTAATGAAAAGAAAATGGCTCTTTCTCTGGCCGAAAACATCACTCAGGTACAAATGGCAAATACTGACATTGTCAAAGCTGTCACTGATTTGTATAATACCTACAGAGACTACCAAATGGTACAAGATGAATTTGGATTAACTCGGTATATGGTTGACAAGTTTGTAAGATTGGCAAGGCTTCCTGAAAGATTGAAAGATGCAATTAACGAAGGTGAAATTTCGTCTCAGACAAAAGTTGCAGAAAATGCTGCGTTGAGAGCAGTTGATGCATTAAAGTGGACAAAAGGAGGGGAAATTTCTGTAGAAGATGTCTTAGAATTAGCCAAAGAGTATGCTAAAGGTGAAATTGATGCGGAATCTCTTACTACAGAAGCAGCAAAAGGAGGTTCTGTTAGTGAGATAAAAGAAGCTGCTAAAATGAAACCTAAAACTAAACTCTCTCTTTCACTAGCAACAGATCTGGCTGAAAAATTAAAGAAAGTTGCAGACAATTCAGGAGAAACTGAAGCATCAAAAGCAGTTTCATACATCTCTAAAGGTGTACAAAGGGACTTTGAAGATTTAGACGAGTAACAACCTACTTGACCAAACTCACACAAAATATCAAATTGTATTCTAAATTATTGAAGAGTATAGGAAGACAAGGAAGAGGGTTATCACAAAAACAACCACTATCACCAGTTCATTGTGGAGAATTAATTCAAAGACTAATTGATGAGGAAAATGAAGATAAATATCAAATTGCAGAACGGTTAGATCTTGGGCGTCCAAAAGATGGGACAGACATTTACAAAAAGCGAGACACAACTCAACTTGATACTTTTCTATCATTGTTAGAGGTATCCAACAAAAGTAGGGAATATGCTGGATGGGGATGGGAAGGATTACCTAAAATCCCTTTTAGTACTATCTCGGAACTCTCTTCTTTTACACATGATGAACAAGACAAAGTACTTCAGGCAGCACTAAAAGGAGAAAAAAAAAGCGAGATTCTAAAAAAAGATGTCATCAAATTAAAGAAATGGAGAAAAGAGCATCCGGAATTAAAAATCGAAGAAGGAATAGAAAAAATTCTCAAATTAAAGCCACCTACAGTAATCACACATGTGATAGTTTGCATAATGGAAGAAAAACTAAGGAACTTCTCACAGTCTAAACCCGATCATAAAGAAAAAATACTGGAAATATTACGAAAGAAAATTCGAGGAAAATTTTATGAAATCGAAACCACCCCTCAGCTTTTAACAATATCTATGGATGAAGAAGCTTACAAGACATTTTATGAGCAACAATTCAAAAAGGATGTTTCTTTCACAGAATTTGTAAACAAGCTTTTGGAGGAAGAACTTGGTTAGCGAAGAACCAATAGATGTTATTTGTAATAAGGAACAAACCAAAAATTGTGCTGTAAGATTAGGTCGAGTTTTTTGTGATGGGTTTAATCCCGATGGATTAATTGGGGCCTTTTCTCATTTTCATCAAGACCACATCCATGCAATTACGGATTGTATTGGACAATACGATACAATCATCACTCATCCCATAACTCTTGAAGCAATCACTGCTATGGATTCTGGTTTCAGACATAGAGAACAATGGGTTACTCAAGATTATGATACAAGATATCATTGTCCAGCGGGGGACATTCGTCTGCTTAAGGCTAACCATATTCCGGGTTCAGCTCAAATCCATGTGGAATCCGATGGTAGGTCCATGCTGTATTCTGGCGACTTTAATTACCCAGATATTCAAATTAGAGAAGCGGATTTTCTTGTTTTAGACTCTACTCATGGGGATCCAATTTTTGATGGATCCACAGATAGAAAATCCGTCAAAAACCGAATGTTTGAAGATATTAAAGAAAAAATGGATTCAAACAAACCCGTTATTGTCCAGGCGTATTCTGGAACATTACAAGAAATAATCAAGCATTTTGAAATAAACTATGATGGAAGCAAATTATCTCATGACATCCCGTTTGTTACAACCAAATCCCAAAAAGAGATCTTGTTTAGGATCTACAAAAACGAGAAAAATGAATTTAGAGAAATTCTTGATTATGACGAACATGAATTCTGGAGACTTGTTCGTGGGAACAAACGTTGCATAATATTTCTGCCCTATAACACAATTGTTGATTCTTCACTGCAGAATTATTTTCGAATTAGAGTAGACAGATATAGATTTGCGAGTGAGGAACCTGCAATAACTTCATCAAGCGATGGTATGAGATACAATCTTGCTGCTCATGCCTCAATTCAAAACATCATTTCGTTTATCAAAGAAGTCAAGCCTAAAACTCTAGTTACTGATATGTCAAGAAGTGGCTATGCCCCACAATTGGCAAAAATAATTCACCAAAGTTTTCCAGAAATTAATTGCTATTCAAGACCAAATTTTAAGAAATATGTTTGACAAACAAATTTTCAAAACAGATCTTCTGAATTTTCTCAAAAAATCTATTATGATATGTGAAAAAAATTCAGAAAAAATAATCAGCGAAGAATTAAAACAGCCAGAATTCTTTTCTAATGGAAAATATAAAAATTTTTGCCTTATTCAAAAAACAGATTATGAGTTTTTTATTACGAAAACTATCAAAAATGAAATAATTAGTTTAAAAGAATACAAAATTTTAATTAAGTTTTTTATTACAAAGGAATTTCAAAACTATAATGACAAATTACTTGGAACTTCATATGAAGAAATAGACACAAAGCCTAATTTCACAAATGAATTGCCATTAAAGTTCCTTGCTGAGTATCTAAAACATAATGACAAGTTTTCAATAAACACAAAAATATTTAATCAAATTTTTAATCAATTTTTTTCCTTTACAGAAAATTTACTTGAAGATGAATATGTGACACCATTGTTTAATTTTGAATCAGATATTGATGAAAAAGGTATTGCAATCAACGACATCATGATACGAAAGATTAACAAATCAGAATTTTACATTTTTTCGAATCTAGAAGAAAATGTTCACCTTTCAAGCATTTTTCACAATCTAACTCATGTGATGTTAATGAAATATTCCTCGTCTGATCTAAACTCCGGCTATGATAAAGTTAAAGAAAAATTTCAGAGAGTCATAGATTCCTTATCTCTATTAAAAGAAGGGAATCCTAGATTTGGTGGAGTCTACAGAAATATCAACAATCCGTGGATTCATTATGATTCAAAATATGAAATAGATATTGTTCCAAAAAATCCACTCAAAATGAAAAAAAATGAGAAAAAACAGGTAAAGAAAATCTATGATGGTCTGAATGTAATTGATTTCTCAAAAAAAGGTAATAAATTCCTGGAAATTGCAATTAAGCGATTTGTAACTGCATTGGCTAGAACAAACAAATTTGATCAATTAATTGACTTGATGATTAGTCTTGAATCCCTTTATGTCTCAAGTCCTGGTGAAATCACTGTAAGACTATCAAACAGAATGGCGACTGTACTTGGTAAAGCCGATTCAGAAAGAGAAGAAATCTGGAAATTTACTAAAAAAGTTTACAACATGAGGAGTGGAATTGTCCATGGAGAAGGACTGAGAAGTAACGAAATTGATGGAAAAATATACACATTAGATGAAATCATCCAAAAACTTATTCAAATTAATAGACAATCAATAATAATTTTCATCAAAATTGTAACTCATTATACTTCGAACAATAAAATAGATCAAATTTCAGAAGACATTGATAAATCACTTATTAACCGAAACTATCTCAAAGAGTTTCAACTAAAATTTAAGTAATTTTAACTTTTTTTCCTCGAAATTTTAAATCTAGTGAATTGTCTTTCTTCAAATAATATGATAACGATTTTGCCAACTCTAAAATCTCTCTTTCATTTTCTTTTTTTCCATCCCAATTAAAATAGTCTGTTGCATAAAGAGCAATGACAATTGAACATGTAGGATTTGGATGCAAACCTCCTTCATTTTCAACCTTTTTCAAAGAAAGAGGCAATCTTAAATCAGTAAAAAGATGCTGTCTGATTTTCTCTTTAGTAATGTTTGGGTATTTCTCAAAAAGTTTTTCTAGAGAATTTTCCTTTTGATATGCAAAAATCAATTCACGTTTTAATTCTATGTTTATATTATTTTTCCATCTAATATGATCTTCAACCATTTTTAATGCAAGATGCCCAATATTACCAACTTGCTGAGGTGGAATTTCCAATTCCTGTCTTGGGTCATTGGATTTTTCTTTAGAAATTTTATCGTGTATATTAGACCGTAAAAATTTTCTTTTATGAATCCCCTCACCCTCTACGTTTTCTACAATATTATCTAGCCTTAGAAGTCTTGGAAGAATTTGCTCAAATTCTCTATCCGAAACTCGTAATTCTTGTTGTAAAACATGTTCATAAATTCCAGCAGAATTCTTTTCAATTAACCATAATGCTCTAACAATTAACTTATTGATTTTATCTATCTCAGATTCCTTTGTTGTTTTTGAGTATTCTTCCATTGTAAAATTACCCATATCTTCATCATGGTCTGCTGGGTCGAGGTTTGTAGCTGATATTTTTTCTTTGTATTTCTTGCCTCGGGGTTTTGTTCTTACTTGAAAATTACAGCAATTACATCGAAGTCCACGAGTTTCCTCTTTTGCTGGTTTTCCATTTTTTGAATGACAGCCTCTATAATCTATCCACACATCACAAGTCTGACAATGTACTTGTTCTGACTCATATCTTCCCGATCCCCTGATTTTTTTAACTCTGAATTTTTGGCAAATTCCTTTGCATAATGATTTTTCTTTTTGTTTGAATGTTTTAATTTCTTTTTCTTCATCTATTGGCGAATTTAGTTTTTTATTCTCTTTGTTAATTTCCGATGATGTTCTCCGGTAATTTTCTATTTCTTGTAAAATTTTACTTATTTCAATTGTAAATTTTCTTTTTTCAAACTCTTTTTTTTCACAATCTTCTTTAACCTTTTCTAATTCAATATTTTTTTTAATAAAAAAATTTTCCGTTTGTTGTTTTAGTAGTTTGTTCTTCTTTGAAAACCTATTGAAAATTTTTGTAAACCATTTTTTCTCATAAGATTTTTCTCGTTCTTTTTCAATACTAATCTGTTCTCGGATAACTTTTTTGTGTAATTCTTCTATTTCTAAATCTATTATCTCTAGTTTTTTATTAAATTCTTCTTTGATTCTTTCTAGTCGCTCAATTGTTAAATCAGCATCATTTTTTTGTTTGTCATGATTTAGTTCTCTTGGAATCTGTCTTACAAAATTTTTATTTTTAATATGATTTTTTTCAAAATATTCTCTATGATTTTCCCACGGATGAATTTTGTAGTACGCCCTTTTTTCTCGTAATTTCATTTCATCTTGTACTTCTTTATCCCATATCTTATCAAGTCCTTTCCATAAAAGATAGTTTTGTTTACTTTTTTCTAAATCATTTAGGATGAAAAATAATCTCGCTCTATCTTTATAGATTAAATAATAACTTGAGTCCACAGCAATTGCATTATCATACAATTTCAAAATTTTTTCAAGATCTGGTGGCCAAACATCTCTTGCTTTTTTGACATAATCCCACGCTCTTGCCATTTTCTCTTATTTTTTATGTCTCACATTGTGCCACATATTTTTATTGTTTGGCTTTCATAAAAGGAGAGTTTTTTTGATTAACCTGACTTTCTATGGGACTAAAATGAAATTGAATGCAACAAAATTCTCCTCAAGACAATGACATAGAATTATTCTTAGATTTCCTGAATGGTCTTCATCCCACAAAAAACATCTTGAAAAATATCTACACCGTCTGCTCGTTTCTATATGGTTGCTGTTAACTACATCTAGTGCATCATTTAGTATGTGGACGCCTTGCCAGCGTCCAGATGTGCGATCAAAGCGTACCTGTAGATTATTTTAAGGACTCAGTTTGAATCGCCGGCAACAGGTAGAACCGCCATGCCTTTGTCACTTCAGAATCTTTTCTA
>Ga0169931_10006702_pt1 | contig 17277 bp, 13 predicted proteins | sample Kivu_15m_20L_FD_129675 | JGI IMG/M metagenome (GOLD analysis project Ga0169931, IMG submission 129675) | Freshwater microbial communities from Lake Kivu, Western Province, Rwanda to study Microbial Dark Matter (Phase II) - Kivu_15m_20L... | ecosystem: Environmental > Aquatic > Freshwater > Lake...
AGATATTTCTAATCCAAAGAATTTAGTTGGATTAATCATCGGTGCTGCTGTTGTGTTCCTATTCTCAGGATTAGCAATTAACGCAGTAGGACGAGCTGCAGGTGCAGTTGTGTTTGAAGTGCGTAAACAATTCCGTGAGAACCCAGGAATTATGACTGGTGAAACAAAACCAGAATATGGTCGTGTTGTTGATATTTGTACCAAAGATTCACTTCGTGAATTAGCAACTCCAGGACTACTGGCTGTTATGTCTCCAATTGCAGTTGGTTTTGGTTTAGGCGTTGGAGCATTGGGTGCATTCTTAGCTGGTGCAATTGGTGCTGGAACTTTGATGGCAGTGTTTCTATCAAACTCAGGTGGAGCATGGGATAACGCTAAGAAATTTGTGGAAGATGGACGTCATGGGGGTAAAGGTTCCCCAGCTCATGAAGCAACAGTTATTGGTGACACCGTGGGAGATCCATTTAAAGATACCGCTGGTCCAGCACTTAATCCATTATTAAAAGTAATGAACCTAGTTGCATTGCTCGCAGTTCCTGCAGTAGTTCAACTTTCAATTGGTACAGATGCCAATCCAACAATGCGTTTAGCTATTGCACTTGGCGCCACAGCAATCATCGTTGTTGCTGTTTGGTGGTCAAAGCGTAAAAGCGTTGCATTAGCTGCTTAAGAGAAAATAAAACAAAGCGAGAGTATGGCTGAGACCCAAGTAAAAAGACTAGTAATTGTTGAGTCGCCTGCCAAAGCTAAGACGATTCAAAAATACTTGGGTGAAGGCTATGTTGTTGAAGCAAGTGTTGGCCACATTAGAGATCTTCCCCAAAGAGCAGCTGAGGTTCCTAAGGAATTTAAGAAAAACAAGTGGGCTTCTCTTGGTATTGATATTGAAAGTGATTTTGAACCCCTCTATGTTGTTGACTCTGCCAAACAATCAAGAGTAAATGATTTAAAAAAAGAATTAAAAGAAGCAGACGAATTACTTCTTGCCACAGACGAAGACCGTGAAGGCGAAGCCATTGCTTGGCATTTATTAGAAGTATTAAGACCAAAAGTTCCTGTGAAACGAATGGTCTTTAATGAAATCACAAAAGAAGCAATTCAAAACGCAGCAAATAACACCAGAGATATTGATCAAAACTTAGTTGATGCTCAAGAAGCACGAAGATTAGTTGATCGTCTTTATGGCTACCAAGTTTCACCAATTTTATGGAAAAAAGTGGGCAGAGGATTATCTGCCGGTCGTGTGCAATCAGTTGCCGTAAGACTTGTTGTTGAAAAAGAACGAGAAAGAATTGCATTCAAAACAGCTGATTATTGGGACATAGATGCAGTATTTGATCCAGGAAATTTTGAAGCAAGATTATTTTCTGTTGACACTAAAAGAATTGCTCAAGGTGGAGACTTTGATGATAAAGGAAATTTAACAAAACAAGATGTGATTTTATTAACTGAAAAAGATGTAGTAGAAATTGTGGAAGGTTTAGGCTCAACCAAATTTGAGGTAACAGATGTAACTTCTCGTCCATATTCTCGAAAACCAGAAGCACCATTTATGACATCCACCTTGCAAAGAGAAGCAAGTAACAAATTTGGGTGGAGTGCGAAAAGAACAATGAGAACTGCGCAAGGTTTATATGAGCGCGGATTTATTACATATATGAGAACTGATTCCACCACATTGTCAGAAAGTGCGCTCAATGCAGCACGTGCTCAAGCAAGAGAATTATTTGGTGCAGATCATGTTTCAACAGAACCAAGACGTTATGAAAGAAAAGTAAAAAATGCTCAAGAAGCTCACGAAGCAGTAAGACCTGCCGGAGATATTTTTAAAACTCCAGCAGAATTAGCCAGTGAATTAAAGAGTGATGATTTCACACTTTATGAAATGATTTGGCGACGAACTGTAGCTTCTCAAATGGTTGATGCCAAAGGAACAACAAGTACTGTAAAAATTTCTGGAAAAACAAACAGTGGCAAAGTTATTGAATTTTCAGCCTCAGGAACAGTTATTGAATTTCTTGGCTATAAAGCAGCATATGAATCAGGTGAAACCGATGAAGCAGACGAAGCAGAAGATAAAAGACTGCCTGTTTTAAAAAAAGGTGATTTGATAACTGCTAAATCAATTACACCTTCAGGACATCAAACAACACCACCAGCAAGATTTACTGAAGCATCCCTAGTTAAAGAATTAGAAGCAAGAGGAATTGGTCGACCATCAACTTATGCAAGTATTTTAGGAACAATTGTTGATCGCGGATACATTTTAAGAAAAGGAAGAGCTTTAGTTCCTTCATGGACAGCTTTTGCTGTGACAAGATTATTAGAAGAATTCTTTTCTAATTTGGTTGATTACGCATTTACTGCACGTATGGAAGAAGAGCTTGATTTAGTTGCAGCAGGAGAATTACCTCGAACTCAAGCTTTAAGAGATTTTTATTGGGGACCAGAAGATGGATCTGCCAAAGGTTTGGCAACACAGTTAGAACAACTACCAGATATTGATGCACGTGGAAATTCAACTTTTGAAATCGGTGATTCAGGAATTGCTGTTCGAGTTGGAAAATATGGTCCATACTTAGAACGTGGTGAAGAAAGAGCATCTATTCCACCAGATATTGCACCGGATGAATTAAGACCTGAGCGTGCTTTAGAAATTTTGTTAGCACCATCAACTGATCGTGAACTTGGAGTTCACCCAGAATCTGGTCTGACCCTAATGGTTAAAACAGGAAGATTTGGTCCTTATTTCACCGAAATTTTGCCTGAAGACAATAAAGAAAAACCAAGAACAGCTTCGCTTTTGAAATCAATGGAACCAACAGCTGTTTCTCTTGAAGATGCCTTAAAACTTTTTGCATTACCTAGAGTTATTGGAACAGATCCAACTGACAATGTTGAAATCACTTCCCAAAATGGCCGATACGGTCCATATATGACAAAGGGTAAAGATTCACGTTCCCTTGATACCGAAGATCAAATATTTACTATCACTTTGGAAGAAGCGCTAGCTAAATATGCGCTACCAAAAACTAGACGGGGAGCAGTTGTTAAACCACCATTGCGAGAAATTGGAATTGATCCCTCCACTCAATTAAATATGGTCATCAAGGAAGGAAGATTTGGGCCATATGTGACAGATGGTGAAACTAATGCTTCCTTAAAAGTTGGTGATGACATTCCAACGATGTCAATTGAAAGAGCATCAGAATTATTATCAGATACCAGAGCTCGAGGACCTATAGTTAAGAGAAGAAAGAAAGTTGCTAAAAAAGCAGCACCAAAGAAAAGTACTAAAAAGAAATCTAAAAAAGAAGTAGTTGAAACGACCGCAGATGACGAAGTCAGTGTCTAACCATCCAGGATTTTTTGTTGTCTTTGAAGGTGGCGATGGGGCAGGAAAATCAACTCAAGTTAAACAATTAACAGAGAAATTAACTAAATTAAATGAAACTGTTGTTAAAACCTGTGAACCTGGTGGAACTGAATTAGGTAAAAAAATAAGAGAAATCCTGCTTGATCAAAATGAATTTGAAGTATCACCTCGAATGGAAGCCTTGTTATTTGCGGCAGATAGATCAATCAACATGAGTCAAATAATTAAACCTGCTCTTGAAAAGGGAAATGTGGTCATCGCAGATAGACACATTGATTCATCCATTGCCTACCAAGGAGTAGGAAGAGGATTAGGGGCCCAAACCATTGAAGAAATTTCTAGATGGGCTGTGCAAGGAATTGTTCCTGATTTAACTGTTTTGTTAGATGTTGATGCTAATACTGGACAATCAAGATTACAAACTAAAGACAGACTAGATCGTGAGTCAAATGATTTTCACACCAAAGTCAACCAAGCATTCAGAGATTTAGCTAAAGCTAATCCTGATAGATATATTGTCATTGATGCAGCAAAACCCATTGAAGAAATATCAGATTTAGTATTTAATGCTTTTAAGGCAAAGAGAAAATAAAATGTGGGATGAGTTAATTGGGCAAGAATTTAGTGTAAAAGCACTAACCCAAGCCGCAAGTGATGCAAAATCTTCATTAACTGGAAAAGTGTTACCCGGTTTTTCCCAAGCTTGGTTAATTTCTGGTCCCCCAGGAAGTGGAAGATCAACTGCAGCAAGATTATTTGCAGTAACTTTGCAATGTGAACAAGATGGTTGTGGTAAATGCGTTTCCTGTATTTCTGTTAATAATTCAACTCATCCTGATGTAAAAGTTATAACACCTCAAGGTTTGAGTTATGGAATTGATGACACAAAAGATTTAGTAAGAGAAGCAGCAATGCTTCCAGGCTTAGGGCAGTGGAACATAATCATTTTGGAAGACGCTGATCGTTTAACAACTGAAGCTGGTAATGCTTTGTTAAAAGCAATTGAAGAACCAGCCAAACTAACAATGTGGATTCTATGTGCGCCATCTAGTAAAGATGTTTTAATAACAATTAAATCTCGATGTCGGATAATTTCTTTAAGAACACCACCCGCAGATGAGATTGCTGAATTATTAATTAAAAGAGATGGTATAGATAAAGCAATGGCGCACTTTGCTTCTCATGCCTCTTTAGGTCACGTTGGCAGAGCAAAGCTTTTAGCAACCGATGAACAAGTAAGAGATCGTAGAAGTTTAGTTCTGCAAGTTCCTTTTGAGTTAAAAGATTTACCAAATTGTTTTGCCGCAGCTCAAAAACTTGTCGATGCTGCAACTGAAGATGCTGATATTGCCACTGATGAAATGGATGAAAAAGAATTAAGTAATTTGATGAGAGCCTATGGTGAAGGAGCTGAAGGGGTAACGAAGAGAAAAATTGAGAAACTTGCCTCCAGTGCTAAAAAAGAATTAGAAGAAGGACAGAAAAAAAGATACAAAAGGATCACTAGAGACAGACTTGATTTGACCCTTCAAGAATTAGCTGCCTTTTATCGGGATGTTTTAGTCCTGCAATCAGGGGCGCAATTAGATCTATTTCACAGTGAAATGAAGGGATCTATTCAAAGATTTGCTGACTCTTCAAGTATTAATTCCACCATTAAAAGACTTGATGCAGTTGAAGCCACCAGAAGAATGCTTAATAGTGAGGCAGCGCCACTTTTGGTGATGGAATCAATGACCGTGCAACTTGCAAGAGCCTAAATAATCTAGTTTAGATACACTGAAATAAGTGATGAAAAAACTTATACCGATTTTTCTTGTTTCATTAATAATTTCTAGTTGTACAAGTTCAACACAAACTCAAGTCGATAATATTATTGAAAATAGACCCCAAGATTTAGCTTCCTTTTATGACCAAGAAATTAAGTGGTCTAAGTGCAAAGATGATAAAAGATTTGAATGTGCCGAGCTACTAGTTCCAATAGATTATGAAAATCCTGGGAATGCTGCACTTACTTTAGCCTTAAAGAAATTACCTGCAGAAGATAAAAACAACAGAGTTGGTTCGTTATTAATTAATCCAGGTGGACCAGGTGGTTCAGGAACAGATTATGTGACATATGCAGAAGATGCGTTTGGAAAAAGATTGATGCAATCGTTTGACATTATTGGTTTTGATCCTCGCGGAGTTGCTCTTTCCACACCCTTGGATTGCTTAACAGATAAAGAAGTTGATGAATTTATTGCCTTTGATGGCACACCCGATAATGATCAAGAACTAAAAGAATCAATGCAACTTTCTATTAATTTAGCTAACGGGTGTCTTGCAGTTGAAAATAATTTGATAGCCCATGTTGGAACTAAAGAAGCTGCACGCGACATGGACATTATTCGCGAAATAGTGGGGGATGAAAAACTTTATTATTTCGGTGCATCCTATGGAAGTTATTTAGGTGGAATGTATGCAGAACTTTTCCCTGAAAAAGTTGGCAGACTTGTGCTTGATGGAGCAGTTGATCCAAGTTTGAGTGGACAGCAACAATCCTTCGACCAAGCAGTTGGACTAGATACTGCCTTAAAAAGATTTGTAGCCGATTGCCCTAAATATGACGATTGCCCCTTAACAAACACAGGTGAAGCTGGAATAAAAGAGATAAGAAAATTCCTTGATTCACTAGATGCAAAACCATTGAAGACTGAAGATCCAGATCGTGATTTAACCCAAAGTATGGGTGTTTATGCAGTAGCAGGATTTCTTTATAACGATGAGTGGTGGTCATATATGCGCCAATCATTAGTTAGTGCATTCAACGGTGATGGCACAGATTTGTTGGCAATTGTTGATTTATTTAATGAAAGACAAGACGATGGTACTTTTGCCACAAATTCAACGGAAGCAATTTATGCGACTAACTGCTTTGATTCACCATCAAGTGCGACTGAAGAAGAAGTTAAACAATTAGCTAAAGATTGGGTTAAGGATGCACCAGTATTTGGTGATTATCTTGCCTGGGGAAATCTTACTTGTACAATATGGCCAGTTAAAGATCCAAATCCAATAAATAAATTCAGTGCCATGGGTGCTGCACCAATTGTGGTGGTGGGAACAAAATTTGATCCAGCAACTCCATACAAGTGGGCACTTGGTTTAAGTTCACAACTATCTTCAAGTGTACTTTTAACTTATGAAGGCGATGGACATACTGCATATATGCGTGGGTCCAAATGTATTGATGATGAAATTGAAAACTATTTAGTTGATGGAATTGTTCCAAGTAAAGACATTATTTGCCCTGCTATAGTCAAATAACAATGAGAAAATTACTTAAACTATTTAGTATTTCCTTAGTATTCTCATTGGCTGCTTGTGTTTTTAATACCTCTAAGATTTCTTTTAATCCCATTCCCTATGAAATGAAGGTTCCTAAAGAATTAGCTAGCAAATTAAGTTTGGAACCTATGACAGGTGATTGGGCTGATCAAATTGCCACAGCAGGTGTTGTAGGAGCACTTACTTTGTATTACACAGCTGAAGATAACACCAAACATATTTTTGCTGGGATTTATTACACCCCAGAAGAAAGATTTGATGCTGCAGCAAATCCCAGTGAACCTCCAATGTTTGGGCAAGAAGTTTCACGAAAAGATGGATTTGTGTTGAGTGTGGCCGGACCACAAGATTCGATCTTTGAACCTTTTACACCTGATGGCAAAAATATAACCAGGCTTTATGAGGAGATCTACAAGAAAACAACATATATAAAGTCGAATTAATTGTCCGATTTACTTGAAAACTCTTACCTCTTGAGGAATGCTTTACCTAATTAACAAACCTTGGGAGGGTTTTTATGTCAGGAACTTTAAAAAGGGAGTTCACCCTTGGGTCTGCGTTTGCATTTGCGTTTGCATTCATTAGTCCAATCGTTGCACTTTATGGAATTTTTGGTTTAGCTTATTCAACGGCTGGACCTGCTTTTTGGTGGAATTTCTTAATAGTTTTTGGTGGCCAATTACTAGTTGCCATGATTTTTGCTGAACTAGTTTCAAAGTGGCCTGTGGAAGGATCCATTTACCAATGGACCAGAAGATTAACTGGTAAAGGTGCCGGTTGGTTTGCTGGTTGGTTCTATATGTGGACTCTTGTTGTTGCCATGGCAACAGTTGCTTTGGGTGCTGCAGCATTCATTGGAAACGTACTTGGAATAAGTTTCACAGCGGGAACACAAGCATTAGTTGCATTACTAATTTTGTTGCTTGGTTCGCTTGCAAATCTTCAAGGTAGAGGTTTATTGAAGATTTTACTAATTGGTTCAATCATTGCAGAAATTGTTGGTTCAGTTGTTTTGGGAATTTGGTTACTATTTTTCCATGTTGAACAACCACTTTCTTCAATTACAAGTGGACTTGACACCGTTGTTGGAAGTGGATTTACCAACAGCTCATTCTTAATTGCAATGGCATTTGTTGGCTGGGCTTTCGTTGGTTTTGAAAGCGCTGGTTCAATTGCTGAAGAAGTTAAAGATCCACAAAGAACATTACCTAAAGTTGTTCTTTTCTCAATTACTTTTGTTGCGTCAGTTGTGGCATTTGCAGCATTAGCGATTATCTTGGCAATTCCAGATCCAGCAAAGGTTTTGTCTGGTGAAGTAGCTGATCCAGTTTTCTCAACATTGGTTTATTCACTAGGTGAAGGTCCAGCAAAACTTGCCCAAATTTTGTTTGCAATTGGATTCTTGGCATCATTTCTTGCCCTGCAAACTTCAGCAAGCAGAGTTATCTGGTCATACGCTAGAGACAAAGCTTTACCTGCAAACAAATTCCTATCATCACTAAGAGGAGTTTCAGCTATTCCTGCTAACGCAGTTATTGTTGCCTCTGTAGTTGGCGCGATCATGATTGGCGCAAGTCAATTCGCACCTAACTTCTATGCGTTGATGGTGAACTTCACTTCAGGTGGTTTCTACATCTCATTCCTGTTCCCTGTAGCAGGATTTGTTGTTGTGTTGTTTAGCAACAAGTGGAAATCAGGTCCGTTCACATTTGGTGCAAAAATGAAGGTAGTTAGCGTTTTTGCATTGATTTGGACAGTATTCCAATTCCTAAATATTTCTTGGCCACGTCCGGTATATGCAGATAATCCAATACTTGACTGGTCAATTGCATTAGGTATCGCAGGACTAGCTGTCCTTGGTTCCATCATTTACTTCAACGTAAGTAAAAAGATGACCATGGTCGATGCCGATGCATTAAACAGAAATAGCTAAATAAATTGGTAAAAAAAGTTGCTCTCGTAACAGGAGCAGCTAGCGGTATAGGCGCAGCCATTGCCACCCGTTTTCAATTAAACGGGTGGCAGGTTGCCTCGATTGATAAAAATAAAGCCAACGCAAATCTTTCAATAGAAGCTGATGTGGCTGATTTTAAAAGTGTTAGTGCTGCGGTAAATCGTATTGAAAAAGAATTAGGCCCTATTGAGTGTGCAATATCTAATGCCGGTCATTATGAAATGAAATCCATTGATCAAGTTAGTAACGAAAGTTTACAAAAAATGTTTGCTGTGCATTTAGGTGGACTTAGAAATATCGCATTATCAACTTTGCCTTTAATGAGAATAAGAAAAAGTGGTTCCCTAATTTGTATTGCATCAGAGCTTGGAATTGGTGGAGGAGAATTGGTTTCTCATTACTCTTCGGCAAAAGGTGCTCAAATTGGTTTAATTAAATCTCTATCTATGGAATACGCACCGTTTAATGTTCGGATAAATGCTGTAGCCCCTGGGCCAACTGATACTCCTTTGATTCCTTTAGATTCTCCTGAAAGAACTTCGGATTTCTTAAACACATTGCCGCTAAAACGTTTAGTGAAAGCAGATGAAATAGCGCATGCTGTTTGGTTTATGGCAACAGAGGGAACTTTCTTTAGTGGGGAAATTATTAGTCCAAATGCAGGGGCAATAATTTAAATGAGATTCAAAGACAAAGTAATTCTAATTTCTGGAGCTAAACAAGGTATGGGTTTAGCAATTGCTAAAAGGTTGAAATCTGAAGGCGCAACTCTTGTTTTAAATGACAAATTAATGGATGAAAATTTCAAGCAAGTTTGCTCAGAACTAGAAGCATTTCCTGCTGTTTGTGATTTAAGTCAATTAGGTGAAATACCCGAAGTTATAAAAGCTGTCATCTCTAAATTCGGAAAGATCGATGATGTTGTAGCCCAGCATGCATATATGAACATGGGTAAATTTGAAGAACAAAGGGAAGAAGAATGGTGGAAGATAGTTAACACAAATTTACTTGGATCATACGTTTTGATTCGAGAATGTGTTGAACACCTAACAAAAACTAAAGGCAAAATTGTTATCACCAGTAGCTATTGGGGATTAAGTGGTTGGCCTGAAGCTTCTGCGTATGCAAGCAGTAAAGCAGGCTTAATAACTTTAGTTAAATCTTTAGGAAGAGAACTTGCTCCGATTGGGGTTAATGTAAACGGGATTGCTCCTGGGGTAATAAACACACCACAGCTTGAAATAGATGCCAAAAACTTGAATTTAACAATGCTAGAAGTTCTTGAACGCTATGCAAGAAATATTCCTTTAGGCAGAGTGGGGACATCAGAAGAAATTGCCGCAGTCGTAGCATTCTTATTAGATCCAGAACAAAATGCCATGGTTGGTCAAATTGTTAACCCAAACGGCGGGGAACTTAGGAGTAGAGCATGAGTGAAGTAGTTCCTGCAAAACCAATTCAATGGCCTAAAGGAAAAACTGCTGCTACATCTTTTTCTTTTGATATCGATGCTGAATCAGCAATTCTAAATTTCAAACCATCAAGTGCTGATCAGATGTCAACGATGTCGCATCAATCCTATGGACCATTAACAGGTGTTCCAAGAATTTTAGATATTTTAGAAAGAAACCAGATTAAATCAACTTTCTTTGTTCCCGGTTACACAGCCAGAAGATATCCATCAGTAATTAAAAACATTGTTGCTGCGGGACATGAAATTGCACATCACGGAGACATGCATGAACAGCCAGCTCATGCCACACCTGAAGAAGAAGTTGGATTTATTGAAAGAGGAATTGAAAGTTTGCAAAAAGTAGCAGGTGTTACTCCCATTGGTTATCGTGCACCGATGTGGGAACTTTCTTGGTACACCCCACAATTACTTTCTAAATATGGATTTCTTTACGACTCATCATTAATGGATGCTGATTACCCTTACGAATTAGCAGTTGGTGATAAATCAATTGTGGAATTGCCAATTCAATGGGCTCTTGATGATTGGGAACAATATGCATTTTTACCTGACATAACTGGTTCAGGATTAATTGAGTCACCAACAAAGGTAAGAGAAATGTGGCAACTTGAATATGAAGCTTTGAAAAAAGTTGGTGGCATTTTTATTTTGACTAACCATCCATTTTTATCTGGTCGACCAAGCAGAGCTGCCTCCCTTGAAACACTTATCAAGCATGTTTTATCGACTCCAGAAGTTTGGGTGACATCTTTGGGAGAAATAGCCCAACACGTAAGAAGTTTGAATTTAACGCCACGTGTTCTCACAAAACCTGATTTAAAAGCCTAAAAATTTCCTAAAATCTATAGGCCAAATTGATCAGTTAGGTCTACTCTTTTCCTTAGCCAACAAAGGGAGGGCTAAGTAATGGCAAGTCAACCAAAAGTAATGGAAATTGAACAGTACGGAATTGACACAATTCAAGATAGAGACAGAACCTCAACCCCGCGTGATCTTTTTAGAATCACATTTGGTGGAGCAAATACTTTTGCAACAATTATTTTAGGAACATTTCCAATTCTGTTGGGATTAAGTTTCTGGCAAGCAGTTGCAGCAACATTGTTAGGTGTTGTTGTGGGCGCATTAATTTTGATGCCAATGTCACTATTTGGTCCAGTTACGGGAACAAATAATGCTGTGTCATCAGGTGCACATTTTGGAGTTAAAGGTCGATTAGTTGGATCTTTTCTTTCACTATTAACAGCTATTGCTTTCTACTCAATTTCAGTTTGGGTAAGTGGTGATGCTTTATTAGGTGCGATTTCGAGATTCTTTGGCGTTGATACTTCTGGAGCACTATTCAGAGGAACAATTTATGCAATAATCGGTGCCCTGGTAATCGTTGTTGTTATCTATGGATATCAATTCATGTTGCTAGTCAATAAAACTGTTGTTTATGCAAACACAGTTTTAATGCTTGGTGGCATCATCGCATTTGGATCCATCTTTAGCGCTGGATATAACCCAGGACCTGGTGCTTATGCATTGGGAAGCTTCTGGCCAACATTTATTTTGTCAGCACTGATTGTGATGGGTAATCCAATTTCATTTGGAGCATTCCTAGGAGACTGGGCAAGATATATCCCGGCAAAAACTTCTAGAAGGTCTTTGATGGGTTGGGTTTTTAGTGCACAATTTATGACACTTGTGCCATTTCTTTTCGGTGTTGCAACAACTACATTGGTTAAAGATCCAGCTGCTTATATTGTTGGTTTAGTTGAAATATCACCAGCTTGGTACGCGCTTCCACTTATTGTTATTGCATTCTTGGGTGGATTATCAACCGGGGTTACTGCTCTTTACGGAACAGGACTTGATTTCTCAAGTGTGTTCCCTAAGTTAAACCGCGTGCAGTCATCAATATTTATTGGTTCACTTGCATTCATTTTCATCTTGGTAGGTCGTTTAGTTACAGATCTACTTGCAAGTATCAATGCATTCATTGGGTTAATTGTTATCTTCACAACTCCATGGATGATCATCATGATGATTGGTTTCTATGTTCGTCGTGGTTGGTACTCACCAGAAGATGTTCAAGTGTTTAACAAAGGTAAAACTGGTGGAATTTACTGGTTTAACGCAGGCTTTAACTGGAGAGCGTTATTAGCTTGGATTCCCTCTGCAATTTTGGGTCTGATGTTTTGTTACTACCCACCATTGTTGGTTGGTCCTTGGAGTGGCGCAGTAGGTGGAATTGATATTTCACTTCCAGTGGCAATTGTTTCTGCTGCTGTGTTGTATTTATTGTTCTTAACTATTTCCCCAGAACCAAAGAGTGCCTATGGTCCTAAAGGGTCACGTTTAGTTAGAACCAAGTAGTAGGTAAAGATATACAAATGAGTAACGAACAAGGTGTGCTGCAAGCCGCAGCACACCTTGTTTCTCGTTTTGCAGCTCATGATTTTGATGGATACTTTTCATGTTTTGATGAAAAAACTGTTTTCATATTTCATACCACACCAAATGTTTTATTAAGTAAATCTGATTATCAAAAAGAATGGCGTAGCTGGGAAAAGGACTGGGGTTTCAAAGTTAAATCCTGCACGTCAAGCAATCAAAGAGTTCAACTATTTGGTCCGGTAGCAATTTTTTCTCACGATGTGGCAACTACTCTTGGAACAAATGATGGGGACAAGTCATTTAAGGAAAGAGAAACAATTGTGTTTAACGAGGTTTCAGGCAAATGGGTAGGCGTCCACGAACATTTGTCCCCAATGCCGGAATAGATTTACTCTTATGACTTCACCAGAAATAAATGATCCACTTCGAAATAACATCAAAGTAAATGGCAATGTTGGACCAGTAAGCGGAGTCTATGTTCCTCGTTTTGGTGGTCACACCACATTTGCAAGACTTCCAAGAATTGAAGACGTTTCAAAATATGATGTTGCAATTTTAGGTGCACCATTTGATGCGGGAGTTTCTTACAGACCCGGAGCTAGATTTGGGCCTTCGCATGTAAGACAAGCCTCAAGACTACTGAGACCATATAACCCTGCTCAAGATGTTTCACCTTTTGCAAAACTACAAGTTGTAGATGCAGGTGATGCGATTATGAATCCATTCAACATTAAAGAAGCATTAGTTGGGCTAGAAAAGCATTCAAGTATTTTGATTGAAAAAGGAAAACCACTGTTTACTATTGGTGGAGATCACACAATTGCATTGGCATTACTGAGAAGTTTAAATAAAGTCTATGGACAAATTGCTCTGGTTCATTTTGATGCTCATTTAGATACTTGGGATACCTACATGAATGCTTCCTACACACACGGAACTCCATTTAGAAGAGCTTGGGAAGAAAAACTCTTAGCTCCAGATAAGTGTATGCACGTTGGAATTCGCGGACCACTTTATGACAAAGAAGATCTTGCTAGTGATAAGAAATTTGGTTTTGGAATTGTTTCATCTATTGATTTTAATAACTTTTCATTAGAGGAAATCATTAATAAAGTTAAAACCAGAGTTGGGGATACTCCGGTTTATGTATCAATTGATATTGATGTATTGGATCCAGGATTTGCTCCAGGTACAGGTACTCCTGAAATGGGTGGTCTAGCAAGTCGAGAATTATTGGCAGTCTTGCGAGGTTTGAAGTCCACTAATTTGGTTGGTGGAGATGTTGTTGAGGTTGCACCTGCGTACGATCATGCAGAAATAACCGGTATTGCTGCGTCACATCTAATTTATGAAATGGTTTCTTTAGTTTCACATAAATAGCTATTTTACTAATTACAATAATTAAGTTTGTTTCAATGACAACTTGGTTTTGATGGGGCAACATCCATACCTGGGCTTCTGGCAAAGAACCCACTTGGTTTCAAATGGAAACCTGTTTTCTCAACTGGCATAACTGGCCAGTCTTCAGTTCTTGGAATGTGGTTTGTGCCAAACACATACCAAAGCACAACATCTTCATTTTCAATATTCCTGTTTGCTTTGGTCCATTCAGGTAAGCCTGCACCACCTGGATGTTGAAATGGGTAATCACCAGCAGGATATTTTTCCGAGTCACTATTTTTTGTGACCCATAAATGTTTATACATAAAACCAGCTTTTTTACCGATTGTTGATTCAGGAAGAGCTAAAGGAAAAGTTGTGTGCCCTGGAATTAATTTATAACCAACTGGATGATCCATATGATTCTTAATTTTCTCATTAACAATCCTCCAACATCTGCCACTAAAAGGATCGATTACTCTCTGAGAATCTTTTTCTTTAGAGAATAGAGTTTCTTTTGTTTCATAAGCTCCACCGTAAGGATTCTTTTCACCTTGTGGGTGAGCAAATGATTCAACTTCTAGCACACTGTTTTGTTCTCCATCAATATCTAAATCAAGTCGGGCACACAAAATGTGTTGATGATAGGGAGCCCATAATCCTGGTTCTAATTCTGTAGCCGATGGATGATCTTTTCCAATTGCATCAGCAACAGTTAAAACAATTCCAGTTAACTTAGCCTCAAATTCAATTGAGCCGTCTTGATAGAAATACCAAAAGTAACCATATTCATAGTTGTTTACTGTGACAATTGATGAAACTACAAATCGTCGGCCTCTTCTGACTTCGGTGTGACCATCAGCATCAACGTGTTTCCACAAAATTCCATTATCTTCTTCATGCATACAAATAGCATTTGGAATTTCTTTTATAGATCCATCCGGTGTGGTGACCGCTGCATCCAGATAAACAATTTCACCCAAACAATCGCAACCTAGCGTTAAGGAATTTGTATAGTTTCCTAAACCAAATTCGCCAGTATCAAAAGCATTTTTTCTATAGGCACCTTGACTTGGATCACCATAAGGAATGACTAATTCAGCAATTGATAAGCGATGAGCAATCTTTCGTTCTTTATCTTGATCCTTGAATTTAACGTCATGTATAACAAGTCCTTCTCGTTGGCAAAAGCCAACTCTTAAATTCCATCTCTCCCAATTAACTTTCCAACCCTCAACACTAAATGAAGCACCTTCTGATTGCACAATTGCTAAATCTTTCAATTTAATATTTGCCCCAGTTTGATTTTCTCTATATGGACCTGGAGTTTGAGGAATTGGAATAATTTCTGTATTTTCAACAGAAACAACTTCACCCGAATCTAAATCAACAATTGCGTGTAAACCGTTTATGGGATGGGCGTATAAATTTGCAAATTCTGTTGGACGCTGCCACATTGGTGTCCAAATAAGTCTTCGACCATCATCAAGTTCTTTTGGAATTTGGGCACCAATTGGCCAAGTTTCCATGTGAACTTGATTTACATCTTCTACTCCACGATCTTTTAATGCCGCAATTATTCTTTTATCCGCTTTGGCAGCTTTAATTGCTTTTTCTGATTCGGTACTCAAAATTGGTGATTTAGCACCAGGAATTTCTGTAAAACTAATTTCTTTACCTTCAACTGTTACAACAGCTTCAATAACAGTCGAACTTGCACTATTCCAAAGAGTAATCTTTGCTGCACGTTCAACTGGATCAGATATTTTCCAATTATTAATTATCTTTTTACTAGGTTCGTGAAGTTGTACCATCGCAAACAAGTGTCTGTGATCAAGTTTCCAAACTTTGCGAGCGTGTTGAACTACATCTCTTAATTCTTGAGCACTTAAAGGATCAAGGGGATGGGAAAAGTTTTTAATTTTTTGCATGAGTTTGTTTGAATTGAACCTTTTCAAATGGGTTCCCACGAACTATACGTGAGAAGATCACTTCAGTACTATCCCCTAAAAAACAGTGCAATAGGACCTCCACGCTCGGGCTTGCTCCCTTGGATGGGAGCGAGACGAAGACTTTGACCCCCGATTTGCACTCAAAAGTGCTGAGTGCCAAAATTAGATTTAGCACTCGACTTATGAGAGTGACAAAAACTATCTCTTAAAGAAGGAACCTAACAATGGCGAAAATGATCGCTTTTGACGAAGACGCCAGACGTTCCATGGAACGTGGCATGAATATCTTGGCTGACGCTGTTCGAGTAACCCTTGGACCAAAGGGACGAAACGTTGTTTTGGAAAAGAAATGGGGAGCTCCAACTATTACTAACGATGGTGTTTCCATCGCTAAAGAAATTGATTTGGAAGATCCATACGAAAAAATCGGTGCTGATCTTGTTAAAGAAGTAGCCAAGAAAACAGATGACGTAGCAGGAGACGGAACTACCACTGCAACAGTTCTTGCCCAAGCTTTAGTTCGCGAAGGCTTAAGAAACGTAGCAGCTGGAGCAAACCCAATGTCATTAAAACGAGGCATTGAAACAGCTGTGGAAAAAATTGTTGCCAAACTATTAGATATGGCAAAAGATGTTGAAACCAAAGAACAGATTGCATCAACTGCATCAATTTCTGCAGGTGGAGATTCTGAAGTTGGTGGCATCATCGCTGAAGCCATGGACAAAGTTGGCAAAGAAGGTGTAATCACAGTTGAAGAAAGCAACACTTTTGGTTTGGAATTAGAACTAACTGAAGGTATGCGCTTTGATAAAGGTTACATTTCACCATATTTCGTAACTGATCCAGAAAGAATGGAAACAGTTATTGAAGATCCATATATTTTAATTGCTAACGCAAAAATCTCTGCTGTTAAAGATGTTTTGCCAATCTTAGAAAAAGTAATGCAAAGTGGTAAACCACTTGTTATTTTGGCTGAAGATGTTGAAGGCGAAGCTTTAGCAACATTGATTGTTAACAAAATTAAAGGCACTTTCCGTTCAGTTGCTGTAAAAGCACCTGGATTTGGTGATCGCCGCAAAGCAATGTTGCAAGACATTGCAATTTTGACAGGTGCTCAAGTAATCAGTGAAGAAGTTGGTTTGAAACTTGAAAACACTGGCCTTGACATGCTGGGTAAAGCTCGCAAAGTTGTTTCCACAAAAGACGAAACAACAATTGTGGAAGGTGCAGGTTCTGCTGATCAAATCGCAGGCCGTGTTGCTCAAATTCGTGCTGAAATTGAAAACAGTGATTCAGATTATGACCGTGAAAAACTACAAGAACGCTTAGCAAAATTAGCTGGCGGAGTTGCAGTTATCAAGGTTGGTGCAGCAACAGAAGTTGAACTAAAAGAACGCAAGCACCGCATTGAAGATGCTGTTCGAAATGCTAA
>Ga0169931_10006703_pt1 | contig 17273 bp, 9 predicted proteins | sample Kivu_15m_20L_FD_129675 | JGI IMG/M metagenome (GOLD analysis project Ga0169931, IMG submission 129675) | Freshwater microbial communities from Lake Kivu, Western Province, Rwanda to study Microbial Dark Matter (Phase II) - Kivu_15m_20L... | ecosystem: Environmental > Aquatic > Freshwater > Lake ...
CGAACGGCAAACTTCGGTGCCGCACCGGCGGGTTTTTCAATGACGAGCGCCGCGGAGGCCCCGGAAACTCGAACGCCGAATTCATCCGCCTGACCACGCTGCACACCCAGAAACGCGCCCACGCTGGACGCTGCCAGCTGGAGCGTGGTGGTACTGCCGCTGACCGTGCGTTCGACGGAGAAGTCGCCACTGAGTTCCACGAAATCGGTGAAGGTGGCGAGCACATTGCGGAGGGCGAGGCGTTCGAGGTTCGGGCCGACATCGAGCGTGCGGCTGACACCACCGACATTCAGTGATCGCGTGATCCGGCTGGAGGTGCTGTTGATTTCGAGTGACGCGGTGCCTGTGAGTCCCAGTTGTGGCAGTCCGAGGAGACTGAGCGTGCCGGACGTGTTGAGTGCCAGTGATCCGGAGGCGCCGACGACGGCCAGGAGTGTGCCGTTGGTGAGTCTCACGCCGGTGTCATCGGTGGAATCGTTGGCAGTCCCGCCATCATCACCAAGAAAGCCGGAGACGCCGGTGGCACCCACGAGAATTTCGCGACTGCTGCCGGTCCCCGTTGTTTCGAGGGTGAAGTTACCGGAGACGTTGAAGACATCGGTGGTGAGTGTGGTGTTGTCGGCTGTGAGGCGAACGTATGGACCGGCGGGGAGCGAGATGGTACGGGAGTTTTCGCCGACGGTGACCGTTTCAGAGATGGCGGTGCCGGTGGAATTGATGGCCAGCCCAAACGTGCCTGCAAAGCTGACGTTGTCGATGGATTCCGCGACGGTGACGGAGAGATCGGCGGCGAGACCGGACTGGGAGAGTACAAGCAGGCCGCTGCCGTTGGTGACGGAAACGAGATTCGTTGAGTCCCCGTTGAGCTGCAGTCTGACACGGCTGGCGTCGATGATGGTGAGTGCCTGGCTGGTGCCGGACCTTGCGCGGCGGGTGAAGGAGAAGTCGCCGCTGAGGGTTTGATTGAGAACCTGGATGCTGCCGCTGAGTGCGACTGTGTCGGGGGCGTCAGCGGTTCCGGCGAAGAAGCTGGCGAGTGTCTGTCCGGCGGAATGAGTGTCGGCAAGCAGAGAAACGGCCCCGCTGGGGAATGGCGTGGCGACGAGGAACAGTCCGGCGGGCGTCTGGATAGGCAGCAGCACTCCGCCGCTGTACGTGAGTCCGGTCCAATTGGTGAACTGGCCGCTGGTGGAACCCGCAGTGAGCACCTGGAAGATGGTGCCTGTGGCGGGGGCGAAGCCGCCGATGAGTTCGACGGCGAGGGTACCATTCAGGGTGGCGGCACCGGTGACGGTGAGTGTGTCGAACTGGCCGGTGGCGCTTCCGGCGATTTGAAATTTCAGCGTGGAGCTGCTGGTCATGCTGAGTGACGCGACCTGGAGGTCACCGACTGGCGATGACGTTCGTGCGAGTTGTCCGGGGTTGAGCAGCCCGGCAAGAGCGACGTTTCCGGCGATGCTGCCGTCGCCGGCGAGGATAGCGGAGGCATCGATGGAGATCGCATCTGTATTTGAATAATTGCCATCGACCTGTAGAGTGCCGGCCTGCACGACGGTGCCACCGGTGAAGGAGGCGGGCCCGGTGAGAACGAGGGTGCCGGAGCCGAGTTTGGTGAGGCCTGCTGTGCCGGTGAGGGTACCGGCCAGGTCAAGCACACCGGACTGGACTTCGACTTTTGACGCGTCAAGTTCCAGCGGAGTCTGCAGCAGATTTTCTCCGGCGACCTGAATGATATCGGTGCCCGCATTGTCGAGTCGGATGCTGTTTCCAGTGATGGTGTAATCCCCGGAAGCAAAGGACAGGGAATAGCTGTTGCTTGTGGTGGTGTCGTTGGTGAGCGTTCCGGTGGCGGCGCCGGTAAACGACAGGAGATCTGCATCCGCTGGCAGACCGTTGTCTGACCAGTTGGTGTCGTTACCGACATTGGTGGACCACGAGTTGTTCAAATCTCCGACCGAGGTGAAGCTGGCGGGGAGCACGCGATCTTCGAGAGACTCGTGTGTGATGGCTGTGGCGCGTGCCGCTGAACGCTGGCGGGATGTGTTGCGGAGCCTTCGATGAGGCAGACGTCTGCGTCGCAGATTGGAAGTCAGGAGCATTGAACATTCTTGCAACCACTTCTGCAGCGACATCGTGTGAGAACTTTCGTGGTGGGCCAAGGTTGGCGGGGAGTGGGGGAGCGCCAGTGGCAGCGACGCTGTTGTTCGAGTTGCCGGACTCACGGCAAAAATCTGCAGGGCGCGCGGCAAACCGCAGACAGTGAGCCTGAGGGAACCTGTCACGGCGCGATGCACTGGTGTGGCTGACGACAGAGTTGCGGTTGCCGGGCGCCGTTTTCACGGCTTCGTGGAGTGTGTCAAGGTGTGAGCCCGGATTCGCATTGCTTTGAAAACCGACTGGGGCCTGGCAACTTATGCGAAATTTTTTCGCATTGATTCGTTTTGCAGAAAATAGTTCTGGGTGGCGGACGCATGTTTGAACCGAGTCATGATGAGCATGAGATTTCTGCCTTTTCTAAAAGTCGCCAGACGATAGACTGACCGTGCAAAACCAAGTCTGGATCTGGCTGGATGCCGTGATCAGGCAGCAATGACAAGCAGCAATGACAAGCAGCGAGGTGCCGGATGCAATCCAGAGTGGATACTTCATTAAGTCTCCTTGAGCGAGTTCGCAGAGGAGATGAGGCAGCATGGGCTGAGTTTTCCGTTCAGCGCATTTCGATGCTGCGTCACTGGTGTCAAAAATGGGGAATGCAGGACGCTGATGTCGATGATCTGATTCAGGACACGCTGTTGATTGTGATCGGTCGTATCCGTGAGTTCAGGCGGCGTGGGACTGGCAGTTTTCGTGCGTGGATCCGCACGATTGCCTGGCGGTGCTGGTGTGACGCTGTGTCACGCGCTGAGCGGTCTGTCCGTCCGGAGGTGCTTGCCAGGCTGAAAGAGTCGCTGCTGGCACGGCAAACGCTTGAGCAGGAGTTTGACACGTTGCTGGAGGCGCAGATGCTGGAGCACGCAATGGCTGTTGTGCGTCAGCGTATTCAGGATTCGACCTGGAATGCTTTTCGCCTGATGGCGCTTGAAAATCTTGGTGGTGACGTCGTGGCCGAACTGACGGGAATGCGGCTGAACGCTGTTCATGCAGCACGGTATCGAGTGCAGCGGCCGATCTCAGCGGAGATTCGACGGCAGCAGCAGCGGGAATCTTTACCCTGACTCCTGAATTCCCGTTTTTCACAATCCGAATGCATTTCACCAATTCGAGCGTAAGGGCGCGGGGGCAGTCGGAGTTTTCAGTTTCGTCGTTTTTCTTCCGACTGTTTTGCGGCTGAGACTGATCAAAATGACTTGTCCACAAAGCCAGCTGATTACGGATTATCTGGCGGAAAAATTGTCTGACGAGACAGCTGAATCGTTTGAGCAGCACCTGGAAGAGTGTGATTCCTGTGTGACCGCACTGACTGAATCCGGCCAGTCCATGCGGAGTCCTGCATGGTTGTTGTCAGCCCACAAAAGGATTGGTGAGGGCAGGCTTCGCAGTTTGTTTGTTCAGGCTGAAGATTCGTTCAGCAGCAGCGAAGATTTTCCTGCGTCGTCAGAGGCGACGACAGGCTCCAGTGTCCGGTATTCATGGAAGCGTCGCATTGGCGCCGGAGGTATGGGAGAAGTCTGGGAGGGTTGGGATCATCTGATGCGTCGTCCTGTGGCTTTGAAGCGTCTGCGTCATCGCAGCAGTGATTTCGAGGGAGGTCAGCGATTACTTCAGGAAGCGACGACGCTGTCAAGGCTTTCGTGTGCGCACATTGTGAAGGTTTACGGAGTTATTGCGGACGAGGTACGGCCGGTGCTGGTGATGGAATACATTCCGGGCCTGACTCTTTCACAGTGGCAGGATGGTCGTCCATTACGGCAGAAAGACGCGGCCGAGGTGGCCTTGATTCTGGCTCAGTCGCTCCAGCATGCGCATGGACAGGGAGTCATTCATCGGGACCTGAAGCCATCCAACATTCTTCTGCGCACGACGAGTGCTCAACAGCTTCCTCGCGACGAGCACGGGGTTCTGCAGATCTGGTTGTCAGACTTTGGGCTGGCCAGAGTCGCTGACGACCCATCACTGACGATCAGTGGACAGCTGTTGGGAACGCCCGTCTACATGGCACCGGAACAGCTGTCGGGGGCAAAAACAGCTGACTGCCGGACCGATGTGTATGGGCTGGGTGCGATTCTTTACGAGTTGCTGACTGGGGTTCCGCCGTTCATGGGGGTTGACGGTGCTGTGCTGATGCAGCTGATTCGCACAGAAGACCCTGTGTCGCCTCGTCGTCTGCAGATACTGTTATCCCGGGATATCGAGACTATCTGTCTGAAGTGTCTGGCGCGGCGTCCCGCTGACCGGTATGTGAATGCGGAAGCAGTGGCGGCGGACCTTCAGGCTTTCATTTCCGATCGGCCAATCGTTGCGCGACCGCTCAGTCTGCCCACAAGAATGCTCCGCTGGTCCGGTCGCAATCCTGCTCTTTCAGCAACCCTGCTGAGCACCTTCGCAGCGCTGCTGCTGGCACTGCTGTTCGGAACTCTTGCGGTCAGGGAACAGGCGACAATGCTGAGTCTGCAGCAGCGCACGGCCGAACACGAAAAACATTTGCGAATGCGTGCCGAAGCTGCTGAACAGGAGGCACAGCAGCGAGCCGCGGAGGAATCACTGCTGCGATCGAAACATGAAGCACTCCTCCTGCAAATGCTCAAAGCGGTCGATTCCCATCTGCTTGCATCCGGCGCGCCGGCGACGTCGGCGACCTCCAGTCGTGCTTCAAGCCTCCTTGACAGCAGTTTTCCGACCAATCGAGTGCTCACAGAATACCTGCAGTCGCTCGAACATCTTGATCAGCCCCTGAGCTGGACTGAACTGGAGCTGATGATCCGCCTGCTTTCCCTGAAGGTCCATTCTCACGATGCGGTGGGAGTTGATGCTCTTGTGGCCCAGATCGACGAAACCCTTCTATGGCACCTCGAACGACCACAGGATCCAGTGCAATACGTGGATTTCCTGAAGGTCAGGCACATGCTTTTCGGGAGTTCTCAGGACGTTTCCAGCACCTACTCTGACATCCGAAACGTATGGCTGAGTGTGGCCGCTCGATTTCTGGAAGATGCCAGCAAAGCGGAACCAGGCAGCGCCCGCATGGAAGACCTGTTGAACGCCCGTTGCGAAGCTCTGGTTCAGGCCTGGAACGCCGGCCGGTCCGCGGTGCAGTTTCCAGATCAGTCTGAAGTGCTGCTGGCGGCTTATCTGCGCGACTTGTCCGATCTTCTCAGGCGACCAATCCCCAAAACGAATCACCCACGCAGTGCTGAATCTGATTTGCTGAACACGATTCAGTCTGAGCTGGACCGTCTGGCAATCGAGCGTCCGCGGTCGTAACAGCTCCGGCAGGCAGCTGCAGGTTGCAGCTGCTGAGTACTGCTGCCTGTTCAGGCTTCTGCCGCTGACGCTTTGATGTACTCGATTGCGAAAAACGGGCGACCACGTTCACTCACGCCACCATCGAAGACGCGTGCAATGTGTGGGTGATCCATGAGCGACTCGCGATCCAGGGAATCGCCGCGCTTCTGATGTTCCTGATAAACCGCATTTTTTGATAGTTTTTTGGTAGTGTCCCGGTGTGAGTGCTGACGGCCCAGTCCCTACAACCGGAAAAATCCGATCCCTCTGTACCGATTCAGGCACAGGGCGAACTTCAACACTTGAATAAGGTTAATATTGTTACCACACTAATTAAGTCAAACACGGAATAACCAGATGAAGAAAACGGGTCCCTTCCATGCTTTCCAGCCTCAACACGTTTACACTCTTTGGGATTGAAGCACGCACCGTTCAGGTCGAAGTCGATATCTCCCCCGGCGCGCTTCCTCGCACCACGCTTGTGGGTCTGGCGGAAGCTGCCGTCAAGGAAAGCATTCATCGCATCGAGCGAGCGCTGGTGAACAGCGGCTACGCGCGTCCGTCCGATCACACGGTGATCAATCTGTCCCCTGCCGACCTCCCCAAGGACGCCGCTTCGCTCGACCTGCCCATTGCTCTGGGACTTCTGATCGCCGACAATCAGGTCCAGGAAGAAAGCGGCCGCAGCGCTGTCTACGTCGGCGAACTGGCACTTGACGGGTCTCTCCGCGCGGTTCGCGGGATCCTTTCCATGGCCCTCACAGCCCGCGACGCGGGGGCATCGCACATCATCGTGCCGGCGGCCAATGCGCGGGAGGCGGCGGTTGTCGAAGGCATCGACGTGATTGCCGTCGGCACACTTTCCGAGGCCGTGGGCTTCCTCACCGGACAACTCCCGCTGGATCCCGTCGTCTTCAGCTGGCAGTCCGCTCGCCACGACTATGGTCTCTACGACATTGACTACGTGGATGTCAAAGGCCAGGAAATGGCCAAGCGTGCGGCCATGGTGGCCGCGGCCGGCTGTCATCATCTGCTGATGATTGGTTCTCCGGGCACTGGCAAAACTCTGCTCTCGCAGCGACTCTGCACTATCCTCCCTGAACTTGAAGCCGAAGAAAGCCTTGAAACCACCCGCATCTACAGCGCCGTCTCACAGCTTGAAGCCGGTACCCCGCTGATGCTCCGTCGCCCCTTTCGTTCACCCCACCACACCATCAGCGAAGCCGGACTTGTCGGCGGCGGCAGCGTTCCGCAGCCCGGCGAAATCAGCCTCGCCCACAACGGCATCCTGTTCCTCGACGAACTTCCGGAATTCAACCGCCGCACCCTCGAAGTGCTCCGTCAGCCTCTGGAAGACCAGACGGTCACCATTTCCCGGGCGCTTGGCAGTGTGACCTTCCCTGCCAACGTGATGCTGGTGGCCGCCATGAATCCCTGTCCCTGCGGCTTTCGCGGAGATCCCCGCCGCAACTGCAACTGCTCAAAGCCCCAGATCGAACGCTATCTCAGCCGCATCAGCGGCCCGCTTCTTGATCGCATCGACATCCACATCGAGGTGCCGCCGGTGCCATTCCGCGAACTGGCTGACCGCACGGCTGGCACTTCCAGCGCCGAAATCCGCGAACAGGTGGTGCTTGCCCGAAATCGCCAGAATCGCCGCTTCACCGGCGACAGCGTCCGCGTCAACGGCAAGATGAAACCCCCGCAGATCCGCCGCCACTGCAAACTTGATCGCGACGCTGAATCGCTCCTTAAACAAGCCATGGAAGATATGGGCCTGTCCGCCCGCGCCCACGATAAAATCCTCCGCATCAGTCGCACCATTGCCGATCTGGCAGACAGCGATCAGATTTCTGTCGCACACCTCAGCGAAGCCATCAACTACAGAACGCTCGACCGCAATTACTGGCACTGATCCATCAAATCACGGGCCGCCCTGCGGCAACTGTTCTTCCAGCGTCTGCCGCAGCTGCCGAACGCGTTCCACATCCACTCCATCGGGCTGAGTTTTGATGAACCAGTCGGCATCGTCAATTGCCATCTGTACACGCCCAGTGCGGGCTCGCATTTCAAGCCGCTTTGCTCGGTACTCAACGTTCTCCGGAAAAATGCTGGTCAGCGTTTCCAGCAGTGAATGAACCTGATCGTCTTCACGGCGGCCTTCGGCAATCCCCAGCAGGTTCATCAGCATGCGTTCGATGATTCTGCCAGTACTTGCCGCTTCGCGGAAACGGGGTTCATCAGGGAACCGAGCTGCAGCAAGGATCGCCCGAATATCTTCTTCGCTCAGTCTTTTACCCCGTTCGAACACATCTATCGTCTGTGGCAATTCGTTGCCGCCAGGTTCATAACGGACAACAAAGTGCCCTGGCAACCCCACACCGACGACGTTCAGGTTCAGCCGGCGGGCCAGTTCCATGTACAGAACTGAAAGTGAAATCGGGATGCCTTCGCGATCATCGATAACTTCGTTCAGATAGCTGTTGGAAGGCGACTCGTATTCCTGGCGGCTGCCGCGAACGCCCAGCTCCTGAAAGAGCAGCCGATCGAGTTCGGCAAGCCGAGCGGCGGGTGCAGCATCCGCAGGGAGCTTTGAGCGAATTTCTTCAGCCAGCAGATCCAGCCGGGCGATGTAGACCGGAGGATCGACGTCGGGATTGTCGATGCGGGCGATCAGCAGAGCGCAAAGAAGCAGGTCCGGGCTGCGGTCCGTGACAGCTAGTTCCGCGGTGAGCTGACTGCGGACTTTGGTCTGATGAAGTTCGCGGGCGAGGATCTTCAAACGGCGGGATTTTTGTTCCAGTCGCTGCGCTTCCTGCGTCATGAAATCGACAGCGGCGTCCCCGAGCGACAGCAGTGGCTGGAGTTCGGTGTCAAGCACAGGGCGTTCCGGGCGGACGTTGTCGGCGAAGGATCGCAGTCGTTCGGCATATTCGGCGGCGTTGACAGTGGGCAGCAGGTCAGCGGCGACTTCAAACCTGCGGAACTGAGCAACGGTTCCGCGAAAGGATGCGAGTCCTGCCTTTCCGGGGGGAAGAGCAGAGTCGCGGCTGGTGATGACGAGTTGTCCATTGACGTAGCATTCGAAGCGATCCGGGAGCGAACGCACGGTGAGGACGTTCCAGTCATCGAGTTTGTAGGCGGGGTGTGGGGCGTTGTGGAGAATGGTCCAGGAATTAACGTCCGGGCCATCAAAGCGAGTGAGCCGCAGATTGCCGTTGCTGGGGTAGAATCCGTAGTGTCGATCACTGCCGTCGGCGTGGAAAACAAGTCCGGCCGCGCCCTCTTCGTTGTCAAGTTTGACGGCCGCATGAATATCGAAGGGGCGTTCAGGGAGCGGTTTCTGGTGGAGACACAGCGTCCGACCGCCGAAGGAGCGACCTTCGCCGGACACGAGGATGCGACCGGCGCGCTGTTTCCAGTTTCCGCCCATCAGAGGTTGCCAGACGCGTTCGTCGAGCGCCCCGATGGTGGCCCAGCGGGCCATGGGGATCGGATTGGGGTCTGCCTGCAGGTCGCGGAGCAGTCGTACGGGAATGGCGAATCCGAGCTTATCCTGGAGTGCTGACTTTCGAGTCACGATTCCGACAACACGGCCCTGCCGATCGAGTACCGGACCACCACTGTTTCCGCGTTCGATGGACATTGCCAGTTGCAGCATTTCAACGCCATCAATCTCCTGATATCCCGAAATGACTCCACTGACAATCGCGTTGCGAAATCCTTCCGGATGGCCCAGTGCAACGATTTCGCGGCCCTGAGGAGTGCGGCCTTCGAGGGACAGTGTGAGCGGTGGGAGATCGAGTTGGCTGACGCGGACGATTGCGAGGTCCATCTGACTGGAAGATGCGTGTACGGCAGTCACGGGCAGGGAACGACCGTCGGCAAGTTCGACGCGAATTTCCCGACCGTCACCAATCACGTGCCAGGCCGTTGCAATCAGTCCGTCGGAGGAGATGACGAAGCCTGTGCCGAGGCCGAGTTCTCCGCCGGTGCGATCGGTGGAGCGGATCACGACGAGTGATTTGGCAGCCTGAGCGGCGAGGGCTTCGGCGGAGAGGCTCTGCGGCTCGTCAGGTGGCTGGGGGGACGGAGCGGGCGCAGGGCTGGCTGGAGCTGGTGCTGCTGTACTGGGTGCTGCGGTGCCTTGTGCCGCTGTCGAGCTTTCGTCGGGGAAGGCGATGCTGGGGGGCAGCACGAGGGCCACGAGGAGCAGACGGAGCCAGAGCCCTGGTTGGGAGTTGAGTCCGTTGACGCTGAGGCGGAGGAGCGACATTCGAGAAGCTTAGCTGAGGAATTCTTTGGAAAGGTTTTGCAGGGTTTGCAGGTGACGTCCGGGCTGGCCGTCGGAATCCAGCAGCGCGGGGGACGTGAACGAGCCGGGCTGCCAGCCGGATACGTAGATACCGGCGACGCGTTCCTTGGAGAGGCACATGAGGAACACCTGTCGGAGCCAGTTATCTCGGGCGTCCTCGGAACTGGATTCACTGGCTGCCTGAATTTCGGGGACGGAGATCATGACGTTGATGGGCAGCTGGAAGCAGGACCAGTGATCGATGAGTTGTGAGAGGCTGAGGGGGTCGCGAAGGAGGGTTCGCTGTGGATGAGTGGCCACGCGGAGGTCAAGGTTGATTTCGCCAATGCGGACACCGGAGCGACGCACGGCGTCGAAGAACTGAACGGGTGACAGTCGATTTTGGGTTTGGCTGAGATATTCGCCCCAGGGCTGGATGATTCGGAGGCTGACGAGGATGGTGTCATCGACAGCTTTGGCTGCGGCAAGGATTGCCTGGAGGAGGTTGAACCGCTGTTCTTCGGACAGCGGAAACGCGCCGCCGCGGTTGGCACCGCAGGCGATTTCCCAGTGACGCACTCGGCCAAGGTAGCGGCTGATGACGGTTTCAACGTAGTCGGCCGCGAAGCTTTGAAGATTGACCGGGTCATTGGTCCAGTTGCGCATCCATTCGGGGGTGCAGTCGTTGCTCATGTCGAACAGCGGTCCACCGATGATGAACAGGCGATTGCGATTGGCCCAGTCGATCAGCTGATCGATGTGGTCCCATTCGTAGCAGCCGCTGTTTTGTTCGAGACGGCTCCAGCGAGTATCGAGTTGCACGGCGTTGAACGTGCTGAGCCATGTGGACTCGTTGGCAGGGATCTGATCGAGCAGGCAGCCGAAGAAGACGGGGATTCGGGAGGATCTTTGGCGACGGAACTCAATTCGCTGGGATGTGTAGTGGGCACAGAGCAGATCAGCCGCCTGGGCCGACATTTCCATGGACCAGACGGCGGCAGCGGAGGATGTTTCCGGGGTTTCTGTGCGAAGTGCGGCGGAGCGGAAGAGGCGGTGAGCTTCGCGGATGAGATCGTCGAGTCGGGTGGAGGACTGGAGACCTGCGCCGTGCCATGCATAGAACTGGTCACGGAGTCTGGAGAGTTGTCCGCGGGCGAGTTCCAGTTCGAGTTCGTAGGGGCGGGATTGTTCGCGAAGACTGGTGCTGTGGACAACGTGTCGGGTGTGGTCGAAGCGAGGCCAGAGCAGTCGGAGTTGTCCGCTTTCGGGTGTAGCGCGTTCGCAGCGGAGCAGATTGTCCTGCAGAGAGACGCGCGCTGGCGTCACGCGGCCGTCGAAGGTGAGAAAATCGACAAGCGACGAGGCGTGGCTGACGGACAGGAGGTCCGGACGTTCCACAACAAACTGAATAACCCCCATGCGCCTGTGGTTCCTGTGTTAGCGCCCTTTCCGGCTGTTTGCGGGGACTTGATGTGACGCCTGAGTGCGGATCACGAAGCAGACAAACGTGTGGTTGCTGTCAGGTCAGATTTTCCAGAGGACCACGACTGTCGCCGAGTGAATCCAGCTGTGCTCCCATCCGCTGTGCCATGGAGATGAAGAGGTTATTCAGCGGAGTTTCTTTTTTGTATTTGATGTAGCGGCCGGACTTGATTGAGCCACCGCCGCCACCGGCAAGCAGAATCGGAAGGTCATCGTGATTATGCCGGTTGCCGTCGGATATGGCGCTGCCGTAGAGGATCATGCTGTTGTCAAGGAGGGTGCTGCCGCCTTCGCTGATGGAGCTGAGGCGTGTGAGGAATCCGGCGAACTGTTCCACGAGATAGCGATCGATACGGGAAATTTTTTCCATTTTTCCCTGATCGTTCTGGTGGTGAGACAATTCGTGGTGGCCATCGCGAACATCGACATCCGGGTAGGTCCGGTTGCTTCCGGCATCGGCCAGCATGAAAGTCGCGACGCGGGTGGAGTCTGTCTGGAAGGCGAGTGCAAGGATATCGAACATCAGGCGGATGTGTTCTTTGAGTTCCGCGGGGACTCCGTCGGGCAGTTTGAGTTCCGGGACTTCGCGGGGCCCCTGATCGGCGCGGGCCACGCGTTGCTCGATGTCGCGAAGGCTGGTGAAGTACTCGTCCAGCTTCTGGCGATCGGCACCGCTGAGTGAGGGCTGGATGCGTTTGAGGTCGCCTCCGACGAAATCGAGGATACTGCGGCGATCCCTCAGCCGACGTTCGCGGTCGGCGGCCTCTTCCGGGCTGCCGAAGAGTCGTTCGAAGGCTGATCGGGGGTTGGATTCTTTGGAACAGGGGGTTGTGGAGGTTTTCCAGGAGATGTTGGACGAGTAGGAGCAGCTGTAGCCGGAGTCGCAGCTGCCGGCGTTGCGGCCGCGATCGATTCCGAGTTCGATGGAGGGCAGTCGAGTCTGGCTGCCAATCTTTTCGGCGACGGCCTGATCGATGGACTGTCCGACGCTGATGTCAGCTCCGGAGGTTTTTCGGGGTTGAGCACCGGTGAGGTAGGCGCTGGCGTTGCGGGCGTGATCACCGGGACCGTCGCCGTTGGCCCGGGCGTGGTGCTGAGTGAGTCCTTCGAGGACGAGGAGGTGGTTTTTGAGGTTTTCGAGTGGCTGCAGGGTGGGGGAGAGCTGAAAGTCAGTACCTTCACCTGCCGGACGCCACTTGTCCATGATGGCACCGTTCGCGAAGAACAGGCAGGCCATGCGGACGGGTGCTGCGGTGGCCGCGGCGGCGTAAGCCGGAGCCATGGATTCGAGCATGGGGAGAGAAATGGCAGCGCCCAGACCGCGGAGGAGTGTGCGGCGTGGGAGGATCATGCGGGCCATGGGGGATCTCCGGTGTTCGGTGGGGGCAGTACGGCAGCAGCAAGTCAGGCAGGCGTGGTATTGTTGCGATAAAGGCTTCAGGAAACAAGTCGGCTGTGATGGAAGTTCAGGGGTTTGAGGCGACGGGGAGCGGTGGAGTGCGGCTGAGGCTGCGTTTGAGGAAAGGATCGGATCGCACAATGCCCTCCACCAGCACTGAAAACCGCGGCCCCTGCTGTTTCATCCTTTCAAGCACCGTATTGACGGCACATCTGTCATAGTACTGCAGGCCGCGCCCGAGGGCGTAAACCATCAGCTTCTCTGCGAATGCCCGGTGGAACTGCTGTTGGCGACCGCGGAGAATGGAGACAAGTTCGAGTGACCCGGAGAAGTGTTCGCCGGAGGGTAAATCTCCGGAAGCATCAACTGGCTGGTCGGCATCCTTTTCTCTCCAGCGACCGACTGCATCGAAATTTTCGAGGCCCATGCCGAGTGGATCCATGGTTTGGTGACAGGTTGCACAGCCGGGGTCCTCGCGATGGATTTCGAGGCGTTTGCGGAGACTGAGGCCGCTCACGTCCTTCGCGGCCTCTTCGAGCGCCGGGACACCGGGGGGTGCAGGAGGGGGGGCCTGTCCGAGGATGTTTTCGAGGATCCACTTGCCGCGCTTCACAGGACTGGTGCGACCGGGGTTGGAGGTGAGTGTGAGGACGGCGGCGTGAGTGAGGACTCCGCTGCGATGAGTTCCGGCCAGCGACACTCGAACAAACTCGTTCCCGCTCACGCCGCTGATGCCGTAGTGTTTTGCGAGTCGTTCGTTCACGAAGGTGAAATCGGCGGAGAGGAATTCGTCGATGGGGCGGTTTTCGGCGACAATCGCGTTGAAGAGCTCTTCAGATTCGCGGGCCATGGCAGCCCGGAGCGGTTCATCGAAGTCGGGGAATACCTCAGGGTTCGGGCGAACGTCGGCAAGGTTTCGAAGGTTGAGCCACTGAGCGGCGAAGTTGCGGCCGAGCGCTGCGGCTTTAGGGTCTTTGAGCATTCGTTCGATTTGTGCGCTGAGGATCTGCGGATCGAGGAGCCGGTTGTTTTCGGCCAGCTGCAGCAGGTCTTCGTCGGGCATACTGCTCCAGAGGAAATAGGACAGTCTGGAAGCGACTTCGAATTGATTCAGTTCGCGAGTGGTCTGACCTTCCGGAGGATCGGCTTCGACGCGAAAGAGGAAGTCAGGGGTGACAAGGATTGCCTGGATGGCGAGGTAAAGTCCGTAGTCCCAGGTGGCGTTGTGTTCGGACATGGAACGTTCGACGAGTGTTGCGTAACGGCCGACTTCGTCATCGGAGACCGGGCGACGAAAAGCGCGACGGAGGATGGGTTTGAGAACCTGAGTGGCGGCCTGAACGGGGGTGACCGTATCGGCGGGGCGAGTGGTGACGAAGCGACGGTGTGTTTCGTGCCAGAAGTCACCGCCGCCTTCCGGACCGGCCAGTTCGATCTTCTTCACGAACAGATTGCGGTCACGGCGACGTTCGGGGCCTTCCGGGTTGTAGAAATCGTTGAGGAATGCGGCGGCAATCTCGACCTCGCCGGCGGGGAGTTCGATGGAATCGGCAGTGGATCTGGGTTTGAGATGTCCTGGAACTTCGACTTCGGCGAGTGTTTTTCGATCGACCATGACGGCCATACGAGCGGGTTCGTCGCCAGCCTGAGTCGCACGGGCCTCGACACGGATTTCGTAGCGTCCGGCTGCCGGAGTTTTCAGGCGGACTGAAAGCGTGCCGTTGGTGGTGAGCACAGCGAAACCGTCGCCATCGACGGCGGGGGCGTCGTTGCTGCCGGATGCCTTCAGGTCGGCAGCGGTAAACGTGCGAACAAGTCCCTTTGAGTAGTCGGTGGTGTCGATGACTGCTGCTGCGACTTCTTCGGCTGCGTCAAGGTATTTTTCCATGAGCAGGGGGGGGACACTGAGGACGTCGCCGATGTTGTCGAATCCCTCGCCCACGTCATCCTGGGGGAATTTGTCGGCGGGGGTCAGGCTGATGCCAAACAGGTCACGAATGGTGTTGTTGTATTCGGCGCGGTTGAGTCGGTGCAGGGTGGAGCGACCTGGGTGCTGGACGAGTTCACAGTCGAAATTGTAGAGCTCGTCATAGAGCAGTTTTGCGATTTGTTCCAGAGACTGTTTGTCGGGCATCGGGTCGTGTCCGGCAGGTGGCATGGCACCGGCGTTGACCATGCGATAGACCTTTTCCCACCGGGTGTGGTCGCGGAAGAAGTCGGATGGATGTTTCAGGTCATTGACTTCAATGCCGGCTTCCTGGACTTCGTCGCCGTGGCAGGCGTAACAGTGTTTTTCGAGCCATGGACGGAGCGTCTGGTCGATGGCGGCCTGGCGTTTGCGGTCTTTTTCGGCGGCAGCGGCGGCGGCAATCTGGGCGGCCGTGAGTACGGGTTCGCCAAGTTTCCGGGTGTCAGTGGCCGGGCTGCCGGAGGCGGCCGGGGAGTCTGCGGCGAAGCTGGTCGAATCGGAGCTGCTGGAAAAGGACCAGACAGCAAGACCGGCGGAAAGAACGGCGAGGGTCGCCAGCCCGGCAATCATCAGTTGTTTTTTCAGGCCACCGGATCCGGGACCAGCAGACGAGCCTGCAGCGGCCGCCTGCAGACGCGTTGCCGTTTGCAGGGTGCGTTCGCGTCGCCGACTGGCGGGAATGGTGGCAGCCGGGGGGGCTGCGGTCGCATGGGGCGCGGGGGCTGAGTCCGGCGAATGAGGTCCTGACGCGGATGGCAGAGTCAGCCGTACTGGCTTTCCGCAGGGCGGGTTGGGACAGCGAACAGTGCGGCCGAGGTATTTTTCGTCGGTGCGGAAACGAAAGCCGCATTCGGAACAGTGAAACGCGGGTTTCATGGGAGGGGCATCCGAGGATGTTGAAGATTGAATGATGAGTATCGCGCGTTGCGGATCCTGGTCGGGACGGCTTGCCGCGACTGCTGGAGTTTAACGCACTTGTTCCGAGGGTACCAACATTGCTGCAGCTCACAACCGATTTTGCGGAAACAGGAGCCGCTTTGAGTTGGTGCGATTTTCACTTCCTGCCGAAACACGCAACTCGTCTCTGACGTGGCAAAATATCAAAACTGCGAAGTCCAGGTCGCACTGGGGCGAGCCACCTGCCATAATCTGAGCCAGAGTCCCATCCCCACGGCAACCGCTTCAAAGTGCATTCATGGCAGGTCGTTCAGAAGCTCGCAGGTTTGTTCTGCAAATGCTCTACCTTATTGACCAGAACCCCGACGCCGATCCGGCTCGAATCCAGCGACAGCTGCAATCGGAATTTCCTGACCTGCAAACTCGCACGTTCGCCTGGGAACTCTTTAACGGTGTGCAGGACAAACGCCGCAGTCTGGATGACTTCATCCGCCGCACTGCCTCCAACTGGCGGATCGAAAGGATGGCACCAACAGACCGCAATGTGCTCCGCATGGGACTCTACGAAATGCGGCACACCACAACACCTCCGGCCGTCGTGATCAACGAATGCGTCGAAATGGCCCGCGAATTCGGCACCGAAAACTCCAGCGGCTTCGTCAACGGCATCCTCGATAAGCTCATCCCGGTCGCCACCGAAACCGACTTCCCCACCGAAGCCTCTGAAGCTACGGACGAAGAGTAGCAGTCGCTCGGCAGCCGTCATAGGTACGAACCGACCAGACGAGCCTTTTTGGGAGAGGGTGTTTCAATGCCCCGTGGCTGTGGCGCCAACCGGCACCAGGCCAATGGCCGTGAAGTTCTCTGGAATCCTGTGAACAGACGGGTGAAGACCAGGGAGGGCGAGGCTGGGATGACGAAACGGTGTTAAGGACACCTGATTTCGTTCTTTGGATCCGCTCCACCGTGACAAGGCGTGCGGGGGATGTCAATCCCCCGGTAACGGTACGCACGACCTCAATGTGCGGCCCTGCGGTGCATGTGCGGCCCTGCGGTGCATGTGCGGCCCTGCGGTGCATGGCACCTGTCGCGAAAATCCCAGAGAATTTATTGGTATGAGCATCGTTTGGTGCGACACCGGGGACAGTCCCCGCGGACACGGCCGCAGCCGTGCACCAGCGGCGGTTGGCCGGGCGGTAGAATCGTCACAAACCGAAGAGTCCCCAGAAACCCCAACAACTGTGCCGTTGCCAGGGACAGTCCCCGCAGTCGCAGGCACCGGGGAAATGATGTGGGCCGTGGCGGGAAAACAGGGCCCGAAACCGCCTTGAGGTGCATGGCATCTGCAGCGCTGGCGATTCGCCCCGCTGAGCCCCCCTGCGTTTTCGGCCGGCGTGAAGGTGCCATGCACCTTAGCCTCGCCCTCCGGGGTCTTCACCCGTCTGTTCACAGGATTCCAGAGAACTTCAACGCCATGGTGCGGCAGCCACGCGGCTGAGCGGTTGGGCGGAAGCCCCCGGCTGTGTTTTGCACCGAAGGTGCGCGCGCTGGCGAGGGCGGTACCGAGGCGTTGGCATGGCCTTTTGCCCGCAGGCTGCCGCAATGCGGCTGGAATCACTGGCAAAAGGCGGTGCCGGGAGGGCGAAGCTGGGATGACGAAACGGTGTGAATTCGGGCGAATTGGGATGTTTTCAGTTCTGGTTGCAGTTAACAGCTCTCACCGCGATCCCTTGTGCAGGGACTGTTGGTCTCTCGCAAAGACGCAAAGACGCAAAGACGCAAAGGAAGGA
>Ga0169931_10006704_pt1 | contig 17273 bp, 14 predicted proteins | sample Kivu_15m_20L_FD_129675 | JGI IMG/M metagenome (GOLD analysis project Ga0169931, IMG submission 129675) | Freshwater microbial communities from Lake Kivu, Western Province, Rwanda to study Microbial Dark Matter (Phase II) - Kivu_15m_20L... | ecosystem: Environmental > Aquatic > Freshwater > Lake...
AATGAAGATTTGGAAACTTTACAACAAATCTAAAATCGCAGCTCTTTGCGAACAAAAAGGACTCTATCAACGAGCTCTTGAGAACTATACAGACATCAAGGATATCAAGAGATGTTTGCTTAATTCACACGTTCTTTCACCTGATTTTATCAGTGACTATCTCGGAAAAATGGAGCCTGAACAGTGTCTCACTTGTATGAAAGAAATGCTCAGATTCAATCGTCAGAATCTTCAAATCGTTATCAATGTTTCAGTCAACAATCTTTCAACTTTAGGAGCTGGAAACATCGTCAAAATGTTCGAAAGTATAGGCTCCTTCGACGGAATCTTTTTCTTCCTCGGAACTGTGATCAACTCTACTACTGATAAGGAAGTTCATCACAAGTATATTGAAGCGGCTGCCAAATGCGGACAGCTTAGATCGATTGAAGAAGTCATCAGAGGAAAACGTGATTGCTATGATCCAGTTCGCGTTAAGGACATCCTTTTAGAGCTCAAGCTGACTGACCCTAAGCCGATCATCTTCTTGTGCGATGCTCATCAGCAGTATGATGAACTCACTCGTTATCTATACAAAAACAATTTCACTAAATACATCGAAGTCTATCTCTTCAAGGTCTGCCAGAATGCACAGGCCATTCCAGTAGTCTTGGGCACTTTGATCGACCTTGAGTGTGAGTAAAGCTACGTAAAGCAACTATTGAAAGTAATCCGTTCAGCTTGTCCGATGGAATAGCTCGTCAACTAGTTCGAAAAAAGAAACAAACTGTCAACTCTCGAGGAGTGGTTGGGCGATCGTGTTTCGGAAAATATTCAGATTACAGCCATTCACAACGCAATGGCCAAAATCAAGGTTGACACTCATCAGAATCCTCAGCAATTTTTAACTACAAACCAGTTCTATGACCCTAAAGCCATCGGAAGATTCTGCGAGGATAGAGACCCTCACCTGGCAGTCATCGCATACAAGAGAAATCCAGGGCAATGTGACCAATAACTTATTGATTGCACAAACCGAAACTCTCTTTATCGTATTCAAGCTCAATACTTGGTCCAGCGTCAAGATATGGAACTCTGGAAGTCTGTTCTTGCCACAAACAACGAACATAGACAAGAAATTGTTGATCAGGTGATTAATACTTAACTTCCCGAAAGCAAAAGTCCAGAGCAGGTCATCACTGCAGTCCAGTCCTTCATGGAAGTCGGACTCACTACTGAGCTCATGACTTTGCTTGAGAAAATCGTGCTTCATAACAGCGATTTCTCAAAATACAAAAAACTTCAAAATCTTCTCATTATTACTGCTATCAAGTCAGACACTAGCAGAGTGATGGATTATATCAATCGTCTTGACAACTATGATGCTGTTGATATCGCAAAAATTGCTTTGGAAAATGGACTTAACGAAGAAGTTTTGGTTATCTATCGCAAGCAAGGACTTCACAGTGAAGCTTTAGATATCTTGATCGAACGTATCGGAGATCTACAGCGTGCTGAGGACTACGCTGAGAAGGTCAATCAACCTGATGTATGGTCTAAGTTGGGTTACACTTACATGAGCAACAGCAAAGTGACCTATGCTATGGAAGCCTTCCTTAAGTGCAAAGACCACGTCTACTACAATGGAGTCATCGGTCTCATTGAAAACGAGCCAGAAAGCGAATAAAAAGACTTCAAATATCCTCTTTTTATTAAGTATTTGCTTATGGTCAGAGAGGCCACTAAGGATCCTAACATCGATAACGCTCTTACCTTCTCATATGCAAAACTCGACAAGCTCACTTAGCTCGAAAACTTCCTTTCTAACACTAACTCAGCTGACTGCCAGAAGGTCGGAGACAGATGTTTCTCAGTAAGACTCTATGAAGCTGCTAAAAAATTCTACATTATTGTCAAGAACAACTCTAAAATTGCTTCTTGTTTGGTTCATTTGAAAGAATACGCTGCAGCTATTGATGCTGCCAAAAAGGCTAATACCACTAAGACCTGGAGAGAAGTCTGTATGGCTTGTGTAGTTGCCCAAGAATACAAACTGGCAAACACTGCCGCTATGAACATCATCGTTCATCCTGATGAACTTGAAGGACTTATCAAACATTACGAGTCCTTGGGCGTGACTAACGAGATGATGACCGTGCTCGAGTCTGGAGTGAGTCTAGAGCGAGCCCATATTGGTATTTTCACTGAACTGGCTATCCTTTACGCTAAGCACAAGCCTGACAAATTGATGGAACACTGCAAGCAATACATGAACAAGCTAAACACTACTAAATTACTAAGAGCTTGCCAGAAATTCATGTTGTGGAAAGAAACTGTGTATCTTTACTCACACTACAATGAATTCGATCAGGCAGTTAATGTGATGATTGACCATTCACCCACCGCTTTTAACCATGAGACTTTCTTACAGTTGATAGTCAAGGTCAGTAACACTGAACTCTACTTTAAATCTATCAACTTTTATCTTGAAGAGCAACCTCTTCAAATTAACGAACTATTGAAAAGTCTTGCCAACAAGATTGATCTCGTCAAGTGCACTTCTTTGTTAAGAAAACTCAATATCGTTCAGCTCTGCGAGCCTTTCCTCAAAATTGTCCAGCAGACCAACACTAAAGAAATCAACTAAGCGCTTAACGAGCTCTATCTTGACATTGAAGACTATGAATCCCTTAGAGAATCTATTGAAAAATATCCTGCTATTGATTCCTACAACTTGGCTAAAGCCACTGAGAACCATACCCTTCTTGAGTTTAGAAGAATAGCTGCCTATTTGTATAGAAAGAACGGCAAATTCGAGCAAAGCATCAATCTTTCGAAAAAAGATGAAATTTACAGAGATGCTATTGAAACAGCTCAAGAGGCTGATAATGTCAAGATCGTCTAAGAACTTCTCAAGTTCTTCGTTGAAAGAAAAGAAAAAGAGTACTTTGCCGCAACTCTTTACACTTGTTACGACTACATCAAACCTGATCTAGCTTTGGAGTATGCTTGGAGATTCAACATGTATGAGTTCGTGATGCCATTCATCATTCAACTTGTTTCTGAACAAAAAAGTCGAGAAAATTAAGTATTTCTTTATTTATTTAGATTAAAAAAGAGGAGAAAAAAGAGAAAGAAAAGGTGACTACTCATCTAGACTTCGTGTCTCACGATCTTGAGCTGATGATGCCAGGCTCGCATTTGATGATCACAGGAGGCAATCAGTACCAGTCTGTTGGAGGAATGCCACCTGGTATGGCTCCTCCTGGCATGGGCATGGCTCCAGGATACCCTCAGTCGCCTCCTTCGCCTTACCAGCCCAGACCATTCTGATCAACAAACAAATTACATAGTCATCTTTATTAAAAATAATTAAAGAATCAAAAATTAAATTAAGTATTGAAAAAAATTAAAAAAGTATGAGTGAAGACAATATTTTTTCATTAAAATCCAAATTTCGACAATTTTCGAAAATAATTGATCTATACTATACAATATTTTTTTGTGCATAGATAAGATAATAGATGATGAAGAGTAATGCTATAATATGATGCGTTCGCTTTAGACCGAGCCCACTGTATTTTGGTGCCACCTTTGCAACAAAGAGTTCGTTTCGCCTCAGCAGCCCGGTCTCTCGGACATCGTTTGTATAAATTGTGGTAAAGATTTTTGCGAGATCGCAAGCTCTCCTGCTAGAAAGTTTAAACCTTACCAGAAAACGCCTCATAAATTGCATCATCAGTTGAAACTGACCAAGCAAACCCAGCCCATCACAATACATGAGCTTCATCAAGTTTTATAGTAATAGCAGCATATCCGAGAAGGGGTAGATGTCACATAATAAGACTTAGAAAAATATTATGCAATCATGGACAGAAACAGAGAATGTTCGGTCTGCAGGTAGGACCTCTATATCGGATCAAGACAGTTGATTTTCAAGTGTAAACACGCCTTTCATAAGCAGTGTTTGATTGAATGGCTAAAAATAAAGAATAGTTGTCCGACATGCCGTACTAAAATGATATCATGATACTATACTTCATCTTTTAAAAGCAAAAAACAACTAAAAAATAATTTTATTGTCATCTAAGATTTTTGATTAAACCTGTTTATTGTTGCAAAAAAAGTTAAGGCAAAAATTAATCAGGTCATTTTTAAACGATCAGAATTGAACGGTAGACTCTTTCAATTGTACTTCATCCATTCGTTCCACACCGCTTGTAATAGTTAACGATTTAGCGTGAAAAGTAAATGACAAATCTGAAAATTTTTTCCTTAAAAAATTGATATAGAGATGTCAAAATGATTTAAAAAAACAACTATTGTCGTTTCAGGGTCTTAAAATCGTAAATAATTTTATGGATTGATAGAATAAGTAAAGTTTTCATATATAATATCAAAAAATGGTGAAAAATGAGGCGAAAGTCAAAATGATGATTAAGGCTGTCTTCATGTTCCTAGTATCGATAGTTTGCAAATAAGATAGAGTTAATAGCATTTTTTTGCAAGGAGGCTTTAGTACAAGCCCTATTATCGTGTTTTGGGGTCTATTATCATTTGATTTGAGGGTGTTATGTTGAGACCACAAATTCAAATTTTAATTCAGAACAACCGGGAAGGCTAAAAGGTATCATTTCTTGTGATTTAGGCCTCAGTGAGCAGGGAAAGTCTGTCAATTCAAATCGACCTGCAAAGGTATGAAAACCAGATAATGTCCCTTACGACAGTAAGATACTTCCTAGAACGCCTCGCGTTCTATTTATTAGTCTTTTTTAGTGATTTAGTATTGTCAGAAGTGCGAATTCAAGACTTCCACGCTCTTCTTTGCCAAGATTTACTTGGACCGCGCCATCTTGCTTTCGGCCCCGATGGATCCACGCACCCACAAGCTGGCCTGCATGACCAGTCTCTGGATCGCAGTCAAGGTAAACATATCTTTATTCAGTGGAATGAATCTCAAGATGTTTCTGATCGCTATACTGCTGATTTGGTGCTCAATCATGGCGCAGGATCTTTTGACAGGGATGAGCTTCTGGCTATGTAGGGCCAGATCTGCAACCTCATGGACTTTAACATGATTTTTACGACTCCTTATTGCTACATCTAGCCCTTTTTCTAGGTGTTTCCATGGCTCCAGGGACTCAAGCAGGGCATCCCAATGATGCTCGACTTCGCCATTACTATCGCCATCCTCGGACAGTAGTCTGCAGAAGATATTTTTCACGGAGTTTTTCTGGCTTGTCTCAGAATCAAGAAATAGAGTCTCTTTCCTTTACAACAAAAGGTCTTTAGCGCTCAAATAAAAGACCCCCAGAGGATAAACTGGATAGCCTAGCAAGTAATCGCTAGCTACAACAAAGCTGTGATTGAGGCAGCCGAAATGCAGAACTAATATTCTATGGATGAGGAGTACTGTTATAACTGAATCAGAGTACATGATTTCAAATTATCTGTTACGTATAAATACTATCATATTCAAAAAATAACGCTAAGAAGCAAACATTTTCATTCTTAGAATGATTTTATTATATTTTTATTGAATAGTTATCCTTCTTTGAAGAAAAATCATTGAATCCAGTAATTAAATTTAGACGATAAATGATTTAAATAAAGCAAAAAATATATAAAAAATTAACTAAAATGTTCAAAATTGATGAATATAAGTTCTGATCAGTTTAATAAACATAATTCTTTAAGTTAAAGTTCTTTGAGTTTATTGTTTAGTCCTTAAATGCATGCTCGATAGGGTCCGTGCATGACTTTGGCCTCACGTTGAAGCACGCTACGACTTACTTTTTCCATTACTTTCATGCCTGCTTTGATAATGCCTTGAAGTTTTCCGTTCAGGTCAAACGTGCTCAAAAGTATCATGAGACATTGACTGAGATGAATAAAGGTATAGTTATCAGTATCTTGAGCAGAGTTTACTGCACCTACTTTCTCAATAAGATCTTCAAGTTGATTGCCCAGCTAAGTTACTCTTTCGACTAAAGCTCTTCTGAACTCTACAGATTTAAAAAGGGCATCGTTAGAAGTTACTCCTTATATGTGAAAAGGAAGTCTTTCTTGAGCCTGACAGCTCAAATATACGATACTTTTAGTGTAAAATTAAAGTCTAAGAATATGTTGAAGATTTGTTTTAAATTTTATCTTTGAGTAAGCTTGAAACATGCCGTTGAATAAAAACAAAAGTTAATCTTCAGGATCGTCTGGAACCACAATAAGAAAAGCTGTTATTCTTTAAAAAATCTTGTAGATTTATACATCTGGCTCAGTTTATGTCTATGAAAGTTCAGTGATGCAAGTTTTCATAAGAGAAGTCGCTTGAGAGATTAAGTTGTTGGTCAAAGCTACTTAGCTTAGATAAAGATAGAATTTGAGTTTCATTCGGATATTTTAGAGTACAGGCACTGTTATATAGCAAAAAGCTAAAGCAGCCTGGAGAAAAGCGATGACTTTGTTGGTCATTCTACCCTTGGCTGCCTTCCTGGCTTCATAGGTCAGTCCAGCTGCCTTGTAGAGAATAGCGACTATCACTGCTTAATGCTTACCAAAACTGGCTCTTAGCTGTCCGTAGAAGTTCAAAGTTTGCTCCAGGTCAGTTCCAAAGTCGATTCTATCTAAGAAAAGCAGAGCTAGTTTGCTTGCTTTTGCACCCTCTACGTTTTTTAAAAGAGTGAGCACAATATGGACAACAACTGGATCTTTGATCCTTTCTTAGCGCTTTAAAAAGGCTTCAACGATGCTTGCAGAAAGATCCTGTTTGCTAGAGGTCGGAAAATAGTTTATTATCTGCAAGAAAGGCTCAAGAGTTAGAATGTCCGAGATATCTTCTATTTTATCAAATATTTCTGTTAAAAATATTTTGAAAGAGGCCATGACCTTAGGCTTAAAGTGTCTAACGTTATCAGCTAGCTCGTTGAATCTTTAAAGAATGAGAGCATAAAACTTGTTTTTTTCATATTTTGGCAGATTTTTGAAAATTATAGCCGAAAATGGACCTAGAAGTTCAAGAAGCGTCTATATGTCTTTGATTTAGCTAAGGTCAGTCCAAGCTAGAACTATGAATTATCCACTTTGAGAGAAGGCCATACCACTAAGGCGTTCAAAAAGTAGCTTGTAAATCTTGTATTTGCCCTCTCCTTGCAATTTTTGAAGCATTCTTACTAAATCTGTCGAATAGTCAATCAATAAGGATGAGCTAAAACTAAGAATGAAGTTGCTGAGAATGACTGGGTGAGGATTTTGTGGTAAAATCGAACAGAATCTTTTAAATTTATCCTTTTTTATGATTTGTTTACTCTGGGAAGATTTTCTGCTAAACTTTCGAAACTCGAAATGAAAAAGGGCTCCAAGATTGCAAAAAATTAGTCATAAGATACGTCTGGACGACTGAATTTCGTTTCTAAATAAAAATAGTTTTACTTCCTTGTTTGATGTAAAAGAAAACATCATCGAGTATGTTAAGAATGTAGTCTTTATCATGTGGAAGGGCTTCTCGACCCATTCTTATCAGAAAAGTTGCAAAAAAGATACACTAAATATATTGATCTTTACGTTTATGTACTCTCCAAAGCATCTGTTAGTTCTGGACAATCTGTAGAGAACTTTTTTGGCATTCACTCCGTTATCTAGAAAGAAATGAAGACGTAAAAGAGTTGTTTAAATGATCGTTCGAGGTATTAGTTAACGTATTGAACTGATTTTTAGTAGCCAGTTTCTGCATATCTATTGAGCACTTTCAGGAATATTTGTTCCTTAGAGATCGGAAATTGTCACTTAGTTGAGTCTTCCCTCGCTGTATTGTGGAAAACTTAAAGCTTTAATACGTTTGAAAACGTTTAGACCGAAAAGTTCGACGATCTCTATAACATAAGCAAACTTCAAAGCATGAAATTTCTATTTTTTTACATTTTTACAGCGTTTGATGTGTCGTGAAGCAGTTTGCATGCCTGTATGGCTATCTGAAGACTTCCTACTTTATCATTTTCTGCCCATTTGACTGCCAATTACTTTTTCATATTTTCCACTATTTTGAGATAAGAACGCATTGAAATCGTGTTCTGACCACTTGGACCGCTATTTTGCTGAGTCTATAGCTTCTTACTGTATCTCTGATAGGCGAGCTAGCCGAATAAGTCATGCGAACTTTCTCGTCGACCTTGAGTCCCTGGCTACCGAACGGCTGCTTTACATTTATCTTTACATTGGCAAGCTAAATGTCGACTGATTCTTTGCTGTAGTCGTAGGCCTTGATAAAAAAGTTGAGGATAGTGCTCCATGGGGTGGCCTCCATTTTCTACTCTTCTTACTATTCACCCGCCGCTGTCTGCTAGACTACTGCTTGGGCTTTAATAGGTTGGGTGACCCGAGCCAGGACGTTCCTGGGGTTACTTAAATCTTGCTTGGTGACTGCTTGAGCATTTGCCTTGCGCTTCGCGTTCTTTTTAGGTTTAGGTGGGTTAAACAGAGGGTCGTGCAGGGACAGTTTTCGGGGCAATTAACGCTTTTTGTGCAAAAGTTAGTAGTCCTTTTATTGAAGCAAAAGTCTCTACATCACCAAATATTATTAATCTTATCAAAAGAATACAAAAAAATATGAAAAGTTAAAAAACTTTTTTTCTTAAACATTTTTGTTACTTTAATGAAAAAAAAAATTGTATTCTAAGTATTTTCTTGTAATTTTTTTAGTTTTTACTGAAAAAAATATCTTTTAGGCTGACTATATAAATTTTTAGACAATATTAGTATGCCCTACATCAACAAAGAGAGTAACCAATTAATAACAAAGACTAGCGCTGCTTAATCGAGTGGAAGTACCACGGCAGTTGCACGAGTCCAACTTACAAGTACCTATGGTCGCCTTTCGCCGATTGGCTACTTCAGTTCGTACCTACTTATGTTGCACCCAACACCATCACTCTTATCGCGTTTCTTAACATGATGGTGGCACATTTTATCTTCATTTTTGCAGGAAATATTGACCTTAACACCCCACCTGCTAACTGGAAACTGGTACTGTTTGCAGTGTCTTTTTTCCTCTACCAGCATCTTGACAATCTTGACGGCAAACAGGCCAGAAAAACCAGTATAGCAATAAATATTTAGATTCTTCATCAGCAGTCGGTATGTTGTTTGACCACGGAGCTGACGCAATCACAACTTGCTTTGTCAGTTTGCAAGTATTGCGTATGTTGGGTGTGAGTTAGCCTTAACACATTATGTACTTTGCTGTGGGAATCACCTTGATCCCTAATTTTTTCTTGCTTTGGAGTGAGTACGGATGCGGAGTTTTCAAGCTCGACTTCATCAACCCTGTAGACGAAGGTATTCCTTTTATTCAACTCACAACGATCGCGACTATCTTCTTGGGAGGCTCTTTTTGGCAAGGATTTAACATTTTTTCAGCTTTAGGTTACGAACTTCTTCTTATTTTCATTGTAATTTCAACTTTAGTGACCATAAAAACAATCAAGTAGGCTTTCGTTTAAACTAAAAGGCCCATAAGTGATTTATTGACTCAGTTGATCACTCCTTTGGTGCTTGTGGCTTCTCTAGCTTTACTAAGGTACACTTAGTTCGGACAAAAATCATACTAAGACCATTTCTATAAACTTTTCTATATAATTCTTTGCTACTGGACAAGGAATGAAATGCTTATTCAAATTTCTTCAGTTTCTAAACAAAAATGTAATCCTTTCAATTTAGGAACGATTTCCTTTATTTTCTTTATGATACTACCCGTTCTATTTCCGATTATTGTCTCTCATCTAAATCTCTACTTGCTTTTAGTTCTGGGATATCAGATGACTTTACTCCTTTAATTCATTTACTCATTCTTGGTTCAGGCGACTTCCATTCTCAATATTCGCGTGTTTTCACTGCAAAAGCCTTAGAAAAGAGAATGATATGCATATAGATTAAGTCATGCTAAGTATATTTTTAATGATTTTTGTTGTTTGTATGATCAGAAGTTGACGTTATAGTTGTTGGTGAGTTGAAGCTCCTTACGGATATTTTGCTTCCAGGTGGGGTTAAGGGTGACTAGTTCTGGGTAGAAATGGGTGCGCATGGGTCCTTCGATGGAGTTGAGTCTGTGGAGCTGGGTGCGGCTGTGGTAGCCCTTCATGCGTCCGCTAGTGCCCTCGACGTTCTTTCCGAGGTTGGTCAGCACATTATCGATCTCCTTGTACTCTTCAGAGATGCCTTTCCAATAATACAGAATAGAGAAGACGTAGAAAACTGAGGCATAGGTAAGCATCTTGGGCATAGGCCACATCATTCTGTGCGATTTCCAGGCGATGTAGCCGAAAGGATTCTTCACTAGACGGAAGAAATTCTTAAGACCTCTTTTCTTGTTGCCCTTGTCGACTGGCTTCTTGCCCAATCTGTACTTTTCGAGCTCCCAATCATACTGTTTTCCCATCGATCTGAGTCATCAGCGCCTTACCTGTAGGTCATTTCGAGTCTTTCGGGGCCATTGGCAGCGCGGTCGTACATGAAATATTGTCCATGATTTCTGTATAGAACAAAAAATACCTGAGTTTTACGCCTTCTTCGACTGGAGCGTGTCTCACCCAGAGGTAGTCTGAGTTCATCTTTTCGTGGATCGACATTAGCCCTTAATGAAATATAACTCAACACGAACAATCATCACACTATCTCATCTAATAAGCAATAATACAAAAAAATAAGTTCAATAAGATTTCTTTTTAATGTAGCTGAGGACTTTTTGTTTAAAAAATCGAATATTTTTCTCTGTATTTAAGTGTCTATGTTGACTTATAAGTCGGATTGTTGATGATTTAAATAGCATCTTAATTTGAGGATTTTCGAAAGCATGAGCGAGAACGAGTCCCAAAGCACCTAACCCGAATAATCTAAACAAACTCAACCCGTCAGCTAACAGCCCTCAGTCGATAGGGCACCAGAAAACGCCAACACTTCGGTTTCTTAATCACAAGAGACAAAACAAACATAGGCCGACAATGAGCCTGACGCAACTTAGCTGACCGAAACTAAATATTTTGTTGAGGTAAGCCGAAGCAGCATAAACTTTGGCAAAGGAACGCTTTACCCAGGTTCTATCGAATAGATTGACGTGTCGATTGGACTCAAGGACGAAATCATCTAAGACAACGGATCAAATCCTTTTATGTTACGCGTGATTGCCAAGTGTCGCAACAAATAATTTGACGATCTAGATGAGTACGTCTTTTCAGTCAGAAGCAATGACCGTTTTGAGTATTTCGAAGAAGTCCGCTTCAGAATCCGCAAGAAAGAAAAGGCACAGGTCAAAGTAGCAGTCAAAATACCTCCAGTACGCTAAGGATACACCATTTAAGGATTGCTTTAAATTCAGCTTTAAAGTCTGCAACCAGTCAGCTTGCCTATTTGTGTCAAATGCGAGGTTCCTCAGCTGATTTGCGTGAAGGACTTGTACAAAACTTAAGAGGGCACACCTATGATAAAGATACCAGCAAAAAAAAATCAGATTCGCATGCCGCCGATTCCTTTTAAAAATAACAGCAACTTCAACTTCACTCTGTAAGTCGAAGCCATCTCAAACTCCTCTTTCGCCAATAAACCTTACGATGTTATCACTCAAAATTTTGTCAACTGTCAAGCGAATTCTCCTTTCTTCGTTAATCTACAACTCAAAGAAAATATAGCTTACAAAGGACCCATGCCTACTAAAGACTATATAAGGAAAATATTAGTGCTTAAGGTCAAAGGAAGCACGATATACTTTAATTATCCGATCGAAGTGTTTGTCTTCGAGTCCAGCAACGCCTCAGGTGTCAGCTGATTGTATCCATCTGTATTTAACTATAATCATCATACATATTTATCTCATTTTTACTCAAATATTCAAAAAAATAAAAAAAATGAGCATTTCTGTTACTATTTTACGATTTTTATAATATTTCGAGGTCAAAAACTAATCGAAAATCTTAAAAAATTTTTTAAAAAAAGAAAATTTTATAGATTTTTTTTTATTTTGAATAGATCATTTATTTTTGTTTCAGTGTCCAGAAAGTTCTTGTCTGCTGAACATCGTAGGCTGTTAATTCCTCGTTTTCAACATAGAAACATCCATTTCCTTTACTTCAATACCTGAATGCGATTTGTATTGAATTTTTCGTTGGTAACTATTGCTCTTTACTCTCTATTCTATTTAATTTATGTTAATGGCTTTGACTCTTTAAGGCTGTTTAGGCGTAATCAAAGGAGTTTTCACGATTTCCGGATTATTGCTGACTACTTCTTTACTTTTCTTTTTGCTATTAATTTGTTCATTTTACTCTTCATTTGCATGTGTAGATATGATTCTTTTGATTCTGTATTTAGAATTCGATCTGCGTGAATTGCCTATTTTGTGCGGAGAAGTAGCCTAGTGATACTAAACTCTGGCTTGTTATAGCAGCACTTAATATTTGCGTTGTCTTTACGGATTGCGACTCGGGTATATTTTTTCAAAGGATCCAACATTTTTCTTTTAGTATTAGTCTCTTTATTGCTGGCTCTACGCAATAAATCTTTATCTTTATTCTCCGCTCAGTTTTTGTTTTTTGCCAGTGTAAACTCTTCTTTACAGTTCCTATCTGGCCATTTTTTGAGCAATATTTCGTGCTTGTGGTGTCACATTCATAAGCAAAAGAGTGTCTCTGATGATGTTACTTTTGATTAACTGATCAAGTGGCGTTTAGGTACTAAAACTTGGTGTATAGTTGATTTCTAGCAAGTAAAGTTTGTTTCGATCATCGAGCATGAAATCGAAGCCTAGAATCTAGAAGCACATATTGTTAGCTAGATTGTTAGGTTGGGCCATTCTGTACTCATGTTGAAGATGAGGCTGACCCGCTATAACTGTTTTAACTATTGTATCTTTAATAGCACTCCAGTAGTCATGTGCAGGCAGTCCCATTGATTTGAGCGTTTGGAAAAACTCAGCTAGTGACTTTTTGTGGCCTAGACTTAAATTTTACAAAGATTCGTTAAAAACGTACTTAGGGTTCTATTTATTGATAGCGTAGTTTGTTAGATGCATGAAAAGATCGTCAAGATTTTAAGCGTTTGGAGGACTGTATTTCTCAGTAGCGAAACGAACAAGACCTTCGTTGTATATGTAGAGCCTTAGTGGGTCACACCCGGCTACCAGCGCGTATATTCTCAGGTCGAATTTCAGGTCTTTGTATAGTAAAGGATTGTCAATGTAGTGTTGCACGACGCATTGGCCGTAGCCCTAGATTTCTCTCGCATAGGAATCAAAGTACCTGTCAGGTCCTGGGACAAAAAAATGCCTCTGCCTTGGCATCCAGCCTCAGGTTTTACGATAAAAGTTCTATTTTTGCCCTTTCTGCGGCATTCTTGAGTATAGTTGCGTAGTAGCTGTGTGTCTCCGGGCAGCAAAAAGGTTCTCGGTATATATGCATAGTGCTAAGGAAAGGCATATTACATTCTGCTGATGTTTTTCGCTAGATTATTTTTACGCGAAAGCGTGTTCATGCCTGGAAAATGATTGATCTTTTGATGAGGCTGCATCTTGTTGAGCATGTCTATGCTGACAGGTCCGTCGACCCACTTCAGATCCCAACCTTTAGGTTAGCGATCATATACAAGGTTGTATCCCATCTACCAGCACACTTGTTCGACTACTTCGTACTGAGTCTATGCTAGATTAGCGATGATTGGTTTGTTTTTGCGTTTCGGACCTGAGCGTTGAATGTGGGGTAGCTAGACGTAGCCTTAGTACTCCTATTAGTCGTATTGCATTATTTTATTATTAGCATTGCAATAAAACGCTGTCATTATGTATACAGAAATAATAAAAATTACATCTTTTATTAAATTAACTATGAAAAGAATAATTTTTGCTGTAACAAACAGATTTTTTAGCAATTTAATATTTGATTTTTCTCTTTTTTTTAATGTTTTGTGAACAAAAACTCAAATCTGAATCAATTTTAATAATCAAGTGAATATAAAGTAAAAAATGAAGGCAAAAGCCTCTTCAAGTTTATTATCTTTCGTCCTCGACAACTAACAAACTTTGTTAAACATCGATCATCTCAAAATGAATGACTACGACAAGTTTTGCAAGACAAACGAGCTCGGACAAAAGATAACCGCTCTAGCGAAAGCTGATGATGTTGTAAAAATCTTAAAATTTAGCAGTAACTATAGCAAGAGCTGTAAAAAAATCGATTTCTTATTCCTTTTCTCAAGCTTTAGATCGAAGATGCCTTTGTTTGCGCTTTAAACTTGCGAAATCATCAAACAATTCAATATTTTCTTGAAAATGGATTTGATTTGAGCTCAGTTGCTTAAGATTCGGTCCTTACTGTATGCTACGCCCTTGAATATCTCAAAGGAGAATAGGCTCCGCTTTAGTTGCTTCAACTTCTGTAAAAATATTAAAAAAAAGGCTTTCTTTTGGAGCCAATGCTCGTTATGCCAGCGATCGAGACTCTTAGACCGCTATGCATGTAGCTGCACAGAACGGACACATAGGATTCATGAAACTTTTGCTTGAGTATGGAGCTGATATTAATGCTGTAAATCTTAGGTTATTTAGATCAATGATGATAGGTAAACGCCTTTAGGTGCAGCGATTCGTTGCAAGAAACAAGATGCAGTTTAATTTTTGAAAGGATTAAAGGCTAATTAACGCTGGAATAACTGATCAACTGTATAGAGCTTTAATTTTGTTATTTCTTTCATAAATTTAATGTTATATGAGTGTTTTTGTTATCTAGTTTTTAAAAATTAGACATCCGACGATGCTTTATATTTAAAAAAACTGACACCTATAAGCATTTTTTTATCATTTAGCTAATCGATGAGATCTTATTTTAATCAACATTTATCCTTAATGTTGATTCTATAGTACTGAATATGTACTTCTTGTGTTTTATTTGTCAACTCGGCGACAGCATATAATTATTTCCCATGCTAAGTGTTTAAGCAGCTCCAACCACATCACCCCGCCATCCTGCACAGCTCCAGGAGTAGGTATCTGACATCATCAACGAAAGTCCCTTCGTCAAGCTCGAATAGCCTCGTCAAAGAATATTTTCCCCTTTGAACATCATGCTCTTTATGGCCGTTCTTTCATTGGTTGCAGTCGGCGCCTATGTCTTGATCGATTTTACCAGAGAAAAAGAAATGGTCAACAGCATAAATGAAGCTCATTCGAAAATCATCACTCATTCTGAAGGAGGTTCCAGTACCGGCGGTTCCAGTGAGGACAGCAAAGGATCATCTAACTCCAACGATAAACCAAATACTAAGAGTTATCCTGCTAACAAAAAGATTATTAGCAGTAACCAGGGACTTCTTAGTCGCAAGGGTTTGGGCGGAGATGATCCAAATGAAGACGAAGACGACAACGGAGAAAAGAGAAAAAAGAAGCTCAGAGATACCAGCGGTGGAAGCACTGGAGAGGAAGACACTGATTCTGACAGCGAATAGGCTGGAGCCCTCGATGAAGGAGCTTACTGGATCGATTCTAAGACTGGATAAAACAGCAATACAGGCGCTCCTTTGGTCGGAACCACCAGGCCATGATCACCAGAAATATTATAGCTAATACAAAAAACTCAATTCTTATTATCAATTGCTTAAAATGCACAAGAAACGACAGTTAACTCAAAGATCAAATGAATATTATTTAATTTAATTTTTTTTTGTTAAAACATGCCAATCCAAGCCAAAATATCTCTTTAAAATGTCTTTTTGACAATTTTCTTTATTTTTGCAATTGTAGTTTATATTGTACTGTAATTCGGGTAATATGATATTTCTGAGTGTATGTTCTATATAGAAATTAAGGCAGTTGTAGAAAATGCAGGTGAGATTCCTCCATCCCAGCAACTCCAGTTCCACCCGTACTCTTCAAAAATGCACCTCCATGCCTAGCATAGCATAAACTGCTACCTCTTCAGCTTCTTCCCTTTCATCTTCCGACGACTAATACCGCAAACTGGCAGTCAAGTGGATCATTTCTTTCACTAGAAAAGTTACTAAGGCCACCCAATACCTGGCTGTAGCATATCTTATCAGCGCAGGTCGAAGGGGAGTCATTTTAAGCGAGTAGAACTACGAACTTGTGGCGGTTACCGTCTTGCTGATGGCGAGCAAAATGAACGAAATTTATCCTCCTAAAATCAGCCATATGCTTGAAAAATGTCATCGCCCGCTTACTAAAGAACAAGTCTTACACACTGAACAAAAAATACTCGAAGTTTTGGAATTCGATATCGCAATAGACAGCACACCATACTCATATCTCTACCTTATTCTCGGCGACATCTATGCAGATAAGCTGGAATAATGTGAAAAATTATTAAGAATTGTAGGAGGATTTAAGGAAATTTACAAGCATGGGGACCAACTGCTCGCCTATGCGGTCATCTATCTGATCATTCCACAGTTCATCAAAGATATGAAATTGCCAGAAACTAGGGAAATCAAGACTTTAGCTGTCAAAATTTACAATATCTATCTTGAAAGTAAAGAAAAGTATGAACGGGAAAAATAAAATAGGGGCAAAGTATTTTGATTTTAGTATATTGTCATCATATGCATCAATTTTCACTAAAAAAATGATTTTGAAATAAAAAACTATTTGAAATAAAAAAATTATGGCATTTTTTTGTATGTTTTTATATGTATTTAGATTGATTGAAGCCAAATCTAAACGAAAGTCTAAAAAGATAATAAATGCAGAAAAAATCAGCCAGCAAGAAAGGTCAGACTTCTAATAAGAAAAATATTAATAACGAAGACCAAGATTCAAGATATTTGTTTTTACAAGAAATCGGATAGAAGCTCTAGTTACTTAGATCAGGCAATCACGACGCCCTTTGTGCCTAGATATTGAAACTATAAATATTCTAGACAGCGCACAAGCAATACTCTAGCCTAGCCATAGCTTAAATTGACAGATTAATACAAAGAGATTTGCTTCATATGGACTCATAAGACAAAATTTACAAAATAGAAGCACTTTCTGCACAAGAATGCTCGTCTCAGCTTTAGTAGTTATATACTAACCTTAACATATGATTAAAGTGCATTCTTTAAGTATTTTTTATATAAAGTTTGCAAAATCAGGGTCAATCAAAAAAGTTTCTTTCTGTCGTTTTTCTTCTCTTCATTTTTCTTATGAAACTTCCTCCGGACCCTACCGACTACGAAGATTCTGTCTTTTGACTAGGTATTTCCTTTGTGCTTTTCGGGTAAGGTAGTATTCTGCGATGCTTGGGTCTATCCGACAGACACTCTTTTAC
>Ga0169931_10006705_pt1 | contig 17273 bp, 17 predicted proteins | sample Kivu_15m_20L_FD_129675 | JGI IMG/M metagenome (GOLD analysis project Ga0169931, IMG submission 129675) | Freshwater microbial communities from Lake Kivu, Western Province, Rwanda to study Microbial Dark Matter (Phase II) - Kivu_15m_20L... | ecosystem: Environmental > Aquatic > Freshwater > Lake...
AACTGTGCCTTGCATTCCATTGAATACTTTGAGATTTTTATTGTTTTTTAAACAAATAATTTTCTCATCATTTGCTAGCACACCAGAAAGATTAAGATGCTTTCGAATTCTATTATTCAAAGCCAACCTTGTTTTATTGAAACCACAAATTACTTGGTCATATGAAGCAAGTTCGGAAGTCTTTACAACTTTTTTGCTCCTAAGACCTACTTGCTCATCCCATTTGCTGTAGTTAATTGGTGATTCGCCATTTCTGAGGAATTCAGCAAATCTAGCAATATTGTTTGCATTACGATGAATAGTTTCAAGTCTGAAGTCTGGCTTTTCCATCAGATTGAATTTGGAACCAATAGGTTCCAATTGACCATGATCTCCAAAACAAATAATAGGTATTTCAAAATGCAATAAATCGGCAAATAAATCTTGGCCAATCATAGAAGCTTCATCTAGAATAAATCCGGCATAACCTAATTCATATTTGCTCTTAATACTGAAACGAGGATTGCCTTTAGCATCCTGTTTGACATTATAAATCATGCTATGAATAGTTTGAGCTTCGGTAAGCCCCTTTTTTTGTAGCACATTTGCTGCTTTACCAGTAAAACAACCAATCCCAAAGTTAGGAAAGACATCTGCAATTTCAGCAAGGCATGTGGACTTACCAGTACCGGCATACCCACCAACTGTTATAATTTGTTTTACTTTTATATCTTTACAGACACCTCGAACAACAGAAACCTGTTCGACTGTCAAATTAATATTTTGCACCAAATGTACTCCTGAATTTTGAATGCCGACATATAAATACAGGGTATTGTTTCAAGGAGTTTCCAATTATGTCAAGCGAAGAATATTTATTGATGGCGGAAATCTTAAAGAAAATTGAAGACCGTTTTAAAATGGTTACTGAAAAACAAGCCGAATTAAAAAGAAAAATTGACCAAAAAATTGAACAAACTTCAAAACTTAAAAATGTAGATGAATTAAAGATATCAATTATTTAATCTGCTCTTCCTCTTTTCATGCTTTGTAAATAAAATATATAACTATTTTTATTACCGGGCAGGAAACTTCGGGGGGATTGCCTGTACGCAACCATCAATTTTGTTTGAGGATTTTCATACGGTAGAAAGTCCTTCAGCCTTGCCAATACGCTTGAAATAAATTCTTTGCTTCCTGTAATTCTAACTCCATCCTCCTGTATGGTTGACCCTTTGTGTTCATAATCAATTGGTTTCATATTTAATGGTGTGGTCTTTGAGTCCAAAGTTTTCCAGAATGGAATTATTTCGTCCTTTGATGCTTTCCACGGTTTTATGTGATGCATTTTAAGATAATCTTTTGTCGAAATTTTATCTTGTTTTTTTGGAGTTTCCAATTGCGATGCGACAGTTGGATTAGCTATCGTGCTAACACCATCTATTCCAACAGGTGGGTCTACCTGTTCTCTCCACTGATTAAAACTTCTCATACACTTATATATAAAATATAATGAAGACTTTTAAAAATTATCTTAAACAAGTGCTTAATGAGGCAGATGCACCACCACCCCCTACAGGTGGCGGGGCAGCACCTGCTGGGGGTGCGCCACCAGCAGGTGGAGACCCATTAGGTGGATTAGGTGGAGGTGCGCCACCAGCAGGTGGAGACCCATTGGGAGGTGGAGGACTAGGAGGTTTAGGTGGTGGAGGTTTGGGAGGTGGAGGTTTGGGAGGTGGAGGTTTGGGAGGTGGTGGATTAGGAGGAGACTTAGGTGGAGGCTTGGGTGGAGGCTTGGGTGGAGGCGCAGCAGCTGGTGGTCCAGGGCAACCTCAAGTTGCAGTACTTATGGATAGAAGTTGGGAAAATAATGTTGAAAAATATTTTAGTAATAAAAACAAAAAAAGTTGAAATTTAAAACAATTTCAGTATCATGATGAGTAGCCTTGAGGGACTCATCGTGGCAAAATTTTTATTATTTAGTGATATACATGTCCATCCACATAAAAAAAGTCAAGCAAGATTAGATGATTGTTTGAAAGCCCTTGAGTGGGTTTTTGAAACTGCAAAAAAAGAAGCCGTAGATTGTGTTCTATTTGGTGGCGATTTATTGCATGACAGGCAAAAAATTGACACTTTAACTTATGTCAAAGTTTATAATATTCTTAGCAAATATCAAAATGAAAATTTCAAAGTTTATTTTGTTGTTGGAAACCATGACATGTGGTTTGCCAATGATTGGTCAGTTACAAGTGTAAAACCTTTTGGATCAATAAATAATATTGAAATAATTGCCGAGCCTAAAAACTTAAACTTGTTTGGCATTGACTGGTTTTTCTTGCCCTATACTCATAATCCAGTAGACGAATTAAAAAAATGTACCACAGATATTTCAAAAACTTATTTGCTTGGGCATCTTTCAATTGATGGAGCAAAGCTTAATTCTTCAGGATCAGTAGCAGATGTTGTAATTGAACATGATGGAGACATGGTTAGAGTTTCTAAAGATTTATTTTTAAAATTTAAAACAGCATTTTTTGGGCACTATCATTCATATCAAAAATTAGCAGAAAATGTGATGTACATTGGTTCCCCATTGCAATTATCATACGGCGAAGCTGGTGATAAAAAACATATAATCATATTAGACACAGAGGCGGAAGAACTGAAATACATTGAAAATACTTTTAGTCCAATACACTTGCATATCAAAGAAGAAGATTTAAAGAATTATACAACAGAGGAACTAGATGGTAATTTTGTAACAGTATTATCAGATGGTTCCGATGATAGAAAAACAAAAAAAAGCATGCAGTTATTACAAGAACAAGGTGTAACAACTGTTCAAGTAAAGAAAGTAGCAAAAGCCTCTGATGAACATGCTATACAGGACGCTAAGGCTTTATTGGCAAATGAAGACCAGCTACTTGAGAAGTATGTTGAGCAAATCAAAGATTGTGAATTGGATAAAGCTGAACTAGTAAGGTTTGGCCAATTCATCATGAATTATCAGCCCGAGGAATAAAACATGAAGAAGATCGAATTCAAAAAAGTCGCTGCTAAAAACTTCATGTGTTTTGGTGATAAGCCTATTGAAATTGAATTTAAAAATTATAACAATATTGTCTTAATTAGAGGAACTAATTTTGATACAGCTAAAACTTTGGCAGATGCCAAAGCTAGCAGCAATGGTTCTGGAAAAAGTTCTATACCTGAAATTATAGTTTACGGTCTTTATGGGCAAACAATTAAAGCTCCGAAAAAGATCGGGACTAAAGATGTTATTAATCAAAAATCCGGCAAAGGATTAGTGGTCGAAGTGTATTGGGATGATTATAAAATAGAAAGAAGGCGCAAGCCTGATAGTTTGCGTCTTTGGAAAGGAGACGAAGAATTAACTCTTGGTGGCATGCCTGCTACTCAAGAATTGATCGAAGAAATTATTGGTCTAAACTATCAGACATTTGTAAATGTTTGTATTTTTACCGATGACAATTCTCAAAGCTTCTTGGAATGTAACGCAGCAGAAAAAAGATCAATTATTGAAAATCTTCTGAGTTTGGAGAAGTACAAGGGTTATCACGAAAATGCCAAGGCATTAGCCAAACAGCATTCCATAAATCTTAAATCTATTCAGCAAGAAATATCTCATTATGAAACCATCATAAAAAATGAAGAATCTGTTAAAACTAATCTTTTTGCCAATGTTAAAAAATGGAAATCAGACAAAGTTAATGAAATAAATATTTTGAGCAATCAAAAAAATACTGCCCAAGAAGAAATAAAAGTTTTTAAGTCTTCCACAGACATGGTAGATTATGAATCTGCACAGAATGAAATGGCTGAATTACAAAATATAATAAATACTTTGGATTCAAAAATTGAACCTGTAATCAAAAAAATAAATAATTGCGAAAAAATTATTTCAGACTTAAATGGTGAACTTAAAGAAGTCGAAGAGCAAAAGCACGGTTTCACTTTAGAAAAAAATACTTATATATCTGAAATTAAAAAGATATCAGATACTATTGCCAAGATGAATAACTTGGAACCCGGAATTATATGTGCCCATTGTTATGGGGAAATCAAAGCAGAAAATTACGAAGCAATTAAAAAAGAACACCAAAAACTTGGACTTGAATTAAAAACCAAGTTTGAAACGGTTGTCGGAATGATTAAGTTTAAAGATGAAGATATATCTGTGAAAAATACTAACATAAGCAATTCTAAAAAAGATTTAGATACAACTAAAAAGCTACTCTTAAATATTAATAATAAGATATCTATTGCAAGAAACAATATTGCTACTTTGGCAAAAATAAAAGTACCGGATAACAATATAAAAGTTGCTGGACTTGAAGAAAAAATCAAAATAATTGATGGTCAAATATCCAAATTGAAGAGTAGTTTGGATGGAGCCACTCCATATGACAATTTGGTTTCCGAAAATGAAATTAAACTACAGTCTTATGAAATTGATTTGAAAGAAAAAATTGCAAATTATGAGGAGCTTAAAAAACAAGAAAAGTATTTTGAATTCTGGAAGATTGCTTTTGGTGATTCTGGTATTCGTAAATTTGTGCTGGACGAAATTATTCCAGCACTAAATGAAAATCTCAATTACTGGTTGCAATTTTTAATTGATGGCAAACTTCAAATTTCATTTGATAATACCTTGGAAGAAAAAATTTCCAAGTTTCCCAATGACGATAAGCCTATTGTTTATCACATCTTGAGCAATGGACAAAGGCGCAGAATTAATTTGGCCCTTAACCAAGCGTTTGCCCACATTATGAGTCTTAACACTGGAAAATTACCGGGATTAGTTTTTCTAGATGAGGTGTCAAGCAACATCGATGCTGTTGGTGTTGAAAGCATCTACTCAATGATTTGTGAATTATCTAAGGACAAACAGGTGTTTGTAACAACTCACGATGAAAATTTATTAGAAATGCTGGATGGCTGTTCGGAAATAGCCCTTCAGATGAAAAATGGAGTCACAACTTTAGTTTAATTTCTGCAAACCGCTTAGAATTTTTCTAGACCAACCTAGATAAGTTTTTAAGCGATACAGCAGAAAGAGAATCAGATGTACACTTACGAAAATGCGTTCAACGCATCCGTTGAATATTTTGCTGGCGATGAATTGGCTGCCAAGGTTTTTCTTGATAAATATGCCCTTAGAGATAATGATGGCAACCTTTTGGAATCAACTCCTACCGAAATGCATCATAGAATTGCTAAAGAATTTGCTAGAATTGAAAAGAAAAAATTTAAGAACCCGTTAAGTGAAGAAGCTATTTTTGGTCTATTGGATCGCTTCAAATATATATTGCCTCAAGGATCACCGATGTTCGGCATCGGTAATAACCATCAAATTGTATCGCTGTCTAATTGCTATGTCGTTGAGTCCCCAGAGGATTCTTATGGCGGCATTCTTAAGGTTGATGAAATGCTGGCCCAAATTAGCAAGCGTAGAGGTGGTGTAGGTCTAGACATTTCAAAAATTAGACCCGCTGGTGCTGGTGTAAAAAACGCAGCACGAAGCAGTACTGGCGTTGTTTCTTTCATGGAGCGTTATTCGAATACCATTAGAGAAGTTGGACAAAGTGGCAGAAGAGGAGCATTGATGCTCACTCTGCATGTGGCTCATCCTGATGTTGAGCAGTTTATCACAATCAAGAACGATGCGAGCAAAGTTACCGGAGCCAATATCTCCGTTTTACTTAGCGATGAATTCTTGAATGCTGTAGAAAAGGGAGAGAAGTTCCGTCTTCGGTTCCCCGTCGATGCTGCACCAAGCGATGCAGATAAGTGGGTTGATGCAAAAGAATTGTGGAAAAAAATGATTCACAATGCTTGGCTCAGAGCAGAACCGGGTTTGTTGTTCTGGGACAAAATAAAAAGCTACAATGCTGTTGATTGCTATCACGAAGAAGGCTTTGATACAGTTAGTACTAACCCTTGTAGTGAAATTACACTAAGCAAATTCGACTCCTGTCGTTTAATTGCTATGAATCTATACAGTTATGTAAAGAATCCATTTACTAATGACGCTTATTTTGATTACGATTTGTTCGAAGAGCATGGCAAAATTTGCCAGCGTTTGATGGATGATATGATTGATTTGGAAACTGAAAAGGTTGAGCAAATTATTGCTAAAATCAAAAAAGACCCCGAAGACAAAGCGATCAAGTCTAGGGAATTAGAACTCTGGCAAAACATCCATGATAGGTGTGTTAAGGGCAGAAGAACAGGGACAGGTGTCACTGCCATGGGTGATACTCTGGCGGCTTTAGGTTTGCAATACGGTAGCGAAGAATCAATCAAAGCAGTTGGCAAGGTAATGAAAACACTATGCTTAGCTTCTTTTAGAAGTAGCGTAGATATGGCAAAAGAAATTGGTCATTTCCCAATATGGAAATGGGAAAAAGAAAAAGATTCTGCTTTTTTGTCAATGCTTAAGAAGAACGATCCTGAATTATACAAAGATATTCAGACACATGGTCGTAGAAATATTGCCAATTTGACCATTGCGCCTACAGGCACTGTGAGTATTCTTACTCAAACTACAAGTGGCGTAGAACCCTTGTTTATGTTGTTCCCATATACCCGTCGAAAGAAGATTAATCCTACCGATAAGAACGCAAGAGTGGACTTCGTTGACCAGAATGGCGATAGCTGGCAAGAATTTCAAGTCTATCATCCTAAAGTTCAGCAATGGATGGACATAACAGGCGAATCCGATCTAACTAAATCACCTTGGCATGGTTGCTGTGCTGAAGATATAAATTGGGTCAATGCTGTAAAACTTCAAGCAGAGGCGCAGAAATTTATTGATCATGCAATCAGTAAAACTGTCAATCTTCCAGCGGATGTAACTGTAGAGGAGGTGTCTAAAATTTATGAAGCTGCTTGGAAGTATGGCGTAAAAGGATGTACAATTTATAGAGCGGGTTGTCGTACTTCTGTACTTTTAGATAAAAGCAAGGAAGAAAAGCCAAAGAATAAGATTCAAAAGAATGATGCACCCAAGCGTCCAGCATCTATTGACGCAGAAGTTCATCATAGCAAGGTAAAAGGTGATGACTATTATGTGGTTGTAGGAATGCTTGATGGCGATCCATATGAAGTATTTGCAGGCATCAATACAGAAAGTGGCAAGCAGTTCATCAAGAAGTCATGTTCATCTGGCAAACTAAAAAAGAAAGCTAGAGGACAATACGCTCTTATCAATGGTGATGAAAATTATGTCCTTACCAATATTCACAACCATGAAAATGGCGACAGTCTTTGTCGTATGCTTAGTACAGCATTAAGACATGGTGCAGACATTAACTTTGTTGTGCATCAACTGGAAAAGACTGAGGGGGATTTGTCGAGCCTTAGCAAAGTTTTGGCTCGAAGTCTAAAGAGGTATATTAAGGATGGCTGTGCTGTCTCTGGCGAGAATTGTGGCCAGTGTGAAACAGGCAAACTTGAAAGACAAGATGGCTGTGTAATTTGCAAGTCATGTGGTTGGACTAAGTGTGGCTAGTAATTTTATTATTAATACTAACCCGGAACTGTCGCAATTTTTTTGTGACAGTTCCGTGCCGTATAAATTTAGCAAAGGTTCTTCAAAAAGAACTGATGTAATTTGTCCAAAATGCAAAAAAATTAGAAATAAAATTATTTTTGACTTTATTCAATATCCTAATTGTAAAGAATGTGGTTACTTAGAAAGAGGAATATCTAGTATAGAAAATTGTATTTTTACTACACATCCAGAAAAATGCTTCTATTTAGTAAACAAAGAAGATGGTTATAAATATTCGGCTGGTAGCACAAAACCAATAATTGTTTTATGCAAAATTTGCCATACTGAAGTTCGTAAAACTGTTACAAACTTTTGCAAAGATCAAGGTTTTTGTAAAAAATGTGGTAGAAACCAAGGTGCTAAAAAACAAACCATAGCAAAAAAAGGATTTAGTATTGGTGATATACGCCCAGAAATAGTAGAAATTTTTATGGATAGACAAGAAGCATTTATGTATTCTCCATTCTCAAGTGTAAGAGTCAAAAATATATGTCAACATTGTAATACTATAAAAACAAATTGCATATCAGACCTTTTTAAGCAAAAATACAATTTATGCAAGATATGTGTCAAGCAAAAAATATCTATTACCCAGTCAACACCTAAAATTGGCGAAAGAATTGTGGATACTCACCCTAATTTTGCAAACTTGTTTGCTAATGAAAATGACATCTATAATTACAGTTATGGTTCAACTGCATTAGTTTTAACAAAATGTGTAGTATGTAATAATGTAAGAGAGAAACCAGTAAATGATATTATTGGTAGCAAAGGAGCGTGTAAAAAATGTGCCAGATGTGGATTCAACAATAATTATTCTGGCTATCTTTATTTAATGGAAAAAAATGGAATTATAAAATATGGGATTAGAAATGAATTTAGTGATAGAATAAAAAGACATAAAAAAAATGGTTGGAATTTTGTAGAAGAAATATTTATAAAATGTGGCAAATACTTGCAAAAAGTTGAAAAAACTATAAAAAATAATCTTAAAGAAAAAAAGATATATCCTGTAAAAACAAACGAAAAAGGCTGGACGGAAACTTATTCTTTAAAAAATCTAAAAGCTTGTAATCTATCAGAACTTTTTGAATTTGTAGATATTTGTATAATGGTTGATTGAAATGGCGAACCTTTTTCTTATTTCTGACACCCATTTTGGTCATAAGAAATTCTTGACTTTTGTTAAGGATGACGGCAGTCTCATTCGTGAGTTTCCATCTGTTGAAGCCATGGATGAAACTATGATCAATAATTGGAATAAAGTTGTCAATAAAAATGACCAAGTTTATCATCTTGGTGATGTAAGTATAGCAAGAAAGAATATAAAAGTTTTGGAACAACTTAATGGGAAAAAAGTTTTGATAAGGGGTAACCATGACATTTTCAAGGTTACTGATTATATTCCTTATTTCAAAGACATAAGGGGCACCCACCGAATAGATAAAAGTTTTCTATTATCACATTACCCTGTGCATCAAAGCTGCCTAGCAGGTGGATTAATTAACATGCATGGGCATATACACTACAGGAAAGTAATGCTCAATGACACATCCATCGATCCAGCCTACTTTAATTGCTGTGTTGAGCATCATAATTACACACCTATACCATTCGAAATTGCCAAAAAAATGGCTTTGGAACAGGTTTAAATTACTATTTACTAAGCTAAATACAATATGAGCTTTGAAAAAACAATATCATTTAGACGCTTTATGGTACTAAATGAAAATGAAGAACTGCAAAAAATTTCTAGAGATGTGGTCGATCAAATAACCGCAGCAAATAAAATTGCTGCGGCAGGTGTAACTGATGTTGAAACTCAGTTAGATGTAATTACTAATTACATAAGAGATGTATTGCATGGTTCTTGGGTAGGTCAGGAAAAAGAACTAGAAGACTTACAGTTAGTTGCATATAATATAGAAGAATTATTGAATGGTGATGGGAAATCAGCAGATAGTACAGATATAACAGCATTATTAAATGCCTGTATTAAACATATACAAGATAATATATTAAGCAAAGCAAAAGGTCCGTTGAATAATTTGGCAGTTAACAAAAAAGATATACCTGCTGGCAAAACAGATGATAAAATGGTAGCAGAGCCAGAAGATACTCCTGATCTTGAGACACCATCGCAAGATCAAGGTATGCAAATGGATAAAAGTTCAATACCGCCTTTAGGCGGACCAACAGACGAAGCAAGGCCAAATTCTTAATGTGTGGACTCTTAGGGTTTATAGGCGAAAGTTCAAATAAAGAACTTAGCCAAAAAATAACAACAGCTTTATTTGCCAAAACTGAGTCCAGAGGCACAGATGCTTCTGGGTTTTATTGCCTTGGGCAATTCAACTCAAATGAAATTTATTATTATAAAAAACCAATAAAATCATCATTATTTGTGAAGCAAGATGAATATAAAAGTATATGGGATTATAATCTTAACTTAGGCATATTTCATTGCAGGGCAGCATCAGCAGGAGTTGGTGTTCCAATAGTGAATGAGAACAATCATCCATTTGTAAGCAGTGATTTCAAAAAAGCAGTGATGCACAATGGTTTGATAGAAAAAAGTGATTACGATCTTCTCAAAACATATTATGAAGTTGAAACATCTTGCGATAGCGAAATCATACTACGAATTTTAGAACAAAATGATTTAATATATGATAAATTATCTTTATTTTACGAGAACACAAACAATAGTGCGTATGCAGTTGCATACAGTCAAAACGATAATGAAACTAGGGAATTATACTTATTCAGAAATGAATTGAGACCATTATATGTAGTTGATTTTTCAAAGCAATTAAATCAAATATTTTTCTTTTCAACCATAGACATATTGTTGTCTTCTATGGCAGAAGCAAACTTTATTGTTGAAAATTTAAGAATACACGAAATACAACCATACAATTTATTGTGCATTAAATACGATAAAGCAAACGACTTAAGTTTGGAACAATTTTTTGTTCAACAAAATGATACATCTCCTAAAACTGACATGAATTACAACAGATTAAAAAAGAATAAAACTGATTGGAAAAACAAAATCATAACAAAAGATTTATTTTCATTCGATGTTGTTAACGGTATGTGCAATAAATTTAATGACAACCTTGAAAAATTAAAATTGTATTTACAAAACGCTAATCAAGAAAATACTGATCAAGAAAAAATAAATTTAATTTTTCAATATTTGAAAGATTCAAACAAGAAAATAGAAAATGTAAATAAGATAATTTCATCTTATGATCTGCATAAATAATCTTAACTTTATTGAGGTAGAATTATTATGAGAAATTTCCGTGACTATGTACTGCTTCGTGAAAATCAAGAACAAGGAACAAAACCTGATATTAATCAGATTGCTGCCGGATTAAACTTCTTGCCAACTAGTAAGAAGAAACTTACTTATAAGTTTGTCCAGACACCAGAAAATATGCCTCCTATGTCATACACAGTTGCTAAACAAGCCCAAGATGTGACAACTGATACGGCTGATGGTAAAGAAGTACCAAAAAATGATGCTGCAATTGGCGACATTATTATGAGTGGTCCCAGTCGAGAACAGTATGTAATAAAAGCAGCCAAATTTCCAAAACTTTATACAGATGAAAATGGTGGACCAGTAAGTATTGGTAAGCCAGCAACTGTCGAGCAATCACCAAGAATGGTTGCTCTTTATACTGGTCCAGATACAATTATGTTTAAGGCTTCCTTTGGAGCAGACATGGTCTTAAAACCAAATGATTATCTTGTTAAAGAGGCTGAAGGGCAATACTATCGTATTGCTAAACATGAATACGAGCAGACTTACAATCCTCCCGGCCAAATCGGAAATCGGAAAGTAGAATAAACACGGAAAAATTTTGTTGATGGCAAGAAAATAGAAAATGTATATAAGATAATTTCATCTTAATTTTTAGATTCTAAAAAAAATGCGTCATCCATTTTCAACAAGTGTTCTAAAGCCACACCTGTCCATTTACCATAATTTACTGTATATTTGAAATCGTTTATTCCTAAATCTTCTGTAAGTAAAAATGCCATCCAAGGTTTTCTAGTTCTTTTCCAACATAGCATAGGTTTTCTGCCACATCTTTTGGCATCATCAATTGCTTGCTCCATAAATGAATCTAATTCTTTATTTCCATTCAAGAAGATTGCACCTAAATCAATACTGTCGTAACCACCTTTTGACTCAATAGCAAACTTAAAATTTTTAGGCACAACTATGTCACCAGAAAAAACTTCTTTAGCATGTTGTGGCAAGTTAGCTTGAGACCATCTTGAGCCTGATCCAACAGTGCGGCTAAAAGGCTGATTAAATCTGGCAGTCAAAAGTTTGGTTAAATCTAATTCGGTTCTATTACCTTTCTTTTTCCCATTAATTTTTTTCTTGGGTTTGTTTTTTGAAATATCTTCATAGTCGTAGTCATCAAAATTATTAGTATTCATGCAATAATATAGTATTATACAAATTCATTTAAGTTATAAACTTTGCACAAGTCATGAATATAATCTTTTTTAAGTTGTTTCACAACTCCAAAATTAGAATTTTCAACAAACCAATGCCACCTTTCAGGCTTGGCTGGCTTAATTGCATTCCCATATAAGTCAGTTATAACAAATATCGCATCAGGATATGATACGCCTTGAGTGTTTATCATATTTTGTATATGTTGTTCAAGGATATCAAACTTAGTACCACCACCACCAGACAATTTTTTTGATTTTAAATCGGTTTCATAAACAACCGTATCAAAACAAAACAATTTTACATCAAACTGTTTGATTGGCAAGCTACTGGCAGCAGCAAAAAATCTATCTTTTAAATTCCAACAGCTACCAGAGGTGTCAAGAAAAAAATAAACATTTAGTTTTTTCTTATCAAATACCAAATCTTCTATTTCGCATTCGCAAGGGAGAAATAAATTTTCGTCTAGCATTGTAAAGCGTCTATGTTTTTTAGCCCATTGTTCTAAATTGGTGTCTGCATTAGTAAGAACAAATCTGGCCCATTTCTCAATGACTGATTCCCATTTCTTTTTTACTTTTATCTGTACATTTTCCGCAAAGTGTAGCCTGCCACCCAAGGCAGAGCCTGCTTTTTTGCAACTTTCATCTTGTTTATCAATAAACTTTTTAAGACTATTTTTTTCATCGTCTGTCAATTCTTTATTCAAAGAATCAAATATTTCATCATTGAAATCTTCAAAATTGTGTTCATCAACTAATGATGCATTTATATTAATTTTTTTAGCATTTTTAATCAATAAATTTAAATAATATTCTGCATTTTCATCGTCAGAAATGTTTAAGCCATTAATTTTATTTGATTTAAAAATTGTATCTATCCAACATAATTCTTCATGTTTGGTAATTTGTTCTCTAACAAATCCGAACCTATTTACCAACGCATGATTTACAACTATGTCTATTGCTATATTGCTTAATTGCATATTACTGCTATCTTTAAATCTTCTACCATGATTGAGTATTATGTGTAAAGCTTCATGGCAAACAATAAACATTTTTTCGTAAAATGTTGAATTATTCCATAAATCTGGATTGAATAGAAAGTTGAAATAATTTCCCTGCTTATCAAATGTGACACAAGCCGTTGGAATTTTATCGGTTAGTATAGGCTTACCCATTTCACCAAGTTTATAAAATAAACTATGGTGATCCATTAAAGCGTAGCAAATTTGTTTCCATTCATCTTTGGAAATCATACTCTTAACACCTTACCAAATTGACCAATTTGAGAAATTTTGGAACATAAATTAGAAAATTGTTTTGATTCTGAAAGCATATTCTCAAGAACATTATCTTCATTTTTAGATATTATAAAAAGACAATGATTGATTATGCCAACTAAATCTTTAAATGTAGGACTCATGAGATTGTGCGACCATAGTTCATTAGTAATTTGTGATATACTCAACAATATATTTTTAGCATCATCATGGCTTAGTGATTCAGGGATACTTGATTTTAAAACTTCAAAGTATTTTTCTCTTTCCTCGTTATTTTTATAGGTAAAATTCATAAATTCAGTGAATGAAATATTCTTAGGATTTCTTACGAAAAATGCTGGCGTTGGAGATTCAGGAGGATTATCTTTTATGATGAAATCATCAGTATTAGCAACATGTCTACGAAGGCGTTTAACAAGCTTCTCATCTTGTCCAGCAGCAACAATATCTCTCATAATGTTCCAAAAGTCTTTATTGGTCTTGCTTTCCTTGCAAACATAGCGACAGAAGCTGTCATTTTCGGACATTAAGCTGGTGATTTTTTCTTTTGGCATGACAGGCGCAAAAAATAAAAGTAATTCTTCATCATCTAGGATAAATTTTATTGCAGCATGAAAATTGTTATCATTAGCAAGAAAAGCCTTAGCAGCAATAACATCTTTTGCATCAATAATTTTTCTTATTTTCTGCTCTATGGGTCCATTTCTTAAGGACTGGATAAGTTTATTGACACCAGAAGATACTGGCAATATGTCAGATACAAGACCGCCTTTTTCCCATTCATCCAAAGCATACTCAAGGCGACGAGGAGTCACCTTATCTTTTTCGGTGTCAGGTAAATCATTCCACCACTCAATAGCAGCAGAGCCAGAGTCAGTGCCGAAGCGACTAATAAAAAAGTTACGATCAGGCTTATACTCAAATTCTTTAATAACATGGAATCGATCCTTTTGAGCGGGGTCAATTTTCTCCACATCGTAGGTATCATCATCATCTGGATTAATTGCAGCCCAAACACATTTAAGATTGGGGAATACCAAGCCGTTAATTGATTTGAATTGCATCAATTCCATAACAGCATTACGGACTTTTTTTGGTGATCTATTAAATTCATCGAAAAATATGGCAACGATTTTCCCGTTTGCCAAAGCTGCTGGCCTAACCAAATCAAGACATTCGGTTCCGTCTTCATTTGTCTTTTTAAATGGGACACCAACAAGGTCCACCCATGGGTCTAAAGTACTAGCTGAGAAATATAGATATGTATCGCCATGAACTAGACCGTTTCTTTCAAAACAGCCTTTAACCACCGAGGTCTTGCCTACACCGTGTTTGCCAACAAATAAAACATTTCTTTTATTTTGAAACCAAAAGTCCAAACGCTCGTTCTGAATCACATCTAGTCTCCTCAAGATATGATTAGAAGATAATTTTTTTAGTCAAGAAAATCAAGAGTAAATTTGAAGTTGAAAGCGATCTGAGATGTATGTATTTTCGCCCATTTCCATTTCAAACCAAACATCATAAATGCCCACCTCCATGTCAACTGTATCAAGCATGAAATATCCAAATTTTCTTTCTCTGTAATCGACGCTAGCCCTGTCAACAACCATTCTCAAATCTTGTTCTGCCGGAACACAAGAACCGCATTTCTGCTCAATTGAAACCTTGATATCAGAGACAATAGCAAGGTTTTCATAATATCTTTGTAAATCAGTACCTTTAGGAACATTGGGTGTAACTTCAATTATCAGGTAACGCTTTGAACCTTTGCGTAATTTTTGGGGTCTGAATAAAAAATTGAAATCGTAAACGACCGGTATAGGGGTGCTGTACCACAGATTAGGATAGACTGTGAACGGATTGACAACTTGACTGGCACCTTCGTTGTCATCAACAAAATTCACAGTCCAAACATCACAGTAATTACCTAAGAGAAAAACTCCATCTTCTAAAAGAACATCAACATAATATTTGCCGACCCCTTCATGAACAACATCAGCACCTGAAATTGATTTTACAAATGTTCTGGCAGAAGCATCATTTAAACCCATGCCATCAGCAATTTTATAAATGTCAATTTTTTCAATTTTGTCAACATTTGCAAAACTGTTTGCATTGTAAAAAAACAGCCTCAAGCGAACTGTTTCATTTGTGGATGGGTTCTGATATCTTTCCTTAATCATCAAATCACTTACCTTTTAGCTGATGCCTTTTTCCGTTCTCTCTCATACTCTTGATGTTCTTTTTCCTTTTGTTGACTAAATCTTTCAATTAAGAATCTTCTTTCTGCTATGGGCAATCTCAAGCAATCAAATCTTGAAATGTGCATATGGTATTGAAAGAAGAAAACCTCCTCCATAAGGTTTTGCCACAATGTTAAGCTAGCGTCTTTTCCTTCCTCTTCCGTTTGGGGAAGAAAAAATTCGCTTCCAAAGGGAGGTCTACCTCAAATTCTTCTTGGCTCATAGGGGACAACATCGTTACTTTGGTATCAACACCAAACGGGGGCTCATTTACAACACCTCGTAAAAAACTCAAATCTTGAATTGGCAAATTTCGTAAAATTTGCTGAATTTCTGTTTTGTTAGTAATACTTGCAATAGTTTCCACAAGTTGAGCAGAGCGAAAAATCAATGTATCATCAGTAGCAGTATCGCCAAATTGCTTCAAACGTCTGTCTCTGTAGTCTTGTAGTTCGACTTCATCTTTACCTCTAGATAAACGATATGTAAAAGGCAAACCAGATTTCGGCAATACATCTTGCAATGGAGGACCAAAGTCATCTGGGCAATTTTCTTTAGGCAAAGAATCTAAATCAATAACAGTTGTAAACTTACGATCAGTCTCAGGGTCTTTTACTTCAACTTCATATTCGGCACCATAAGAAATGCCTCTCAGATAAATAAGCAGAAAAGTACGGTCAACAGAAAGGAAATTTTCTGGTTTGAATGATTCCTTAATGCATCGGCTAAAAATCATATTGATTGCAACACCTTTGCGAACAAATCTAGGAGTAGCCAAAATTTGTTCTTCTTCACCGGTCATCGGACGAATGTGAAGCTTTCCATCAGTAGGACCATCGGTGCCATCATAAAACCTACCTTTTGAAGGCAACTCAATTTCCTCATAAATATCATTCCCTTCCTTCAGGGTTGCTAAAATCTTTTGCAAATCTGGGTTGCCAGCATAAACGCTGCTTGCAGGGGAATTAGTAAATTTTTGGGCAGGAAAATTGAAAGGTTGTTCTTCAGCCTTGCCTGAATTATTATTATTTAGTCTCTTAAGTAATTCAGCAGGAATATTACCCTGCAATTGAATGCTTTCAGGTGCCACACTACCTCCTCCAGCCAAGGGGCTACCTTGGGGAATATTTGAGGAATCATCTCCAGTTGGTCTTTGCGGCTTAAATACATTATCACTCATTTTCTATCTCCTAATGAAGTTTATACATTTATAATAGTTTATGGAAAAAATATTTACATTCAAAGATGTTGAAGAAAAAATTTTTTCAAATCATAAAATCAAAGAAGCTTTACCTAAGCATAAATCTTTTTTTGATACTTATTATTTTGCCCGAATGCATAATTCTTTAAGAAATGTTGCAATTCGCTCAGTATTCAATTTAATGGAATATCTTAACGAAGAGGACTTAAAAATAATAAGTTATATATTAGGATACAAAGTTTCTATTAATAAAATGAGTATAGACACATTAAAAAATATAAATTGTAAAATTTATGAAATTGCAAACAATTTAGATCAAGGATATAATTATTCAGAGATATGTATTTATCGAAAAAATGATGAGGTAAAAATTCTATGTTGGCGTTAAGCAGTTTGTTGTTGATGCTAGTTGGCGGTGTAGGGATGACCGTCATTATTGTTGAAGGTCAAATATTTGTGCCTATAAAAGAAGTCCTGAAAAAGTTTATGCCAGCATTCTTTAT
>Ga0169931_10006706_pt1 | contig 17273 bp, 26 predicted proteins | sample Kivu_15m_20L_FD_129675 | JGI IMG/M metagenome (GOLD analysis project Ga0169931, IMG submission 129675) | Freshwater microbial communities from Lake Kivu, Western Province, Rwanda to study Microbial Dark Matter (Phase II) - Kivu_15m_20L... | ecosystem: Environmental > Aquatic > Freshwater > Lake...
GGTCAGCAAAAAATGCATCATAAAGACCGGGTACATCTGCAGGACTAAACAGTGTAATATTTCCACCAGTGATTAAGCGTTCATACATAAGTTTATTAAATTGCACACCATAGTCCATATGACGCACACGGTTATCTTCAATGCCTTTGTTATTTTTAAGAACAAGCAAATCTTCCACTTCGTAATGCCAAATCGGATAATAAAGTGTTGCAGCACCGTTACGGACGCTGCCTTGGCTGCATGAACGTGTTGCTGCTTGGAACATTTTATAGAAAGGAATTACTCCTGTGTGATAAGCATCTCCCTTACGAATTGGGGAGCCAATAGCTCTAATAGATCCTGCTCCGATACCAATCCCTGCTTTTTGAGATACATACTTAACAATACTGCTAGTAGTAGCGTTAATACTATCGAGACTGTCGCCAGTCTCAATGAGAACGCAACTAGAAAATTGCCTCTGAGGAGTTCGAACACCCGCCATAACAGGAGTAGGCAAGCTAATATCATGCAAGCTAATAGAATCGTAATAATCCTTTACCCAACGGAGACGAGTTTCTTTTGGATAATTGCTGAATAGCGTTGCTGCTATTAGCATGTATGCCATTTGTGGAGTTTCTTTAATATCGTTAGAAACTCTGTTTTGAACAAGATATTTTCCACGCCACTGTTCCATACTAACATAAGTTAGTGACTCGTCTCTTTCATGTTTTACGTAATTGTTTAATTCATTCCATTCATTTTCAGTGTATGCAGTGAGCAATTCAGAATCATAAAATCCTTCTGCAACATTTCGTTTAATTAGTTCAAGTATATGACATGGTTCATATGATCTGTATACCATTTTACGTAGATGATATACGATTAGCCTTCCTGCAACAGATTGATAATTTGGAGTTTCTTCGCTAATTAAATCGGCTGCAGCTTTGATTAGTGTTTCTTGAATTTCGTCAGTTGTAATGCCGTTGTAGAATTGAATAGCACTTTTTAATTCAACTTCACTAGGACTAACTCCAGTAACACCTTCGCAGGCGTGGAATACTACTTTGTGTAGTTTATCTAAGTTTAAAATTTCTTTTGAACCATTTCTTTTAATTACTTGTATATTGCTCATAACATACTTTTCCCTTTTAGAATAAAATAGGCTTCCCGTGCGTTAACATAACGCATGGTTTAATTATAAATTTTTTATAATATCGTTAACGGAAATACGATAAGATATCGAACATTCGCTGTCGTGAAAACTACTTATCGTCCCTCGCTCATAATTAAGCAGGTATTTATTGTCTATTAAAGCACAAAGTTTTTGAAAGCTTCTGCCATTACATGTTACATAAATCAGCTCGTTCGATATATTTTGATTAGCATAATATATGGTATATGCCATGCCAAGTGCTAAACTATCTTCACAAAAATCACCTTGGTGTAACATTTCCCAAGGAGTGGGCCACTGCTGGCAATCTACAGGGTCAATTGTTATACTAACCAAAGGTGCAGATTCCCACCATGCTACTACCGTTTTACACACATCAAGTGTATTTGTTGTGTCTAGCCCAAGTCTGAATTCTCTCCAACGATTTAGTCTCACGCTGGGAGATTCATACCAGGCTCTATGTTTTAATTGCTGTTCCAAAGTTGATATGTATATTTAAATTTTGCTACGGCGTTAGCATTATCTGTATAAGTTAATCTTAGTGTATTTGCAGTTGCAACGTTTGTTCCGAAATTAATGTCAACAGTTCCGACTTCAGTATAGTTGTCATCTATTGCGGCTGTCGGCCCTGTTGTGTTTACTGCAATACGCAATTGGCCTACTCTAAGCCCGTTTGCTGTTTTTAATGTATAATCAATGATACATGCATCTGCTACAGTTGTGTTAAAACTGAAACCGGTATTTGCTGCAGATCCATTTGCTGCAAGTTGTATACTACTAGGTATTATAAGATCGTTAAGAAAATCAAGTTCGCCGTTAAACTTTGCAGTAATAGCAACACTTGAACCTGGTGCAGTGGCAAATGTTATTGTAGTTCCAGATATAGTATATGCAGTTGTAATTGTTCCGTTTAGATATACTGCAATTACGTTATGGTTACTAAAATCAACTGGAAGAACAAATGCTGTTGTAGCAGCGTTGCCTGTTCCTACTGCAATTGTATCATTGCCAATAAACAGTCTACGTTGATCTTTTGCATAACCTAATTCACCTGCATCTAACAAAGGCAAATCTGCGAAATTGCCTTGTTTTACTTTCATTTTACTAATACGTGTGGTTGCCATTTTTTATTCCCTCGATAACATATTTAGTTGAGTTTATAAAACTCGGCAACTCTGTTTGCCCAGTTTTCTTCCCAGAACTTAAACTCTTCTGGGCCTACTTCAAACAGTTGCCATTCGCAATCTCTACTGCACATAAAAATTGCAGCATGTTCTATATTTGTCTTGTATAGTTCGTTGTGTGCCATGCCGTATGCTGCGGCTTGCATAAAATAATCTTCGATCCAATCACGCTTTTTTGGTTTATTAGTTTGTTTAAAATCCATTATAGCAGGTTTACCTTTCCACACGCCAACAAGGTCAGAGGTCCCTGCATATAGTCCGGGATAGCAAAGGTTAACTTCACTGCCCCAAACTTCATTTAAATGTGGTTCTACATTTTTAATAACAGTATCAGCCATGAGCCTTGATTGAACTGTTGCTTCACCGCTGTATGTCTCGTTCTTAACCCAGTTCTCTAATATGGCGTGCATGTAGGTTCCGGTGTTCGCTGCTTCTGTTACGATACGCTGGGCTTCGTCTTCGCCAACACGTTGTTTCCAATTGTTAAGTGCTTCTCGTTTTTCTTTGGGTTTTGTTTTGTCAAGAATAGTTGTAACACTAGGGACAGGTTCTCCCCAGGGATTTTCGTACATCCGTTTTCCGTTTACAGATTTACGCTTTAGTTCTTGATATGGATATGGTGTGGTTATTGTTAACATATTGTGACAATATAGTATTGTAATGGTATTGTCAATAAGTAATTACCCATTTAAAAGTATTAGTTGATGTGGTATTTGTTCGCTGTTCAATACCATAACCTAAACTTTCAAAATGTGCAATAACTTGGCTCATTTGATCTGTCTTTGCACGATCAGTAGTTGTTCCGTTCCATACACTAAAATAAGATACACTTTCAGGATTTGTAGCTGTATGTGTTGTAGCAGTTAAGCCGAGTGCAGCGTTGGCAGTACCAGCACCAACTGTAAAAGTCCAAGCACCTGCAGTAGTAGTTTTTGTAAGAACCAGGTTATTTGCAGCATTCGAACTTGCCACTACGCCGGGGAAATATCCATTGATATCTGCAATTACTGCTTTTAAACTAGTACCTGTAGTTCCGAGTGATAAAGTTGTACCACCAAGAATAATAGTTTGTGCTACAGATATAGTTGGATTTGCAGTTGTACCAGTGACAACAATGTTGGGAGTCGATTCTGTCATTGTCGTTCCGTCACTTACTGTAGTTTCATACAAGCCGTTGCCGGCATCAGTAATAACTTGTTCCATAAGTGTATTAATTTCACGAAATATTACAAGATCGTTTCTTGCTACCGACAATGCTTGCTTACTATTAAAACTATAGGTCATGACATTCTTTTCTTAATTTGTTTGTTAGCTAGATTACTAATCGTTGTGTTATCTTTTTCTTTATCAGCGTTTGGTGAATCAGGAACCGCCGTATCTAAAGTAACTTCAGTGTCAGATGCTGCACCAACACTTTTGATATTTTTTAACAAGATTTTTAAGCTAATCATATCTACACTATAACCCATTGATTGTAGTTTAGATAGCACAGACGGTGTATTAAGTTTAGTGTATCCACGAGCCTTTGCTCGAGTGATTAATTCCTCGAGATCATTAGCAATGTCGACTTGCTCAACTGTGGATTCAACTAAATCTGTAAATCTCATCTGATTTGCTTCAATATTTTTTCAAGTTGTGGTCTTGTATAACCTGCTGCTCTTGCTGCTTCTAGCACTTTTTTCTTAGCATTGATAACTCTTTGCTCTTTAAGTGCAGCTTTTTCCATACGGTCCATAACACTCTCGGCTTTTAATTCACGGCCAACACTGTTATCTGCGCCGGCTGCGGCATCATCGCCTTCGAAATCGTCGCCCATGCCCATATCTTCGGGTGCTGCCGGTCCCATGTCGGTTGGTGCAGGAGCATTTACTGGTTTACCTTGTGCTTGAAGTGTTGCATTTTCAAGTGATTCTTTAGTTGCTTTTAGTTGATCTAACAACGAACCTAATGCAGAGTCTGCTGCACTATTATATTGGTCTGCAACTTCGAACCCAATTTGTTCTTTCATTGCGTCAGTGATTGGCATCAATTCTTGAACTTGCATTGCAGCTACGTCTTCTACCATTTTTTGTAGCTTGTCGACTAACTCTTGTGCTGCTAAGAGAACTTCAGCTTGTGCTAAGTCCTGTTCCATTAGTCTTCTGCTTTCCATTGTTTTCTTTTTCATAGCTTTTCCATCTTTTCTAGCTGGCGCAACTTCATTGATATATGTTTTCAATGAGTGTGCAATTAAGTTCAATTTATTGTATTGTGAGTTTTCCCAATACTTTAGGTCGCTCTCTTTAATAGCTTCCATTTTTGCATTTGTGGTTCTTAGCATACGATGCAATGCATCGGTGCTCATTTCTGATAAGCTGACGTCATGTCCAAATGTGTTAGCTAGAACACTATTAATCTTTTGAACATTGTGTTTCGCTGAATTTAAGTCATTTAAATACATGATAGCGGTTCCTGATTCTGTTATGTATATTTATAGTTTTCTAATAATTTTTTGTTTCGCTTCTTGTAACTTACGAGTTGCATTATCAATTTTAGCTAAACTAATATCTTCTATCAGATATTTGTTATTTTTATGCATATACACTTCGTATAATGCATTGCAATATTCCATATCGTGATTTTCCAATTCTTGAATAGTATTAGACTTACCCAACATATATGCTTTAACCATTGCTAGTGCAGTTTCGAATAATCCCAATTCTGTTTGTAATGTTTCATTAATTTCAGTATCTATTATATTGTAAAATTTCTTTTTACGGCCAGCAAACTCGTGTTCTACAATATCTATTCTATAATTCTGAACCTCTAAACTATTTTCAGTAACAGTCTGAGTCATTGCAATAGCAAGTTCAACATCCTTTAATGCTTTTTTTGCTAAGTCATCAACAGTTTCACGCAATTGTTTATCGATTGCGTAACTTAGCTTATCTAGCTCTTTTAATAAATCTTTCATTATTCCCTATTTAGATTATTGACATTTAACTTATAGTTAACTGATTTTCGATCCACAACTTTATCCAACACACCTCTACTAACAAGCGTTTGTGCAATATATTCGTCTCGTTCGTTTAAATCTTTTTTATCTAATAACTCGTTACCGTTAAAATGTTCTTCGAGAAACTTACTTTCTCTACTATTAATCCAAGTATGGAACCCACCCTTTGTTACAAATGTTTTCATTGTTGCTGTCCCTGGACAGGTTGTGGATTCAGTAATCTATTAGGAATACCAGTAGGCGCATATTGTCTGCGCTTTTCTTTATAATATTCGTGTGCTGCTTTGATGTTAGCCTCATCGTTTGCATTTTTGTTGTCGTTGTTTATACGCTTGTTCTGGTTTGCAGGATCACCTGATTGCTGTTGTCTTACAGTAGCGTTAGATGTGCCGCGCCCTGGTTCATCATTTAATCCGTATGCTTCAACAATGTCACTAACTTTCATTTTATTTCACCTTATTAAGTTTACGGACTGATATACTTGCTGGATTAAATCGTTTTGTAAACTTTGCTTTCTTTTGTAACCTTACACCCATTTTTGCTTTAGTTCTACGTAGAACAATTTGTTTTTTCAAATCCACCGGTTGTGTGCATTGACTAGGATTGCTAACTAATCTGCCTTCTCTGTGGCCAACACTGCAACGATATTTCCTTGACACAGACTTGCCTTTACGAGCCCAGACTAGCTGTGCTTCTACAATTGGTCGATGTGGTGTTAAATCATTTAAATCCATACAACTATTTATTAAAATTACATGCTCATTAATATAACGACGATAGTTGTAAGTATGCCAGCCACAACGCTTGCAGCCGCACCTAGTAATATTTTGTTAGTTGTTTGGTTTTGTTTAAAGTTGTCTTCACGCATTTGTGCAAATGCCTTGATACCTTCTTCACGCAATTCAGTGACTTTGTATTCTATGTTATCTAGACGATCACTGATATTTTTTACTTTTTCTTCCAAGACACGGTATCTTTCAGCGCATAGGTCAACATGTGCTTCTAAATTAGTTTTTTCTAATTGTGTTACCGACATGGTTCACTGCCTACTTCTTCATTAGCTTCTTGCTAACTTGCTTATAGGAGCCTTAGATGTTGTGCCAAAATGTTGTGCCTAATTTTATTAATATATTTATTACGATACTAACTATTTAAAAAGTATAAGTTTATACTGTTTTTATTTTTAGTTTCAAAAGTACTGCGTTTAAACTTTACAGTTTCATCTAAATTAGACACAAATGCAGCACCATCACTATCCTCTTTTAAAAAATGTACAGGATCTTCATGGTGTTTATAAACATCCGTATGCTCTGATACAAAGTTAAGTTTCCATACATTATGTAGTCCTGAAAACTGTTTTCCAAAACTAAAATTAACTAAATCTTGTGTTGATAATGCAGTCATATATATGTTAATAGGTTGACTACGCATACCTATTAACTGTATTAGTGTGTTTAAATTCTGTTGTTGATTATAACTTTTTGTGTCCGATGTTCGACTGTTAAAAACATTTGTTTCTGTAATATCAACTAACGTGTATGCAGTAAATTGTTGAATCAAATTAACCTACAAGTCTTTTACCCAACGCACGGCCTGCAGCAAACCCACCTATTGCAACTGCACTAACTGCAGCAACCTTTGCAAGTTTGCTCGGTTTTTCTGCATTGCGAACATTTTTAAGTTCTAGGTTTTTCTCTTTTGCATAAGAACTTAAGATATTATATAATTCACTACGGATTGCTTTAGTTCGATAAAATTGCAATAAGCGAGTAACAACTATTTTCTTTTGCATGTTATCGATGTTATTCCAACTTGCAATTAGTCGTCTTAAATCTTTATAATTACTATCTTGTATATCAAGTCCTTTTTCTAAATTATATAAAAAAGACGCAGTTCCTTGCACAGACTGTCCGGTGCTTAGTTTTATTAAATAATCTTTAATCTTAGAAACAGGAACATTTATTTTGTTTAACTGCAATTCAGCGTGAGAACCACCGCCTAATTTTTTATTTAAAATGCTATTTAATGCAATGTATAAATCGCTGCCGGCTTGTTGATAATTTACGAATCCTTGATATTGTATTGTTTTTGCTGCATAATTTTTTGCTATCGGTGCAGTTGCATAATCGCTATAAAGAAGTTGCAATGTTAGCATGTTAATAAACGCAAAATCAATCATATCTCTTGCATCTGTTGTTTCGGCTTGCTGACGAGTTCTAAACAACTTGCTTTCATTCAGATCATTGATTAAACTTAGCTGCAATGAAGACTTGCTTTCTTCAATTGCATGACCGCCTGACATTTGTGCATATTCTGCTGCTGTATACTTTTGTTCCATAACAATATTTACCTTAGCTTGGAGTCCACCGATGACGTGGAACAAGTTTAACTTTTTCTATGTTTGCTGCATAACCTTCGCCGCCGGGTTGACCTTCTGTTGATGCAGTTATGTCTGCAGTTTGTTGATCTAACTGGTCAATAATGTCATTCTTAACACTTTGCACTTTTAATACTAAATCAAAGAGCAAAGGAATGGACTTGCTCTCGGGCATTGCAAGAATTTTAGTTTGCTTTTGCGGGCTTACTTTACTTGTTTTGAGCCAATCAGTAAATCCGGTTGCAAGCTCGTTTAAACGTCCAGCTCTGCTCATTTGGTTAACATAAGTGTATATGATGTTTTTCATATCACTTAATCCAGGCTGCGGTGCTAACAACCCGTCGATCTCGTTAGCATGTGCTTTTGCCGATGAGACAATTTCATTCACAGCACTAGTGTCAATTTTTGTTTGATATGATGTGATTCTAGAGTTTAGCACAACTGCATCGTTAGAATTTAATGCAGTAACATCTGTCAACGGTGCTCCTTCTGAATCTCCGAAATTTTTGTAATATAAGTGTGCTGCGATTCCAACACTACTACGGGCAACACGTTTTCCTAACTCACTTTGAGTATTAACAGTATATGTTACTTTATTTGGTGTAAACGAAATACCTTCTTTTGTTGCAGTAAATGGTTCACCAGGATACCATAACAAATCACCAAATGCATAACCTTTAAAGTTAGCTGGTGTATTACGTTCCATAATAGCAAAAACTTGTGCCATATCTGCACCTAATTTTTGTCTCCAGTCTTCGCCCTTACCTGCAGTTGTTATAGCAGTTTGCATTTCTTCAGGTGAAGTATATTTGTCTTTGCCCCAACCATTTTTACCAACTAAAACAAACGTGCCGTCTGGTTCACGTCCCCAATAAACTGCGATACGGCCATCCCATTTAATATTAAGTGCAGTAGATCCACTGCCCATATCTTGCAATATTTTTGCAGCTTGTAACGCACCCCGGCTTCCGTCTACAAAAACTAGGTCTTCTAAGTGTTGCCACTCACGACCGACTTTAGCAGCTTCGAATAAAAAATCAGACGCTCTCATGCAAGTTCCTTCCAGTTCGGTTCTGCTCTTAGGTCTGCTAGCATTTGTTGACCTTTATCTGGCATTGCATCCATGATTGCTTCAACACTGCCTAAATCTTTTGCAGTTGCACGTGGTCCTAATAATATTTTAGCAATGTCGTCTACATCTTTTGAAATCATACTATCGTCTTCACGCTTCAGTAAGCCTTTAAATGCACTCCACTTAAGACCTTTTTGTTTTGCAAGATATGACATTGCAATATGCTTGTTAACACCTTTAAAAGGACTGCCTTGCGGAATAGCATGTGTATGAAATTTAGAAACATCACCTGCATTAGGAACAACCATAATGTCAACTTGATGTGAGTGATCTTCCATTGGCACTCTAACATGTACACTAACGCCGCTTTGACCTGTTTGCAATCCTGCAAGGTCAAATACTTGACGTAATTTTTTTCTTATTAATTTTGGATCTTCTAATTTGAATTCACGGGCTAGTGTATCTTGATCGACGATTAAATCTAAATCGCCACTAATTTTACCTGGAGTTGGTGTTGCACCACTTCCAATTGGAATAGCAGTTGCACCTGTCTGCGATAAGACTTTATTAACAGTTGCAATAATGTCAGGGATCATTTCATGTGCAAAAGGTTGTGCATCGGCGAAGATATTGCCGCCTTCTTTGATTACTAAACTTTTTTGAAGTAGACGTTTAACACGTGGACCTCTAAGATGTCTACGTTTCGCTGTCCCACTTAGGATGTCTTTTATCTTCAATTTTTGCTATTCCTCTGCTAAACTTTTTAGGATCCTGTAGTCGAATACTAGCAAGTAACCGCTTGTTTAAATCTTCTGCAACCTCTGGATCAAAACTTTCATTAATTAATTTTATTAAGTTAATAGCAGTAATGATAACTTGCTGTGCATTAGATTCGACAATTTGTTTTTTGTCCTTTTTAGGGGACATTGCGTTAATTTCTTCTAATATGGATCTTGTTTTTTTCTTCATTATAACACTATTTAGCGGTTTGGCTGGTAAATATTTTTAGCTGAAGCATTGATGATCAGCACTTATGGCAGTTACGGACAACCTGATACCTGGACAACAGATTCATTGCTTATAAGAACTATAACATCAATGACAGGCGAGCAAAATATAGGCTTACAATTTGGCGCACACAGGCTCATACTTATTGACTCCGTTTGGCTCTGCTCGTCGTTCAGAATCATATATAGATAAAGATAAGGTCAACAACGTCTTTGCTTCAGCACTTACTCTCTTCGTTTAAGTAAACTTTTTAGCTTATCTGTATTGACGTTAGAATGCGTCATCACAGGTGCTGCAGGTTGTGCAACTTGCTCTTCGGGTGTAATAGAGCTTTTTGTTTTTAGTTTTTGATAGATACTAGTTACTTGATTTTCGTTACTATCTTGTTCATCTTCATCCAAGTCAGTAATACGCAATGTTTCCATATTGTATCCTAAGTCTAGCTTAGTGCCAACACCGCTGCTACTACGTGTTTTCATAAACTGAATTTGAACACGACCACGTTCTCTCATTGCACGACTGCTAAAAATACCAATCAAGTTATCTGCTGTATTGATCTTAGAAATACCGCCTGCAATATGACTGTGGTCAAACTCAATCTCGTCTACTGCACTACGGTTTAGCTGTGATGCGGTAACAAACAAAATGTGCAGTTCAATTGCTAAGTTACGCAATTCTTCCGATACATACTTGTCTTTAATAAACTGATCACTTGGATTTACTTTTACGCTAACTGGCATCATAAGGTCTAGGTAGTCAACGAACAACGCATCGACTTTGATACGCTTTTGTATTTGATACTCTTTAATGTAGGCTCTAATGTCATTAACAGTGGTGCCATTAGGCATTTGAATAATCTGTAATATGCCTGCTTTTTTAGATGCTATTTTAACTTTAAGTTCTACGTCTTCTAGATTACGCATAACATTGACAGTGCTCATATTTGTAAGCATAGCGTCAAGGCGCATAGAGCATAGTTCTTCGCTAAGTTCTAAACTTACATAGACAACGTTCTTACCTTGTAGCGCCCAGTTTAATGCCATGTTTTGCATGAACAGCGATTTACCAGATCCAGAGCCGCCTGCAAAGATGTTTAGTTCGCCTGAGTTAAATCCACCATACAAAATTTTGTCGAGACTTGCCCAGCCTGTGCTGTTTTGTCCTCTGCTATCTTTAATCTTTTGAATACGCCCGGCAGGATCATCCCAATAGTTAAGACCAAAGTTCTTAGCAAGACCAATACTTACTGCATCTTTAATTAATTGTTCAACTGCACCGTATTCGTGTTTTTCGAGTTTATCAGCACTTTGTAAAATTGCATTTTCAAGTGCCTTATGTCGACAAAACTTTTCGTATTCATCCATAAACCACTTTTTATGATCGTCTGTTACTTTACCGGAAATGTCGTCAAATTGATGTTGTGTTTTTGCTTTGATTTGTTCTAGCGTAGGAAGATCATTATACTTCCTTACGTGTTCGTCTATAAAATCTATAGTAGGCTGATACTTCCTAGAAAAATACTTCGGACTTGTAATAGCATTACACCGAACATACAGATCCTTTTCAGCTAGCAAAAACTCAATATATAATTTTTGTAATTCGTCTGTATATTCTTCACCCATCTCATCAACTTCCTAACAATGTATTCGTCTACTGACAACTTTTCACAATCTAACATATTACTATATTTGGCTGAACTTATAGCTATAAATGTAACAATTTCATAATAATATGTCAACCACACAATTCTGTTTGAATCGAGTTTAACTGGTAACCAGGCAAATCTTTTATAGTCATCTATTACTTTATTAGTTATAGCACTTATATGTTTCATTTACAGTGTTGTTTTGCAAGTATCTGGATTTTTGTGCTGCTGGTTTCAGCACTATCCAAGATACTACGCACAGTGAACAGTCTTCCATATTTAGCAACTGCATCACCTGCGTCCTTACAGTTCTCCCATGGAGGGAAACTAACTGACCAGTTTCTCTTAATTGCAATCTTAACTGTTTCGAGACCCGGCTTATCAAAATCAGGTAACAATATAACTTTCTTACCAAGTTGATCGATAATACTACATTGTGTTGGATTTGGAGTATTACCATTCAGCGCAACACCGCCAACTAGCAGTGCGTCTAGCTGACCCTCAGTAACAATAACATATTCATGATCGCCTTGTGCATCTAAGTTATACACAAAGTTTTTTGGACTTTGCAAATAATACTTAGGCATTTCTGCTGATCTTTCAGGTAATGTCCACCTAGCAGTATACCCGACAATCAAATTGTTATGATAAAACGGCAAAATGACTCTATTTGCAAAATGACTGTGAGGAGACCAGTGCCATTTGTCGTAGAAATCTAAACTACGACTTGCCACATATTCACATGCAACAATAAACTTTTCTAATTGTTCATCAGTGAGTTCTGCTGTATCTACTTCTTGCAGCAACTTCGAATGAAGAGGTAGCTCGTATTCTTTCCAATATACCTTTACTTCTTCAACTGTAGCAACAGGGAGAAACTGTTTAGCAACGTTAGCTGTATCGGCTTCTCTAAGTAGTTCAAAATTAATACGTTGTATTTGTGCAGGATCGGTTCCAAAATGTACAAGCAAGTCTTTTAATCTGTCATTAATACGTCTGCCCGGACTCCAGCCTGTCTTGTATCCGCAGTTAAAACAATTATATTGAAACTTATCGTCAACAAACATAATACCGCCTCTACCACGAGTGTCGGAGCGGTGTCCACGAGTAGCACACATTGGACAGTTTCCACTGATCCAACCGCTGGGCGTTTGCCGCCAGCCGTGTGGTATTTGCTGTCGAATAAATTCTAAGGCTATCATATAGTAATATTAGTTTCTATATAGAACTTTGTCAAGAGTTCCAGTATTTCCAGCTGCTGGAATATGATAAAATCTGACCCACATAAACATACCATCCCATGTGAAGGGAACAACGTCTGTTTCATTTGTAAATGTATATTCGTTTTCTGCATTTTCCGGATCTAACTGTATAGCAAACCAGTCTGATTCGGTTGGATTTAGCTCTAGTGTTCCTTGTGCATGAAATGCTCCAGTATAACCAGTTAAGTACACTGCACAAGTATTAGTACCGTCGTTATTAAATGATTGCGCTGTTCCTGCAGTTCTACTTGTATAATAACCACCACTGATTGTTGTAAATGTGCTAAGTGATGCACTTTCTCTTAATTCTGGAAGCGGGCTTTCTTTTACTTCTAAAACAAAACTAATTCTGTTGTTTTGATCACTTAGTAGCCCAAAAGTTCTGCTTTGCGGATCAGTATAAGTAATTATAAGATCATATAATCCTGCAACCAAGTCTGCAGTATCATCTTGTGAAATACGCATAATTAGATTACTAGTTTCGTAGTCAATTGGAATAAGGGTTTCAGTTAAACGAACGCTATCAGAGGTTCTATCTACAACTTGAGCTACAAATGTTTTTCCGTTAAGGTTAACTGGCTTTCTACCGCTGTCTGCTATAAAAAATTCAATATCGGTATCGAGACCAGTGTATATAACTAACGGCTTACTATTCTGAGGAACAAAATATGTTGTCCCTCTTCTATTAGGAACAAGTATTTCTGCTCTTTGATTATAACTGTATGCGGTACCTTGATAATTCATTTTTTAAATCTCCAATACTATTTATTTGCTAAGTAATAATATGACAACACTGCCTAAAAAATATCAAACACTATTGAATAACTTTCCGTTCTTAACACTAATTTCGTATGGTGGGAACGAGTATATTGGTATTATACAAAACGTAGATAATAATCTAGCAAGTATGTATAATTTTGAAAATGTTAAAACTATAGAAGATAAGAAAGAATTTTTAGAACTAGGCGAAGAATGGTGGTGGGGAACTAACAGAATGATACCCATTAACATTATTTTTAAAACTAGATTTGAAAAGTTTAGGCCCGCATTAGTTACTTTTAGCCTTAAAGACTTCGAAGTAATACACGGGCCTGTCGTTAGTTTAAGTAATATAATTCAACGTAGAGTAAAACGCAGAAATATTCAACTTATTCGAAAATTTTAGGTTTTTCTCAATTTAGTATTGACCTGTGGGTCGACTACTTCTAATCTTCGTGCAGTAGTTTTCTCTGCTGCATGTATCAGTAAAGCCCGTCTAATAGTATTTGTTTTATTTGGCATTGTGCTATGCAACAACCGTGGGTGCCACGATACAAAACTACCAGCAGGCGCAGTATATTGCTTGTAATTGTCTGCAAAAAATATATCCCAACTTTCCGGACGATCTCGCATATCAATAGCATCATAAAAATACTTGTGTGTTCCGGGCACATATCCAGTTGCGCCATTGTCTTCATTGAAATCACACATCATTACCATAAATTGCAACCCCAACAATTCTTTAGAGTACCTAAACTCTTTAAAACGATATGGAGTATCAATATGCGGCCTTCTAAAATTCATTCCAGGATATAGCACAATAAAATCTTGTACGTGCCATACCCAGTTACCTATTCCAAAGATTTGATCGACTGACGGTGCTAGATGGTGTTTAATCTCTTCGATATAAGGATGATAAACATTAGGTGTCCAGTAATATGCCCAATCAACTTGATGTAATGGATCCTGCATTTCGGATACATGATTCCAACCATACCATTTTTTGTCTTTATCGTGACCACGTTGCGGAGGTAATGTTGCAGCATATGCATCTAATTCAGCGATTTTTTCAGGATCGAAAACATTTCGATGAACGGTAAATCCGTCGTGTTCAATATCATTAACAAATCTGTTTCTATCTATCTCTTGCATTTTTATTTCTAACCTTGTAATTTTTCACATATTAAGTTCATATGCACTACTACTGCCATTGCATAACTAAAGGCATGTGCCTTTTTGAAGTAATAACTACCGTCCGAAGGCTTAAGCCATACTTCTCGTGATATACGTTCCCAATCAATCTCTTTTGTCAAATAACGTTTAGACGGTCTAATTAGTGCTAACGTGATTGCTAACTGTTCTAAATTACTCGGCTTTATCTTCTTTACCAATTCTTCGTTACCAGATAAATGAAACACTTGTGAACAAAACTCAGCATGTTCTAGTAATTCCCATAAGGGTTCTGTATTCATTAAATTGTTAAGATGCAAATCATCACGTATATCCTTATATATATTTACATTAAGTAAATCTATCTTAAAATACCCGTGTTCTTCTGCGTCCTTATGATCTACAGTGCAAACATTTTTAAAAGGATCGGATGGAACACGATGAAAGTATACACCGGTATTATGTTTACGATCACCTAAACGTGCCGGTACATGTTTAAGCAATTTTAAAATGTCTTGCCGATTAGCTAAATCAATATCAATATCCATCACATATTCCCATCAATTATATGACTAGCCCATGCTGCATCAGCTGGGTTTAAATCACGTTTACGAGCCCAATAGTCTGCATCTACACATGCTGCTACTCTATCTAACTGTTCGTTGTTTAATCGTTCAATTGCAGATTGCCCACGTTTACTGCATATAAGCAGCCACGGACTAATTTTGCCTGTCTCTACCCAATCGGCTATCATATAGCCGTTAGCATCTTCCCAAAATGTATTAAAGTATGCTAATTCACTTGCGTGTTCAATAAATCGTTCTAATGCTCTTTCAACAGTTTCTTTTTTCAGGTGCTCTTTAACAAACAAACTATACATGCGATCAGTAGGCCAATCTTTCAATTTAGCTTGATTGCGAATTAGCCAGCGTGTATATGCTTCAGTATCAATAACACGAGTATTGATACAATAGCTACCAAATTTAACAAATGAGCTATAATATTGACTGTTAACAAAATCATCAAATATTTTAGGTTTACTTTGCATACCTAATCTGTAAAACAAGTCAAATGCTTCAAATCCAGCAATAGACTCTGGCATGGTTTTTTGCATCCAGCGTCTTTTTTTGTCGCACATATGGACCGCAGCGGTACGCTCTGTTTTAAATGTTTGTTTGCAGTACTCGCATGTAATCATTTGAATAGTTCTTTGATTTCCTTAGGTGTCATACCTTGCTGTTCCATTCGATCAACAAAATCCTCTTTAGTATTTGTCGCAACAAGGAGATCTAACTCGTCGTCGTTATATATAGGATATTGTGCAGCAAGCCATTCTAGCAACTTGTTTTTCTTACCACGTTTACCAGGAGCAATCCATGGATGATATTGAGACGCACCGATACCAACTAATTGTAATAGTTGGTGTTGCAGTTGTGGATGATGTCGAAGTATATTATTATGCACATTAACAAAATCATTTGTCATTGTCAAATAGTGTGCTTGGATATCGAAATTTTTACTATCCACTGCACTAGTATATCTCATAAGAACAAAGATACTAACCTTTCCTTGTTCCTCTTCGGTGAGACTATCCCACCAAGATTTATCTCGGCAGTCAATTGCTCTCATTTCTTCTTTAATGTCTAATTTGTTTACCATAGGTCATCTGTACTTAATACGTCCGGCACTTTACTTGTTTCTTTAACAAAAAATGCACACTTTGGGTTATGAGTTGTTTGCACTGGAATGGTTAAAATATGTCCATATTTTAGTTTAGGGAAATACCATCTCATGTCTTGATATATGTTAATAATTTCAATATCTACAAAGTCTGGCATAAACCCTGTAATTGGATTAAACAAAAATGCTTTAAAGCCCCTGTCATTTAAACTTGTGATGGGCAGCACTTCCGGGTCACCAACTTCTGGATCATAAACAATAATACTCCAATCTAATGGAACAGTTATCTGATGTAAACCTAATCTCAATACCGCCGCTGGACTGTTAAAACTTTCTAAAAACACTAACGGTACAAATATATAGTCAGCGTTATTCTTATCGCTGTAGTCTAACACACAATAACGGATGTCGTCAATTTCTTCTGGAACATAGTTTAAATCATATACTGTATTATCCACTGTTAAAATTTTCATTGTATATCCTTTTTATAATTAAATTTTACTATGTTGCTTACAACAGTTTCAAAATCATCTAGTCGTATCATGTTTGCTCCATCCGAAGGAGCCTTGTCAGGATCCGGGTGAACTTCTAGAAAAAAATTACCAACACCAATTGCACTAGCAGCACGACATAGCCCAGGAACATAGGAGCGATTACCGCCACTTGAGTCTCCTTGTCCGCCGGGTTTTTGTACACTGTGTGTTGCATCAAAAACCAAGTCACAGCTGAAATTGTCCATAATATACTGGAGGCCAGTAAAGTCAACCACAAGAGTATTGTACCCAAAACTTGTTCCTCGCTCTGTTATCCAGACTTCTTTTGCGCCTTCAGTTTTCGAGAGTATACCCGCGATATCCCACGGCGCAAGAAACTGTCCCTTTTTAATATTAACGATTTTGCCTGACTCCACAGCACGTCTGATAAGATCTGTTTGCCTACAAAGAAAAGCAGGGATTTGAATAACATCTACA
>Ga0169931_10006708_pt1 | contig 17268 bp, 10 predicted proteins | sample Kivu_15m_20L_FD_129675 | JGI IMG/M metagenome (GOLD analysis project Ga0169931, IMG submission 129675) | Freshwater microbial communities from Lake Kivu, Western Province, Rwanda to study Microbial Dark Matter (Phase II) - Kivu_15m_20L... | ecosystem: Environmental > Aquatic > Freshwater > Lake...
ATCGGACCCCGCCGCTCTCCGCTGCGGCAGGCGCAACCCGGCCGGCGCGGCTCACTGTGCCGGCCGGGGCGTCGTCCGCCGGCGAGCGGCGCCACGGGGCAAGGGGTCCGCCGACCCCGCGACCCGCGTCCCTCCCACAGCGGATCGCCGGCTCGGCCGATCGGCAGGCCGACCGGTCCGGGCGAAGCTGCCCCGATGGGCGGACGGCGCATCGGGCGCCGGCGCGATCGTAGGGAGCGGAGGGATCGATGGAAACGGACAGCGGGATGCGGGCCGATTCGGCGCATCACCGGCCGGACGGCCGACTGGCGCACGTGTTCCGGATGGCGCCGGCCTGCGGACTGCCGGAAGTCCTGGCGACGCTCGGCACGGCCGACGCCGGCGTGCGCGCGGGTCTGGCGCCCCCGGTCGCCTGCCGGCGCGTACCGGCAGGCGCCACCGTGCTCCACGAGGGTGGCGAGACCCGCTCGCTGCTGGTGGTGCGCTCGGGCTCGTTCAAGTGCGTGAGGATGCTGGAGGACGGCTACGAGCAGGTGCTGGGTTTCGCCTGGCGGGGCGACGTGCTGGGTTTCGAGGCGCTCGGTCGGGGCCGGTCGCCGACCAGCGTGGTGGCGCTCGAGGTGGCCAGCGTCCACGTGCTGCCGCTGGCCGATCTGCCGGCGTGGCGACGCGACTGTCCCGCCCTCGACTGCGCGCTGCAGCGCGCGCTGTGCCGACAGCTCGCCCGGGCCGGCGAGGTGGCCGAGATGCTCGCCGCCATCTCGGCGCAGGTCCGTCTCGCCCGGTTCCTGACCGCGCTATCGGCGCGGATGGCCGAAGACGGGCAGTCGCCCCATCGGTTCTGGCTCCGGATGGGCCGTCGCGACATCGCCAGCCTGCTCGGCATGGCGCACTCCACCGTCAGCCGGACCTTCACCAGCCTCGCCGCGCTCGGCTGCCTGAGGGTGGACAACCGCTCGGTGGAGGTGCTGGACCCCGGATTGCTCGCGGCGTACGCCCGGAGCACCCGGGCGCCCGGCCCGCAGCCGGCGCTCGCCGCCGGCACCTTCGGCGAGATCAGCATGGCCGCGGCGAGCACGGTCACGGTATAGCCCAGCGATCAGGCGATCGGGATCTTGTAGCGGTCGATCGGCAGCCTCTTGGTACCGATGAACACCTGCACGATCGCCAGCCGGCACGACAGCAGGTGGAAACGCTCGTGCGCACCTGCCGGCAGGAAGTCCATCGCCCGCAGCCCCAGGATCGCGAGCACGTCGGAGGCGGGCACGATGAACGGGTCGGTGGTGATCGCGAAGGTGCCCAGGATCGGGTCGACCGCGCACGCCACGTCGACGATGCCGATCAGTGCGATCACGACCAACAGCGGCCTAGCCATCTTCACGCCGCTGGCGATCGTGAGGCACTGCTTGCCGTCGTCGTTCGGCGCGATCCTGGAATACCGATCATCAGCACCCGCTTGCGGAACCCGGGCCGCACCGCGGAGTCGGTGAAGATCATCAGGAACACGAAGCGGTCGTCGACCGCCAGCGTCTTCCCGGCCCGACCGTCGCCTTCCGGATCGGCACCGCGTGGGCGCCCTGCCGGTTCAGCGCGAGGAAGGCGATCGCGAGCGCGCCCGCGACGAACCGCGTCCACGGCAGCGCTGCGCCGATCCAGATCCTCAGGGGCCGGTGGGGACGTCATGGCGGGCGCCATGAACGGTTCGCAAGTCCTCGCGGGTCTTGCTGCCCGCCGTGCGCGTGCACGACGGACGCCGATCGCTCGCGGCGGGTCAGGCCGCCGGGCGGCCGTCGGCGTGCAGCGCAAGGATGTCGGCCACCGCACGGTTCAGCGGCGTGGCCACCCCGGCCGCGCGGCCGAGGTCGACCACCGCCCCGGCGAGGAACCCGACCTCGAGCCGGTTGCCGCGCTCCAGGTCGTGGTGCATCGACGAGGTCATCGCGGGCGACAGGGCGTCGGACATCGCGAGCCGCACCGCCGCGTACTCCTGCGGCAGGTCCACGCCATGGGCCCGGCCCACCGCGACCACCTCGGCCATCAGGTCGTGCAGGAACGCCCGGGTCTGCGGATGCTCGCGGATCGGGCCGATCGGACGCCGCATCGTGGTAGTGGCACCCGACAGCCCGGCGAGGAAGACGAACTTCAGCCAGATCTCGCGTTGGATGGACGCCGACAACTCGGCCTCGATGCCGCCCGCGCGGCAGGCCTCGAGGAAGGCCAGCCCCCGCGGCGAGCGGCTGCCGTCGAACTCACCGAACACCAGCCGCTGCATCGGCCCGGTCTGGCGGATCACGCCCGGCCGGTCGATGGTGGCCGCGATGTAGCCCACCCCGCCCATCACCCGCTGCTCGCCGAAGGCCGCGCGCAGCGGCCCGTCCTTGAGCACGCCGTTCTGGAACGACACCACCGCGGTGTGCCCGGCCACCAGCGGTCGGATCTGCTCGATCGCACCCGGGGTGTCCCAGAGCTTCACGCAGAACATCACCAGGTCGACCGGACCGATCGCGGCCGGCTCGTCGGTGGCGTCGACCCTCGGCAGGTGCAGGGGCGTCGGCCCCTCGATGCGCAGCCCGTCGGCGCGCAGGGCCTGCAGGTGGGACCCCCGTGCCACGAAGTGCACCTGCGCCCGCCCGCCCAGCACGAGCCGGGCGCCGAACCAGCCCCCGAGCCCGCCGCTTCCCATCACCGCGATCCGCATCGCTGCCACCCATCCCGGACCCGCCGCGCTCAGCGCGGCAGGCTGCTCGCACCCATCAGGAACGCATCGACCGCGTGCGCCGCCTGACGTCCCTCGCGGATCGCCCAGACCACCAGCGACTGGCCACGGCGCATGTCGCCCGCGGCGAACACCTTGGCCACGTTGGTGCGGTAGCTGCGCTCGCCGTCGGTGGTGGCGCGCGCATTACCGCGCGGGTCGCGCTCGACGCCGAAGGCCTCGAGCACCCCGGCCACCGGCGACACGAAGCCCATCGCGAACAGCACCAGCTCTGCCGGCACCTCCTGCTCCGAGCCGGGCACCTCGACCATCCGCATCTGGCCGGTCGACTCGTCGCGCTTCCACTCCACCCGTGCGGTGACCAGCGCCCGCACGCGGCCCTGATCGTCGCCGCGGAACGCCTTGGTGGTGATGGCCCAGTCGCGCTCGCAGCCTTCCTCGTGCGACGAAGAGGTGCGCAGCTTGGTGGGCCAGTAGGGCCAGGTGAGCGACTTGTTCTCGGACACCGGCGGCTGGGGCATCAGCTCGTACTGGGTCACGCTGGCGGCGCCCTGCCGGTTGCTGGTGCCCACGCAGTCGCTGCCGGTGTCGCCGCCGCCGATCACCACCACGTGCTTGTCGGTGGCCATGATCCGCTCGGACAGCGTGTCGCCGGCGACGCTGCGGTTCTGCTGCGGCAGGAACTCCATCGCGAAATGCACGCCCGCCAGCTCGCGCCCGGGGACCGGGAGGTCGCGCGGGGTCTCGGCGCCGCCGGTGAGCACCACCGCGTCGAACTGCGCGGTGATCGACTCGGGGCTGACGACCTCGGTGGCGAGGTTGGTGACGCCGACTGCCGACAGCGTGCGCCCGACCAGCACGCCGGTGCGGAACACCACGCCCTCGGCCTGCATCTGGGCCACCCGCCGGTCGATGTGCGACTTCTCCATCTTGAAGTCGGGGATCCCGTAGCGCAGCAGGCCGCCCACCCGGTCGTTCTTCTCGAAGACGGTGACCGAGTGACCGGCCCGCGCCAGCTGCTGCGCGGCCGCCAGGCCGGCCGGCCCGGAACCCACCACCGCCACCGACTTGCCGGTCTTCACCGCGGCCGGACGAGGTACCACCCAGCCCTCCTCCCAGCCCTTGTCGATGATCGCGTGCTCGATCGACTTGATGCCCACCGGATCATCGTTGATGTTCAGCGTGCACGCCGCCTCGCACGGCGCCGGGCAGACGCGCCCGGTGAACTCGGGGAAGTTGTTGGTGGAGTGCAGGACCTCGAGCGCCTGGCGCCAGTTCTGGCGGAACACCAGGTCGTTCCAGTCGGGGATGATGTTGTTGACCGGGCAGCCGCTCTGGCAGAACGGGATGCCGCAGTCCATGCAGCGGGCGCCCTGCACGGCCGCCTGCGCGTCGTCGAGGCGCAGCACGAACTCGCGCCAGTGCCGCAGCCGCTCCGGCGGCGGCTCGCTCGCCTCCTGCAGGCGCTCGTACTCGAGGAATCCGGTGACCTTGCCCATCTGCGTGTGTCCCTGTGCGGCTGGCTGGCGGCGCTCAGGCCGCCTGGTGGGCCGGCGCGGCGGCCCGAGCGGCCGCGATCTCGCCGAGCGCGCGCCGGTACTCGTTGGGGAAGACCTTCACGAAGCGGCCGCGCGACTGCGGCCATTCCGAGAGGATCTCCTTGGCGCGGAAGCTGCCGGTGTGCCGGAAGTGCGCCTCGACCAGGCGTTTCAGGATCACCTCGTCGGCCTCGCCCGGGGCGCCGCGGCGCGCCGAGTGCCAGACCGCGCGCGGCACCTGGGCAGCCTGCTCGGCGGCCGGCAGCACCGGCTCGAGCGAGACCATCGCGGTGTTGCAGCGCCGTGCGAAGTCGCCATCCTCGTCCCAGACATAGGCGAGCCCACCCGACATGCCGGCCGCGAAATTGCGGCCGGTGCCACCCAGCACGACCACGGTGCCGCCGGTCATGTACTCGCAGCCGTGGTCGCCGGTGCCCTCGACCACCGCCGCAGCACCGGAGTTGCGCACCGCGAAGCGCTCGCCGGCCACGCCGTTGAAGAAGGCCTCGCCCTCGATGGCCCCGTAGAGCACGGTGTTGCCCACGATGATGTGGTCGGGACCGAAACCGCGGAAGTCGTTGGCGCAGCGCACGATCACCCGGCCGCCCGACAGGCCCTTGCCGACGTAGTCGTTGGCCTCGCCCACCAGGTCGAGCGTGATGCCGCGCGCGAGGAAGGCGCCGAAGCTCTGGCCGGCGGTGCCGTTGAACTGGACGTGGATGGTGTCGTCGGGCAACCCCGCGTGCGTGTGGCGCCGGGCGACCTCGCCCGAGAGCATCGCACCCACCGTGCGGTTGACGTTGCGGATCGGCAGGATGAAGCTGACCTTCTCCCCCCTCTCGAGCGCAGCCCCGGCCTTCTCGATCAGCTGGTGGTCGAGCGCCCGCGCCAGGCCGTGGTCCTGCACTTCAACCGCGTAGCGCGCCACGTCGGCAGGCATCGAGGGCGAGTGGAAGATGCGCGAGAAGTCGAGGCCGCGGGCCTTCCAGTGCTGGATCCCGGCGCGGGTGTCGAGCAGCGCGGTGGCGCCGATCAGGTCGTCGAAGCGCCGGATGCCCAGCTGGGCCATCAGGGCGCGGGCCTCCTCGGCCACGAAGAAGAAGTAGTTGACCACGTACTCGGGCTTGCCGGCGAACTTGCGGCGCAGCACCGGGTCCTGGGTGGCCACCCCCACCGGACAGGTGTTCAGGTGGCACTTGCGCATCATGATGCAGCCTTCGACCACCAGCGGGGCGGTCGCGAAGCCGAACTCGTCGGCACCCAGGATCGCGCCCACCACCACGTCGCGGCCGGTCTTCATCTGGCCGTCGGCCTGGATCCGAACGCGGCCTCGCAGGCGGTTCAGCACCAGCGTCTGCTGGGTCTCGGCCAGCCCCAGCTCCCAGGGGGTGCCGGCGTGCTTGATCGACGACCAGGGGCTCGCGCCGGTGCCGCCGTCGTGGCCGGCGATCGTGATGTGGTCGGCCTTGGCCTTGGCCACGCCGGCGGCCACCGTGCCCACGCCCACCTCGGACACCAGCTTCACCGAGATGGAGGCGCGCGGGTTGCAGTTCTTGAGGTCGTGGATCAGCTGGGCCAGGTCCTCGATGGAATAGATGTCGTGGTGCGGCGGCGGCGAGATCAGGCCGACGCCCGGCACCGAGAACCGCAGCTTGGCGATGTACTCCGACACCTTGTGGCCGGGCAGCTGACCGCCCTCGCCGGGCTTGGCGCCCTGCGCCATCTTGATCTGGATCTGGTCGGCGCTGACCAGGTACTCGGCGGTGACGCCGAACCGGCCCGATGCCACCTGCTTGATCTTGGAGCGCAGCGAGTCACCCGCCTTCAGCGGGATGTCGGCCTCGACCTGCCCGGCGCCCAGCAGGCTCGCCAGCGAGTCGCCCGCCTTCACCGGAATGCCGCGCAGCTCGTTCTGGTAGCGCGCCTCGTCCTCGCCGCCCTCGCCGGTGTTCGACTTGCCGCCGATCCGGTTCATGGCCACGGCCAGGGTCGCGTGCGCCTCGGTCGAGATCGAGCCCAGCGACATCGCGCCGGTGGAGAAGCGCCTGACGATCTCGGCGGCCGGCTCGACCTCGTCGATCGGGATCGCGCGTGCCGGATCGACCCGGAACTCGAACAGCCCGCGCAGGGTCATGTGGCGCCGCGACTGATCATTGATCAGCTGGGCGTATTCCTTGTAAGTCTGGAAGTTCCCTGCCTTGGTCGCATGCTGGAGCTTGGCGATCGCGTCGGGCGTCCACATGTGCTCCTCGCCGCGGGTGCGCACCGCGTACTCGCCGCCGGCGTCGAGGGCGTCGGCCAGCACCGGGTCGTCGCCGAAGGCCGCGCGGTGCATCCGCAGCGCCTCCTCGGCCACCTCGAAGATGCCGATGCCGCCCACGTTGGAGGCGGTGCCGGTGAAGTACTGGCCCACCAGGTCGGCGTTCAGCCCGATGGCTTCGAAGATCCGGGCACCGGTGTACGACATGTAGGTGGAGATGCCCATCTTCGACATGATCTTGTGCAGGCCCTTGCCGATGGCCTTCACGTAGTTCTTCACCGCCTTCTCGGCCGACAGGTCGGGCCCCAGGCCGGCGTGCACCGCCGCGATGGTCTGCATCGCCAGGTACGGGTGGATCGCTTCGGCCCCGTAGCCCGCCAGCAGCGCGAAGTGATGGATCTCGCGCGCCGAGCCGGTTTCGACCACCAGGCCGGTGGAAGTCCGCAGACCCCGGTCGATCAGGTGCTGGTGGATCGCGCTGGTGGCCAGCAGCGCGGGGATCGCCACGTGGTCCCGATCGACCCGGCGGTCGGACACCACGAGGATGTTGAAGCCGCTGCGGACCGCATCGACCGCGCTGGCGCACAACGACGCGATCCGGGCCTCGATGCCTTCCTTGCCCCAGGCCACCGGATAGCAGATGTCGAGTTCGTAGCTCTGGAACTTGCCGTCGGTGTAGCGGCCGATGTGCCGGATGCGGTCCATGTCCTTGCCGGACAGGATCGGCTGGCCCACCTCGAGGCGCAGCGGCGGGTTGATGTTGTTGATGTCGAGCAGGTTCGGCTTGGGTCCGATGAACGACACGAGCGACATCACCATCTGCTCGCGGATCGGGTCGATCGGCGGGTTGGTGACCTGCGCGAACAGCTGCTTGAAATAGCTGTACAGCGGCTTGTTCCTGTCGGACAGCACCGCCAGCGGCGAGTCGTTGCCCATCGAGCCGACCGCCTCCTCGCCGTCGCGGGCCATCGGCGCCATCAGGAACTTCAGGTCTTCCTGGGTGTAGCCGAAAGCCTGCTGGCGATCGAGCAGCGACACCTCGGCGAACGGGCGGTGGCTGTCGGAAGACGATTCGTCGGCGCCGTCGGTTGCGGCCAGCGCCGAGGTGTCGACCTCCTCGAGCTTGACGCGGATCCGCTCGATCCATTGGCGATAGGGCTTGCTCGCCGACAGCTGGTCCTTGAGCTCCTTGTCGTCGATGATGCGGCCCTGCTCCAGGTCGATGAGGAACATCTTGCCGGGCTGCAGGCGCCACTTCTTCACGATCCGGCCGTCGGTGATCTCGGGCAGGACCCCCGCCTCGGAGGCCATCACCACCAGGTCGTCGTCGGTGACGATGTAGCGGGCCGGACGCAGGCCGTTGCGATCGAGCGTCGCGCCGATCTGGCGGCCGTCGGTGAACGCGATCGCGGCCGGGCCGTCCCAGGGCTCCATCATGGCCGCGTGGTATTCGTAGAAGGCGCGGCGGTTCTCGTCCATCAGCGTGTGCTGCTCCCACGCCTCAGGGATCATCATCATGATCGCGTGGGCCAGCGGGTAGCCGGCCATCACCAGCAGCTCGAGGCAGTTGTCGAAGCAGGCGGTGTCCGACTGCCCCTTGTAGATCAGCGGCCAGAGCTTCGCGAGGTCGCGGCCCAGCACCGCCGAGCTCATCACGCCCTCGCGCGCCCGCATCCAGTTGTAGTTGCCCTTGACGGTGTTGATCTCGCCGTTGTGGGCGAGCATCCGATAGGGGTGGGCAAGCTCCCAGGCCGGGAAGGTGTTGGTGGAGAAGCGCTGGTGCACCAGCGCCAGCGCCGAGACGACTCGCGGATCCCGCAGGTCGCGGTAGTAGCGTCCCACCTGGTTGGCCAGCAGCAGCCCCTTGTAGACCACGGTGCGGGTGGACATCGACGGCACGAAGTACTCCATGCCGTGCTTCAGGCCAAGATTCTTGATGGCGTGACTGGCAGTCTTGCGGATCACGTACAGCTTGCGCTCGAGCGCGTCCGGAACCATCACATCACGACCGCGCCCGATGAAGATCTGGCGGATCACCGGCTCGGAAGTGCGTACCAGCGGGCTCATCTCCATGGCCGCATCCACTGGCACGTCGCGCCAGCCGATCACCCGCTGACCCTCGGCTCGGACGGTGCGCTCGAGTTCCTGCTCGCAGGCCTGCCGCGAGGCGTGCTCCTTGGGCAGAAAGACCATCCCGACCCCGTACTCGCCGGGGGGCGGCAGGGTGATGCCGCGGCCGGCGAACTCACTGCGGAAGTGGTCGTCCGGGATCTGGATCAGGATACCCGCGCCGTCGCCGAACAGGGTGTCGGCACCGGTCGCGCCGCGGTGGTCGAGGTTGAGCAGGATCTGCAGCCCCTTCAGGACGATGTCGTGGCTCTTTGCGCCCTTGATATGGGCAACGAAACCCACGCCACAGGCGTCGTGCTCCTGGGACGGGTCATACAGACCCTGGGCTTGCGGTAGCGGCATGGCCAGCTCCTGACTGATATCGGTCGAGGATAGTGCACCGCAACACCCCGACTCAAGCACTTCAACTGGGGTCAGATGAAGATTTTTATCGATCCCAAACTCGGCCCGCATTTACTAGGGTCAGATCACTATTTAACCGGGTCACATTGAACCGGGTCACATTGAACCGGGTCACATTGCATTTAACCGGGTCAGATCATAATTTTACCCAGTGTAGCTGTCTGATCGCCCAGCCCACGACCTTCTTCGACTCATCGAGTCGGGCGCCAGCCGATTCGAACCATCTCTCGGCCGCGCGCATACCGTGAACCGATAGACGCCTGCGTGACCGGCTGGGGGCGTCTTGGGGTGATTCGCTTGACGTCGGGAGCACCTGTTGTCGAGGCGGGATTGGCGCGCGAGCCAGCGCTGGTGCGGCAGGGCGGGGATGCGGCACACCCGACCCTCGAGCGCGAAGGCGCAAAACTTCGAATTACGCCCCTATTTCCACCCCCATTTCCCAGAAACATAAATCCGACCCCAATTCCCCCGACCCCAATTCCCCACAATTTCGATCTGACCCCAATATCATCTGACCCCCGATATCGATATCACCGCCGATATCGCAACCTCGCAATTGCGATCTGACCCCGATTTTCCCGACTTCCCGATTTCGTGACCCCGAGTTCGCGATCTGACCCGGATTTCGCCGATTTCAAGGATCAGTCGCGGAGGGCAGGGGTCGTTTCGGGGGCCGACCGACGGGACGGGGGATCAGGCGTAGGCCCAGGCTCGATTCGATGACCCGCTGGAATTGGAGGCTGGCCGTGGGGCGTCCTGCGATCAGCCGGGACCGCAGCCATTCGTGCTCAGACGGTGATACCCGGTCCTCGAACAGCCGCCGATAGGCCGACTCGCGCTCGAAGGGCGTATTGCCCAACGCCCATACCGTGGGATGGGGGCGAACCAGGGGATCGACCGCCAGGCCCACGTGATGGCGATGGCTCGACCACGGCCAGTCGGCGACAGCCTCGACCATGCCGGCCCGCAGCGGGTTCGATTCGATATACCGCTGACACGCCAGCAGGTATCGGTCGGCCTCGACCAGCGACGAGCGGAACCGCCCTTCCCACAGCGTGCCGCTGCGGCCGTGGCGCCGGTTGAACCAGCGCACATACCGGCGCCCGACCGACTGCATGGCGTCCGACAGAGCCCCTTCCCGGGTCGGCGTTGCCAGCAGGTGGACGTGGTTGTCCATCAGCACGTACGCGTGCACCTCGAGGCCGTGCCCGGTCGCGGCTTCCTGGAGCCACGCCAGGTACTGACGCCGATCGGTGTCGTCGGCGAACACCCGCTGACGGTTGTGCCCCCGCTGGATCACGTGGTGCGGGTAGTGCACGATCGCCTGCCTCGGCTGCCTCGACATTCCGACCCCTCTCAAACCTCGTCGACCGAGAACAGCCGCCGGTGCTCCTTGATCGCGTAGCGGTCGGTCATCCCGGCGATGTAGTCGGCGATCGCCCGGTGCCGGTCATCCTCGGCGTTGCGCCGGTGTTCGGACGGCAGCAGTCGGGGGTCGGCGACGAACGCCTCGAACAGGTCCGACACGATCCGCGCCGCCTTGGCGGTCATCCGGACCACCCGGTAGTGCCGGTACAGGTTTTCGAACAGGAACTGCTTGAGCTGACGCTTGTGCTGCTCGACCGCCGGCGAGAACGCGATCAGCGTCGGAGCGGCCCGGACCTCGTCGACCGAGCCGGGCGATCGCTCGGCGATCGCGGCCCCGCTGCTGTCGATCAGGTCGAGCACCAGCGTGTTGATCATCCGCCGGATCGTCTCGTAGACCTGCCGGCGCTCGCCGACTCCCGGGTACCGCGTCGCTGCCTCCTGGTGGTGGCGGGCGAAAAGCGCCACGCTCATCAGTTGCGGCACCGTGATCAACCCCGACCGGATCCCGTCGTCGACGTCGTGGTTGACATAGGCGATCTCGTCGGCCACGTTGGCCAGCTGCGCCTCCAGCGACGGCCGTGTCTGTTCGAGGAACCGGCGCCCAACCTCGCCGAGCCGCGCCGCGTTCGCCGGCGAGCAGTGCTTGAGCACCCCTTCCCGGGTCTCGAAGCACAGGTTCAGGCCATCGTAGGCGCCGTAGCGCTGCTCGAGGGAATCGACCACCCGCAGCGACTGCAGGTTGTGCTCGAAACCGCCCCACGGCTGCATGCAGCGGTTCAGCGCATCCTGGCCCGCATGCCCGAACGGCGTGTGACCCAGGTCATGCGCCAAAGAGATCGCCTCGGTCAGGTCCTCGTTGAGCCGCAGCCGCCGGGCGATGGTCCGGGCGATCTGCGCCACCTCGATGGAGTGCGTGAGCCGCGTACGGAACAGGTCGCCCTCGTGGTTGACGAACACCTGGGTCTTGTATTCCAGCCGTCGGAACGCGCCGCAGTGGACGATCCGGTCGCGGTCACGCTGGAACTCGTCGCGCCCCTCGGGCGGCGCCTCGAGATGCAGGCGGCCACGGCTGCGCCGCGGATCCGCCGCCCAGGGCGCGAGCGAGTCCATCGCACCCTCAGCCGCTGCAGGCGGCGAGCGTCGCCGCCAGCGGTTCGTTGGGCGCCTTGCGGATCTGCGCCGACCCGATCCGCTCCAGCAGCACGAAGCGCGGCGTGCCCCGCTGTGCCTTCTTGTCGATCGACATCAGCTCGAGATACCGTTTCGTCGACCAGGCCGGACCGCGCACCGGCAGCCCCGCGGCAGCAACCACCTCCCGCAGTCGGGCGGCGGCCGAGCCATCGAGCAGCCCGAGCCGACACGACAGGTCGGCCGCCATGACCATCCCCGCGCCCACCGCCTCGCCGTGCAGCCACTGGCCATAGCCGAGACCGGCCTCGATCGCATGGCCGAAGGTATGGCCGAAGTTGAGGATCGCGCGCAGCCCGCCCTCGCGCTCGTCGCGCTCGACCACCGACGCCTTGATCTCGCACGAGCGCGCCACCGCCGCGGCCAGCGCCTCGGCGTCGAGGGCCCGCAGTGACGGCAGGTCGCGCGCGACCGAGTCGAAGTACTCCGCGTCGGCCACTGCGCCGTGCTTGATGACCTCCGCCAGCCCCGCCGACAGCTCGCGCGCCGGCAGTGTCCGCAGGGTGTCCACGTCAACCACCACCAGCCGGGGCTGATGGAATGCGCCGATCATGTTCTTGCCCATCGGGTGGTTGATGCCGGTCTTGCCGCCGACCGACGAGTCGACCTGCGCGAGCAGCGTGGTAGGGACCTGCACGAAGTCGATGCCGCGCTGGTACACCGCCGCAGCGAAGCCGGCGAGGTCGCCGACCACCCCGCCACCGACCGCCACGATCAGCGACTCGCGGTCGAAGCGCGCGCCGAGCAGTGCATCAAACAGCACGCCGAGCGACGCCCAGCCCTTGTTCGCCTCCCCCGCCGGCAGCACCACCTCGATCAGGGTCGACGCCCCGCCCAGCGAGCCGCGCAGCCGGGCCGCGTAGAGCGGCCCGACGTTCGTGTCGGTGACGATGGCCACCATGCGCCCCTCGGCCAGTCGCGCGAGCGGCTCGCTGCCGCCCAGCAGCCCGCTGCCGACCAGGATCGGGTAGGAGCGATCACCGAGCGCCACCTTCAGTTCATGCATCGGTCCTCGGATCGGGTGAGTTCAGGACAGCGGGCCGGGGCGCGTCGCCCGGGCCGGCGCCACCGGGCCCGCCCATCGGCACTGGCGCCCCGTCGCCAAGGCCCTGTACTGCGAGCCGACGCAGGATAGCATCGACGACCTCCTCGATCGGCTGGCGCCCGGTGTCGACGATCAGGTGGGCAGCCTCGCGGTACAGCGGGTCGCGCAGGGCCGAAAGTTCCTCGATCCGGGCGCGCGGATCGGCGGTGCGCAGCAGCGGCCGGACCTTGTCGCGCCGCAGCCGGCCCCACAGGTGTGCCACCGAGGCCCGCAAGTACACCACCCGGCCCCGCTCGCGCAGCCGCCGACGGTTCGCCGGATCGAGCACCGCGCCACCGCCGGTGGCCAGTACGATCGCGTCGCGGCCGGTGAGTTCGTCGATCAGGGCCGCTTCCCGCCGACGGAACCCCGACTCGCCCTCGAGCTCGAAGATGGTCGCGACCGGTACGCCGAGCCGGCGTTCGAGTTCGCGGTCGGCGTCGACGAAGCCCCAACCCAGCCGGCGCGCAAGGCGCTTGCCGACCGTCGTCTTGCCGGCACCCATCATGCCCACCAGGCAGACCGGGGCACGACAGGAATCGGGTTCGGAAGGCTCCACAGCCCGACCTTACCCGAAAACCGCGCCCGCGGCCGGTCCCGATCCGGGACCGGCGAGCAGTGCCGCCCGCCTCAGGGGCAGGTGCGGGCGATGCCCGGGCCTGAGGCGAACGGGAACGGGCTGGGCGTGCCCGGCGGCGCCACCGAGGCGTTGGTCACGTCCTCGGCCGCGATCGGGAACCAGAACTGCGCGTTCGCCGCCCCCTCGCTGCCGCCGACCTGGATCCTGGCCTCGAGCAGCACCTCGACCCACGCCGCGAACTCGCGCGGGTAGACGAACTTCACGTCGGCGACCCCATTGGCGCCGGTCTGCGCGCTCGCGTTCACACTACCCACGTTGCCCGGCGTCAGCTGACCGTCGCCGTTGGTGTCCTCGCCGGCGTTGCACACCCCGTTCCGGTCAGCGTCCTCGGAGATGAAGACCCCCGTGATGACCTGCCGCCAGGCCGGATCGCCGCCGGTCGGCTCCCAGGTGCCGACCGCGTAGCGCAACGGGCGCAGCGTCAGCTGCACGTTCGCGTTCGGGACCGCATTGCCGGTGGCATCGGTCACCACCACCGCATAGGTCTTCCGGTAGAGCACCGGGTCGATCTTCTCGACGGTATTGTCGGTGCCCATCCGCACGAAGAGTTGGGAACGCGCGACGCTCAGCAGTACGACCTGCGACTGGATGCCGTCGACCGTGGCCTGCACCCGAACAGCGTTTGGCGCTGTCGTGTTGGGCCCGGCGATGAAGGCTGCGGTGGCGCGTCCGGCCAGGTCGGTCGTGGCGACCCCGGGCGAGATGCTGCCGCCGCTGGGGTCGTCCAGGGCGGTGAAGGTCACCGGCCGGTTGGCGACCGGGTTACCCGCCGTGTCGCGCACCACCGCGGTCAGCGTCGCGCGCTGCTCCGTGGAGGTGCCCAGGTTCGGCCCGATGACCGCCGGGCTGGGCTGCAGGTCGATCTGCGCGGCGGTGGTCGAGACGAAAGTGAATGCCAGTTCGGTGGACACGCCGGCCACCCGCGCAGTGATCGTCGCCGGGCCGGCAAAGGCGGAGGATACCGAGAAAGTCGCCGTGCCCCCGGCGATGTTCGCCGAAGCCGGCGAGACCGTGCCCCGCGTGGTGGACACCTCCACGACCGTGCCCGGCGGGATGCCGCTGGCTGCCTGGTACGCGACCTGGATGGTGGCGTTGGTGGCGATGGGCACCACCGGCAATCCGCCGACCGACTGAAATCCGCTGGCCGGCTCGGCGGCGAGGCCTTCGCCCGCGACGCTGATCGCGTAGGTGGCGGTCTCACCGAGCGATTCGAAGGTGAGCGTGTCGGCGCCCGCGACCACGCCGCGCACGTTGACGATCGCCTGACCGCTGGCGTCGGTGGTGACGGTACTCGCCGACAGGGTGTTGCCATTGCGCGAGGCCGCTGTGACCCCGCGGCCCGCCAGCGGCGCACCGGCGGAGTCGCGCAGCACCACCGTGTAGCCGGTGGGTACTGCACTGTTGAGCGCGAGAGCCGCGGGCCCCGAGACGCCGAGCGTGGTCCCGTTGACCCGCACAGTCAGCGGCGGCGAGACGATCCCGCCGGCGGTGGCGGTCACCACGATGTCGCGGCTGCGCGGATCGCCCTGGAGCTTGAGCGAGGCGGCCGCCGTGCCGGTGGCGTCGGTGGAGGCGCGAACGATCTCGAGCCGGACGCCGCCCGGGGCGCCGTCCTTGTCGACTGCCGAGAACACGACCGGTACGCGGGACACCGCCACGTTGCTCGCGCTGGTGACGATCGCGGTCAGCTCGACCGGCGTACGGCCGTCGGAGTTGATGGTGGTGGTGGTACCCACCAGCTGCACCGATCCCTGGCCCGAGCCGCCGGCCGCCGTGCCGGCCGGTCCGCCCGCGCCGGCCCCCTCGCCGCCGCAGCCGGCCAGCAGGCCGATGACCGCCGCTCCGGCGAGTAGGCCGCGCAGCGCACGGCGGGTGTCGTGGTGAAGGATGCCCATGCGGAGACTCTCGTTGTGCCGCCGCGGTCAGCGGACCGCAGCCGTGTCGGTGACCACCCGCGGGGTCAGGAACACCAGCAGCTCGGTGCGGTCGTTGGTGCGAGCCGTGCTGCGGAACAGGTTGCCGATGAACGGCAGGTCGCCCAGCACCGGGACCTTGTTGACCCGGTTGCGCTCGAACTGCTCGTAGATCCCGCCGATCACGACCGTGCCGCCGTTCTCGACCAGCACTTCGGTCTGGACCGCGCGGGTGTCGATCGCGAAACCGGCCGGGGTGAGCTGGCCGACCGCGTCCCGGTTCACCAGCACTTTCATGATCACATTACCCTCGGGCGTGATCTGCGGGGTGACCTCCAGCTTCAGGTTCGCCTTGCGGAACGAGATCGCGGTCGCGCCGCTCGAGGTGGCAACCTGATACGGCAGTTCGGTACCCTGTTCGATCACCGCCTTGCCCTGATCGGCGGTCAGCACCCGCGGGCTCGACACCACCTTGCCGCGCTGGTCGGCCTCGAGCGCCGAGATCTCGAGGTTCACGAAGCGGGTCAGCGACGAGCTGAACAGGCTGATCGCGAAGCTGGCCGGATCCGCTCCCGAGATGGGCAGGGCCGGCAGGTTCACGAAGTTGGTGTTGCCCACTGCGGTGGGCTGGCCCAGGCCGATCTGGTTGAGCCCGGTGAGGCTGCTGCCCAGCTGGGAGGACAGCGCGGTGGCACCGGTCAGGTTGCCGGACAGCGTGGAGTACAGGCTGCTGCCCCCGATCGGGGTGCCGGCACCATAGACCGGGATGTTGATCGCCGTGGGCTGCCCACTGACCGGGTCGATCACGCTGCCGGCGCGGGCGATCGTGCTGCGCAGGTCGTTGAAGCCGAGCTTGACGCCCAGATTGCGCGAGAAGCGGTCGTCCGCCTCGACGATCCGCGCCTCGATCAGCACCTGGCGGACCGGGATGTCGAGCTGCGTGATGATCCGGCGGACATCCTCCAGGCGGGACGCGGTATCGCGCACGAACAGCTTGTTGGTCCGAGTGTCGGGAACCGCGCTGCCGGCCTTCGACATCACCCTCTGCTTGTCGTCGGCCAGCATCTTCTGGACCGACTCGGCCTTCTGGTAGTTCAGCTGGAACACCTCGACCCGCATCGGCTCGATCTCGGCGATCTGCTGGCGCGACTCGAGCTCCAGCTTCTCCTGAGTGGCCAGCTCATCGCGCGGCGCCACCAGGATCACATTGCCGTTCTTGCGCATGTCGAGGTTCTTCGACTGCAGCACGATGTCGAGCGCCTGGTCCCAGGGCACGTCCTTCAGTCGCAGGGTGATGCTGCCGGCCACCGAATCACGGACCACGATGTTCAGGTTGGTGAAGTCCGCGATCACCTGCAGCAGCGCTCGGATGTCGACGTTCTGGAAGTTCAGCGACAGCTTCTCCCCCCGGTATCCCTGGCGGCTGCCCTGCAGCAGCTTGTTGGGGTCCTCGCGGATCGGCTTGACTTCCACCACGAACTGCGTGTCGCTCTGATAGGCGTTGTGCTCCCAGAGCCCGGTGGGCTCGATGATCATCCGGGTGAGATCGCCCTGCTGGAAGGTCCGCACCGAACGGACCGGGGTGCCGAAGTCGGACACGTCGAGCCGGCGCCGCAGGTTTTCGGGAAGCCGGGTCTTGAGGAAGTCGACCACGACGGTCTGGCCCTGCTGGCGGATGTCGACCCCGGCGCTGGCATCGGACAGCTCGACCACCACGCGGCCCTCGCCCTCCTTGCCACGACGGAAGTCGATGTCGCGCAGGGCATGCACGACGCCAGCGTCATCCCTGCCGAACTTGAAGGGCCCGGCGGAGGCCGTGGCAACCGAGGCCGCGGCGCCGGCCGCGATCGGCGCCATCGTGACCACTACTGTGCTGCCCTCGATCGAGGTCTGATGACTGACCGGACGCCGCAGGTTCAGCACCATCCGCACCCGACTGCCGGCTTGCACCACGTTGACGCTGCGTACGTCACCGGTCGGCAATTCCAGCGCACTCTGGCCGGTTCCGTTTGCGGTATCGACGAAATCG
>Ga0169931_10006709_pt1 | contig 17268 bp, 13 predicted proteins | sample Kivu_15m_20L_FD_129675 | JGI IMG/M metagenome (GOLD analysis project Ga0169931, IMG submission 129675) | Freshwater microbial communities from Lake Kivu, Western Province, Rwanda to study Microbial Dark Matter (Phase II) - Kivu_15m_20L... | ecosystem: Environmental > Aquatic > Freshwater > Lake...
CGGATGGATATGGATCCTATTCGAAGGCGCTTGCCGGCCTGCCCGGTGAGCTCTGGAGCGCCGCCCTTCTGGAGCAGTGGCTTGCCAATCCGCGGACATTCCTGCCGGGCAGCAACATGTTCTTCAACGGACTGCCCGAGGAAACAGACCGGCGTAACGTCATCGCTTACCTTATGGTTGAATCACGCCGGTAGGCGTTGTTGAGCGGTGTTAAGAGGCCCGCGAGAGAGCCGCCCGCCCGGCCGCATGCAGGACGGCCTCAGACAGAACCGGCTCAGACAGAACCGGCTCAGACAGTAACGCCGGAGGCCGGCCCCCGGGTAAGGCGCCTCCCGCCCGTCCACACGCCCGTGACGTTCAGTTCCTCATCAAGAAGCACAAAATCGGCCCGCGCCCCGGGTGCTATGCGCCCGCGCCCGGCGTCCACGCCAAGAAAGCATGCCGGGCTCAGCGTCGCCATACGCAGAGCATCCGCCTCGCTCGCTCCCATCAGCCTGACGGCATTGCGTACAGCACCGGCCATATCAAGATGCGCCCCGGCCAGCACGCCGGAGGCCGTACGCAATGCGCCCCCGGACAGTCTCACTGTTTCTCCAAACAGGTTCAGGCTCTGCGGTCCGCCAACACTTGGCATGGCGTCTGAAATGAGCATCAGCCGCTGGGCGGTCTTGGCCAGATAGGCGCTGCGGGCCGCAGCAGGATGGACATGGATTCCATCGAGTATCAGGCCCGCCCATGCATCCGCGCACGACAGGGCCGCCCCGACCGGGCCGGGCTGGCGCGAGTCCAGCGGCGGCATCGCATTGAAGAGGTGAGTAAATCCGCTCGCGCCAGCGTCGATTGCGCGCATAACCGTATCAACATCCGCCGCCGTATGCCCAAGGCTGACGCGGACGCCGGCTGCAACCAGGCGGGCGATCTGAGCCGGGCTTGCGCACTCCGGGGCAAGCGTGACCATCAGGGGATAGTCAGCCTGCCGGGTCAGGAGATCAATATCGTCCTCATCCATGGGCCGCAGAGCGCTCGCAGGATGGACGCCCCGCCGTGACGGCGCCAGCCAGGGTCCTTCGAGGTGGAGGCCGAGCAGCCCGTCCTGCCCGTACCTGAGCGCCTCCCCTACGGCGCTCATCGCCGCCGTCATCACCGTCCGCTCAGAGCTGATCAGGCTGGCCATGACGCCGGTTGCGCCCCGGCCCATGTGGACATCAAGCAGTGTGCGCAGAGCCTCCCTCCCGGGCGCGTCACTGAACAGGACACCGCCGCCGCCATTGACCTGCAGGTCGATAAATCCTGGCGCCAGAAGCCCACTGAGGCGAATGGCCCCCGGCGGGGCGGTGTCAGACGTTGCGCTGATGCAGGCGCCATCAAACGCCACTGCAGCGCCTGTGCGGATACGCTCACCGTCAAACAGCCGATCAGGGGCCAGAACTGTCATCGCGACCTCTCGCTCAGGAACGCCGGCCCGACGGCTGGCGAGGCGCGCATGCAGGCGATATGGAGATGAGCATGCGTTATCATCTGCACCTGCATCCTGATTCGCGCTGCAACGCCGTGCGTGCGATCCAGGCTGACGTCGTCCGTACCCCCTCGTCAGGCCTTAAACTATCCTATCTTCTCAGCGGCCGCATCGAGGATATCATACTTCCCCCAGCCCGTCCGCCGGTCCGTCAGGACGGGCTCTGGCGCAGCACGTGCTTTGAACTGTTCCTGCAGGAGGCCGGTGCGCCCGGATATCTGGAGTTCAATATCTCACCCTCCGGCGCCTGGGCCGCCTATCAGTTTACCGGCGAGCGCCAGGGCATGGCTGACATCGAGACGATAAGGACGCTGCCTGTGACGGTTGATGCAGGCCTCAGCAGTCTCACCCTGGAGCTGAGGCTCGGCCCGGAGGCGCTGCCGGGCCTCTCAGCCGCAGCGGACTGGAAGATGGGTCTGTGCGCCGTCATCGATGCGTATGGCCAGGGCCTGTCGTACTGGGCGCTGGCTCACCCGCGGACCCAACCTGATTTCCATCATGCCGACAGTTTTGCAGCCACACTTGCGCCGGTGACAAACAGATGAAGTTTGGGATCGAACGCCTTCTTGCTGATCCTGCGCTGCGCGCGCCCCTACGGGGCCGGCGCGTGGGCCTGCTGGCTCACCCCGCTTCTGTGACGGCCGACCTCACGCACACGCTTGATGCGCTGGCCGCCTGCGGCGACATCCGCCTGACCGCCGCCTTCGGTCCCCAGCACGGCATGCGCGGGGATAAGCAGGACAACATGATCGAAAGTCCGGATTTTCTTGATCCGGTTCACCGGATACCTGTGTTCAGTCTCTATGGCGAATGGCGCCGTCCGACGCCTGAGATGATGAACACATGTGATGTGATCCTCATCGACCTTCAGGATCTGGGATGTCGCATCTACACGTTCATCACGACCCTTCTTTATGTGCTTGAGGCGGCAGCCAGCGAGGGCAAGTCGGTGATTGTCCTCGACAGGCCTAACCCCGTCGGACGCCCCGTCGAGGGGCTGACCCTGCGCAGCGGCTGGGAGAGTTTTGTAGGGGCCGGACCACTGCCGATGCGTCACGGGCTGACGCTGGGCGAGCTTGGCGGCTGGTTTGTGGATCACTTCAGGCTTGGCGTCGACTACAGCGTCATCGACATGGAGGGCTACCGGCCTGAGGAGGGCCCGGGCTTTGGCTGGCCGCTCGGCGAACGCAGCTGGGTGAACCCGAGTCCTAACGCGCCTAATCTCTGGATGGCGCGGGCCTATGCCGGAACAGTGATGCTCGAAGGCGCAAGCCTCTCGGAAGGCCGTGGGACAACGCGGCCCCTGGAGATCTTTGGTGCGCCTGACATTGACGCACGGCAGGTCATCGCCCGTATGTATGCTCTGGCCCCTGACTGGCTGAAGGGCTGCCGCCTGCGCGAGTGCTGGTTCGAACCCACCTTCCATAAGCATATGAAGCAGCTCTGTCATGGCGTTCAGATCCATACCGAGGATCCGTCCTCGTATGATCATCATGCCTTCAGGCCCTGGCGTCTCCAGGCCCTCGCTTTCAAGGCGATCCGGAGCCTTTATCCCGACTACGGGCTCTGGCGCGGACTGGACTTCGGGTATGAGTACACAACCGGCCAGCTCGCAATCGACGTCATCAACGGATCCACCCTGCTCAGGGAGTGGGTCGATGAGCCCCACGCCCAACCGGCCGATCTTGATGCACTCAGCCTCGCGGACGAGGAGGCCTGGCGGACACAGCGACAGGCCTACTTGCGCTACTGAGCGCACGCTCACATAGTCCCTGAGAAGTCGCGGAGCGCACAGTGAGCGGTGTTGACTATCTGTCTCCGGCCTCGGTAAGCGAGGTCATTCATGCCCTGAAGACTGACGGCGTCCGCCTGATGGCGGGGGGTACGGATCTCCTGGTGCAGATGCGCGGAGGCCGGGCGAAGCCCGCCCTCATTGTTGATCTCAAGCGTATTCCCGGCATGACGGGTATTGAGGAGCAGGACGGGGCGTTTGTCATCGGGGCCGCCGCCAGCGGAGCATCGATCGGCGAACATCCCGGACTGGCGAGGGCCTGGCCAGGCCTTGTTGAGGCGGTCAGGCTGATTGGTTCAAGCCAGGTCCAGAGCCGCGCCAGCCTTGGCGGCAACCTGTGCAACGCCTCTCCGGCTGCTGACAGCGTCCCCGCGCTCATCGCAGCGGGTGCTCAATGCCTCATCGCCGGCCCCAACGGTCAGCGCGAGGCGCCTGTGGAGACGATCCAGGCTGGCCCGGGTCGCACCACCCTGGCGCGCGAGGAGATTATTCTGGCTTTTCGTCTTCCCCGGCGCGAGAAGCGGTCCGCGGACGCCTATCTCAGGCTGATCCCGCGCACCGAGATGGATATCGCAGTTGTCGGCGCGGGCGTGAATGTCAGGCTTGATGAGGCGGGCCATTGTATCGCAGCGCGCGTAAGTGTGGGCGCGGCCGCGCCCACAGCGCTCCTGGTGGAGGCGGCAGGCGCCGCCCTTGTGGGAACAGACTTCGGCCCGGCCGCCCTCGCCAGGCTTGAGGCGGCCGTCGCCGAGGCGTGCAGGCCGATCAGCGACAAGCGCGGAACAGCGCAGTACCGTACGCAGGTCGCCAGCGTTCTGGCCCGACGTGCAGCGTTACGTGCTAGAGACAGGGCTGCAGCATGAGCCGGACAGTTGTGAACGCCGTCGTCAACGGCGAGGCGGTGACCTTTCTGGGCGGCGGCGGCCAGTCCCTGCTCGACGCCCTGCGCGATGAGCTGCGCCTGACGGGCACGAAGGAGGGCTGTGGGACGGGTGATTGCGGCGCCTGTTCGGTCATTGTCGACGGACGGCTTGTCTGCGCCTGTCTGATGCTGGCGCCAGAGGCGGAGGGCCGGCGCATAGAAACAATCGAAGGACTGGCCGAAAACGGCCGGCTGCATCCCCTGCAACAGCAGTTTCTCGAGCAGGCGGCCCTGCAGTGCGGCTTCTGTACGCCCGGGCTTCTCATGGCGGCCAAGGCGCTTCTGGATCACACGCCTGATCCCACAGAGAGCCAGGTACGCTACTGGCTGGCCGGCAATATCTGTCGGTGTACGGGGTATGACAAAGTCATTCGCGCAGTTCTTGACGCCGCGGCCCAGCTTCGTCAGGCGGAGAAGCGCTCATGAGCGATCCGTCCGGTTCGAATGGCGGTTACAGGGTGATCGGCAGCCGCCCTGTGCGGCCCGATGGTGTCGATAAAGTCACCGGCAGGGCCCAGTTTGGCGCGGATTTCCACCTTCCCGGACTGCTGACCGGCCGTATCAAGCGCAGCCCCCACGCTCATGCGCGGATCGTCAGGATTGATACAGCCGCCGCCGAGCGCCTTGCAGGCGTGAAGGCGATTGTGACCGCCGCCGACTTTGATCTGGAGGCGGCCGGAGAAATCGAGGCGGGAGAGAGCGCCAGCGCGATACGCGATGTCGCCGCCAACTGTCTTGCACGCGCAAAGGCGCTCTATCAGGGCCATGCTGTGGCGGCGGTGGCGGCGACATCGCCCGAGATCGCCGCCGAGGCCATCGACCTGATCGCCGTCACCTATGAGGTGCTGCCGCACGTGATCGATGTTGACGAGGCGATGGCTCCTGGCGCGCCCGTCCTCCATGATGACATGTTCACCCGGGGCGTCTCGCCGCGTCCCGGGACAGCCTCCAATGTCGCCCAGCGCCATGTCATGAGCCGAGGCGATGCGGCCGGTATGCTGGCCGCCGCCGATATCGTTGTGGAGGGCCGTTACACGACTGCTGCGGTGCATCAGGGCTATATTGAGCCCCACGCCTGTGTCGCCTCCTGGGGCGCTGACGGGCAGTCGCTCATCTGGAGCTCCAGCCAGGGACAGTTCCTGGTGCGCGCCATGACCGCCCGCATTCTCAATATCCCCCTGTCGGACCTCAAGGTCATTCCCGCCGAGATCGGCGGCGGCTTCGGCGGCAAGACGACGGTCTATCTCGAGCCGGTGGCGCTGGCGCTGTCGCGCAAATGCGGACGGCCGGTCAAGATTGTCATGTCGCGCGAGGAAGTTTTTCTCGCCTCAGGCCCGACGTCGGGCTCCTCGATCGACATCCGGCTCGCAGCAAGGCGCGATGGAACCATCACCGCCGCCGAGATGACGCTGCGATACCAGGCCGGCGCCTTTCCCGGCTCGCCCGTGCATCTTGGCTGTATGACTGCGTTCGCCTGCTATGATGTCGAGCATCTGTCTCTGATCGGCTACGACGTTGTCAGCAACCGGCCCAAGGTCGCCGCCTATCGTGCGCCAGGCGCGCCTATGGCCGCCTTCGCGGTTGAAAGCGCCATCGATGATCTTGCGCGTCAGCTCTCCATGGACCCCATCGATCTTCGTATACGCAACGCCGTGCGGGACGGGGCGAAAACCGTCTATGGCGCCAGCGTGCGCTCATGCGCTCTGGTGGAGACCCTCGAAGCGATCAAAAGCCATCCGCACTATTCTGCGCCCCTGAATCCGGGGCAGGCCCGCGGGGTAGCTGCAGGGTTCTGGTTCAATATCGGCGGAGAATCATCCGCCGCCGTCCATATTGACGAGGATGGCGGCGCCACTGTGGTCTCGAGTAATCCCGACATCGGCGGATCGCGCGCCGCCATGGCGATGATGGCGGCCGAGACGCTCGGGCTGCCCATTGAACGTGTACGCTGCACAGTCGCCGATACGGCCTCGATCGGGTTCAGCGGCTCAACCGGCGGCAGCCGCGTCACCTTTGCAACCGGCATGGCTGTCACCGAGGCCGCTCAGAAAGTCGTCGCCGATCTCAGGCGTCGGGCGGCGCAGATCTGGGAGTGCGATGTGGCTGACGTCGCCTGGCGCGACGGGGTCGCCACATGTCTTGATCCGGCAAAGACGGTCAAACCTCTCTCTATCGCCGCACTGGCCGCCAGGTCGGCAAAGACGGGCGGCCCTATCGCTGCAGAAGTCGCGCTCAACGCTCAGGGCGCGGCCGCCGGCTATGGGGTTCATGTGTGCGATGTTGAAGTTGATCCCGAGACCGGCCGCACCAGCATCGTGCGTTACACGGCCGCCCAGGATGTCGGCCGCGCGATTCATCCCGCCTATGTCGAGGGCCAGCTGCAGGGCGGGGCGGCGCAGGGCGTCGGATGGGCGCTGAATGAGGAGTATGTCTACAGCCCTGAGGGCCTTCTTCAGAATGCTGGCTTCCTTGATTACCGCATGCCGGTGGCCTCTGATCTGCCCATGATCGACACGGTGCTGGTCGAGACAAAGCCAAATCCGCGTCACCCTTACGGCGCCAAGGGTGTCGGCGAGGTGTCGATCGTGCCGCCTCTGGGCGCCGTATCGAACGCCCTCAGTCAGATTGTAGGGCGGCGTATGACGGCCCTGCCGCTCTCACCGGTGCGTGTTCTGGCGGCGCTGGGAAAGATCTGAGGTGGTGCGCGTTCTGACCATCTCCGCCGACGTAAGGGAGCTGGCCGGCGGGCGGGATGTATTCGAGGTCGAGGCCGAGACCGTAGCTGGACTGATCAGCCGTCTTGAAGCGCAGTTTCCCGGCCTTGGCCATCTGATCGAAGAGAAGATGGCGCTGGCGATCGATGGCGAGATCTTCCAGGACGCACCGGGCGAGCGCCTGCGGCCAGAGTGCGAAGTCGTCCTGATCCCGCGCATCGCCGGAGGCTAGGCCCCGACAGGAGCTGCAGGCCGCTCTATCCCGTTCCCCGCCTCGACCCGCCGCCAGCATTCAGGTTGGCAGGTTACTGGAGCCCATCAGGTATTCATCCACCGCACGCGCGCAACCGCGGCCTTCGCGGATGGCCCAGACCACGAGCGACTGGCCGCGGCGCATGTCTCCGCATGAGAAAATACGCTCCGCGCTGGTTCTGTAGGAGCTTGTATCCGCTCTCACATTCCCCCGTGGATCGAGCTCGGCGGCAGACTGCTCGATGAGCCCATCGGCTGCCGGCCCGGTGAACCCCATGGCCAGGAGGACGAGATCGGCTTTCATCTCAAATTCTGATCCCTCAACTTCCTTCATCTGCATGCCGCCGGGCCCGCGCACCCACTCCACCCGCGCGCACACAAGCGTATGAAGCCGACCTTTCTCGCCCAGCGCACGCTTCGTGATGACGGCCCAGTCGCGCTCACAGCCCTCTTCATGGGAGGAGGACGTCCGCAGCTTGAGCGGCCAGTCCGGCCAGGTCATAGCCTTGTCTTCCCTGTTCGGCGGACGTGGCATGATCTCCAGCTGTGTCACCGAGGCGGCACCCTGGCGATTGGATGTACCGATACAGTCAGAGCCGGTATCCCCGCCGCCGATCACAATCACATGCTTGCCCTTCGCTAAGAGTGTTGCACCGCCTGATGCCGTCTTTTCGTCATCACCAGCCACGCGCCTGTTCTGCTGGGTCAGGAAGTCCATGGCGAAGTGCACGCCCTGAAGGTCGCGTCCGGGTATGGCAAGATCGCGGGGCTTTTCTGCGCCACCCGCCATGACGATCACCTGATAGTCGTCGAGCAGACGCTGAACGCTGACATCCACCCCGATGTTCATGCGCGTGCGGAATATCACGCCTTCGGCCTCCATCTGGCGTACCCGCCTGTCGATGACGTGCTTTTCCATCTTGAAGTCCGGGATGCCATAGCGCAGCAGCCCGCCGATACGATCGCTCTTTTCAAAAACGGTCGGCGAGTGCCCGGCCCGGGCCAGCTGCTGGGCGCATGCCAGCCCGGCCGGGCCGGATCCGACGACGGCGACACGCTTACCTGTGCCGCGTGGGGCCAGCTGTGGCCGCACCCAGCCCTCGTCCCAGCCGCGGTCTATGATCTCGCACTCGATTGTCTTGATGGAAACGGGCTGCTCGCTGATGTTAAGCGTGCAGGACGCCTCGCAGGGGGCGGGGCAGATGCGTCCCGTAAATTCCGGAAAGTTGTTGGTAGAGTGGAGATTGTCCAGCGCCGCTTTCCAGTGATCCCGGTAAACGAGATCATTGAAATCCGGAATCTGATTGTTCACGGGGCACCCGGGCGTCCCCTGGGAGAGTGAGCCGGTTCCCTGGCAGAAGGGTATGCCGCACCCCATGCAGCGCGCCGCCTGCTGGCGGATCTCTGCATCGTCCATGCGCCGGAGGAATTCGGCATACGTCTTCTTACGCGCCTCGGGATCCTCGTAAGCGCGTTCCTTTTTTTCGTACTCAAGGAAGCCTGTGGCCTTACCCATGCGTGCTGCTCCCTGAAACCTATTCGGCCGCAACCATGGCGGATGTCTCGTTCTTCAGCTCGCGCAGGGCGCGGGCATAGTCTATCGGCATGACCTTCAGGAAGCGACCAAGGGCCTCGTCCCAGTTGTCGAGAAGTTCGTGTGCAAGGCGGCTGCCCGTATAAAGCCTGTGGCGCTCGATGAGGATACGGAGCCGCTCGGCGTCGAAGGCAAGCATGTCGCCCATACCGCTGTTATCAGCCGACGGTGAACGCTGCTGTGGCGCATCAGCATCCGGCCCGCCAGCGGGAGGCGTCACGGGCGAGAGCGTGACCATGGCCATGTTACAGCGCCGGGCGAAGGTTTGCCCGGGGTCATAGACATAGGCGACCCCGCCGGACATGCCGGCTGCAAAATTGCGTCCTGTCTGCCCGAGCACGACGACGACCCCGCCGGTCATGTATTCGCATCCATGATCGCCGCATCCCTCAACAACAGCGACAGCCCCGGAATTGCGGACCGCGAAGCGCTCGCCGGCGACGCCCTCGAAATAGGCTTCGCCCGCAATAGCGCCATAAAGAACGGTGTTGCCCACGATGATATTGTCCGTCGGATCGCGACCGATACCGGCCGGCTGACGCACGATCACGCGCCCGCCGCTCAGTCCCTTGCCAACATAGTCATTGGCGTCGCCTGACAGGTTGAGGGTGACGCCCCTGGCCAGGAAGGCCCCGAAGCTCTGACCAGCCGTGCCTGTCAGACTTACGTTAACGGTGTCATCGGGCAGTCCGGCATGACCAAAGCGGCGCGCCACCTCGCCCGACAGCATCGCGCCGACGGTGCGGTTCACATTCCTGACCTCGTCCGTGATCCTGACGGCCTTCGGCGTCTTCGACAGCGCTGGCCGGGCGGCCCTGATCAGCGAGTGATCGAGCGCGTCTGCAAGGCCATGGTCCTGCGTTTCGCAAACCTTAATCGCCACGCCCGGTCGCGCCTCAGGGGCGTGAAGGATCTTCGACAGGTCAACACCCTTGGCTTTCCAGTGGTGGATCGCCTTGCGCATATCCAGCCTGTCGACGCGACCGACCATCTCTTCGAAGGTACGGAAGCCAAGCTCCGCCATGATGTGGCGCACTTCTTCAGCGACAAAGAAGAAGTAGTTGATCACGTGCTCAGGCGCCCCGGTGAAGCGGGCGCGTAGCACCGGATCCTGAGTGGCGACGCCAACAGGGCAGGTGTTGAGGTGGCATTTACGCATCATGATGCATCCCGCTGCGATCAGCGGGGCCGTAGAAAATCCGAATTCGTCAGCGCCCAGCAGGGCGCCGATGACGACGTCGCGTCCGGTCCGAAGTCCCCCGTCTACCTGCACGGCGATGCGTCCGCGTAAGCCATTGAGGACCAGCGTCTGCTGGGTCTCGGCAAGGCCAATCTCCCAGGGCGAGCCAGCGTGTGTCAGCGAGGTCAGGGGGGAGGCGCCTGTGCCGCCTTCAAAACCGGATATCGTGACATGATCGGCTCGCGCCTTGGAAACGCCTGCCGCAACCGTGCCAACGCCAACCTCGGAGACGAGCTTTACCGAAATACGCGCCGTCGGATTGACGTTCTTGAGGTCGTGGATCAGCTGCGCCAGATCCTCGATGGAGTAGATGTCGTGATGCGGCGGGGGGGAGATAAGGCCGACACCCGGAGTGGAGTGGCGAACGCGTGCGATATTCTTGTCGACCTTATGTCCGGGCAGCTGACCGCCTTCTCCGGGCTTGGCGCCCTGAGCCATCTTGATCTGGATATCGTCGGCGTTCACCAGATACTCCGTGGTCACGCCAAAGCGTCCTGAGGCGACCTGCTTGATCCGCGATCGCATGGAATCGCCGTTCTTCAGCGGCTTGAACCGGTCTGCCTCCTCGCCGCCTTCTCCGGTGTTGGACCGGCCGCCTATGCGGTTCATAGCGATCGCCAGTGTCGTGTGGGCCTCGCGGCTGATCGAGCCAAAGCTCATCGCACCTGTGGCGAAGCGTTTGACGATGTCAGCGGCTAGCTCGACCTCTTCGAGGGGGACCGGTCCGGAGGTAAGCCTGAACTCCATCAGGCCGCGGATCGTCAGCAGACGCTCATTCTGTTCGTTGATAGAACGCGCGAACGCAGCATAGTCTTCCGACACATTGCCGCGGACGGCGTGCTGCAGTTTTGCTACGCTCTCGGGCGTCCACGCGTGATCTTCGCCGCGAATACGATAGCCATAATCCCCGCCCACATCGAGGAGGTCGCGGTAGATCGGGTTATCCCCGAAGGCGGCGCGGTGGCGCCGCACCGTTTCCTCGCCGATCTCCTGCAGACCGACGCCCTCAATGGTGGTCGCCGTTCCTGTGAAGTACTCGCTGATCAGCTCGGAGGAGAGGCCCACAGCATCAAAGATCTGGGCGCCGCAATAGGACTGGTAGGTTGAGATGCCCATTTTGGACATGACCTTGAGTATGCCCTTGCCCACGGCCTTTATGTAATTCTTCTTGACCTCCCGCGCAGACAGCGGGATGGCCTCTTTCTGGCGGATCTGCTCGAGTGATTCGAAGGCCAGATAGGGGTTGACGGCCTCGGCGCCATAACCGGCGAGCGTGCAGAAGTGATGAACCTCGCGCGCCTCTCCTGTTTCCACAACCAGCCCGACCTGCATGCGCAGGCCCTGACGGATCAGCTTGTGGTGGACTGCTGAAAGCGCCAGCAGCGCCGGGGCGGGAATGCGCGTGGGCGATACTGCGCGGTCGGAGAGGATGAGAATATTGGAATCCTGAAGGACATGCTCCGTTGCTTCCAGACGGATGCGCTCAATGGCGGCCCTGAGGCCCGCCGCGCCCTCGCTGGCGTCCCACGTGATGTCGATGGTCGCCGTCCGGAACGTACCGTCGACCAGTTCGCTGATCGAACGGATCTTCTCCAGATCAGCATTCGTCAGGATGGGCTGTGAGACCTCGAGCCTCTTGTGCGTTCCCGCCGCCAGCCCGAGCAGATTGGGACGCGGACCAATCATGGAGACAAGCGACATGACCAGCTCTTCACGGATCGGGTCAATCGGTGGATTTGTAACCTGCGCAAAGTTCTGCTTGAAGTAGTTATAGAGCAGTTTTGGTCTGCGGCTCAGCACGGCGATCGGCGTGTCAGAGCCCATCGATCCGATGGGATCCTCCCCCTGCACGCCCATCGGTTCCAGAAAGAGGGCAAGATCCTCCTGCGTGTATCCAAACGCCTGCTGACGATCGAGCAGGCTGACGCGTTCGTCCGAGCGGGCAGGTCCCTCCGGCTCGCTTTCCGGGTCAGACAGTTCGCTGAGCTTGAACTGCATCTCATGCAGCCAGTCATCATAGGGGTGCTTGCTGGCGATCGAGGACTTTATCTCCTCATCCTCAATGATGCGTCCCTGCTCAAGATCGATCAGAAGCATCTTGCCGGGCTGCAGGCGCCACTTGCGGACGATCCTGTTCTCCGGGATCGGAAGTACGCCGGATTCAGAGGCCAGAATGACCTGATCATCATCGGTCACGATAAAGCGCGCAGGCCGGAGGCCGTTGCGGTCCAGCGTCGCGCCGATCTGACGTCCGTCCGTGAAGGCGATGGCGGCTGGCCCATCCCACGGTTCCATCAGGGCCGCATGATACTCGTAGAACGCCCGCCTCTCAGGATCCATCTGTGGATTGCCGGCCCAGGCCTCCGGGATCAGCATCATCATGGCATGCGCCAGCGGATAGCCACCGGCCACGAGGAGTTCGAGGGCGTTATCGAGGCAGGCCGTATCCGACTGTCCGTGCGGGATAAGCGGCCACATCTTGTCGAGATCGGCGCCAAGCAGGGCGCTTTCCATCGAGCGGCGACGGGCATACATCCAGTTGACGTTGCCGCGTACGGTGTTGATCTCCCCGTTATGGGCGATGAAACGGTACGGGTGGGCCAGTTTCCAGCTCGGAAAGGTGTTTGTTGAGAAGCGCTGATGGACCAGTGCGAGCGCGCTCTGGCAGGCCGGGTCAGCAAGGTCCCTGTAGAAACTCCCGACCTGGCCGGCAAGCAGAAGGCCCTTGTAGACAATGGTCCGCGTCGACAGCGACGGCATGTAGAAGTCGGCAAGACCCGGCAGGTTCTTCTTTCTGGCAATCTCAGCCAGAGGGTTCTGGGTTTCCTTGCGGATCGCCAGCAGCTTGCGCTCAAAGGCGTCCTGGCTCATCGCAGGCGATCCTTTGGCGATGATCGCCTGACGTATCACCGGCATGGCGGCGATGACCGCCTGACCGATGCCGCTCAGGTCGGTGGGAACATCGCGCCAGCCGAGCAGTCTCTGTTTCGATTTGGCCAGGTAGTTTGCAAACTGGGCCATCGCGAAATCGCGCGCGGCTGCGTCCTGCGGCAGGAAGCACATGGCGACGGCGTAATCGCCCGGGGCGGGCAGCTCGACATTCGCGCTGCGCGCCCAATTACGCAACAGGGGATCAGGTATCTGGATCAGGATGCCCGCGCCATCACCCAGAAGGGGGTCTGCGCCGACGGCGCCGCGATGATCAAGGTTCTGCAGGATCTGCAGGCCGTTCTGCACGATCGCGTTCGATTTTCGCCCCTTTACGTCAGCGATGAAGCCAACGCCGCAGGCGTCATGCTCATTGCGCGGATCGTAGAGACCCTGCGCCGGAGGAAAGGCCGTTTCCATGAAGACAACTCATTATTCGCCAGATACGTCCGAGCGCCTACCAGTTAGGCGCAGAAATTCAATCCAATAGCCTGCGGTGCGTCATTATTTGCTCACAGGCGCCCGCGCACCGGCCTCAACGCGGCAGGCGCTGTTCGTGCAACGTGCTGCTGACGTCGGTCGGCATGACGGCGCCGGCGCGCGCGCCTGCCTCATTCAGCGCAATCTCTTGCTGCAAAACGCGCTCAAGCTGCAAAATGCGCCGTGATCACAAAAAGCGCAGCGTGACCCAGACCCGGCCATCAGCCGTTCGTATAGAGCTCAGCCGCATCCTCTGCATACCGGGCATAGGAGTCTTTGAGCGTGGCGTGGTTCAGCAGCATGGAGGCGATCATGTCCTCGCCGCCTGGCAGGTAGACGCGGGTCGCCATCCAGTAGCTCTCGGTCCGCCGGCTGCCTGACAGGGCGACCACCTCACGCTCCATCTCATACTCCTGTCCGACAAACAGCGGTCCGCTGAGCAGCCGGATTTCCTGATCAGCAAACAGACCGATTGCCGGGCCGCGGATGGGGAGCGCGTCTCGGGGTGAGGCGTAGTTGAGCAGGACGCTGATCATTTCAAAGGGAATGATGGGCCGGCCCCAGGGATTATCCGCGCCCGCATACCAGCCGGAAGGTTCTGTAATGACCGCAAGCTTCTCCTGCAGTGAGAACGGGTAGAGCGAGCCCATATGCTGGTTCATGTCCATGCGCACGCGTATGCGACCACTGCGCTGGCCCGCCTTCACGTCTGCCAGGATCACAGGCTTCTCCAGCGGCGGAAGGTCCCTGAGACGCTGATCAAGCGCGCTCAGCGGGGCGTCAGGGCCGACCGAGGCTGTTCCCCGCAGAACCTCGGTTCCATCGCGCTTGCAGGCCCATATGCGCGCCGCATCAGACGTCGGTCCCGGTTCGATGAAAGCGCGGACCTCTTCGCCTTCCATCACCATTGTCCGGTAATGAGCCGAAATCCGCCCCTCCGAGAAGAAACGCTGGCCCCAAACGGCCTCGCCAAGCGGGCCGAACTGGGAAAAATGGGTCGGGCCTTCGACAGGACCCGCCTTGAAGCCAAGCTTCTGCGCCATGGCGTCGTCATGAAGGGACAGGTGGTTGTCGTAGGTCTGCTTGAGCAGCATGTTGACCGGCGAGCGCCAGGGCCCGGCTATCGTCCCATCGAGCGTTTCGAGCGGGGTGTTAAAGGCGCGTGTCATGTGATCCTCCGCATCAGCCGTTTATCAGTTGCAGTCCCTTTGCCGCAAGACCAGCCATAGCCTCGAAACGTTTCAGGCTCTACAGTCCGGCCCCGGAGGCGAGCGCCATGACCAGACAGCTGCGGATCGACTTTGTTTCCGACATTGCCTGCCCATGGTGCGTCATCGGGCTGGCCTCCCTCAGGCAGGCCCTGGGGAGACTTGAGGGCGGGGTTGAGGTCGACATCCACTTCCAGCCCTTCGAGCTTAATCCGGACATGCCGCCGGAGGGGGAGAACACGACCGAGCATGTGCGTCGGAAGTACGGATCTGATCCGGAGCGCTCAAGGGCTGTACGCGAGGCCATCCGTCAGGCGGGGGCCGAGCTGGGCTTCACATTCAATTACTCACCCGACAGCCGTATCTGGAATACGCTTGATGCGCACCGTCTGCTCTTCTGGGCCGGTCGTGAAGGACGACAGATGCAGCTCAAGGAAGCCCTTTTCCGCGCCAACTTCACCGAGCAGAAATCAATGAGCGACCCGGACGTGCTCGTTGAGGCGGTGGTGGCCGCCGGGCTCGACGCCGGCATGGCGCGAACCATTCTCGGCTCGGACATGTTTCTGGCGGATGTGCGTGCGAAGCAGTCCGTCTGGCGTAACCTGGGCATCAGCGCCGTGCCTGCCATCATCTTCAACCGGCACTGGATGATCCAGGGCGGGCAGCCCTCGCAGGTGTTCGAGCAGGCCATCACCCGGATACTTGCCGAGCCGGCCCCCGCGCCTGACGCCCGCGCGATCTGATCAGGGTGTTATGAACAACGTCCGTTCCCGCGCCCGCCGATTGGCCAGAGCGGACATGATGACCCCGTTCATCCGGTTCCAGAGAAGAAAGGAATCGGCAGCCCCCGGCCGGTCGTCGATATTGACCTTCCTGACGACGGATGAGGTCCGTGTCTTTCCCGACCCGACATTGTAGCAGAACGCCACCATGGCGCTGAACTCGTTCAGCGTGACCGGAACCGTCACATAGCGCTCAATGGCGCTCTCGCACCAGTGAAGATCCTCGCGCAGGAAAGCCTCCGCCTCCTCCGGCGTGATGGTGCTTTTTTCTCCCTCCAGCATCAGATGGCCATACCCGATGAGCCATACGCCGCCGAGCTCATAGGCTGTCAGCTGGAGCGTTTCTTCTTCCTTGATGATCTGAACGGCTGTGTGGTTGGTGTTGTACTCCCGGGGCATGCGATAGACCGGCCGGGGCTCCAGCGGATCAAGAAAGTTCACCGGCGCAAGAAGCGGCACAAGCGGTACGCCGTTGAGGGTCGGCAGGCTGTCGGCTTCCTCATCCGGGATGAGGCCCGGCGCGGGGCCGCCTGCAGCAGGGCCGCCGGGATCGTGAGTGGCGGGCTCGCTGGCCGGGCGGGGCGCGCACGCCCCCGGCATGAAGGCGGCGAGCAGGGCCGCACAGAGGCCGGCGCTGATGATGCGTCCGAGGCTCTCCATGGCGGCGTCCTCCCGTTGTCTCCGGGATCTTACGACAGCCTGCCGCGGGGCGGCTGTAAAGCGGGGGACACCCCTGCCGTGAGCATTCGCCGTTTACTTTCTGATTACAGTATCCGTTAAGACAAAATAGAAGAAATGCGAGACGAAAATTTGCGAAAAGTCGTTCGACTTAGGAATTGCTTAGGCTAACGCGTGTAATGTCCACCTTAAGCCGACACGAGCGGCAAACAAAAAAAGATGGTGGTGGTGATGATGAACGCGAAAGTCCGCGAGAGCGGGCGCGATGATACTGTTGAGCAGTCTTTCCTGAAGTCGCTGTCTTTGCTCGAGCAGGCGCATCGCCGCCTGCATGACGTCGTCAAGGACAGCCTGGAGAGAAGCGGTGAGCGGTCCCTGACGGGGGTGCAGGCCCTTCTGCTCTATGAGATCGGCGAAAGCGAAACGCCAGCCTCGGCCCTGAGAGCGCGGGGATCGTTCGCCGGCACCTCGATGTCCTACAATGTCAAAAAGCTGCAGGAGGGCGGCTACCTCCTCCAGTCGCGTTCGAACGACGACCGGCGCACAGTACGCCTCAAGCTGACCCCATCGGGCAAGGCCGTCCGCAACCGAGTCGCCGACCTCTTCGAAAAGCAGGCCTCAGCCCTTGAGCCGACCGCGTCAGTCCGCACGGATGACCTCGAGCAGCTCAATAAGGGTCTGGCGCGCCTGGAGCGCTTCTGGTCAGACCAGATCCGCTACCAGCTGTAGTCGCCGACCGCGGACCTGGCCGACCCGACGCCAGGCCGTGACCCTCGGGGGGGCGCCGGACTTGGCCTTTGCGGGCCGACCCGCGCGAACAGACCCGACGCCGCCGGTCTCCGCCTCAGGGCGGCGCCGGCGGTCCTGTTTTGGGGGGCTCTTCCAGGCGCATTTGCGAGGCGTTCGCAATCTGAGACTGCGACCTGTGCGCGCTTCACGCAGTTGCGCTTGATCTGTGTCTAGGAATGGGCGGTCAGCATCGATACTTAGTATCCTAGGAGCGCCGGATAAGGGCGACCTTCAGGAAGACGCTGGTATGAAACATCTGGTCCATTTCGAAAACGCCCTTGAGGTGATCCGCTCGGAGGGCCGCTACCGTGTCTTCATCGACCTGAAGCGCTACCGGGGCGAGTTTCCGAAGGCCTCCGTTCGGCATACCGAC
>Ga0169931_10006710_pt1 | contig 17266 bp, 16 predicted proteins | sample Kivu_15m_20L_FD_129675 | JGI IMG/M metagenome (GOLD analysis project Ga0169931, IMG submission 129675) | Freshwater microbial communities from Lake Kivu, Western Province, Rwanda to study Microbial Dark Matter (Phase II) - Kivu_15m_20L... | ecosystem: Environmental > Aquatic > Freshwater > Lake...
AGCAAATCGGTCCTCGGTCATCAGCGGAGAGATCGCTAGCTTGAGTGAAGAGCAAGCGAACGGGATCGATCACGTCGGTAAAGCGATGCAAGAGATCGACAGCACGACTCAGAGAAACGCCGCATCTTCTGAAGAAACTTCGGCGTCGGCTGAAGAGATCAGCTCTCAAGCAGTGATGCTGAAGGAGCTGGTGGGAGATTTGGTACAGATGCTGGAAGGCGGTGAAGTGGGCGACGGTCACACTTTCAAAGCTAAGCGTCGAGGGGGGGGGCGTTCCTATGGTCAGGATCCATTCCGAACTGTGACTTCTTCAGGCTCCCCGGGTCGAGGTCGTGCTCCAAGTCGTCAGCAGAGTTTGGCTGAAGTCCTTCCTCTGAATGATTGGGAAAAAGAACTGGGCCAGGGACCGAATCTGCGATCGGTTCACAATGACGATGATTTCGGTTCAGGTAAGGCGGCTTAACGCTTGAACAAAAAATCGATTCGAAAAAACCCGAGGAGGGGAGAAGCACGCTTCTCTCCTCTTTCCTTTCGGAAAAAACGGATTCGGACGTTGGTAGTAACAGGTATCGTATTGGGGGCACTGTTTTTTTCTGCCTCAATTCTGATGCATTCCTATAATGGAGACTCGTCACTGTCGGCATCGATCTATGCATGTAATGTTGAGTTTCACGGGGAGGACTTTGCATCCATTCGGCGAGTCGAGCTCTGCCGACATGGAGCTCGGTTGACTTCGGATTTGTTCGAGCGCGACCGAAAGAAAAGCGGCCGCAGTCGGTTGGGTCTGTCTCGAACAGAGGTTCTCTCGTCTCAGGCAGTGATTCGCTGCAAAAACGACTTTGAGTATGACTCCGAGCGCTTTGCTTGTCAGGAAGGTGTGAGTCATTATGCAAAACTCTACCGGATAGAAGAACGAGCTCCTGCTTCTTTGTCGGCCCCACAGTTTGAGGCGAATGAGCGCAGTAGGACTCCTCAGCGAAAGCCTCCAGTTGATGACTCAGAGTATTTATGAGAGCAGGCGCACCTGATGAGCTTCCGATTTTGTGTTACTCAACCTGGTTGTGAAAAAGCACTCAAAGCTGAGGTAGCGGCTATGCGACTTCCTTGGAAATTCGCATTCTCGCGCCCAGGCTTTATCACGTTTCGGGTTGATCAGGGTCGTGCAGATCCCTTGGGGGTGAGGCCATCACTGGCACGTGTGGCGGGAGAATCCTTCGGATTACTCGAAAAACTCAGTCCTTCGGTCCGTCAGGCACTGGCGTCACGGGCTTGGGTTGGTGCAGTGTTCTGGAGTCGCGCTCAGGAAGAGACTCAACCAGGAGTTTGGGCGGGAGTTTCAGCCACTCATCATCAAGAAGAGTTGGATCGGCTTGTTCACGGTTTGAAGTTTTCGCAGGGGGTGGATGGACCAGGCGAGGTTCTGCATTGGATTGAGATTGACCCCGGAAAGGTCTCCCTTGGGCTACAGCTTCTCGCTCGAGGTGAAAAAGCTTATCCCGGTGGCGCACTCAACCTCGTGTTGCCCGAGTCTGCTCCTTCTCGTGCATGGCTCAAGGTTGAAGAGTTGGTTCAGAGAGAGCGGACCCCCATAAAGATCGGTGACCGCGTGCTAGAGGTAGGATCATCTCCCGGTGGGATGTCCAAAGCATTACTGGATCGTGGATGTGAGGTCTGGGGAGTTGATACAGGTCAAATGCACGAAAACGTGCTGTCCAACTCTCAGTTTCATTGGGTTCAAAAAGGTGTCCAGTCCTTGACGCCCTCTGACCTAGGCAGCGGATATGAGTGGCTAGTCGTGGATATGAATGTGCGACCTGAGACTGCGGTTGACCAGATTCTGCGCGTTCTCTCGTTTGCAGAGAGATCGCTCATGGGGGCTTTGCTCACGCTCAAAGTGAACGATGAACGTGCGGCTGAACACTTACCTCGGTTGATCACAGTTCTTCGAGAGGAGTCGGGGTTTGGAAAACTGACTCGTTTTGAGGCAAGACAGCTTTTTGCGAATCGAAACGAAACGGCAGTCTACTTTGAGACTCGAAAAGCGCAGCTTCGCCGACAAGCTCGTTTGTCCTCGGGATCGATTTGAGCTCCGGCCGAGCCCTAAAAATCGAGAAAAGAAGTACTGAATTTGAGTTCGATTCGATCCTCAGGAAAGTCGATATTGTAACGATGGATGGCTTCACTGAGATTGGATTCGTTTTTTCGAATGAACGAAAACCCCAAAAAAGACGAGCCCACCACCAAGCCACCGCCAGTCACAAGGGATCCGAGTCGGATCCAAGTCTGGTTAGACTGACCGAACTGTTTACTCAATGGTCCGGATAGCAGCATGAGCAAGAGGCCGCCAGAGCTCACATAGGCGAATTGATTGAGTTGATTCAGGTTCGATTGATAAAGGTTCAGGGATTCAATCGCAGATGGCGAGCGCTCTAGAAAAGACCTGAGTCCTTCTGCATCTTTTCTTAAGGCTGAATCGCATCCAAAGTCCTTACCCCGATAAGTGAAATAACGCGGACAACGAAAATAGGAGTGAGCTATCGCAGGAGTGAAGGTTTTTGGGGTTACCGTGTTCTTTGGGATATCTGCTTCCTCGGGGTGAACCGTCTTTGAAGCGAATGAGGATTGAGCCAAGAGCTCATAAGCCAATAAAGAGATGAGGAAAAGAGAGCGCTTCGCGGAGTTCATGAGGGGTTTCTCCTTGGAATGGATAGCGAGGTGGAAGTAGCTTTGCCAAGGTGAATCTTCGGCAACTCCTTGAACCCCTCTTTCTAAAATATCACGACTATCGTTGGTTAAGCTCAGATCCACTGGAGTTCTTGCATCACTATCCTGACTCTGAGGATCAAGAAATTGTCGGTATCTACGCTGCTTTGCTCGCATACGGAAATGTAAGGCAGATTCGAGCCTCGATCCAGAACCTGCTCCGACGGATCGAGGGCTCAACGTTCCGGCGTCCCCGAAACTGGATTCAAGAGCTGGGCGGTGGGGGTAACTCTTTGGTTCAAGAAGAAGCAGCAGGGGTACTCACCGGGTTTGTTCATCGGTTTCATGGTGCTGAGGAAATGGTGTTACTGGGCAAGGTGATTTTTGAGAGCCGTCGCCGCTATGGCTCGATTGGACAGCATTTTTGTAGCTACCTTCACTCGAGGGATTTCACGATTGAAACTGCCTTGGGGCGGTTTCTTTCCGATTGGAAGGATTGGTCTCTAAGAATCGACTCGGCGGTCGCTTCTAAGTTAAGCTACAGACATTTACTGAGCTCTCCTCAAGATGGAAGCTGCTGTAAGCGCTGGCTGATGTTTTTGAGGTGGATGGGGAGAAAAGACGACCTTGACCCAGGGACCTGGGTTCCCCTTGGGCTAAGCCCAAGGCAGTTGGTGATCCCTTTGGATACCCACACGGGTCGGATCAGCCAATATCTCGGTCTAACTGAACGAAAGTCGCTCAATTGGAAAGCAGCTCTGGAGATCACCGAGCGACTCAAGACTGCAGATCCAGAAGACCCGGTTAAGTACGATTTTGCACTCGCAAGATTGGGTATTCTATCGTTGTGCCAGAAAAAGTACCGCAAAGAGATCTGTGATCAGTGCGATCTCTTAGGTGCCTGTCGGTTTGCACAGGCTCAACGTAAATCCGTTCCGTCAAAAATTACTGGAAAGAAAAGAGGCAGCGCGTGCTGATTAAAAAACGCAAACGAGTTGTAATAGATGCTCGCCTCGCAGGGGGGAAAGGGGGCGGGTTCTCTCGTTATGAGCAAAACTTAATTCATGGGCTACGACAGACTCTCCACAGTTCTCAATCAGACGTTGGCCTAGAGGTGATTTTACTTAGGAATTCTGGTGAGGGGTCCGCGATAGAAGGCTTTGAGGTGGCTCAGATTCAGTCCTCGTTTCTCTCTCCTAAAGAGTGGTGGGAGATTCCGCGAATACTCAATCAACTCGACGCTGATCTATATCATTCCCCGACTTTTAGCAGTGTACCTCCGTTTTTAATGCCTTGTCCTTGGGTCATCACGGTTCATGATCTGAATCACCTGAGCTTCGGCTCGGTAACAAAAAAGTTGTATTATCGTACTCTCCTCAAGCGTTTCGTGCAAAATGCGAGCGCTGTTTTGACCGTATCTGAGTTTTCCCGAAGTGAATTGTCGAGTTGGTTGAATGTGCCGATTGAGAGGATTGGTTTGGCTTGGAACGCCTTGGATCCGGCCTGGGGATTACAGCGGGATTTTGAGGCAATAGCGAAGAAGAGAGAGATTACGCCGGGACAGTATTTCTTGTGTGTTTCAAACGATAAACCCCATAAAAACGTTCGGACACTGATCAATGCTTACCGAACCTATTCGGAACGTTTTGGAGAGCTTGCGATTCCTTTAGTTTTGTCCACCTGTGGTCTAGGTTCTCAGATCAGTGGAGTTCGAGAAATGGGTTACATTCAGGAGTCAGAGCTCGAACCGTTGCTGGCTCATGCCAGGTCGATTTTCTTTCCGTCGATCTATGAAGGGTTTGGCTTACCTCCAGTGGAGGCGGCTTCATTGGGGGTGCCCGTGTTTGCGAGTTTGATTCCTCCCCACCGCGAGGGATTGTTTGCACTTCAGGAAACTAAAGGCGTTCATTGGATTGAGTCCGCCCGAGAAGAAGCTGAGTGGATTAGAGCCTTTGAACTTGCTCACGATCAAAGAATCGCGGGCGCAACTCTCGAACAGCAAGCCCTACTTCGAGATCGATTTAGTACGGAGCGTTTGGGAAGGGATACGGTCGCAACCTATATTAAGGTCTTGGAGGGCGAACAACACTGAAGTTTTACGGAGGGTCTAGTCACCTGCTCGGTTGCGAATTTCTTCGACGAGTTTGCGGATCTCCTGAAACTGTTTACTGCTCACCCAAGTGCACGGAAAATAATATTCGCGTGATTGAACTTTAACAAAGACTCCATGTTGGAGGTGGAGGTCATTCGTTTCAGGGTCGTAATCTTGCACGAGGTCAGGGGCTCGTTTTGCGACCGTTCGAGGAGTTGGGCGAATCCTGTAACGGGGGTCACCTTGGAACTCGTCTTCGAGGTAGGAGAGTAAGTACTGCTGAGTGGTGTCCATTTTTAAGTTTCCTGAAGTGAATTGTGGGCTGGTGCCTCGGATAAAGAGGGTCGCTTTGCTTTCCAACGACGATGAGACCAAAGCCAGTGCGGTGGGTATTCCAGAATCTGTTGTTCGAGGCGATGAGCAAATTTCTCGATGATTTTTCCCTCCGGTAAATCAGACGGTTGATCGACGAGGGGTTCAAATTCGAGGAGGTAGTGTCCTCTTCGGGGTTGAGTGATGCGAGCATAGATGACAGCCAGGTCAAACTTCTTTGCGGCTCTTTCTAGTCCCCAAAAAAATGCAGTTTCTTGATTCAGGAAACGAGTCCAGTAAGCATTGTGCGCTGGGGCGTTTTGATCTGCAAGAAATGCAACTGCATAGGGTTCGCGTTGCGTGTGGGCTTGCATTTCATCGGAGAGAATCTGCATTTTTCGAAATGCTCTCTTCATCTTCATCATGGTCCATTTTCGTTTTCGACGAGACTGATAGAGGAGACGATTAAAGCCGAAGGACCCGAGAGGGTGATAGATCACGTAGGGCCGATGACGAGTGAGTGTACCGCCATATGGGCCTGCCCATTCCCAGTTGGAATAGTGCCCCAAGGCGATTGCTACGTTTCTTCTCTGGTCGAAGTAGCTGTCCACAACTTCCAGATTTTTGACTTCGACCTGTCGGCCGAGCTCCTCATTGGACATGCTGTGAGCCCGAATAGTCTCCAGCATCATGTCACAAAAATATCTGGAAAAATCGCGGTGGATTTCTAGGTTTTTGTCATAGGAGTGGTTGGGGAAAGAGTTGCGAAGATTTTCTAGAATGACTTTTTTTCTGAAACCCATCAGATCAAAAGCAAGCCAACGGATGAGGTCGGAGAGCTGGTGCACCCAGGCGAGCGGCACTGATGCGAGTCCTTTCGAGAACAGAAGAAGAATGTACCATTCCCCTTTGGCGATCCAATTGTTGCGTCGTTTCTTTCTGCCACTTGCGCTCATTTTTCGTTCTCTCCGTCCAGTTTTCCCTGAAAGCTCTCTAGCCAAAGAGTTTTTCTTAAGTCAGGCTGGTTCGCATAAAGCATGACCATGCGGTCTACTCCCATAGCGATACCTGAAGATGGCGGCATTCCCTCTTCGAGGGCCTCCAAAAAACCCTCGTCGAGCGGCGTTTTTGGAAAGCTGGGACCATACATCTGCTCCCTGATCTCCATGTCATGAACGAATCTTTTTCTTTGTTCTGTAGGGTCAGTCAGTTCCTCAAAGGCGTTGCCGAGTTCCATTCCACCGACATAGACCTCAAACCTACGTGCCCATCGTGAGCTGTCCGGAAGCATCTCGACGACCGAGAGTGCGGCCTGAGAGGGAGGGTAATGGTACACAATGACCGGACGATCGCAGGGCAATCGAGGCTCGACGGCGTTCATCCAAATCAGAAAGTATAGATCATCCCAGAGGTCTTCCCCACGAAAGGAAATGCCGAGTCTCTGACAATGACTTCGAAGATCATCAATTGAAGGTTCAGGAAAAAGCGAGACTCCTGCGATTTCCTTAAAAAGATCAGGGACTCGATGCCTTTCCCAGGGCGAGGAGAGACGGATGGCCTTGTCTCCAAAAGTGAGGGACTCCTCTCCAGGTGCACAGCCAAGAACAGTGCGTGCGAGGTGAGTGAAGAGATTTTCTACATCATCCATGATGATTTCGTAGCTGGAGTAAGCTCGATAAAATTCAAGCATCTGAAACTCCGGGTGGTGCGTACTGGACTTGGGTTCGTCCCTGAAGGCAGTGGAGAGCTGGTAAATCCTCTCTAGTCCTCCGACCAAAAGTCTCTTCATGGCAAACTCCGGAGAGGTGGGGAGACTGGCTCCATCATGAGTTCGATAACTCCGGATATGGGTTTCCATGCCAGGGCAGGGGACTAGCAAAGGAGTGCGTGTCTCAAGAAAGTCTCTCTGGTCAAAGTACGCCCGAATCCCGTTCTCAACTTTTCGGCGAATCTGAAGAGCATGAAGCCGCTCGGGATCGAGTACGTGTCGGGTCCACTTGGAGGCGATCCCTCTTTCGACATCTGCTCTTCTCAGGTTGGGCGTCAGAATATGGATTTGATGACTTTTTTGATCGACCGATACGATGCTGCCCAAAGCAATATGGGTCTGCTCCCCCAGTGATTTTTGGATGCTTTGGGTATTGAGATCAACGGTCGTGATTCCCGACAGATTGTGGATTGAAAGCCGGACGGAGGGGGTTCCCTTTTGTAGGGCTTCCTCTAGAGTCCAGGTCAGAAGTCGGCCTTGAATCATTCCGGACTGAAAGGATGTGGGCAGGGATGGTGAGTGGGAGGACATGTCTTTCTCCCAAGCATGTTTTTGGGCGAGATGCCAGTCCCTTAGTCCCATCAGGATTGAGTCGAGGGAGATTGTGAGAAAAGTTTTTTGGGAGCAGAGTAAAGAAGTGAGGCGTGAGATGAGCATTCATAACGCAGACGTCCTTTTACAGCAGGCTCTCGCTATGAGTGTGCCTTACCGATATGGTCGGTTGAGAACGGGGAATCGACTCTCCGCAGTAACACTCTTGTTTCAGGGGCAGTACCTCTTCGAGAGTCGACTCTTGTTGATTAAGCGTTCGGAGAGGCTCGAACACCATCGTGGGCAGATTGCGTTTCCTGGTGGAATGGCCGACCCTGAGGACTTTCTGAGCGAAGGACTGAAGACCACAGCTCTTCGGGAGTTAAGGGAGGAGGTCGGGATAGGTCCAGAGAAAGTGAGGCTTCTTGGGGATCTCCCGGAGTTGGATACTACAACTGGATTTACGATTCGTCCCTTTGTCGGCAGACTCGCCGATGAATATCCTCATACTCAGTTAGAGATCGATGAAGGAGAGTTAGAACAGGCGTTTTGGGTGGGTTGGAACGAGTGGGTGAGTCCCCAGAATTATCGTGAGGAGACGATAAAGGTGGGGCAATCGGATTACCCGATTGATGTCTTTTATCTGCAGGGGCATCGAGTTTGGGGCGCCACCGGTTCGATTCTAAAGAACATGCTCGACCGATTGAAAGCGATCGGGCAAGAATGAAGGCATGATATCCGGTAGAAATCGAAACCCTTCTGCTCTGACTCTTTTGAATTTTTCGATCGCCTCGTGGGGATTGCTGGCAGGATCGTCAGCTCATGCATCAGGCTTCCCATTTATCGGGGGCGACGAGGACTTTAAAGGGAGCGCTCCGGCGGAGCTATTTAAGCTGGGTGTGATGGGCGGATTGGGAATCGTCGACGCCAACGGAATGTTGGGGTTTACCGTCGCTCCCTCTTTCCGGATTGTTGAAAAGGGGTTTGTACCTGATATCAATAATCAGGTTTTTGCTGAACTCTCTTTGGGCGGTAATTTTTTGGGTGCACCTAACGCTTTTACCTACAGTGCTCATTTACGATGGGACTTTGTGAAAAACTCCACGTGGACCTACTATGCGGTCGGTGGCGTTGCTGGTAACTCTTTTGGTGGTGAAGGTGGTCGTTGGAGTCTTGCTCCTCGCTTTGGTGTTGGCACGTTTTATCGAGTCGATCCACGTTTTGCTATTCGGGCAGAGGTCTCTCACGAGTTTACAGGATTAGGCGTGAGCTTTGACATGTACTGATTGGAAGGACCGATCTTAGGACGAGGATCGTCTTGGGTCACTCACTCTGAAGCGCGATGAAGGCCCCTCCTAGGACTCCTGCATGGTTATCTAAGCTGGAGAGAACGACCTCTGGAAGTAAATCCACAGGGGCTCGGCGAGGCCCAAGAATCTCCTTTAGTTTTCTTTTTACTGTAGGAAGAAAAAGATCTGCGCTCTGAGCAAAGCTTCCGGTGAGGATGATTCTCTGAGGCGCAAAGATGACGACATAGTTATGGATAGCTGTCGCCATTTTGTTCGCATACTCCTCAAATGCTTTTTTCGCTCTTGGGTCGCCCTGACGAGCAAGATCAGCGATTTCTTTAGAGTTCATCTTGGACTTCACCCATTTTTTTGAATGAACCCACCGAGCAAATCCATTTCCTGAAAGGTAAGCTTCCGCGCAGCCTCGATTGCCACAGCCACAGAGTGCATGAGGGTCGTTCTCATTGAGGATGATGTGTCCCGCTTCTGTATGAAGGCCCCCTCCAGCGCGAATGAGGCTTCCGTTTGCAATGACCCCGGTTCCAAGTCCGGTTCCAAGGGTCAAAATCATGGCATCGGGTATGCCTTTTGCTTTTCCCAGCCAATGCTCCGCAAGAATGGCAGCAGCAGCATCGTTTTCAAGGGTGCAGGGAAGCCCGAGAGCTCGAGTGAGAACTCTGCAAATGTTGACTCGGCCCCAGCGTCCCTCGGGGCCGGCGAAATTGGTTGGATCCAGTAGGATGCCTTTTCCAGGGTCTAAGGGACCAGCGGAGGCCATTCCGATGGAGTCGATCCCTGGAAATTCGGCTAGAGCCTGTTTTCCGAAGTCAATCAGCTGACGGAGAACTGCTTTTTTTCCGAGATCGAACCGTGCTTTTTCTTTCCACTCTTTGAGGATCTTCCCGCGAGAGTGAACTACGGCAACATGAAGCTTGGTTCCTCCGAGATCGTATGCAAGTACGATTCGGTTTTGATGGCGTTTTTCCCCACGTTGTCTTTTCCGATCCATGCTTCCACGTGTACCATGAGAAGTATGGAAAACCGACATGGAAGTCTGGGTGCTGAGGGAATGACACGTCGAGGAGAGGAAGTGGCGAGCCTGCTGATGTTTGGGTTCACTCTCTTTCTGGCAGTAGCTATTTGGACCTACTCTCCGACAGATCCAAGCCTCTTCAATACGTATCAAGGATTGGCCAGAAACGCATGTGGGTGGGTTGGAGCGCAGCTCTCGAGCCTTTCACTGCACTTTCTAGGTCTAGGTGCCTTTCTGATTCCAGCCGCTAGTTTCTTTGTCGCGGCAAATCTTCTGAGTCGCGAGGGGCGTCCACGACTCTTGGGTTCATTGGGAGGAATGTTTGCCTCTTCTTTAGCTCTGACGGTCTTTGTTTCGATTCAATGGAGTTCATGGCCTTACTCGGGGCAAGAGCTGCCGACGGGAGGTTTGCTTGGCCATGCGCTCTCAGGATTCTTTCTCAAGCACTTTAACTCGACTGGCGCCTCAATTGTCTCTCTTCTGATTTTCTTGCTTGCGATCGCCTTATCAACGCCACTGTCTGTGGCTCGCGGGCTTGCCCGGGCTCTCTATGTGAGTGCTGTCCTGCTAGGACGGATCGGTTTGCGATTGGGGGTTTATCTCGGACGTCTGATTGCGTGGGGTGCAGGCGTGGTCGCAATGAAAGGGGCTTATTACGTTGGAGACCGCTTGAGTCAGTTTCTCGCCGCAGCAGTCGAAAAATCCAAACAAGCTAAGCTTGGACCTCGACCACCAGCCGATGCCATTGAGGTCAAAGCTCAGGACTTGAAACCAGCTCAAGCAGGCGAGGAACAAGCTGAGACTGAGGTGTTGGATGGTGACACGGATGAGGATTCTGAAAACGAGGAAGAAGAAGAGTCCGAACTTTTCATCGGTGCCGACATTCCAAAAGAAAAAGTAAATCGATCGAAGTCCCCGCTTGAGACCACGTTGAGTTCCGAGGCTCCAAATGTACTGCCTGAGCTTCATATGGACTCAGAAGGGGAAGTGCTCTCTCCCCGTGCTTCTAAAGTGAACCCTGCGATTGTTCCTCCTGCGCCTCAGCAAATGGCTCTTGGACTTGAGGCGAATGCTCTCAACGCGCAGGCTTCGGGCGCGAGTGCTGCAGGACGTCCCTCGTTAAAATCTGTTTTGCGCGGACCAAAAGCGAAGAGGGGCCAATGGAAGTTGCCCACTCCCAACTTCCTACGAACTGTTCCGAAAGTGGAATCTTCAGTCGACCATGAAAGGCTTCGTCAGAACGCGGCTACTTTGACTCAGAAGTTTTTGGATTTTGGGATCGAGGGTCAAGTGACTGCTGTTCGTCCCGGTCCCGTGATTACTCTTTATGAGTTCAAGCCTGGTCCGGGTGTTAAGGTGTCCCGAATCGCTTCACTTGCGGATGACCTATCTATGGCGCTCTCTGCGCAAAGTGTTCGGATTCTCGCGCCCCTGCCTGGGAAGGCGGTGGTAGGGATCGAAATTCCAAGCGACAGCCGTCAGACTGTTTATTTTCGAGAGTTTCTGGAGGGAAAAGAGTTTTTCAGTGAGAAGTATTTGTTGCCAGTAGTGATGGGGAAAGACATCGGGGGAGCACCGATCCTCTCGGATTTGGCAAAGATGCCGCACCTTCTCACCGCAGGTCAGACAGGATCAGGTAAGTCAGTCTTTATGAACGGTTTGATCTGCTCGCTGCTCTACCGCTTTACTCCGGACGAGTTGCGCTTGATCCTCGTTGATCCGAAGTTCATTGAGTTTCGCGCCTATCAGGACATTCCTCATCTACTGCTACCAGTCGTGGATGACCCAAAGAGTGCAAGCACTGCTTTGAAATGGGCAGTGCGAGAAATGGAGCGACGCTATCGTATTCTCGCTATGATGGGATCTCGAAACCTAGCGGCTTTTAACTCAAAAGTAGAGGAGATGGGGTCGGATGTGGTTCGAGACCTTCTGCTCAGTGAAGAAAATCAGCCGCAGGGAAATCCTCAAGTTTCGGGTGGGGATTGGATCGAAGCGTTTGAGGCTGATGAGGGAGGGGCACCTCGAATAGGGAAGCTTCCGTATATTGTCGTCATTATCGACGAGTTGGCTGACTTAATGATGATTGCAAAAAAGGAGGTCGAAATCTCGATTGCCCGAATCGCTCAGAAAGCGCGAGCCGCTGGAATTCATTTGGTGATTGCTACTCAGCGCCCCTCCACAGACGTTGTTACCGGGCTCATCAAGGCTAACCTTCCATCACGAGTTTCTTTTCAGTTGGCCAGCTATATTGATTCCCGGACCATCTTGGATCGCCCCGGAGCCGAACGACTTTTGGGGCAGGGGGATATGTTATTTGTACCGCCCGGAATGGCGCAGCTGCTTCGATTGCATGGTGCTTACTTGGATGATGATGAAATCGCCAAAGTCACTTCCTTCTTGAAGGAGCAAGGCAAGCCCGTCTACCGAGAGGATATCCTAGTAGACGACGAAGAAGCAGTAGCAGAGGAGAACGGAGAAGACGAAGTGGATGCTTTATTTGAAGAAGCCGTTGAAATTGCGAAGCGCTCAGGTCAAGTATCAGCGAGCTCGATTCAACGTCATCTGAAAGTCGGATATAACCGCGCGGCCCGTATGGTTGAAATGATGGAAATGCGCGGGATCGTCGGACCAGCTGACGGGGCGAGACCACGGGAGGTTTTGATCAGGTGATGGGGTTTCAGGTATTTTTTGGGGTTCTCATGATGTTTTTTTTGCCTAGGGTGACTTGGCTACCGAATGAAATTCGGGCCGAACCGACTCCATCTGCACCTACCCCCAGTTCGTCTCCTGTCCGGAGGAAGTTGCTTGAAAAAGAAGCTGAAGGAACCAAAGCCCCGAATCGATTTGAAGCGGAGATCGTCATCAAGAGCCAATACACCCTTGATGGACAACCCCTTGAGGTCGATCCGGATTAATCGGCCCTTTCCCATTCCTGCCTCTGTTCGAGCTGCGATCCTCAAACTTCACGAACATGGACACGTCGCCTACCTAGTGGGTGGTTGCGTCCGTGATTTTTTGCTTCATCGTCCGATCAAGGATCACGACATCGCGACGAGCGCTTCTCCCGAGGAACTCATTCGATTATTTCCTGATGGAATCACAGTGGGGATTCACTTTGGAGTCCTTAAGGTTCCCGATTCTGAGAGGCCTGGTGAAGTGATTGAGATTGCCACCTTTAGGGAAGATCTCGAGTACAAGGATCATCGGCATCCCACTGCTGTGCGGTTTGCCGGAATGATTGAAGACGCTCGGCGACGAGATTTTACGATCAATGCTTTATATTTTGATCTGAAGGAAAGTCGAGTCTTGGACACGGTCGGTGGAGTAGATGACCTCCGGTCAAAACATTTACGAGCCATAGGTGTTCCCTCGGATCGTTTCAAGGAGGATGCTCTGCGCCTCTTGCGGGCCGTACGGTTCAGTGTCGCTTTGGGGTTTGAGATTGATCCGAGGACGTTACAAGCAATCGAAACTCGCGCAAAACTCATTCAAAAAATTAGTGGGGAGCGCGTTCGAGAGGAATTGAATCGGATGCTGACTGGTGAAAACCCAGTTCGTGCGTTCGAGTTGCTCCGGAGGACGGGGCTTCTACTGGCGAGTGTGCCAGAGTTAGAAAGCATGTGGGGAGACTCTCCAGGATACTCTTCGGAGACAGGGCTACCAGGAGTTACGGGGGAGACCGGTTTGTGGAAACATGCTCTACGCACTCTGAACGCTATAGACCGCAGCGAGCGTTACCGAAATCCCGTCCTGGGGTGGATTTCCATTTTTCAAGAGATGGGCAAGGTGTTGAGGCGCCCCGTTGTCTCCGATCATTGGGAGAATGAGAGCGCAGAGCTCGCCCAAAACTTTGGTGAGCGCCTCCGTTTCTCGGGCGTAGATCTGGAGTTAATGAAGTGTTGCCTGCTCGATCAGCGAAAGTTTTTGAATGTCTTTTCGATGCGTGAGGCAACTTTGGTTCGTTGGATACGGGAGCCTTATTTCCCAGTACTTTTGGAGTTTCATCGTGCCTCATCCATTGCGAGTGATGGAAACCTCGTTTATTACGAGTTCTGCCGCTCGAGGTGGGAGGAGGAGCGCTCCCGTCCAATCCTCCCCAGAATGATCGGAGGCCAGGATCTCATCGAGATGGGACTCAAGCCCGGGCCTTATTTCTCGGGGATATTAAGAGAGGTTGAAGATCGGATCCTTGAAAGTCGAATCACTTCTCGCGAGCAGGCCCTCGAGTTTGCCCTGCAGTTGGCGACTCAGTTTGAGAAAGCAAACGCTTGAGTCTTTCGGTGTCGGATTGAATCAGGAGGGTCTTGTTCTGTGTGTAAGATGCCTCAGTAGAATCCTTGATGCGTTTGACATGCTTCTTGAAAGTGTAATCCACTTCCGTAGTGCCCCAGTTTTCGCCACCGCTGTAGAAAACAGTGAGATGAGCAGCATCGAGTAGGGTTTCAAGGGAAGCACTTTTTCCAGAGTGGAGGGGGATCACGACGTGTGCCCCTGGTTTTCCTCGGACGTGCATCCAGAGGTCGTTTCCTCGGGCAACTTTGAAAGTGAGCTCTAGGTTTTCATCTTTGCTCTTTCCGACGAGGATAGTTTGTCCGTCTCGACTCAAGAACTGTCGACCGCTCCACTTCCTGATGGATCCTTTGGTTGGTGCAGCTCCTGTTCCTGCAGTCAGATCGCTTGAGACAAATCCTGCCGCTCTTTCGAGTTTTTCGAGCTCTTCCCAGGTCTGACTCTGAATCTCTCGGTGCAAAGCGTCCTTGAGTCGCCATACTGCTGCTTCTGCTGACTCCGCACGTTCGAGCGCTTCCGACTCACGTCTCTGTCGGCGTTTGGCGAGTTGATAAAACCGTTCGACCTGAGCAGTAAGGGTGAGCTTGGGGTCGCATTCGATTTCAACGTCTTGATCACGAACGTAATCTTTCACAGTCCGAACGAGGATTTCTGATCCGTTGCGTCCCTTCTTTCGTTGGCTTGGGGTGCTCTGTCCCATCGATCCTTTGAGTAGGTGACCGAGATTGAGCCAGTCTTGCTCCTTTTCAGCCATTTCGGCGGCGGTCATGGCTTCGCGGAGACGTGATTCACTGTTCTTGAGGAGTTCTCTGATTCGTCTGTGGGCTCGTGCCACACGAAGGTCGAAGGCTTCTTCTAAAAGAGAAGACTCAACATGGGAAGAGAAGGATTCAGGGGACTCGATGAGCTCCTCACGGACCGGCATGTCGAGTGGGGCTCGTGCGCCATCTGGCGGGATAAATAAGTCTCCATTTGAGTTCATTTTTTCATGTCGAGAGCGCGCAAGTACTTTTCCTTCGGAACCGACCCGGCTTTCGTTGGGTAGGACAAGCATTGCTTCAGGTTGGGCAGGGACGAGCGTGATCATGAGTTGGAGTTCGCCGCATGGGCTTACGCTTCGGTCTGCCGAAATTCTCAGGACAACGGTTCGCTCTCGAGGAAGAGGGGCAATTTCGAGGAGTTTAGATCCCCTTATGAGCTTGGAGAGGGCTAAATCAAAGGGGGAGCGACTGGCCTGCGAGTAGTTTCTGATCTGTTTTTCGCCCAAGAGTGTGATGGACGGACGTTGTGGACGTACGCTGACCACAAGGTTCCAGTTTCGATCGCGAGATGCGAGTTTCAGGGCCCACTCATTTTTTAGGAAACCGTCAGGGAACTGGCTTCTTTCCGGAATAAAAATCCGGTCAATATAGAGGTTTGAGCATTGATGCTGAAGAGTCCTGCAATAGTTGTCTAATTCTTTCCAATTCAGGACCGAGAAAGAGCTTCGCTTCATCATTCTTTTGCTATCATCTTTCTTATCCTACTGGCAAAGCAGACGCGAAGACAAAGTTGGGAAGGTGAATGAGTGATGAATTCGAATTCAAACGAAAAACTGAATCCGAAAGGGAGTACCCTTGGAAAACATACGATTTGGCAGTTGAAGTCTGGGCTAGATCGACGATTCAAAGCGGGACACCCATGGGTTTTTTCGAATGAACTCACCGCAAGCCCCAAGGGAGTTACTGCTGGGGCACCGATCGAGCTTCGAGATCAACAAGGAGGGTTCTTGGCCTGGGGTTATGGTAATCCCGCTTCCTTGATTAGTTTTAGAGAGATTTCACGGAACCCCGAGGAGTTAGATGCCCTCGCGGTCTCTGGCTTTGTGCGCAGACTGAAGAGTTGTCTCGCGCTTCGTCGTTCTTCGGGTTTGCTGACCTCGAGCTTTAGGTGGGTTTTTGGTGAGGCTGATGGGCTTCCCGGTCTCATTCTCGATCGTTATCTGCTGCTTGGGGAGACTTCGTCGGGTGAGTCCCCAAAAAATCAGGTATTGGTTCTTCAGGCTCACACTGCCGGTATCGAAGCCTTAAAATCTGTGATTTTGGAGGCGCTCGAGACCCTGATTAGGGAAGGGGGATCCGGTTTACCCGCCTGGGAGCATACCGCCATCGTCATTCGAGATGATGTTTCAACTCGAAAACTCGAGGGGCTTCTTGCTCCAGAGGAGGGGACTACTCTCATCCGCGATCCGCAAGGGGTCTTGAAAAGGAGCGAGCAGCAGATCCTTGTAGAGGATCCGCTACATCCTGGACCAGGATCCTCCGCTAGTTTTTGGTGTGATCTTAAGGCGGGTCAAAAGACAGGTTTTTTTCTGGATCAACGAAGCAATGTAGGGATCGCAACCGAGATTTTGAGAACGGCTTTTGCGGGACAAAAGAAGCTCAGAATTCTCGACCTTTGCACTTACGTAGGGCAGTGGAGCACTCGATTGGTGGGAGCTGCACGGGGAGCTGGAATCGATCAGATTGAAGTAACGCTGGTTGACGCATCGGCTCGTGCCTTGTCCCTTGCCTCCCGAAATGTTGGACAGTTCGGAGTGGAGTCTCGTTTGATTCAGGGTGATGTACTCAAGGACCTTAAGGATCTTCCTGACGAAGGATTTGATCTGGTGATCGCCGATCCTCCTGCGTTCATAAAGTCACGGAAGGATGTGGGTCCTGGGTCTCACGCATACTTGCAACTGAACACTCAGGCGATTCGCGTGCTACGACGTTCGGGCGGCGTGTTGGTGAGCTGTTCGTGCTCTGCAAATTTTGATGAAGAGACCATGCAAAAAACTTTGGCCAAGGCTGCTCAGCGAAATCGTGCATCAGTGCGATACATAGCTCGGGGAGGAATGACTCCAGATCATCCGATGCGCTTGGAGTTTCCTGAGGGGCACTATCTCAAGGCTTGGTATGCATTGACTCAAGCTTAAGTTCACTCAATCCAGAGTCGAGAGGGGAAACAGATATGACTGTTGAATCAAAGAAGAAAAAAATCGTCGCCAAAAAAGCTGTTTCCAAAAAAGCAGCTAGCCCAAAAGCAGCTACAAAAAAGACCGCTGCTAAGAAAGCGGCGTCTCCGTCCAAAAAAACAGAAAATGCAGTTCAAAGTCCTTACCCTTCGTTGGGAACTTCTTTGCCTACTTTGAGTCTCTTCTCTGACTCTGGTGAAAAAATTTCTCTCAAGGATTTTAAGGGCAGGAATGTCGTTCTCTACTTTTATCC
>Ga0169931_10006711_pt1 | contig 17263 bp, 15 predicted proteins | sample Kivu_15m_20L_FD_129675 | JGI IMG/M metagenome (GOLD analysis project Ga0169931, IMG submission 129675) | Freshwater microbial communities from Lake Kivu, Western Province, Rwanda to study Microbial Dark Matter (Phase II) - Kivu_15m_20L... | ecosystem: Environmental > Aquatic > Freshwater > Lake...
AGTTGTTGGAAGGAACTGAAAACTTAAGCTTGTTATCCAGACCGAGATTGGTCTGCACCATTTGCAGGTCGCCGGCTTCGGTAAGTCTTCTAGCTATTTTTTCGAGCACTCGACCCTTCGTGCATATGGGCAGCCGAGCCAAGGACTGAGCCATATTCATTCGGCCGCTCCAGAATTGAGTGTTGTCTTCGCAAAAGAGCTACTCGCTATCCGTCTGAACAGAACCCGGTAACTCGTCAAGTGGATCTCTGCTCTTCGGGTAAACCGCCCCGGTAACCCCGAATGCTGTTTGGTGGGCTAATGAAGCGATAGCGGTTTCCTTCAGCGCTGCAGAGTAGTTGGCCTCGGTTCTGCCGGGGGAATGTTTCCGATCGGCTCGAGCAGGCGGCGGAGATTGAACCAGCCGACTCATTCCAGGATGGCGATTCGACGGCTTCCATGGATTTCCATAGACCTTTTCGCAAGATGACTTCGGTCTTGTAATACCAGCCCGCGATAAATCTGACTCTCCGGGATTCCCAAGCTGAGCGACTTCTAATTCGGTGATTGGCGAGGAGGACCTCGCCATGGGCACGGCTATCGGATTGCGAACGGATTATACGGACGCAGATCTTCGGACGGCGGCGAAGAGATCGCGCGATGTGCACCAGGTTCGGCGTCTTCTGGCGCTGGCGGCGGTCTATGACGGCGCTTGCCGGAGCGAAGCGGCTGCGGTTGGCGGGGTAGATCGCCAGACTTTGCGCGACTGGGTTTTATGGTTCAACGAAGAGGGACCGGACGACCTGATTGACGGCAAGGCGCCGGGTAAAGCGCCGAAGCTTAACGATAGCCAGCGCAAGGCTTTGGCCGATATCGTCAAGCGTGGTCCCTATCCGTCCGTAGACGGGGTTGTTCGCTGGCGGCTGGTCGACCTTCAGGCCTGAATCCGTGAGGAGTTTGGTATCTCCATCAGCGAGACAACGGTGAGCCGGGAACTGAAAGTGCTCGGCTTTCGCAAGCTGACAGCCCGCCCGCGCGCCCATGATGCCAATGAGCTCGCTCAGGAGCATTTTAAAAAAGTCTCCCTGGACTTCCCCCGGTTTCGTGGACGGTTACGGACTGGCGGATTCCAGTGTCTCCAGTCGGCTCCTTTCTTAGTTGATGGGTGACATGTAGCCATGGGCGGAGTGGCGGCGGCCGGTATTTGTCAACGTAGTTGCCGCTCGGATTGAGGCGCCCCCCGTTTGGTCCCTCGTTTGAAAGGAGAGTCCTTCATCAAGGGAAGGCTCTCAAATGCGTAAAAGCCGTTTCAACGAGGAACAGATCATGGGCATTCTGGCCGAGCAGGAGCGTGGGTTAACCACGGCCCAGGTGTGCCGGAAGCACAATGTGAGTTCAGCCACGTTCTACAAATGGAAAGCCAAATTTGGCGGGATGGACGTCTCCCCCAGATGCGGAGAGACCGCCCCCCGCTTGAACATTGCCGCCGCCAGCGCCGCATCCCACCCTCATCCCGCCTTCAATTCGAGAAAGCGGCATCCCCGCATGAGAGAGCGCTATTGCAGTGGTATTCTCGACCGGAAGTGATATCTTCTAATCTCATAATCCTACTCGGTGTAAACTCGTGTTTCGCTATAACGCTCCGACGTCAGAGGAGACCGGTAGCGTAGTCAGCTGATCGGATTAGCTCATGCTGAACGCCCCGGTGAACATGCTCGTACGATCACCTTTAATCATTGTCTGTGACTGGATACCTCCGGCCTTCGGGGCCGTAGGGCAGTATGAGCTTGCAAGCGCACGAGAGGCTGTTCAGTCAGGCCGCTGCGTCACGCTCATAGGTCTGGGTTCATCATACACAAACGATGAAGAGGCCTATCCAAACGGGACACTCAAAATAGTCCGTATACCCGCTCAGTCTGCCAATAAAGCGAGTACCTTCAGTCGGGCCCTATGGGCTCTAAGCGTAAGCGCACGCCTTCTGCAGGAGGTGAGAAGAGCCGTACAGGGCCTTAGCGCCTGTGAGATCAAGGTAACCGGCTCACCGCCGTTCTTTGCTTATCTGATTTTGCTCTGGCGCCTTGTTCAGTCGGGCGTCACGATCACCTACCGCATAACAGACTTCTATCCTGAAACCGCCTTTGCCGCCGGTAAGGCAATGGCCCTTCGGCCAGTTTTGCCTCTTATTCATGCTCTGCGGCGGACCTCTGACCGCATCGAGGCTCTGAGCCCATGCCAGGCTCTGCGCCTGCAGGAAAGCGGCGTTCCGAAGGATCGGATCATGATGGTCCGCGACCCCTCCCCCGTGGCAATTACTCCTGATGTGATACCGGCACAGCGCCCCTTTCCTCGGGGAGATGCAATTCTTCTTTACTCTGGCAATCTCGGCATTGCCCACGACTGGCTCACTTTCGCCGAAGCTTATCGTCAGCATATTCGATACGGATCAAATCGACTCCGACTTTGGCTCAACGCCACCGGTATCGGGATTAAAGATCTGCATGCTTTCTGCGAATTGCACGAGCTTCCTGTTCACGTAACACAGCCCGTCCCTCTTGAAGCTCTTCCCGGTGTCCTGATGGCGGCGGACGCACATCTTGTGAGCCTCAAAGAGCCCTTCTGGGGCTATGTAATTCCCTCAAAGATCTATGGCTGTCTGGCAACAAATCGTCCCGTCCTCTACATTGGGCCGGCACAATCTGACCTACATGCGCTCGTCAGCGGTTACCCGCGAAACTACTCGGTCCGAAACGGCGATGTGAAGACGGCCTCAGAGGCTTTAGAAACCATTGCCATCGCCGTTCCCAACACGACTGAACACCCCAACTCTCGATTTAACTCCATCTCTAGTCCAGTATAAGAGTTCAAGGATTCAACATGAAAACAGCTTTGGTATGCGGCGCCGGGGGGTTTATCGGCGGCCATCTCGTCTCCCGCCTCAAACGGGAGGGTTTCTGGGTAAGAGGCGTCGATCTCAAACTGCATGAATACTGCGAAATCGAAGCGGACGATTTCGTTGTCGGCGACCTACGTGATCAGTTGTTCGTGCGTGATGTGATCGACCGCCGCTTCGATGAGGTCTACCAGCTTGCCGCAGACATGGGCGGAGCCGGATACATCTTCACAGGCGATAATGATGCCGACGTCATGCACAATTCCGCGACAATCAATCTCAATGTGCTGGACGCGGCGTACAAGCGAACCATCAAACGTATCTTCTATTCTTCCTCGGCCTGCATGTACCCCGCCTACAATCAGGAAGACCCGGACAACCCTAACTGCCGCGAAGACAGCGCCTATCCCGCAGCGCCTGACAGCGAATATGGGTGGGAAAAGCTCTTCTCTGAACGGCTTTATTTGACCTATGCACGCTGCAGGGGAATGGAAGCGCGGATCGCGCGCTATCATAACATTTTCGAGCCAGAAGGGACCTGGACCGGTGGACGTGAAAAAGCGCCAGCCGCCCTGTGCCGTAAGATTGCCATGGCGAAAAGCGGAGATGAGATCGAGATCTGGGGCGATGGGCTCCAGACTCGGTCCTTCCTCTATGTCGATGAGTGCGTTGAGGGAACACTCCGCTTGACGCGATCGGATTGGACGGGGCCTGTCAACATTGGCTCCGACGAGATGGTTACAATCAACGGCCTTGCTGACCTGATTGCCGATATTGGCGGCAAGAAGATTGTCCGAAAGAACATTCCCGGTCCGCTCGGCGTGCGTGGCCGGAATTCGGAGAACACCCTGATCAGGGAGCGCCTTGGCTGGGCCCCGTCTGAAACTCTGCGCGCAGGCCTTGAAAAGACCTATGCTTGGATCGAGCGGCAGGTGTTCTCCAACGTCAGATCCGGCAAGGCTGGCTGATCGTGTCTTCGGGCATCACCGATCCTGTCACGGCAAGAATCGGGCTTATCGGCGCCGGCGGACTCCTGGGCAGTAGCCTGGTTATGGCTGCGCAGGGAGCGGGCCTTGACTTATGTTCTGCGGCGCGCGCCGAGGTGGACGCACGTGATCGAGGGTCTGTGGAAGCCTGGCTCAGGTCGCAGCGGCCTTCCGCGCTCATCATCTCAGCGGCGCTGAACGGCGGCATCCAGGCCAATTTGTCCGAGCCAGCGGACTTTCTGGAGGATAACGCCGCAATTGCCCTTGCCTGTTTGGGCGCTGCGCGGCGTATCGGGATCCGTAATGTCCTTTATTGCGCCAGCGCGGCCCTCTATCCCCTCTCGGCTGCCCAGCCCCTGAGGGAAGGTGATCTCTTCTCCGGCCCATCAGATCCCGGCCATCTCGGCTTTGCTGCGGCGAAGATGCTGGGCGTTCGCTATTGCCAGGCGGTCCGGCAACAGGATGATTTAGCCTGCACAGCACTCCTACTCACCAATATCTATGGTCCTGGACAGCGCTGGGAGGAGCCGCGGTCCAATGTCGTCGCAGGCCTTCTCAAGCGCCTCCACCAGGCAAAACACGAACGTCTTCCAGCGGTGACCGTTTGGGGAACCGGACATGCGCGGCGTGACCTAGTCTATGCGTCTGACGCAGCTGAGGCCATCCTCGCCCTTGCAACGCGCCAGGACCTTCTTGAACGTCTGCCTGACGGACTAATCAATATTGGCAGCGGCGAAGACGTCTCCATCTGGGAGCTCGCCAGGCTTTGCAGCGGAACGGTTGGTTATGAAGGTCGCCTCGATTTCGATCCGAAAAAGCCTGAGGGCGCAGCCCGCCGGGTCCTTGATGTTTCCCGTCTGCAGGAGCTTGGATGGCGGGCGCGCACGCCGCTTCCCGAAGGCTTAAAGGCGACCTACGCGTCCCTGTCGCCTGTGATTGGGTAAGGCTTGGGTCCAGGCCTCGCCTGATCTAACTTCGCGCCCGCCGAACCATGCCGCTGTTCTTGCCTGCCTGATGCCGCCAGGACGTCTCCTGAAACACGGTCCAGATGTCCTGATGCCACGAGGCCGTTTGAGTGCCCGGCGACATCGGGCTGGTTTAAACCGGCAGCCCGTACGGTCACGATCGTAACCGCCCGATTGATACGGCCTTTTGGATGCCAGGCGGTGTGGGTATCGTGATCGCTGGCACAAGGGCTGGCGAGGACTACGGTGAGAGCGGAATTGCTTGGAATTGAACGACGGCGTCGCTGGACACGAGAACAGAAGCTGGCGGTGCTGAGCGAGATAGGCGTGGATGGCGCAAGCATCAGCGACGTTGCGCGCCGGCACGACGTCCCCCGTCAGAACCTTTACCAGTGGCGCCACGACCTGCGGAGCGGAGGCCTGGGAGAGGGGGCCGGGGTTACTTTCATCCCGGTTGCCCCTGCGGGTGACCCGCAATGCGCTGCAGCCCGTAGGCCCGCGATCGAGATTGTGCTTCGTAATGGACGGGGGCTGCGTGGGTTCGGGACCATATCGGAAGACGAGCTGATCCATCTGATCCGCGTGATCGAGCGCGCATGATCGCCCTCGGATCTAACGTAAGAGTTTATCTCGCGGCTGGCCGGACTGATATGCGCCGCGGCATCGGCCATTGCGAAGCATGATCTCAACGGCGCTCATTGAACCCGTCGGCGTCGTGCACAACGGCTCGGCCATAGACGCAACCGGGATGAATGTGACGCCAAGGCTCTCGCTCAGCGCCTTGCGCTGCACATCACGACGCCACTGATAAAGACTCTGACGCGGCACATCATGCCGGCGAGCGACCTCGCTCACGCTGGCCCCATCAACGCCGACCTCCCTCAGTACAGCCAGCTTCTCTTCGCGCGTCCAGCGACGACGGCGCTCAACGCTCAGTAGTTCTGATCTCAAGGTGCTCACCGCCAGCTGACATGCCAGCAATCAAAGTACGAAAGCCGCACACGATGCAGAAGGCCGGATCAATCGGGCGGTTACGCCCCGTTTATCTCGGCGCAGAAATGGTCTATCAACCTTTTTGCCGCAGTCTCGAATAAGAGCCCTTTGCTTCGGGGTTTGGAGTTCGTCTCTGATGCAAGCCTATATTCCGCTTATCCTCTTCGTCGTTGCGAGCAATGCCCTGTCCCAGACCCTTCTCAAACAGGGCATGGTCGGCATCGGCGTATTCGATCTCACTCCGGGCAATGCGCTCTCCATTGCAGGGCGCGTCGCGCTCGACCCCTTCATCATTGCGGGCATCACGCTCATGATCATCTCTATGGTGAGCCATCTCTATGTGCTTTCGCGCGTGCCGCTGACCTTCGCCTTCCCGTTTATCTCCATTTCCTACATCGTCATTCTGGGGGTGGGCTACTTCCTCTTCAATGAAAAGCTCAATCTCTATCATTATCTGGGTACGGCGTTCATCGTAATCGGCGTGCTCTGCATCGCCCAAGCCGGCGCGGCGGTGCGCCGGTGACGATGGGCGCGCGAGCGGTTTGAGGGGCCCATGAAGCACATCATTTTCGGCGGAGACGGGTTTGTGGGGCGCTATATCGCGCGCGATCTGCTGGCGCGCGGCGAGGAGGTGCTTGTCTGCGATCTGAGCAAGAGCGATCTGCCGGTCTATGCCCATGCCGCTTTCCTGCGCGTCGATGTGCGCGATAAGGCGGCGGTCGAGGCGGTGCCCATGGCGGCGGGCGACAAGGTCTATAACATGGCGGCGCGGCTGCTGATGCCGCCGGTGAAGAACAAGGACCGGGCCGCTGCGTTCTTTCCCGTCCATGTCGATGGCACACGCCACATTTTCGAGCGCATGGAGCGGGCGGGGGCTTCGGGCCTCGTCCAGTTCTCGACCGACATGGTCTATGGCCCGAGCCTGACGCCGCCGCCCATCCGCACCGATCATCCCTGCAACCCGATCGATGCCTATGGCAGGTCCAAGAAGGCGTGTGAGGATCTGTGCGCCGTCTGGCGCGGAAAGGGCATGAACATCTCGCTCTTCCGCCCCCGGATGGTCATGGGTCCGGGCAGGCTTGGCCTTTTGAAGAACCTCTTCAAGCTCATCGAGGCGGGGCTGCCCGTGCCGACCATCGGGCCCGGCACCAACCGCTATCAATTCGTCTCGGTGTTCGATTGCGCGAGCTTTGCCATCGAGGCGGCCGACAGGGGCTTTCCCAATGGTGCCTGGAACCTTGGCTCTTCCGATGCGCCGCCGGTGCGCGAATTGCTCAGGCGCCTCATCGCCCATGCTGGCTCTCACTCCTTCGTGCTGCCGACGCCGGCCTTCGCCGTCAAGGCAGTGCTCTCCGCGCTCGATGCCCTCGATCTCACCCTCATGACCCGCGAACAATATGCGATCGCCGATGAGGACTATGTCGTCGATATCGAAGATCTGCGCGCCGCCTTCGGCCGCGTGCCGGAGGGGACGGATGAAGAGATGCTGATCGCCGCCTTCGATCAGTATCGCCGCGTGCGCGACGAGAAGGCTCTGGCGAGCCTTTTTGCGGTCGATCTCGCCTGGGAGGCTTTCATCGCCGGCAAGGCCGCCCCCGATCGCGCCCCGGCCCGGGCCTGAAGGCGCGGGGCAGCCGGGCGTTGCTGGCGCCTATCCTCGTCCATGATCCCGGTTGTGGAGCCTTTCCTTGCTCATCGTCCTTCTGAGGATGTCGATCTGCTCCTGCGTCCAGCCGGCGGCGCGATAGAATTTCACGCCAGCGTCCAGCGCCTCGCGCCCCGTATCCGCCACCAGCATCCAGCAGGTCACGTATTCCAGCCGCGAGATACAGAGATCGCACTGCCATTTCTTTGTTATCCATCCGGTGAGCCCGATATGGTCGGGGTGCATGTGCGTGACGATCACGCGCCTGACAGGCCGGCCCTGCAGCTCGTTATCGAAGATGGTCAGCCAATGCGCCTTGGTCTCGGAGTTCGGAATGCCGGTGTCGGTCACTGTCCACCCGTCGCCATCCTCCAGCAGCCAGAGGTTTATCCACTTCAGCGAGAACGGCAGTGGCATGCGCACCCAGCGCATGCCGGACGCGACCTCCATCGTGGTCCCCGGCTCGGGCGGCTCCGCAAATGGATAGTCGTACCGAACCCGCTCGGTCTTGCCTTCGAAGCGGTCCATGGGCGGGCCTTTCGCCTGAGAGCCCGATTAAAAAGTTCTTCAAGCAAAACCGAGCGCTGCGATGCGGCGAGTCAGCATGCGTATGGATGCGACGAAAGTCCACGCGGTCGAGCTTTCGAGTGATCTATCCCAATCCTTGGCGAGACGGCGGCAGCGACCAAGCCACGCCAGCGTACGTTCGACCACCCAGCGCCGGGGAAGAAGTACAAAGCCTTGCGCCGTGTCGCATCGCCGGATGATCTCGACACTGAACACGGGTTCCGACGGAAGCTGAACAGCGATTCCGACGATCCTGAACAGGCCCGAGAAGGTCGTGTGCCGTGTGAGATCTGGGTCCCTAAGCGAAGGGGATCCGATGTCCGCGAGGAGGGGGTCGATGCGCCAGGTGCGCGAGGTTTTACGTTTGAAGCACGCCTGCGGGCGGAGCCTCCGGGAGGCGGGAACGGCCAGGGGAATCGGGCGAAAAACTCAAGCTGTGATGAGGCTTGCGAGATACTGGTCGTCCCAGGCGGCGGTTTTTCGTTTGAGGCGCATGGAATTTTGGCTGGCGAACGTCGATAGAGGTTCTGTGCCATGTGCCTGAGGGTCGTGAAGTTGGCGGGAGCATGCTCGGTTCGGATGCGGCATTCATCGTCGCGGAACGTCATGTCCATGACCCAATGGAGACTGTTTTCCACCGCCCAGTGCTGCCGGATCATCGGGCCGATGAGGTTCGCCAGTAGAACCAGGGATGTGAGGTAGAAACGGGTTTCTGTTTCGATCCTGCCGTCAATCTCGCGTTGGCTTTCGACCATGGCGAGGCTTTTCAAGCCGGGCCAGGCGTGACGTTTCTGCAGCCAGTCGACATCGTGGATGACGGTGTAGTTGCGGGTTTCGACACGCCCGTGATCGCCATCGACACTCTGGTGCTGGCTGATCACCGTATCCTTGTATCCAAGGGCTTTCTGCTCGGTCGCGAAGACCTCGACATCCTCTCGCAAGGTTCCCTGATTGCCTTTCAGCGCGAGGATGTAGTCGGCCTTTCTGTCCTTGATTTGTTGAGCGATGGCGCGCTGGCAACCCATGGCATCGATGGTGACAACAGCGCCTTCGATGGCCAGCATATCAAGCAGGGCTGGGATCGCGACGATCTCGTTGGACTTTTCGTTGACCTTGACCTGTCCCAGCACCAGGCGCTGACGCACAGCGAAAGCTGAGACCATGTGGATGGGCTCTTTGGAGCCCTTCTTCTGATAGGAGCGCCGCAGCGTCTTGCCATCAATGGCGATGACGTCGGCGGGTGCCCCGGTCAGCTCTGCGACCCAGGCGACAAAGCAGCGCTGAAACGCGACGGCGTCGAGCGCGGCGAAGATGTCGCCGAGCGTGTCATGCGGCGGTGTACCATCCAGGAACGGGCGGAACCGCCGCCGCAGATCGAGCTTCTTCACCCCGAAACGCGCAATATCGCAAAAGCCGTCCGCACCGGCGAGGACCGCCAGCAGGCTCAGGAGCAGCACCTCATCGAGCGGATAAACCACCTTGCCGAGTTGGCGTGGATCCTCGAGGTCTTCAAAAAATCTGAGAAAAGAAACCGCTTCGCCCAGCGCCCCAGCCTCGCGCGTAACTCCGTACATCGCCGCTCTCAACCTGCAGACTCAGTGGAGCGGCATCGATCCAGCATATCCTCATGATGTCACGCGGTTTTTCACCCGATCCCCCTGCTCGGACCCGCGTTGTAACTTGGCATAGTTGATGCTAGAGTGCTTTTGTTATTTGTTTTCTGGTGTTTATCAGGACCTGAGAGTGCGGAAGATACCGAGATGAATACGGCAATAGGTTTGGCTTCTCTATGTGCGCTTTTGGCCGGCGCCTGCACAACCAGCGCGACAGCGAACGTACCATACGGTAACCTTGACTTGCCTGACACGACACTCGGCGTGGATCGCAACGACCTCAGAGTGGCGCCGCTGGATTTGGTCGAAATATGGGTCTTTGGCGTGGAAGAGCTCAAAGGCACTTATCAGGTAGATCCAGAGGGAAAGATAAGGTTTCCGTTGATCGGTATCGTAGACGCTCAAGGGTATGCGACATTCGAGCTTGCCGCCCTCATTGAAGAGAAACTACGGAACGGCTTTGTGACCAATCCGCAGGTATCCGTCCGTATATCCGAGTCATCCGGCCAGCAGCTGACAGTTGAAGGCGCTGTCCAGAAACCAGGCATGTACCCGGTTCGTGGACGCCTTTCTCTCCTTCAGGCGATAGCGATATCAGGGGGCCCTACCCCCGGAGCCGACGCAAGCCGGGTCGTTATTTTCCGCTACATAGAAGGCAAGCGAATGGCAGCGGCCTATAATCTAATGAAGATACGAGGCGGTGAGGTCGAAGACCCCATCGTATATGGAAATGACATCATTGTTATAGACGGGGACAATGTTCGCCAGGGCTACGAGGACCTCATTCGTTCAATTCCCGTGCTCGGGCTATTTATGATGGCCGGCTAGAATTATGCGCGACGATCCATCCCGCGAACATTGGGCTGAATTTGCAGCATCGGAAGGGGTTGTACCTTACCGCAAGACGTCCATCAGCCTGCAGCAAGCACAAGAAGTGCCTCAGGAATCGCCTGACAGCGCCGCCCGGTTCTGGACGATTGTCAACATTCTGCTGCGCCGGCGCTGGCTCATCCTTGCCATCCTGGTTATTGGCGTCTCTGTCGGAGCATTTCTTACCCTGATGCGGGTGCCCCGGTTCAGCGCATCGACGACACTCGAGATCCAGCGACAGCAGACGCAGATCATTGAGGGAGCGGATGTCGAACCTGTCGCTGTCGCCGACGCGGAGCATATGTCGACGCAGTATGAATTGTTAAGGAGCCGCGCCCTGGCTGAGCGCGTAGCGGAGGCTCTTGATCTGTCATCCGATCGGAGGTTTGCCAATCCCGAGGCAAGTCCTGTGGAGCGGCTTAGATCCGCGGCAGACAACGTGCAGTGGAATCTTGAAGTCCTTCCGGTTTCGCGAAGCCGCATCGTCGAACTCCGCGTCCGGCTGCCCTATCAGGAAGAAACCGCGCGGATCGCAAATGCCGTCGCCGAGACCTTTATCGAAATGAATCTTGACCGTCGTTACAACACGACAGCCTATGCCCGACGCTTTCTCGAAGAGCGATTGTCGACAACGAAGGGAGCTCTTGAAGAAGCCGAGCGCAAGCTGAACGACTATGCCAGAGACAAGCAGATCGTCGACCTGTCAAGCGCGGGTGGATCAGAGATGGGCTCATCCCTGGATGCGTCGTCGCTGATCGCAATCAATGCGGCGCTTGCACAGGCGCAGCAGGCTAAGATCACCGCTGAGCTGAAATTTTCTGAAGCGAGAGACAACCCTTCCACGCGCGAATTTCTCGAAAATGCGGGTATCACCGGTCTGCGCTCCAAGCGGTCCGAACTTTTCTCCGAATACCAGGAAAAGCTCTCGAAATTCCAGCCTGAATGGCCGGAGATGAAACAGCTAAAGGCGCAAATCGACGCCCTCGATGGTGAGATAGAGAGTGAACGGACACGATTTGTCGCGGCTCTGGGGGCAGAATACAAATCGGCGGTCGCGGCTGAAACAGCCCTGCGACAGCGTATGGACGAGCTCAAATCCGAAGTGCAGAATCTTCGGGATCGCAGCGTTGACTACAACATTCTCAACCGCGAGGCCGACACGCTACGCACGCAGTATGATGCGCTGCTTGCGCGTTATAAGGATGTTGCAATTTCTGCCGGAGTGGGCGCCAGCCAGGTACTGATAGTTGATCGGGCAGAAGTGCCTGGACAACCGTTTGAGCCGAATATCCGTTCACAGCTCATGTTGGCCTTTGCGCTGAGCCTTGCTCTTGCGGTAGGCGTTGCTCTGTTTATCGAGTTTCTTGATGACACGATAAAGACGCCTGAGGATGTGAGATCAAAGCTTGGCCTTTCTATTCTCGGTGTTGTACCCGCGCTGAAAGGAGAGCCCGATGTTTCGGCCCTTCTGCGCGACCCTATGTCAGCGCTGTCGGAGGCATTCTCCTCGGTCCGCATCGCCCTGCAGGTTTCAACGGCCCAGGGCGTGCCCAAAAGTTTTCTTGTCACTGGCACAAAGCCAGGCGAGGGCAAAACAACCTCGTCACTGGCTCTTGCTGTCGCTTTCGCCAATACGGGCGCTCGCGTCCTGATCGTAGACGCTGATCTCAGGCGTCCGTCGTTCATGGCTTCAGGCAAAACTACAGCCGGTCTTGTTGGTTATATCAATCAGAAGATCGCGCTCCGGGATCATGTTGTTCCGGGCGCAGTTGATAATGTCTTCCTCCTGCCTTCAGGCGGTATCCCTCCGAATCCGGCCGAGCTACTGTCGAGCCCGAGGATCGGGCAGCTGCTGGAAGAGGCCCACGGTGAGTTCGACATTGTCATTTTCGATGCGCCTCCAATTCTTAGCTTTGCGGACGCGCCAAGCTTAGCGTCGGTCTGCGACGGCACAGTCGTCGTCCTGCAGGCAGGCAATGTACGCCGACCGGCGGCCCTAAGCGCAGTTGACAGGCTCAGCTATGCCAACGCCAATATTCTAGGCGTGGTTCTTACCAAATTTGATGTTCGTCGGGCCGACTACAGCTACGAATATTCCTATGGTGATGTCCGTAAAGCAGGCGGCTGGCACTGGAAAGGCGCGTTCTCCAACGAAGCCAAGCGCCGGCGTCGCGTTGAGATTTTCAACAGCTCCGATGATGGCGGCGATAGCCGTCAGACCCAAAGTCAATGACATACCTGGTCCTGCGCACTCTTGGGGCGCTGGCCTGCTTTGTTGTTGCCTGTCTGGCTAGCCTCTTTGCATGGATGGGCGCTGGCGCCAGAACCGATGATCGGGGACAAATCGCAAAAATCAGCGGCTATTCCAGGGCGCTGCTAGAGCAGATAGAACTCGCCAGGAAGCAACAAGGGAAACACAGCGAAGAGCTTGAAGGGGCAGCCTTCCAGCTGTTTCAGCGCGCACCGCTTCATGACGCACCGCTGGCCTTGGTTGGGCTTCTTGCTGCAGAGGCCGGGCAGCGGGATCTCGCAGACCGAGCCTTTCACAGCGCCTTTTCGAGAAACCCTAGAAACGTGTTGGCGCTCGCTTGGCTAGCTGACCGCGCAATTGTGTCCGGACGGGCCGAGGAGGCCATTGAACGCCTGAGCGGCCTCCTTAATTTAGCGCCTGATCAGGGGAAAGTTTACTCTGAAGCAATGGTATTCGTCACCCGCTTGCCCGGAGGTCTGGCCGCTATTGAGCGGCGCATGAGGCGAGACGGAAAGCCTCCGCCGTGGGCGTCCTCGGTTGTGAGCGACATCAACGCCCTGTGGCCAATCGCGGAGCAACTTGAAGGCCTCAACCGGATCACGCCGAGTACCCAGGAATCTTTTGTTGCTCGCGTGATCGCCGAGCGTGACATTCTGGCCGGGTTCAAGGTCTGGCGCAGCTTGATTCCTGACGGCCCCGATGAGCCGATCAGCTGGCCTTATGACAGTCGCTTCCAAGGAAAACCAGGACCACCGCCATTTAACTGGCGAACCAACGGCAGCGTCGTTGGCTCATCCGCGGGCGGCGGCCTCTATGCGTCCTATCCAGGCCGCAGCCGGCAGCTTCTTGTCGAGCAGACGATTCTGCTCAACGCGGGCGATTATGGCTTCGCTGTGCAGATGTCGGGCGAATTCAGGACGGGCGGCGGTGGATTTAGCTGGACCATCGCTTGCAGTCCCTCTGAGGCAGTGCTCGGCCGCATCGTTATCCGTGAGGAGCCGGCGGTCGCGACAGCCACAGGATTTACCTTCGGCGTGCCCGAAAGGGACTGCCGTTCTCAGCAGCTTTCACTCTATGGTGAACCTGGTGAGTTTCCGTTGCGGGCGCGCGCCTCTGTAGCTTCAGTGTCTATCAGCCCTCTGCGCAGGGGAAACTGAAGCATGAGGAGCGCAGCTTCCGCTCGAGAAGGCCTTCGGGGCGCAGCGCTCCCCATTTTTGTTGTGCTGCTCATGGTACTCGGCGGCGGAACTCGGGGCGCATTCTGGGCAAACGCCGCCCTCCAGATGCTCTCGGCATGTGCGATTGCCTGGTGTATCCTCGACACCGGTCTGCCGCGTTTATCGCGACCAGCCCGACTGCTCCTTGGCCTGTTCGGCTGCCTGATGGCAGTGTCGCTGCTCCAGCTTGTCCCGCTCCCTGCCGAGATCTGGTCGCAGCTCCCAGGAAGGGAAACTCTTGCTGAGGATTTTAGCCTATTTGACGAGAAAGTGCGGGCGCTGCCACTGTCACTGGCTCCGGACGACACGATGTTCGGGGTCTTTAAATTCCTTCCAGCGCTTGCAGCTTTTTTCCTGACCTCCAAATTAAACCCGCAAAGAGACTTAAGACCCCTTTGCCTGTGTGTACTCCTGACAGGAACGGCCAGTGTTCTGCTGGGAATAGCCCAGATGCTGACGGGACGTGAGGGAGGATTCTACTTTTTTGAGATCACCAATTGGGACCAACCTGTCGGCTTCATGGCCAACGTCAACCATCAGGCAAGCCTGCTTCTGATGACACTTCCCTTTGGCGCCGTGCTCGTCTCGAAGCTGATAACAGATCCCGCACCAGGCGAACACCGAATCGAATTTGGGCTTATGGTCATCGGCCTGCTCGCTAGCGTCGTGAGCGGAATCATGATCGCCGGATCAATGACAGTCTACGGTCTTCTGATCCCGGTTATACTTCTTTCCTTTCTGATCGGTCGCGCAAAGTCGAGCGGTCCGCTCACCCTTGGCACCCTGTTCAGCGTCAGTCTCTTTATCGCCGGCGTGGCGCTGGTTGTTTCCAGCGGTCCTGTAGGCTTAGGGGGCCTTGATCTTTCCCAAGGAACGCTCAGCCGGCCCGATACCTGGGCGCGAACGCTTGATGCAATAAGGGCGACAATGCCCTTTGGATCGGGCCTCGGCTCCTTTGAGTGGCTCTTTCCGCACTTCGAAGACCCCTCGCAGGTTACCTCAACGTTCATGAACCATGCGCATAATGACTATCTTGAATTGACCCTGGAGTATGGCCTTGCGGGCCCTTTGCTTCTGACAGGGTTTTTTGCATGGTTAGTCTGGCGCGTCGTGTCCATCTGGCGCGCCCCGGACACAGAGCCTGTCCGGCTGCAGCGGGCCGCTTCGGTCGTCTTGCTTATCGTCGTCGTCCACAGCTGCGTCGATTATCCAGCACGTACAGCCGCCATATCGGGCCTGGCCGGTCTCTGCCTTGGTCTCATGGCGGCGTGCTCGGATTCGCCGCGCGGGTTGCTTCGCAGTACCGGAGCCCTCGTGAGATAGCGACCATGACATTCTGATACGTGCGTTACGGGGCGATGTCTGAAAAACTCACCGATGCAGCGGAGCGACAAGCCTGGGCTTTTACCCGTTAACAGAAGCACAGTCATAGACGGACGGATTCGAACTCTGGAACTTTCATTTCTGATAATTGACCTTCCCTGCCTGCGTACAGACACTTGTCGCGGCACTCATAGAAGAGCCCTTTTAACATGACAAAAGGCACAGGCCGTCCGGTAGGCGGGGCTGACGAGATAAAACCGGCAAACAAACGCCAGACTGCTCTGGTTCCGAGCGAGGACAATCTACCTGTCGTGGAAAAGGCTGTGGCGTCACTTCTGGAGACAACTCCGGCGCTCTTATCACGCGAGGAGGTCGGCATTAGACACTTTGTCGCTGAAAAGGTGACCTCTGCCCTAGTCGCGCGCAAGGTCCCACACGATGAGCTGTGCCTGCCTCGAGTGGATGTATTCCTGCCTGCTATCGATGCGGTACGCTATTCACCTGTCAAAGAGGCATTTACGGCCCTCATCGCGCGCGCAATGGACAAACGATCGGCTCATACCGTTTTGCCGGCCTATGTTGATATGCTGAAGCAGATCAGCGCAGATGAACTCCTTCTGCTGCGAAGCAGTCCTAAGCTCGGCAGGGTCACACCCATAGTCGACATTGTTTATACCATGCCCAATGGACAAGTTATATCCGCCTACCGGAATGTTCTGCCTGCATCATCCGTCAAGGGCCTGTCTCACAAGGACAACGTTCCGCAGTATATCGATAATCTTGAGCGCCTGAAACTTCTCTTCAGACCGCACGGCCAGGTCGCCGCTGAGGAGACCTACAGCCCTCTTGAGCGCCTTGTGTTCGTGAGGGATCTCATAAAGACCGCCCCTCAGCGTTCAACTCCGGGGTTTGAGAGATATGTTATTGGCCTCAGCGACCTCGGGGCTTCTTTTCTTAGAGCATGTCTCCTCTGAGCTTCCCGTCTCAGTGTGTGTTCGTCGTCACATCACTTGAGACAGCGAGCGCGGCTTGCCAATAGAGAATCCTCCTCATCTGGTGTCGGTGTTTAAGCGGTACGCCTAAGCCGAGGACCGCCTTGTGCGGCCTACGCTGATCGGGAAGATTGAACCGCCTGTGTGGACGGCCCCTCCGACGCAAGTGGATTCTTTGAAGGACAAGCAAGCGCGCGTGGGTCTGGTGCAGACATGTGTCCGGCCTCGATATGCCGGCCAATGCCGGCGGGCCCATATGGAGTTCAAAGGTCGGATCCAAAACACCGGGGCGTGGTAGTGTCCAGAGTCTTTCGCAAATTGATTTGGCTGGCGGTTCTCCGTTGTCGGTCTCAGGCGGTCAGGGCCTGTTCGGTTCTCTGGCTGGGCGGGTTCATGGTGAGGTAGCGTTTCGTGGACCAGGCGGTTCCCGCGATGTGTCTCAACCTGGCGGCCGCCAGGTTGAGACACGAATTGCCATCGGGAAAGGCGCCCACCACCCGCGTGCGTCGCCGGATCTCGCGCATCAGCCGCTCAAGCGGGTTGTTGGTGCGAATGCGCCGCCAGTGCTCTTCCGGGAAGCGGTAGTAAGCCAACGTCTCCTCGAACGCGCCTGCCACCAGGTCCGCCGCCTTCGTCAACTTCATTGCCCTCAGCTTCTCGATCACCGCTGCCGCCTTCTGTCGCGCAGCATCGGCATCCTCGGCCGCGTGGATGGCCTTCAGCATCGTCGCTACTTCGCGCACCTTGGTCGTCGGCACATGGCTGAAAATGTTGCGATACCAGTGAACCACGCACCTCTGCCACGCCGCATCGGGATAGAAATCCGCGACGCTCTCGACAAGCCCCATGCACGCGTCCGAGATGATCAGCTCGACGCCCCTCAGCCCACGCTCCTTGAGGTGGCGCAAGAAGCTGCTCCAGCCCGCCTTGTCCTCCTTGGCCCCCTCGCAAATGCCGAGAATGTCGCGAAAG
>Ga0169931_10006713_pt1 | contig 17259 bp, 13 predicted proteins | sample Kivu_15m_20L_FD_129675 | JGI IMG/M metagenome (GOLD analysis project Ga0169931, IMG submission 129675) | Freshwater microbial communities from Lake Kivu, Western Province, Rwanda to study Microbial Dark Matter (Phase II) - Kivu_15m_20L... | ecosystem: Environmental > Aquatic > Freshwater > Lake...
CCAAAGGCAACTATACGCTGCAAGTGGAGCACGCCGGCCAGCGGGTGAGCCAGAAGGTGGTGGTGGAGTGAGCAAGACACAAGGCGCAAGGCACAAGACTCAAGGCGCAAGACTCAAGGCTCAAGACGCAAGGCGCAAGACTCAAGGCACAAGACTCAAGGCACAAGACTCAAGGCACAAGACTCAAGGCACAAGACTCAAGGCACAAGACTCAAGGCTCAAGACGCAAGGCGCAAGGCTCAAGACGCAAGGCGCAAGGCGCAAGGCGCAAGACTCAAGGCTCAAGACGCAAGGCGCAAGACACAAGGGGCAAGACAGAAGGCTCAAGACCCAAGACTCAAGGCTCAAGACACAAGACTCAAGGCTCAAGACACAAGGCGAAAGGGATCGAGGTGGAGCGCGGTGCGGGCTGTGTGTTGGGAACTCCCACTAGCCACGCGGACAACGGAGCGACCCCTTCGCTGCCACGTACCCTTGGCTTTGTAGCACCATGGCGCTCAAGATCAAGTGCCGTTATATTGTGATCACCCCTGCACCGCCGCGATACCCGGCAACACCTTCCCCTCCAAATACTCCAGCATCGCACCTCCGCCGGTGCTCACGTAGCTGATCCTCTCGGCCAGTCCGAACTGGTTCACCGCGGCCACGCTGTCGCCACCACCCACCAAGGAGAACGCACCGTTTGCGGTGGCCTCGGCCACGGCCTGTGCGATGGCGATGGTGCCCTGCTGGAAAGGCTTCATCTCGAACACGCCCATGGGGCCGTTCCATAGCAGGGTCTTGCTGCGCCCGATGGCGGCACGGCAGGCTTCGATGCTCTCGGGGCCGATGTCCAGGGCCATCCAGCCGTCGGGCACGGCGTTGGCGGCGCACTGATCGGTGTTGGCGGTCTCGGCAAAGGCATCGGCCACCAAGGCGTCGGTGGGGATGTGCAGCTTCACGCCCTTGGCTTCGGCTTCCTTGATGATGCCGCGCGCGGTGTCGAGCAGGTCGTCCTCCACGAGGCTGGCGCCGGTGTGGCCGCCCATGGCCTTCACGAAGGTGTTGGCCATACCGCCGCCGATGATGAGCTCGTCGCAGGTGCCGATGAGGTTCTGGAGCACCTCGATCTTGCTGCTCACCTTGCTGCCGCCAACGATGGCGGTCATGGGGCGTTGGGGACTACCGAGCACTTTGCCCACGCTGTCGATCTCGGCCTGCATGAGGTAACCGAACAGCTTGGCGGTGGGGAAGAACTTCGCCACGATGGTGGTGCTGGCATGAGCGCGGTGGGCCGTGCCAAAGGCGTCGTTCACGTACACCTCACCGAGCTCGCTCAAGCTCTTGCTGAAGGCCTCGTCACCGCCCTCTTCCTCCGGGTGGAAGCGCAGGTTCTCCAGCACCAGCACCTCGCCGGGCTGCAGCGCTGCGGCCTTGGCTTTGGCATCGGCGCCTACGCAATCGGTGGCGAACAGCACGGGCTTGCCCAGGAGCGTGCCCAGATGCTCGGCCACGGGCTTCAGGCTCATGGCGGGGTTCACCTTGCCCTTGGGGCGGCCCAGGTGGCTCATGAGGATGGCGCTGCCGCCGTCCTTGAGGATCTTGTTCACCGTCGGCACAATGGCGCGGGCGCGGGTATCGTCGGTGACCTTGCCGGTGGCGTCCTGTGGTACGTTGAGGTCTACGCGGACAAGGGCTTTCTTGCCTGCGAAGGAGTAGGTGTCCATGGTGAGCATGGGCGCGAAAATACCAATGCTCATGTGCTCATGTGGCCATATGCTCAAGGGACGCTTCGGTACAGAGTAGTGCAGTTCTGAGCCATCGGTGCTTCGAGGCGGTCCTCTTTTCGGCCTGCGCGGTACTCGCTCGGAGGAGCATTTCATGGGCACATGAACACATGAATACATGGCCACATGGTACCATAGCCTTTCCTTTGTGCCGTGCAATTCGCGAAGGTCATCGGTCACGCCACGCTGAAGGCGAAGCTCATCGGCAACATTCGCGAGGGCCGCGTGCCGCATGCGCAGCTGTTCATGGGTCCGCGCGGCAGCGGCAACCTGCCCATGGCCCTGGCCTATGCACAATACCTGCTGTGCGAGCAGCGCGCCGAGGTGGACAGTTGCGGGGCTTGTCCCGGTTGCCTGCAGATGGCCCGGCTGGAACACCCCGACCTGCACCTGGCCTTCCCCATCTTCTTCACCGAAAAGGTTAAGGTGTGCGAGCCGTTCCTTGGCAAATGGCGGGGCAGTGTGCTGGAGCAGCCCTACCTCGATGCGGACCTGTGGCGCGACCATATCGAGAGCGAAAACAAGCAATTGCGCATGGGTGTGGAGATCGCTGCGGAGATCCAACGGAAGCTCTCCCTGCGCTCCTTCCGCGGCGGATACAAGGTGATGGTGATCTGGCTGCCCGAGCTGATGAGCGGTGATGCGGCCAACAAACTGTTGAAGGTGTTGGAGGAGCCGGAGCCCAACACGGTATTCCTGCTGGTGAGCAGCGATGCCGATCAGTTGCTGGCCACCATCCTGAGCCGGGCCCAGCTGGTGAAGGTGCCGGCCCTGCGGCCCAAGGAGCTGGCGTTGGCCCTGCGCGAAGCGGTACCCGAGCTGGGCGAAGAGGAGGCGTTCGCCTTGGCGTTGCGCAGTGAGGGCGACCTGTTGGAGGCGTTCGCCATGGCGGAAAAGCAGGAGGAGGAACTGTTCATATTCTTCCGCGACTGGCTGCGCTCCTGCTACCGCAAGGAGGTGGTGAACGCGGTGGACTTCGCCGATGGCTTCCAGAAGCTGGGGCGGGAACGGCAGAAATCGCTGTTCCGGTATGGGCTATTTCTCATCCGCCAATGTGTGCTGCAATGGCAGCAGGTGCCCGAATTGGTGCGTGTGGTGGGGCAGGAGGCGGAGTTCGTGCAGAACTTCAGCAAGCTGCTCACCGAGCGGAACGCCGACCGCATCCGCCAGGAGCTGGAGATGGCCCATGGCCACGTGGAGCGCAACGCCAACCCCAAGGTGCTCTTCGTGGACCTGAGCTACCGTCTGATGGGGCTGTTGCGGGGAAAGGGGTAGGGTGACCACGCGGCCTGGAGCGTGCACCAAAGACAGCGGAGCTTAGGGCACTACGTTCTCCTCGTTCACGGAAGTGGTCGATAAGAACCTTCCCACTGGGGCATGTAGCCTGAAACTGGTCCTTCAGAACGATGGTGCAGCAAACTCGCGAAAGAATTGGGTGGGGCTTAGGATCCGTGTACCGTCGTGCTGCTTCAACACAAGCAAGTCCTTATCCCCGGTGACAAGCAGATGGGCCTTCCCGAACTTGGCCAAGGCCAGTATATGGTCATCCTTGGGGTCACGGGATATCCTGTCCACTCGTGTCAAGACAACCGACCTGCCGGCCATCCGCAAGGAATGGATGAATGCATCGAACAGAATGGGTGGCACAGCCTTGGCGATCTTTCGACGGTCCTTCAAACTTTCGAGCTCAGCCAACGCTTCCGCAGAATAAAGCAACAAGTACTGTTGGCTTGCCACCACATCCGCCAACTTGGCGAACGAGCCGGTCAGGAGATAACTGACCCAAACATTGGTATCAACGACGAGCCTGAGCCTTTCGGGATGCCGCATGCCTGGGCTTTTCAAACAGGTCGCGACGTACTGCATTGCACTCGGAAGCCACCTCGTCGGCTGTCAGCTTCTTCGCAACACTCTTCCGGACCAAGCGCATCAGATCGGCCAAGTCCTGATCAGAGGAGGGCGCCACGATCTCTAAGGTACCGTCGTCCTGCAACCGCCTTAAGGCCGCTTTCGCTTTGCGGTCCTTGAGTTTTACGCGCACTACTTCCATGTACCAAAGATAAGCAGGGGGCCAACCACTAGCCACCGTCGGCCTCCGTTCCCACGCATCCCCCGCCCGCCCTATCTTCGCCCCAAGCCCCCCGGTGATAAGGGGCACAGGCAGAAGGACATGGCGTGTACAGGATGCAGCAGTGGAGCGGATGGGAAACCCGCCGGGTGCAAGAGCAACGGGTATTGCAGCTCCAGCGGCTGTAACAAGCTCGGGGTCTTCGATTGGCTCTCCGGTGTGCCCATCGCCGCCGGTCAACAGCCGTTCGATGGGGTGGAGGTGCGCTTCAAGAACACCCGCAAGGCCTTCTACCGCAATACCAGCGGCCTGCAACTGATGCCCGGCGACCTAGTGACCGTGGATGCGGCGCCCGGGCACGACATCGGCATGGTGAGCCTCACCGGTGAATTGGTGCGCGCCCAGATGGAACGGCGCAACGTGAGCGGCGAGACCTACGACCTGCGCAAGGTGCTGCACAAGAGCACCCAGGAGGAGATCGATCGCTGGCATGCGAGCCGCAAGCGAGAGGACGAGACCATGTTCGCCGCACGCCAGATGGTGCGCGAGGCGCGTCTGGATATGAAGGTGACCGACGTGGAGTACCAGGCCGACGGAACGAAAGCCGTGTTCTACTACGTGGCCGAGGAGCGCATCGACTTCCGCGGCATCCTGCGCACCATGAGCGACCGCTTCAAGGTGAGGGTGGAGATGAAGCAGATCGGTGCACGCCAGGAGACCGGCCGCATCGGTGGCATCGGCAGTTGCGGACGCGAGTTGTGCTGCAGCACGTGGCTCACCGACTTCCGCAGTGTCACCACCAGCGCGGCGCGTTACCAGCAACTGGCCCTCAACCCGCAGAAACTGGCCGGCCAATGCGGCAAGCTCAAGTGCTGCCTGAACTACGAGCTGGACATGTACATCGAGGCGATCAAGAGCTACCCCAGCCAGAACGCCAAGCTCAAGACCGCCCAAGGCACCGGCGCCCACATCAAGACCGACATCTTCACTGGCAAGATGTGGTACGGCTTCAAGATGCCCGGCAGCCCCTTCATCATGGCCGGTTTCCCGGTGGAGGTGGTGCGCGACATACTGGCCCAGAACAAGGAGGGGATCATCCCCGAGGTGGACCTGAACATGGCCGACGCACCTGCCGAAGTTGAGAAGAAACCGGACTACGAGAACGTGGTGGGGCAGGACGACCTGACCCGCTTCGACAGCAAGGTGAAGAGCGGCCGCAAACGCAGCAGGGGCAAGGGCCGCGACGGCGATCGGAGACCGCAGGGTGGCGGTGCTGGTAACCAGACGCGGCCCGCCCAGGATAACCGTGCCCGTCCCGAGCGAGGACCCCGCCCCGAAGGAGCCGGAGCAGCGCGCCCCCCCGGCGAACAGCGGGCCGACAGTGCCGGCGGAGACCGCCAACGGCGTGACCGCGGACGCAGCAGGGGTCGCGGTCGTGGTGGTGACAGGGGACCCGGTGGCGCCCCACCACCCAGTGCACCCCCGGCGGCCTGATGCGCACCGTCCTATACGCGACCCTGGCCGCAGCATTGCTCGGCTGCTCCCCCGAAGGCGTGCTCTTCCAGGCCGACATGCCCGTTCCCGGTGGCGCCTGGGACCGCAGCTTCGCCCCCGAGTTCACCTTCGCGGTGACGGATACGACCACCCGTTACGACCTGGTGATCGACATCCGCCACACAGGCGACTACCCCTTCAGCGACCTCTACCTCTTCGTGGATATGTACGGTCCAGACGGCCGCCATGCGCGCGATACCGTGGAGTGCCGCATGGCCGACCCCACCGGTCGCTGGTACGGCAAGGGCACGGGGTTCATCTTCGCGGGTCGCACGGTGGCCGCGCGGGTGCTCTACCGCCACGGCAGCCGCTTCCCAGCCGCAGGGGACTACCGTATCCGGCTGGAGCAGGCCATGCGCACTGAACGCTTGGAAGGCGTGCTGGATGTGGGGGTGAGTGTGGAACAGGGCTCCTGACGGGCGCATTTCCGGATGCGGCCGCATGGTCGGAACGTTGAAGCCACCGTGGCCTGTTCACACTTCGTGCCCGCGTAACGACAGCGACCCGGAGGCACCGGTAACTTCGTAGCCCGATGTCCACCACCACCCCTCCCCGAAAACGGCGCGGCTGGCTTATCGCCTGGTGGGGGTTGGTGCTATCGCCGGTGCTGGGGCTGTTCCTCATGCTGGGGCTGGCCGCCTTCAGTGACCTGCCCGGGACCGAGGACCTGGAGAACCCCCGCAGCGACCTTGCATCGGCCATCCTCTTCAGCGATGGCAGCCAGATGGGCCAGTACTACCGGGAGAACCGCATCCCAGTGGACTATGAGCAGATCAGCCCACATGTGGTGAATGCGCTGGTCGCCACGGAGGACGAGCGTTTCCGGGAGCATAGCGGCATCGATGTGCGGGGCACCCTGCGAGCGGCGGTGTACATGGGCCGGAAAGGCGGTGCCAGCACCCTCACCCAGCAGTTGGCCAAGATGCTCTTCACGGACCGGTCGCCCGACTTCGTGAAGCGCACCTTCCAGAAGTTCCAGGAGTGGATCATCAGCGCCCGGCTGGAGCGGCAGTACACCAAGGACGAGCTCATCGCCATGTACCTGAACCGCTTCGATTGGATCAATCAGGCGGTGGGCATCCATAGTGCGGCACGCATCTACTTCAACACCACCCCCGACTCCTTGCGCATCGAGGAGGCCGCCCTCCTGGTGGGAATGTGCAAGAACCCGGCGCTCTTCAACCCACTACGCCGTCCGGACACCACCCTCACCCGCCGCATGGTAGTGTTGGACCAGATGCGGAAGAACGGGTTCCTCACCACTACGGAATACGACTCACTGAAGGCCCTGCCCATCGGTCTGCGCTTCCAGCGGGTGGACCATGCGGAAGGCCCGGCCCCCTATTTCCGTGAAGTGCTGCGTGCCAAATTGGTCAAGCTCTTGGCCGAGAAGAACGAGGATGGCTCATACCACTATGCCAAGTCGGACGGAACGCCCTACGACATCTACACCGACGGCTTGAAGGTGTACACTACACTTGACCGCCGTATGCAACGATACGCTGAGTGGGGCCTTCAGGAACACCTGCGCAATGAACTTCAGCCGGACTTCTTCAAGGACCTTGCGAGAAAGAAGAACCGTCCTTTCGACTTCCGCGTCAGCGAGGAGGAGATCAAGGTCATTATGAATACGGCGATGAAGCGCAGCGTGCGCTACAAAGTGCTCATGGGCACGCAGTGCGGAAATTGCGAGCGGCCTGCCAAGTATATCGAGACCACACAGCACGAAGGCCATAAGCACTACCACTGCCGCCCGGACATCGGGGGTTGCGATAGCTATTGGCCGGTGGTGAAGGAGTCGGAGATCCCTGGCATTTTCAATACCCCTACGAAGATGCGCGTATTCACCTGGAAGGGAGAGCGCGATACGGTGATGAGCCCGATGGACTCGATCCGGTACTACAAAGGCTTCCTCCAAAGCGGCCTGCTGAGCATGGACCCACACACCGGGTTTGTGAAGGCATGGGTTGGCGGCATCGACTTCAAGCACTTCCAATTTGACCATGTGGAGCAGGCCAGGCGTCAAGTTGGCTCCACCTTCAAGCCCTTCGTTTACGCGACCGCGCTGCGCGAGGGCATGGATCTCTGTCGCGAAGTGCCCAACCAGAAGGTGTGTTTTGATATGCCACCCGGCCAGCCCGATTGGTGTCCAGAGAACAGCGATGGGGCTTATGGTGGCATGGTCACCTTGGAGTTCGCCCTTGCCAATAGCATGAATACTGTGACCGCCTGGCTCATGAAACACTATGGTCCACAAGCGGTCACGGTAATGGCTCGACATATGGGCGTGAGAAGCCCATTAGAACCGGTCCCCTCGCTATGTCTTGGTGTCGCCGACCTTACCTTGATGGAGATCACCGGAGCCTTTTCCTCATTTGCGAACCAGGGCGTCTTTATCCAGCCCATTGTCATAACCCGCATCGAGGACAAGAACGGTAACTCTATCTATGATGTAACCCCCGACACATATGAGGCGCTGGATGCTACCACAGCCTACAAAATGCTAAAGATCCTGAAGGGCGTGACGGACGGTGCCTACAACCCGAGCTCGGGTAAGGTGGTGGGCACGGGCTTACGGCTTCGTACCAGTTGGGGTAGCCGAGCGCGGTATGCCAATATCAAGTTCCCTACGGCAGGAAAGACCGGTACGACACAGAACAACAGCGATGGTTGGTTCATCGGGATCACCCCTGATCTGGTGACGGGTGTATGGACGGGTGCGGACGACCGCAGTGTGCGGTTCGCCAGCACCGACAAAGGCCAGGGAGCCAATATGGCGCTGCCCATCTATGGCTACTATATGAACAAGGTTTACGCGGATAGCAGCATAACCATCAGCACCGGCGACTTCGAGGTCCCCACCGGCTTTGATGCCAGCACCTTGGATTGCCGAACCCGAGGCGTGGAGACCGGGATACCCCAGGAGCCTTCATGGGAGTGATGATGCCAGCCGTTCGTTCGGCGGTATCCAACATGGAATTGGATTTACTTCGCATTCCAAGCAACGACTAACGATGAACAAGGTGGTGGCCGATGCCGGAGAAGCGCTGCGCGGGATCACGGACAACATGACCCTGATGGTGGGAGGCTTCGGCCTGTGCGGGATCCCGGAGAACTGCATCAATGCGCTGGTGAAAAGCGGCGCGAAAGGCCTGACCTGCATCAGCAACAACGCCGGTGTGGATGACTTCGGCCTCGGCCTGCTGCTGCAGACCAAGCAGATCCGCAAGATGATCAGCAGCTACGTGGGGGAGAACGCTGAGTTCGAGCGCCAGATGTTGAGCGGTGAACTGGAGGTGGAGCTGATCCCCCAAGGCACGCTGGCTGAACGCTGCCGCGCGGGAGGGGCCGGCATCCCCGCCTTCTTCACCCCTGCAGGCTACGGCACCGAAGTGGCGGCGGGCAAGGAGACGCGCGAATTCCACGGCAAGATGTACGTGCTGGAGGAGTGGCTCCGCGCCGACTTCGCGCTGGTAAAGGCCTGGAAGGGCGATCGCCTGGGGAACCTCGTCTACAAGCGCACGGCCCGCAACTTCAACCCCATGATGGCCATGGCCGGCAATATCACCGTGGCCGAAGTGGAGCACCTGGTGGAGCCCGGTGAGCTCGATCCGGACGAGATCCACACGCCGGGCATCTTCGTGCAGCGCATCTTCCAAGGCGTGAACTACGAGAAGCGCATCGAGCAACGCACGGTGCGCAAGCGCTGAGATGATCGTCCTGCGGCGCCCGGGAACGCTGTACGCGGCACTTGCGGCGCTGGCGGGCATGCTGGTGCTGTGGCGCGCGTGGCACCTGCCCTTGGTGCACGATGAGGCGCGCACCTGGCTGGTGTACGTGCTCAGCGGCGACTTCCTGCCGTTCCACGCGCAGTGGGATGCGGGTAACCACGTGCTGGTGACCGCAGCCGCCTGGTGTGCCGAGGAGCTCTTCGGTGAATCGCCCATCGTGCTTCGGCTCTTCCCCGTGCTCTCCTTCGCCCTGTATGCGTGGTACGGTTGGCGGCTCAGCACGCGAATGAGGTCAACCGTGATCACATGGTGCTTCCGTGCAGCGTGGATCGCCACACCGTTCCTGCTCGACTTCTTCTCCCTGTTCCGTGGCTACGGACCGGCACTCGCCTTCCTTGCGATGGCGCTCTATCACCTGCTGGAATTCATGGCCGCGCCACGCGTGGAACGGCTGTGGCCCATGTTGGTGGCCGTAGTGCTGGGTACCTGGTGCTCGCTCAACGGCACCCTGCTCGGCTTGATGGTGCTCGCATTGGTGCTGCCGGTCATCGTTGTGCAGCGCGGCCTGCGTCGCGCCTTCCTTGCCATGCAGTGGCTCGTGCTCGGGGCTCCCATGCTCCTTGCGGTGCGGTACGGACAAGGCCTTGCGGAACGCGGCGCGCTCTATTACGGCAGCGATGCCGGGTGGGTGGATGGCACGCTCGCCTCATTAACTCGTCCGCTGCTCGGCACCAATGTGGATGCTGCGCGCTGGTCGTTGCTGGTGCCTGTGTTGCTGGCCTTGGGGCTCGCGGTCCACACGTTGTTGCGACAGGGCAGGGAAGCCGCGAACCGTCCGCTGGTGCTGGTGGCCGCGCTGCTCAGTGCGGAGGTGGTGGGCCGCACACTGATGCACGTGATGTGGGGAACGCTGTACCCCATCGATCGCACGGCCCTGCACTTGGTGCCGCTTGCACTGCTGGTGATCGCCTTCGCTGCGGACCAGCTTGCTGTTCGGCGTGCGTGGATGGCATGGACCGGTGTGCCGCTGTTGATCCTGCCGCAGCTCATGGCTTTGCGGGTTTGGCATCCAGCGCGCACGCTCAGCTGGCCGGAAGAGTCCGCAGAATTGGCCCAGTACCGTGCCGTAGCGGAACGTGCTGCTGCCTCAGAGGATATCCTGAGCGTGGGCGCTTACCGGCAGATGGTGCCCATCTGGGATGTACAGGCGCGCATGGCGGGCATCGCGGTGCCGGTGCTGGACCCGAACGGTCACCCGGCCACCTACCATGATCTGTTGTTGGTGGACACGGGGTACTTCAAGGTGCCGCTCGACTATCAGCCCGTTGTGGGCAGCAGGGCGGGCAGGCAGGTCCTGTTCCAGCGGATGGCTCCCGTTGAGTTGGGCGCCTTCGCGGACACCATCTTCAACGCAGCCGGCAGCGACACTGAGTTCCAGGACCTGTGGAACGAGCCGGCGGAGCGCTTCGCTCCTGGCCTGCGCTGCCTTGAACTTGACCTGTTGTTGCACTGTGCCGATGCGGTGCTATCGGCTGAGGTCGTGATCGAACTGCGGGGTGACGATGGACAGGCGGTGCAGGTGGACCGCGTGGAACTGCGAACGCGACACACTGCACCAGGTACCGATCACATCCGCTTACGGCGCTGGGTGCCGGCCATGGACGCTGCGCGATCGATGGTGGTGTACCTGTACAACCCCAGGCGGCAGGTTCTGGAACGGCAGGAGGTACGCTTGCGCATGCTGCGGATCTCCACGGATGACGAACTTCGCACACCTGAACCCGATTGATCCATGGCCCTGACGAAGGAACAAATGGCCCAACGCATCGCCCGCGAGCTGAAGGACGGTTGGTACGTGAACCTTGGCATCGGCATCCCCACGTTGGTGGCCAACTACATCCCGGCCGGCATCAGTGTGGAGCTGCAGAGCGAGAACGGCATCCTGGGCATGGGGCCTTTCCCATTCGAGGGCGAGGAGGATGCCGACCTGATCAATGCGGGCAAACAAACGGTGACGCTGAAGGACGGCGCTGCCATCTTCGACAGTGCCACCAGCTTCGCCATGATCCGCGGCCAGCACGTGCAGCTCACGGTGCTGGGCGCCATGGAGGTGAGTGATACGGGCGACATCGCCAATTGGAAGATCCCCGGGAAGATGGTGAAGGGCATGGGCGGCGCCATGGACCTGGTGGCCAGCGCTGATAACATCATCGTGTGCATGCTCCACACCAACAAGGCCGGAGAAAGCAAACTGTTGAAGCAATGCACCCTACCGCTCACCGGTGTGGGCTGCGTGAAGAAGATCGTCAGTGACCTGGGGATGTTCGAGGTGACCCCGAACGGCTTCAAACTGCTGGAGCGTGCGCCGGGTGTGAGCGTGGAGGAGATCAAGGCGAAGACCGAGGGACGGCTGGTGGTGGAGGGCGAGGTGCCGGAAATGGCGGTGTGAAGGGATGTGCCCCCGGGGTTCGAAGGGTTATTTTCGCCCACCAGTGTTGCCTCCTGCGAATGTCCATCGCCAGCCTTTCCATCATCATTCCCGCCTACAATGAAGAGCGGACCATCCACCTCATCCTGGACAAGGTGCGGGCGGTTGACCTGATGAACGGCATTTCAAAGGAAGTGATCATCGTGAACGATGGATCGCGCGACGGCACTGTGGAAGCAGCGAGGCGCTACATGGAAGCGCATCCCTCCATGGGCATCAAGTTCTATGACCAGCCCCGCAACATGGGCAAGGGTGCGGCCATCCATCGCGGCATCCGCGAGGCTACGGGCGACTATCTGATCGTGCAGGACGCAGACCTGGAGTATGATCCCCGGGAGTACAACGACCTGCTGCGGCCTGTTGTAGAGGGCTTTGCTGACGTGGTCTACGGCTCCCGTTTCATGGGCCATCACCCCCACCGCATCCTGTTCTTCTGGCATAGCATCGGCAACACGTTCCTGACCTTCCTGTCCAATGCGTTCAACAACTTGAACCTCACGGACATGGAGACGTGCTACAAGCTCATCCGCAGCGATATCGCCAAAGGGCTTGACCTGCGTGAGCGGCGCTTCGGATTCGAGCCTGAGGTGACGGCCAAGCTGGCACGCGTGCCGGGTATCCGCATCTATGAAGTGGGCATCAGTTACTACGGACGCACCTATGCAGAGGGAAAGAAGATCGGCTGGAAGGACGGTTTCCGCGCGATCTGGTGCATCCTGAGGTACGGGCTGCGATAGGCGCTCATGGCATCCCCCACGGACAAACTGCGATACTTCCAGGGCACCGCGCCGGGAGGTTGGTGGGGCGGTGCTTCGTCCCCCGTGTTGTTCAGCCTGCTGCTCACCAGTGGCATCGGGCTCCTCCTGTTGTTCCGCAGCTGGTTCAGCAACCCTATTGCATGGGATGGGTTCGGGTATTTCCTCTACCTGCCACTGCTTTTCATCCATAACGACCTGGGCATGACGGACCCCAGCATCGTGCAGGGCATGTTCACCACGTATGCGCCATCGGATACGTTCTACCAGGCGCATCAGGCACCCACCGGGCTGTGGGTGATCCGCTACACGCCGGGCCTTGCATTGCTGCATGCGCCGGGGTTCCTTGTGGCGCATCTGCTGGCAGCGCCGCTGGGCTTTGCAGCGGATGGACTTTCGCTCCCCTATCAGGTGGCGGTGCTCATCACCTCGCTCTGCTGGCTCTGGGCCGGGCTTTACTGGCTGCTCCAATTCCTGCGCATGCTGGTGCCCGGGGTCTTTCCGTTCATGGCGACCACCCTCATCCTGTATGGCACCAACCTGTTCGACCAGGCCGTAGAGCACCCCCTGATGACCCACCTTTACTCCTTCGCACTGCTGTCGGCGCTGTTGTGGAGCACGCATCGCTGGCACACCACACCATCCGGTGGTCTGGCCTGTGCGATGGGCCTTGTGCTGGGGCTATTGATGCTCGTGCGCCCCACCAACCTCCTGGCGATGCTGATACCGGTGCTGTGGCCGCTTGGGAGCCTTGGTCCTATCGACAAGATCAGGCAGGTGCTCCGCACGCATCGGGGGCCTCTGCTGATGTTCATGGCCTGCACCGCCGCCCCGGTGTTCATCCTGCTCCTTTATTGGAGGATCGTTGCGGGCACCTGGTTTTACAACAGCTACCAGAATCCAGGCGAGGGCCTGGACCTTCTTCACCCCCATCTGGCATCGTTCCTCTTCAGTTACCGCAAAGGGTGGTTGCTCTACACCCCGATCGCCATCCTCGGGCTCGCCAGCCTTGCCTTCACAACACCCCCTGCGCTGCGCAGGCTGTGCCTCCCGCTCTGGAGCTTCCTGGTGGTCTTCCTGTACGTGGTGAGCACGTGGACCATCTGGTTTTATCCGGGGGGCTTCGGGCAGCGCGCTGCGGTGGACGTTCTTCCCGTGGTGGCCGTGGGCCTGACATTCGGGTTCCAATGGGCGGCACGATCGACGAAAAGCACACAGCTCGCCCTGGGCTTGGGGGTATCGCTGCTCGTAGTGTTCCTGCACTTCCAGTTGTGGCAACAACGCCAGCATTTCCGTCCGGCCGATCGCATGACAAAGGCCTATTATTGGGCCACGTTCCTTCAGCTGGGACCGGACACCACCCTGTTCCACTTGCTGGGGCCCGACAGGGTGTCGGAGTCGAAGGCGCCCGTGTTGGCGCAGGTCCGTGAACACGCATGGTGGGAAGTGAAACCGGAGGATGGGCAGGAGGAATACGTCCTGGCATCAGGAACGCCGTTCACCCCGGCCTGGGAGCGCCCGTTCCACCTCCTCACGGACGGGGACCACGCATGGGTGGAAGTGCGTGGGGAGCTCTTCGCCGGGGATACGCTCGGACTGCAGGCGGACCTCGTCCTGCACATGGTCCATGAGGACACCTACGGATACCGGACGTTCAGCCTCACCGATGCCGCACCTGTCCGGCTCATGGAATGGGTGCCTTTCACCTGTTACTACCTCACACCCGTTCCAAGGCGGTCCACGGATATCTTGCGGGTGTATGCCTGGCACCGCAATGGCCCACCGGTCCGTTTGCGGAACCTCCGGGTGACATCGCTCGTGCCCCTGTACCAATGACCGATCCCTTGTCTCGCCGCCTGCGCCGCCCCCTGTTCCAAGGTTTACCGTGGCCCCTGCTTGCGATGCTCCTGTTGGCTGGCTGCACCGACCGCCCTGGGGATGGCTTTGTGCGCATGAAGGAGGGCCGCATGGTGCTGCATGATCAACGGTACTTCCCCGTGGTCATGAACTACCAGGTGAACCTGGTGGTGGATGGCGGGCGCATCTGGGCGGCATCCTACAACGGATACAACACCGACAACAGGTTCCGCTTCACCGACCCGGCGCAGGCCGCGGATCAAATGCGGGCCGAGCTGCTGCTCATGCGATCCCTGGGGTTCAATGCCGTACGCGTGGTGCATTTCACGGAAGGGCCTGTGCCCGGCGATGGGACCGGGCGTCCTGCGTTGAAGGCTCGGTCCCTGGACGGCACCGACCTGCTGATCGACATGGAGGACCCTGTTGTATGGAAGGCCTACCTCTCGGCGATCACCGACTTCATGGCCTTGGCGCGTGCAACGGACATGCGGGTGATCCTGCTCACCACCATCCACAACGATCGCGCTGGTTCCAAGGAACACTTCACCATGGTGGCGGATCACTTGCGCAACGACACGATCGTGCTGGCGTTCGACCTGTTCAATGAACCGCTCTACTTCGACCTTCCTGCGCGGCGCAAGGAGGATGTGCACACCATCGTCCGTTCATGGCGAAAACTCGCCACGGCCCATGCCCCGCATCACCTGGTCACCATCGGCCTAACGGGTATCCGTGAGGTTCACGCATGGGACCCGCATCTGTTGGACGTGGACTTCATTTCGTTCCATCCCTACGAATATGAACCGGACCAGGTACTGAACGAGATCAAATGGTATGGAACGCACGTGCGCACCCCCTGGATGATCGGCGAGACCTCCCTGCCGGCGGACGATGACTCGGTGAGCTATGCTGACATGGCCACGTTCGCCCGGCGGACCCTTGACCAGGTGGTGGCCTGCGGCGGCATCGGATATTCGTGGTGGCAGTTCAAGGATGTTCGTTGGGGCCGCTTCCACTCTGATTTCATGGGGCTGCTTTCCATGGAAGGGGAGCTGCCGGTGGATGGGGCGCGGGTGCCGGTGATCGGCCGGATCAAGGCCGCCGCCGATGTGTTCCGCGGCTTTGACGCGAACGCGGCCAGGCCACCCTGCGAGGAACTGCCCAACTACCTCAACTATTCGGGGCACTCTTTCAGCCGGATCACCGGCCGCTTGGTGGACGAACAGGACCGTCCCATTGAGGGGGGAGTGGTGATCGCGTGGAACCGCGAATACACCCACTCCTATCACACCACATCCCGATCGGATGGCACCTTCGAGTTAAAGGGTGACATGCACTTCCATCACTGGATGGCATCCGCCCTGGATCACACCATGGTTCGGGAGTCCCTTGCACCCAGTGGTTTCCGGAAGGATGCCAAGGGTGTATTCTCCTTCCACCTCGGGGATCTGCGGCTGCGACACATGGGTCGCAGCATACACTGAACCCGGATACCCTGTTCAGTGCACGCCTTCCGGAAGTGGCCCCAGAAAGAAGATCGTGCCACCATCAGCGCGGTCGGACCAGGCATATAGGGCGCCTTCACCGTCGCTGCTGACGAACTTGCCATTGTCTGCGCGCAACACGAATCCACCATCGCCGGTGGGTTGCGCCATGAAGAGGCAGAAGTCTCCGGCCACCGGTGCATTGGCGCGCAGGGCCAGGTCCCCTTCGGAGAGGTCCGCTGATACGAACCGGCCATTCGACGCCATCAGTGCCACGCGGCCATCCCCAGTATGCACCAAGGCAAAACTGGCGGCCAGCCCCGGTGCTGTTGGCTGAACACCCAGCATGCCGTCCAACCCCTCCCCCACCACCACATGGGCGCCGCCCCATACCCCAAGGCATCCTCGTTCCTGCCTGATGAAGACATCACCGACATTGCCGATGGGAGTGATCTCCGGAACGGCGGCCCGGTGCCTCTCGGTCCAGTCGGCCAGCGACGAACTGTCCATGCGTTCGAAGAAGGGCATGAACGCGTCCGGCAGGTATGGAAGATATCCGTTCACCGTAGGCGTCCCGCTCTCCTGCGCAGCGAGCATGACGCTCACCTGCTCACGCACCACCCGTTCGAACAATTGGGAGGAGGGCGTGGGCGGCAGCACCGGACACCACGCGATTGCGGCACATGAAGATCCACAGCGTTCATCGATGTATCGGGCGATGTTCCGGACATCGCGCTCCGATCCGTACTTGTCGAATGACCGGATGGTACTGGTATCCATGCGCTGATCCAACGCAGTGGCAAGTGGCAGTGCAACGGCTATCGCAAGGCCGCTCCAGATGCCCCTGTCCAGGGCGCGCGCACCGCGCGCAAGCATCAGCGCGAACAGGAAAGCTTGGAGGAGGATGAACCGGTCAACGGACCGGAGCATGCCGACCACCGGTAGCGCATGCATCAACTGATAGGCGGAAAAGGCGCCCACCTGCAAGCAGATCAGGAACAACAAGGAGAAGGTGAGCAGGATGACCCTGGACCCCGCGCTCCATGCAGGTTGCATGGACCGGCGCCAGCTGAACCAGGCGGTGAGAAGAACTCCGAACCAGGCGGTGGCCCCCATGAAGTGTTGGTGATCCCACCACTCCGGGAAAACCCGCTCCTCAGTCATGTTAAGGTCGCGCCAACTGATGGCCCCGGGATGTGTCAGGAAATGCGAGGTGATACGCGGTATCCGTTGAGCCACCTCGGCGTAGGCATGATGGCCCATGTTCGCCCTGGCGCTCAGATAATGATCCATCAGCGGCCATAACAACAATGCTCCAAGGGCTGCGATACCGGCGATCCTGAGCCAGGTGCGCCGGTCCCGAAGCAGGCTCCGCCACGAGCTGTTCTGCGACATCACCGATCGTGCGATCAGGAGCAGGAGTACGCCAACGGCCAAAACAACCCCCACCTCGAACGAACACCAGAATTGGTAAGCCGTGGCAAGCATGGCCAGCCACGCCCACCGCGAACCCTCCCCTTGCGAGGCGCGCGACCAGCATAGCAGGGCCAGGGGCA
>Ga0169931_10006715_pt1 | contig 17258 bp, 11 predicted proteins | sample Kivu_15m_20L_FD_129675 | JGI IMG/M metagenome (GOLD analysis project Ga0169931, IMG submission 129675) | Freshwater microbial communities from Lake Kivu, Western Province, Rwanda to study Microbial Dark Matter (Phase II) - Kivu_15m_20L... | ecosystem: Environmental > Aquatic > Freshwater > Lake...
ATGAATAGTAGAGGTTGAAATGTGTTTGTCCAGGAGAACCACAGAGCCCAAAGTATAATACGGTACGATCCAGTTGCCTATTAATAGCTAGAGTAGAACTTGTTCTCTGTGCATTTTACAGTAGCATGACTTGAATTTATGTACGTATCTGTAAAACGCACTGTATGTACAGTATGTATGTACAGAACGGTCTTTCAAGAAGATCGTTAAATAATCCTTATAATCGAAAAAAGAATCGCGTTTCGTAATGCCTATATTGGTATCCTTCTTCAGTAATGGTTCAAGTTAAAATTTGACGAGGTGAAACAGAATATTGAAGGTCATAAAATTGAAAACGACTACATTTTGTAGACTTGCGTCTGAAAGTGCAGTACAATAACAACGATATCTTTAACATAACAACTGTAGGTGAGCAGATGACGTTTGATGATAAAGTAATAATTGTCACTTAGGCTCTCTTCCTTTTGTTCGACGATCGATCAATTAAACTCCCGACTTTGTCTCCATCATGCCGAAAGGGTATACGTATCAAGGTTCCCTTCCGGAATCTAGTTTTTTCGTCATCTACGGCAGAGCCATACCGATCTCTATTCTCAGATATAGATGCGAAACTTCGCCATTGGTCACAGCCGATCTTTCGGGCAATTTTCACGAAAGTGTCATTTTCTTCGCAACAGTAGTAGTTTTTTCTCAAGTCAATAGAACCTGGTTTGGGGGTGGGAACTGGAGGGAATTTTACAGCGGGCAGATTCAAAGTTGACGCGGTTTTTCCAGCTACAGCGAGATTAGCAGGGTTGGATTGAATCTGAATTCGAAGGGTTGATGGCGTATTAATTTTTCCATTAACTTTGCCTGCTTTCGTTGCAATCGCAGCATCGCGATCAACTGACTTAGTTGAAGTGGCATCAAGCGTTGATATATCCTGACTGCGTGAAAAGCTCGGAGCATTCGTTTTACCCGTTGATTCAATTGCGCTTGTTTTAGTCATTTTCGTTGGATTCTCTGCACTTGTTAAAACAGCTGAAGGTACTGATCTATCTACGCTTTTTCGCGTGAAAGGAACACCCTTCTTCTCCTTCAATTTGGTTTTTTTATCAGTAGTAGAAATCGGAATATTAGGATCTACAAGAGCCTTTGTCATGCTTTCATTACAATTTCGAGGAAGTCGAACCAAATCTCCTTCACGTAAAACCGCATGGTAATCTTTTCCATAGCGAACTTGATTGTCATCCACCACAGCAACGTGATACCAATACTTGGCACCAATTTTATACGCGATTTTGGCATAAGTATCATTCACCAAGCAAGCGTAATATAGCATATTAGGATCGACGAAGCCTGGGCGGGGCCAAGGTTTTGTTGGCAGTGGATCGATTGATGTGACATCCTTGGATTGACAAGTTCTGTTGTTATCGTCTGTTTTTGAATAATGTTTCTTTTTACTCGCTTTCTTCGCCTTGATTTTTTGACTCTTATCCTCCAGATAATTGAATCTGAACCTGCGCACGTCATCTTCCGATATATATTCCAGGACACCGTCTGCAAACAGTGCTCTGTACAGGTTAGACCTTCTTTTTGGAAGGGCCACGACTTCTCCCGATATTTTGTTGCCTTCTACAATCTTTAAAAGCTCTGTTCCTACTTGTGGTTCAAAGTCTGTTTCTTCAGGCTCAGAATCGCTGCTAGGTTCATCAGGATCATTTGAGGAATCAGCATCTTTAGATTGCTCCTTTCTCCCTGAAATCTCTCCTTTTTCTGTCCATCTGATAGATCTCAAAGAGTCGATCATTTCGCTCAAATCAGAAAGACTTTCGTTACTCAGAACAGTACCGTCAAGGGAGGCATTATTCACTTTTCGCACGCACTTCCAGCACGCCCAGTCACCTTCAGGTACAGTAGCAAGCCCAACACAATTATAGTGAGAAACAGTAGGACAGGATTCACAGCAAAGGACATCTCCACCTTTACCACATTTGATACAAACTTCATAATGACCGTCTGCCGGGTCAATCGGGAAAGTGTCCCTGATAAACTCTTCACTCAATTCCACCTCTCCGTTCAACAGAAAGGTGGTGTGTTCCAGCAATTTGTTTGCAAGTTCAAAAGCTGACTCTGCCTTTTTAAGAATTGCGATGCGATCGACTTCAAGCTTTTGAGATTCAGGTAATTGACCTTGAACGATTGTTTGGTTTGATGAAGTTTGTACTGGAATGTTAGCCTCCACCACAGGATCGACATCCTTGTTACTGGATGGGACTGGGATATTCATATTTCGATCTGGAACTTTACCCGTGGAAAGCAATGAGACCAATCCATCGACACCGCCTAAAGTATGAAGATAATCAGAAAAGACAAAGTCAGGATTTAAGTGACCACTGGTAGCCCTACACCAAATTAAACTCTTGAAACCAAGTTTGCATCTAGCGCATACAGATCGTGCACCATTCGAACAAAAAAGAGCTTGCCCTAATTTTTCATTTTGATGATAATCATTGAATGAAAACGTTGCAACAGGTGTGTTTAGGTCTATAAATCCTGTTTCCTTTCTACCTTTGTCATAAATGGGATCGGTATTGGCGGTCTCTGTGTCACATTGAGCGCCCTCGTCATGGTGCAAATAAGTATCCTTATTCTCATCGAATGATTGGTCTACATCAAGAAAATGAGTGTCGACAATTTTTATCTTGACCTTGACATCAGGTATCTTTAGCTGAGAACGTTCAGGGGCTAAGGACGCCAAGAGACCATCAACGATTTTTAAAGTTTGATTACGCGGGTATGCAGTGGAAACATTCGCTTGATCTTTAATATGAAGTGGGGCTGTGTAGCTTCCTAGAGCTAATTCTGCTGAGTAACAATCGAGGACACATGCTAGAGTCATAGCATGGAATTCAAGAGTACTATTCACGTGTTTCATCAAAGCTGATTCTTTGTGGTTGAGATGTTTGTCTGTAAGCCGAACCTTGCCTCGTAGTTGCTTGATGATCTCAGTCGAAGACATAAAATGCAATTCATGCTGAGCATGTCCAGATGACTCAATCGTGTTAGCGTTTAGATTTACGGGGGATGAATCGAGAGACTCAGACGGCCGAAGGTCGTCGATGATGCTGAGAAGTGATTGACTGGTTATCTTCATTACGGAGTTAGGGGTTACTCCACGTGATCCGATACTTTCATGGAATATCATCAAAGAACAGGACAAGAGCGACTCGAATATGTCATGAAGAATGGCATAGGTACTGCGATAGTAACCATTCATGACTCTTTTGTGAACTAACTCGATACAAAGTGGCATGGTTTGCCAGTGATACGGGGAGCGTTCGTTGACTTCTGATACGATCTTCGAAGAACAAGAAGGAAAGTAGTTCATAGAGCGCAATCTCGCATCAGCGTCTCCATGTCTGGATATATTAGATACGGTAGCTTCTTCCAGATCATCAAATATGGATTGCAGACGGGTTGGAAGATGATTGGTCTGCATGAATCTCTCGAAGAGCCATATATCGGACGTCTCATCCAATGTACCAACTCTAACACCTTCAATGCATCTTTTCTTGATCTCCTCAAAGGAATGGGCGACTGAAATTTTGATACGTTCTATAACTCCAGGAGGATTGACTGTATTGAGGCTGCTTGTTGGAAATGGGGGAATTATTCGAAGTGACTCACGACTCCACGCAGGCAACAGAAAAGATAAAGTATACGATAAATGACAACGAGGACAGAGCGAGCCAATGTCACGAGTATCTTTCTCATTCGCTTTCCCGTAATCAGTGAAATCTTCGTCTCTACACGAAGACTTAGCATTTATTGGATCAAAGAGGCCGCAAGGGCGCCAATTTATAACTTGCTCTCTATCAGATAACCAAAAGTAATGAAATTTGATTCCAATCGCAAGAGTAGGATAATTGTTATCAATAGACAGGTTGCTATCATCTTTACATAAAGTCTTCGGGAAAACAGGCTGCACTTTAGTGATAGTGCCGTACATCCAGTACGGTGAGATTGAGGCTGGACCATCTTGGCTGATCAGAGAATACGGTTCTGGTGCAACTATTGGGAGAATCTGATGATCGTCACTGAGTGAGAGACTGTGACCGCTGACGAATTGTAGATGCATCTGGGCGTTATACAATATTTTATCCCCAGGTTGTGGTATCCAACGACATGTGTCAAACCTGCTCCGATGTTCGAATTCGCTATTTCCACTACTAGCTTCATTCGTGAAACCTCCTCCTAATACTCCGTAGGAGCCATCCGGCATACACGATCCCAACCAGCTAGAAAAGTTTTTTTCTGAGCAAGAAGAGTCAAGCTGATCCGGACGAAATGGACCATGAGAAGCCAAAGAAAATAATTCTTGATCCGATTTTCCGGATAGTAGACCTTTCGTCATTAACTCACGCTTATTGCATTCTCTTTGCTTCGAATCGATCAAAAATTGATTATATACTGCTGTGATGACGGCTGATAAACTATTAGCGACTTTGTATGCTACTTCTACAATCACTGAGTCCGGTCTGTGATTGTATTGTGATAATGATAAAAAGTTACAACTTTTGAGGTAAATTCAAAACAGAGGATTTGAACGCACTAATGTATGCTCACTTACGCATTATATAACAAGCAGTTGGCGTGAATATCTTCAACGTCCGCAAGTAAGGACTCCATATTTCGATAATAAGCGCCCCTCAGATCTTCCTTTTCTTCTTGAAGAACTATATCTTCACATAAGAGGCGGAAGGGCTTAGAAATTCGGATGATCTGTGTTTTTAGTCGACGCTGAATGCGGCGTAAGCTCATGGTGATTGGGACGTAGTAACTGTAACTAGGAGCTACACTATCATCTATATTGTCGATGAAAGGAAAAACATTCGAGTCACTTTCGATGTAGTTTTTTATTGCCACATCTAGACGCATCGCCAGCTCCTTGTCAAGCTGATAAGTGTGACCTCCAACAATCGAGGCTACTGGCAAAAGAGAGAGAATAGGAGCTAAACATTTCATCAAATTATGATTGAACGGTATTTCTTCGAGGCCTCTTTTGTAATCCAATAGTTTCACGTCCCAAGCTGAGACCATTTCGGTCGCAGTCCCTGCAGCATCCAAACCCTCACGCTGAACCCTCACACCTGTCCACTGGGGGAGACTATAAAGAATCCAATGCCATATCTTGAGAACAATCTCATGACATGACGCCTCAGTGAAACTAGGAGATTTGCGAAAATCAGACAATATGGAGCATTCGACAATATTCGTTTTCACGTACTGAAACGAAGCAATCTGAATCGCGTGTCGCAAATCGAGTTCTCGTAATGGGACGATATTTGCAGCATCTTTCTTCTCCCTATAAGCATCTAATATGATTTCGTGGAGCTTCCCCACAGCATATAAATCACAATCTGCGTCTTGTATCAAGATTTCATTTAACATTCTAAGCAGCTCAAGCTTTGAAATATGCAAATCATCAACAGAGTTTTTCACAGAACCAACGACACGATCACCCGAAGAAGACATCCATTCAACCCGTTGAACGATGTTAAGGGACATGACTGAGCGAAAGGCCCATGGGAAAGGAACGAGGAATGGGGCATTATCTGTTGGGACGAGAGATATACAAAAATTCGGTGGAACGTACAACTTCGACTCAGTCAACTTTCCGTTTGAGTCGACAGTAGGAGGTTCAACCTTGGAGATCGGTCTCAATGTAACCTGCAATACGATGGAAGGTCCTTCCTTTTTTGATGCTCGAGATTTGGATGAGAAACCTCGTCTTTTTACCTCATGGCTCTCATTCGATGGACCGATATCAGTACAAGCAATATTAGATTTGCGTTTCAGTTCATCAGCTGTGTTCGAATCACGAGGAAATTCAGCGCTGGTGTGATCCACATAACAAAGAATGGGAAAGCGACCTGTTCCATCTATAATCGATTTGATCCAATGACGAGTACACCACGGTTTTTCCTCGCCATCAACTTCTTTGTATATTTCCTCCTCTGCCCTTTCCCACAAAGGCAATCTCGATTTTCTCTTCTTGGAACGAGCATCAGGATGTAGTAGAAGGAATTCCCGATGAGCAGTCGGATAATATCTGTAATAAAAGGTGAAATGAACCAATACGAAGTTAGGATATGGATGATATTAGATGTCAATCAAAATATAGTGCGACTTCTTACAAGACGGCATCTCCAGCTTGTGGAACATATTGGGCAATTAAATTAGCAGCCACGGGGGCATCATTCTCCAGCCATTGCCGCTGTAGGGTGTTGGCGAATGAACCAGAAATAGGGCCCCATACATTCCTTACATTCTTTGATATCACACCTTTCTTTTCATTCTTCACCGTATCTAAGATAGCTTTGATGTTAATTCCAATATCGACGGGATCTAGTAACGATTCCTTGGTACCGCTTATCGATTGCATAGAAGCCACTTTTGATTCAGCGGTTTTACCTTTGACCTGGGTAACCGATTTTACTTTTGTTTCCTCGTCTGCGACAGACTCCATGGAACGAAAATGGTCAAACAAACGATGAGCTAAGTGCAGCTTAGCTTCCTTAACAATGGAATTGAAACGAAGACGGGCATTTTTCATATTTTGTAAGGTACGCGCACGTTTGGTCTTCCTATTCTCTATAGTTGATTTCATCTTTCTTCGGAACTTGTCCCGTGCGAGTAACAGCTCACCCCGTCTGGAATCAAGTTCCCGTATCAAAGGCAGCAAAATTTTACGTTCATTTTGAAAAGTCTGGGCAGCCACTTTCATTTGCTCTTCCCATACTAGTCGTTGTTGCTTCTGAGCATAGATAGCTGCTTGACGTTTGGCATACTTCAATTCTACCTCTGCATGGCGTAGCAACGTCTTGGCCGTTCTGACATCACGTCGTCTCCTTGCACTCGTACTTTTAAGTTCACGATAGATGACCAAGGAAACTCCAGATGTTGATCTAGGTTTACGATTATTCAATTCTTCACGCGTCTCATCTTCCGGACCCATCGTTGTTTGAGATACCTTAGCAGGTTTGGGTGAAGTATATCGAATCTCCTTCATTTTCGATCGTCGATGAATCGTTTCCCTCTTTTCCAGGTTCTCCCATCTGTCCGTTGGCTTGCGAGAAGGCTGTTTGGTTTCACCTTTCTTTTCCAGTTTTTCAAGGCCTAAGGTAGCTAAATATTCTTGGTTTCGTCGTATGCGTTCTAATCTCATTTTTTCATATGTTGAAAGGCCGCCATCGAGGGGTGATGACACAGGATTAGGATCATCGTTCATCGATTCTTCCTTCGATGATACGTCCTCTTCATCTTCATCATTATCAATTTCCTCTTCTGAAGATTCAGAATAGTCTGTCTCATCATAATTCTCCTTCATTGATTCATCAATTTTCTCTGATTTATTATTATAAAAAGTTGGAGAAGGAAAAGTTTCTTCGGTATTTTCATTCCCTTGATAAGACTGCCTCTCTTCTTCTGAGTTCTGGCTAGCATCCTCCTCATTCAAGGTCATTTTTTCGCTCAATTTTCACAGATCGAAGAGGCTTCAATCGCGATCTGCGATGGAAATGGAAACGAAAGTGGATTCAAAGTTGTTTTAATTTTTACGACTGCCTCCTATGTTGATTTTGTTGCTATGTAGCAGCTCTCGTCTGCTGCTCAGTCATCTTGGCTACTTAGTCTACTTAGGCTACTGTACCCTTTCAGGAGCAGTGTAGGTACACAACGCCGAACTGCATGATGATACTACTACAGTACGTAGGTTAGTTATAGGAAACGTAATTATGCTCAAACAAACTCTATTACCTCCAGTTGTACTGAAATCTGAACTTTACTCCTCATCCTCATCCTCCTCATCATGATGTAGTTTTATTCGCTCCACTACTGCCTTTCATCCTATTAACCAATGTTAAACAATAATCAAACATAATATTGAAGGTGGATGAATCGAGCAGTAATGATTCTTCTTCGTCGTCTTTCTTTGCAGACACAACACGATAGAGGAAATCAAAGGTGGTACATCCATGGGTTTGAAATGAACTCTTTGGTGAGGAAAAGTGATTGAACAAAACAGTATACCCATGAATGATGGAAGTGTCTCACCAGCAAAGAATAATTGGCAGGCCTTATTTCGATGTCTTACCTGTGCTAGCTGTGAATCGATAATATCATTGATTTCTTGAATTGTAACAAAGGAATTAGATCTTTTACGAAACATTGGTTCAAGTGCATTAGGATTCATAATCAATTATGTTGTGGCAAGAGATCAATGCTAGCACGCGATTTCGTTGGTCACAAATACTTTAAACTAACAAGACACTTTAAATTACATACGAACGACAATCAACTTGTGGTAGTAAGTGGAGGAGTTGATTTAGTTCATAAAGCTCGAATAAATCAAATCGATATTTGAAATACATATACCTCCAGGGGTAATTCATTTTACAAACAAGCCTTGTGGAAACTCCATGACAATATTGAGATGAATAAATATATAGTATTATTATTTACAAAAAAATGTACAGGAGACGGAGTATTTAACTTCGTCTAGTGATTTTCATCCCAAGCTTCATCTACTCAAACCTTCGAATAAATTATATTTCAAATATTAAGATCGTTCCATCTTTGGAATGGTTGGTTCTCGATTAGGAAGACGACGGAATCCATGATTGAATCTGTAACATCCTACTCGACACCTTCATCGCCTGAAAAAACGTTCAATCACTTCCTTACATGGTAAACAAGAATTCTGTTTCGATATAATAGCTGGTGATTGGAACACGTAACATTTTTAACCATGTTTTGAGTAGGAATGAAAAAGCATATCATTACCTATTCAAATCATGGTTGAGATGTTACGTGCGCCAATCAAGAGTCTGCATACCCTGCAGCTATGTAAACAGAATTTTTCTTCCTCAAAAACATCATAGTCGTAACAGCCAGCGAATTGTTTCGAATCATCATGAATATGAAGTGTGTGGACTAGTCTCGGCCGTATTCATCTTTACAAATAGGAAAATGTCACTTTTGGTGACGATAAAATTGTCTCTGACACAACAGCTAACCCGGAACCTTTCAAGGTGGTACACGTACTCCTTTCAGTGCTCATAGGTCCCTTATTGTACATCCAGGAACCCACGGAACCCAATACATGTGTACCTTGAGGAACAATTATTGTATGTATCTGTCAGATGCTGGAGAGGTCCGTCCCGCGAAGCACGAAGCAGGTCCGGTCCTATTTCGTACTGCTGGATTGCACAGTACAGTAGCTACATACGTAGGCCTACAATACATGTGTACACACAGTACCGTAGCTGTGACGAAATAGCCTACATACACAGGCCATCTGCTAGTCCATCTGCGAGGGTGTCTGTCAAAATGCATGGAATTTCTTTTCCATCTGCAAATCGTCCTGCTGTGTATCCACTGAAAACCCCACGAGAACCGATCCGATCGAAGGGGCGTGTCACAATCGAGGATGTATCATATATCCCCAGTACCTGTAACAAGGTCATCTCATGCAATCGTCCTTATCAATCAACAATCATATCAGTCATGAACCATATTAATACTATCATCGATTCAGCCTCTGAGCCAACATTACACGAAAACAACAAATACTCGGCTGTGAACCGAGGCTGTACTTCCAAACTTATGGATTCAAGTACATCAAGTGAAGTTAGTTTTGATGAAAAGTCAAGTCAACCTAGTTCAACCAGTTCACGCATTGTCACAGTAACAAATACTACCACTAGTTCCAATGAATCATCTTCCGTCAAGGACGACAGTTTACAACTCATGACTACGGCAACACGGCGGATTCAAAACAACAATCAACATCGAAGGCAATTTATTCATTTCAATCAGGAATCTTCTATGGACAAGTCATCTTTAAGTACGAATCCGGACGTGGACATGGAGTTGAGACAGGAGGAGACACTTCCCGAGGTAGCGACATTCCGAAAATGGCCTCATAGTACTACAAACTTGGACGAGCATGTACATCTAACTGCTTCTGCTCTGCAATCACGCTTTGGTGCGCTAAGTCAGAAGAGGTCATCTTTTGTCACACTCAACTCATCATCCCATGGGAACTCATCCGATTTGACACCCATGGATGAAGACATGGCCGAACCCCACAGTGAGAACAATAGTGCATCTGAACATGGGAGTGATGGATATTCAGCATCCGCATCATCGAACGATGTTTTTTGTATGGGTCAAAGTTCATGTTCCTCTCCATCCATGTCTTCATCGGATGATCCACCACCGAACAATCATATTCTCCAAAGAAGATTAACTAATTTAGATCCTACTACCATAGGCGATGTCAAGAGAAGATCTGAATCCTCCTCCGATATTGCTGATTTTAGCTCTACACAATCGGCTCGTCGATCTTCCTCTCCATCCTCCTCTTGCTCTAGTCGTGAGTATGAATTGACTGGCTTTGATCTTGAAAAGCATGGTCTCGAAGATCATACAGAGGAGGCGGGGGAAGAAGAACAATCATACCTACCTACGAGTACGGCTTCTGTGGCTACTTTACCCCCCTTTCCGTCCTCCAAAGGAACTCGGAAACGTCCGCACAGTCCAAGGGATACTAAAGTTCCCTCTCCCAAGGTCAAAGAGGACGAGGCTAGAGCCACGAATATACATTCACCCTCCCATGGTATTATTAGTTACAGTGTAGATCATCCGATTGCAAAACGAAACATTTATTATCCTAATATCAAACGACAAATACAATCTGACTTAATCCAGAAACAAGCTCAACATGCTCTCAAGTCTATGGCTACGAGATTATACTTTGACTCGAAACCGGCGTCATCTTCACCAAAACCCTTCACTCAAGCGGACCTGAAAATGAATGAAACGTTTATGTACACTGCGGGAGTCGATATCATGGGTGTGATACTTTCCTTTTTAAAGCCAGTAGAAAGTCATAAGTTCTTAACTATGCCTCTATCCAAGACCTTCCGAGCCCTATACACTCAACCCCAAGAGCTCTGGAAGGTTCTATGCCTGTCGGAACCTTTTCTTGTGAAGATAAATGACCGAGATGGTGCCAACAGCAGTGGAGATGAATCCTCCGGATCATATCCCATATGTAATCAGCTCGGAATTAGGCATACTTTAGGGAAATATCGCCTCTTGTATACATCTTTCATTAGATGTGTACGATATTTGGACCGAATCAAGGAAGATGCAATAAATGGCCGCCTCCCATCGGCAGAAGAGGATACGGACACATCCGAAGAAATCATAGGAGCCTCGTTGTCGAATAGTACAAGCTTGATGGAGTTTTTTGCCCAGGCGAGAGATCTTATTCACGATAATCGACATGATTTTACATCCTCCGACTCAGATTCTCAGAGTGTTGATGAACACTTAAAATCATCTGCTATTGTCCAGTCCGTTGAAGTGAGTGATGATAAGGTACGACACTCTCTGTCTTACTGCGTTTCCCCTCCGTATTTTTTCCACGGATCTGTCGTTCACCCTCACTTTTTTCTATACACAGCAAATAATCGTGAACAATCCAAGGCCCCAAATCAAGTACAGTCATTCTACACTTACTGATCGCCTCCTTGGACCTAGTAACAACTTCGCAGCGGCCGGACCTGCGGAACTACCTTGGTCCTGTGCCATATATTCCGTCGTTAACTGGTTGGTGGCCTTTGCTGATGTAGAAGGTATTCAGATTATGTGTCTTAAAGTCCTCCCATACTTACTTGAAGATGAAAACCAACGCACCATCGCTCAACGTGCGGGGTTGACGGATCTAGTTCTTAGATCCATGCTGCTCTTCCCATCAAGTGTAGCCCTTCATACTGCGTCATTTCATACGTTGGTATTATTAGCTCGACCTCTCGGTGGACGGGAAGGTATGCTTTTCCATGTGGCAATGTTAAACACTTCTGGTATCTTATGCAGCAAAAGTGGGATTGCCGTAATGTTGGATTCGATGAAACGCTTTGCCGACTATGAGGTATTGCAAGCTATGGCTTGTTGGTCTCTGGTTAACATCGCATTGATTCCTGCCCAGAAGAAAGTGCTTGTGAGCTTAGGTGGGATTTCCGCAGCTGCAAATGCCATGATGAAGCATCCTCTCAATCCTGATGTACAGTTCAGAGCATTGTTTTCGCTTATCAATCTAGTGATTCCATCCAACAGCCAACTGGACAATATTCCCGCAGATGCGCAAATCATGGACACAGGAGTACAAAGTGAAAGAGAATTACTAGATGAATCGGTGTTGCAGATTTCGAACCTTGTTGTGTTGGCCATGAGGAATTTCTGTTCTAGCGAGGCCATTTTGAATAGAGCCTGCCTTGTACTGCACAATCTATCTTTAAACGAAGAATACCATCGAACTCTACTGTTCACTCCTCATTGTTATCAAATGCTGGAATGGTGTATAGCAAATTATCGGAATGATAATGTACTGCAGCAAAGCGCCGGAGGAACTCTACAACGACTTCAGCTATCACTTGCGAGTGACGACATGTTAAGAAGCCACTTCGCTGAAACTATGCGATCACAGGAATTTTCCGGAAGCGCTCATTCTTAAAAATCATTGATGACGGATTTGTCATGAGAATTTATCGATGAATATATATTACAAACTGAATTCTTTACATTTTTTCTATTGATACATGTAGTATTATTAATCCTCAGCCTACTACAGTAGCTAGTAATAGGCAGAGAGTTTCTCTCGTCAACGATGTTTAAACTTCTTGTAAGTACATATAAGTCTTCAGGTTGGGTAGTCCCGTAAGCGAGGTCAGTTCAAACGACCTTGAGATACGCACCATTCACCATGAAAGCTCCATGTCCATGTCAATCACATTGGCCGCTTAGATTCGCTTCGTTTCAATTGTTAGCCACAAAAGTTACCACGTGATATCGATGTGTAGGCAATTTGATCTCTCATGTATGAAAGTACTCTTGCCCCTTACTCGGCCGTAAGTTATCATCCCATCTCGACGATCATTGCATAACCAACTATTACTAGAGAGACTAAGAGCTAAGAGCTGTCCTAGAAGAACACTTAAGAAAGAACCAAAATGGCTTTTGACCCCAACGGTCAACAGGATATCACGCAATCGCCATCCGAAGGCTCTTTGAAGAAGTTCGAAGGTCGAACGACACAACCCTCATCGACTTAAGCGAACAATATGTCGATTCTGATAGTAATCCAACGTGTTATTCAATTCAACGAGTAAATCACGATAGGTGTTGGTGGGTCGGAACGAATTTAATTTGGATTAAACATCTGTCGTCATTTACTTGTTTTGAATTTAGAAATGAAACAACCCGGATGTATGTACATAATAGCCAGGATAGGTAGCGTAACGACGTCCCTGTGTCAGTAGGATACGACAAACACATACCAGATACAAAAACGTGAACATCATCATAGTATAGTCTGGAAAATATGAATCGAAACGACGATGCAGCAACATCATCATCATCGATCGATGAACGGAATCTTCTTGCAAGTATAGGTACATCCATTCAACTACAAACGGAATATGAATCAGCCGTCATACGTCAAGCAACACATAAGGATATTCCAGCATTGACTGGGATTGGCTTTCCAGATCTGTCTTCTCTCATTCCTCGAAATGGTGCTTCGACGTATATTACTCATGTCCTGGCAACACTTTCTAAAATACGCCATCAAATGCAATCCATGTCTGTATCTGAAGAGAATACTCCTGAAGCTCATTTGATACAAATGAAGTATCAAATTCTGTTGAGTTTTCTTTCAAATCATACCCATGTTTCCATGGAGGATATTCGTCATGACGATAGTCAAGAAATTCTATCGGAAAAGAAACGAAAGAGAAATCTTCTTTATCAAACATCTTTACAATCTATGAATAAGAACAATAATCATGGGGAAGCTACCCAACAGGATGAGACTTCTAGTTTAAAATCGAATGGTAAGAATTTGAAATCCATCCATCCTCCTACCACTATACCTACATCTGGACCCCAAGCTCTTGAATATATTAAACGACACTTTGCTACAGAGTATGATGATTCTATACCTATTTTATCCACTGCTCAATCAGCATCGTTTGGTAAACAAGCTATAGATTCTCGGAATGAATCTATACGTATATCACGACAAAAAACTTTAACTCAAAGTAGAAAGCTTATGGATATGAAACGTACCATGACTGAAGCAGCAGGTGAAGAATATATAGATCCTGTAGGTTTATGGAACAAACGAGAAGCACGAAGAGAAAAGAGACGTTTGAAAAAGGAAGAATCGAAACAACAGAGGTTGAAGGAAGAGGTTGAGGAAGGAGAAGAGAAGGAGGGAGAATTTGTATTGGAGGAGGATCATGTAATTGTACCTGTAAAGTCACTGACGAAGAAGAGTTTGGGCAAAGACAAGGGTAGTGGGAAAAGAAGGGAAACGAGTCAAACAACTGAGCAGATTTCCATTCCCCAATCTATGGTTTACTGCTCCATTTGCACAAGATCCATTGGCGTACCGATGAAAGATGACATCGCTACTATAGATTTAGATGAATTTTTATGTCGACATATGAGCACCTGTAGAGGAACCATAAATAATTTACGATCGTCAAGGAGTGATAGGCAAAGACGGCGCGTATCTTGGGAAAATGCTGTTACAGATAATAGTAATACAGAGGATTCTAATTTGACTGGAGGAGAATGTACAAATGGGGCTGATCATAGTGATGACAAAATCATCAAGTTAAATCAGCAGATCGAGGACGAACCTATTTTTGAACGAGAAATCGCCATAGATGACTTTGACGAGGACAACTATGAGGATCGAGTGGATGAATGGATTGAAGTGACATTAAAGCAAATGAAAATAGCCATGTTAAAAGATGGAGACGAGGAAAATTCGATGCCTGTCATATTCCCCGGTGGTCTTTTTGTTCCTTCATGGGTGTATAAGAAATTATTTAGCTATCAACGAACGGGACTTCGATGGATGTGGGAACTATTCCAACAAAGCGCTGGTGGCATTGTGGGAGATGAGATGGTAAGTACAGTTAATACGTTTTCGCTAAGTTGTCATTAGAAATTCCAACATATTCTACTCTAAATGCCATGGTAGGGTCTTGGGAAAACTGTTCAAGTGAGTGCATTTTTAGGTGCAATGACTGCAAGTAGAAAAATAACATCAATCTTGATTGTGTGTCCTGCAACGATGATGGCACATTGGTTAAATGAACTCGCACTATGGGCGCCAAGCATCAGACGAATCATGATGCATAAATCAGCTGTGAGTGGCGAAGGAAATCGTAAGATATCAAAACAGCTTCTACAAAAAATGGGAAAATGGCTACGTCGATCAAGAGTTGATAGACTATACGAGGCGATCGATGAAGCAGATTTCGAAAATTACGATCCGGATATATTTTGCGGGACATCCTACGCATTTATTACAACCTATGATAATATACGTTTAGATGCAGAGACATGGCAAAGTCATGACTGGAGCATCGTTATCCTTGACGAAGGTCAAAAGATAAGGAATCCCGACGCCGAGGTAACTTTAGCATGCAAGAGGTTAAGAACCCCACATCGTTATTTGTTGAGCGGCACGCCTATACAGGTTCGTCAAAAATTGTGGTAAATTTATTTTCTCGTTCTATCTTTGTTACCATTAATACATCCTTTACTTACATATGATATTCATAATTGATTCAGAACGATTTACGAGAATTATGGTCGCTATTTGATTTCGTATTTCCTGGGCGACTCGGAACTTTACCGGCTTTTGAAACAGAGTTTTCTGATGTCATCAGAAAAGGGGGCTACAGTAATGCGAGTCCGATGCAAGTAGCCTTAGGATATCGCTGCGCCTTGGCATTAAAAGATATCATCAACCCGTACCTTTTACGCCGTACTAAAGTATCGGTTAAAGAAATGTCATTACTCCCAGGGAAAACGGAGCAAGTCCTATTTTGCCGGCTAACTAAACGACAGAGAATTCTATATGAAGCTTATCTCCAATCGGATGCGGTGAAAAATGCTTTGCGAGGGACTGGTCAAGTTTTTAAGCCAATCATTACACTACGGAAGATTTGTAATCATCCTGATTTAGTTTGTAATGGAAGTCAAGAATCACTGGAGTCCTTTGCTCGTAACGGCTTTCACGATGTGAATGATTCAGATAGCTCAGGATCAGATGTCGAATGTCATTTGAATGACTATGGCAATAAGAGCACGACAGAATCTCTGGTAGAGAGATGTGGGAAGTTTGAAGTTCTTGCAAAAATCTTGCCTCTTTGGTTCAGCCAAGGACATCGCGTTTTAATTTTTAGCCAATGGAAGAAGACGCTTAACTTAATACAGCAATTTATCACTGAAATGGGATGGAATATGATGAGAATGGATGGTTCGACGAACATCGCCTCTCGTCAGTCTATGGTAGATCGATTCAACTCGGATACGTCGATTTTTGGTATGCTAATGACCACACGAACTGGTGGTGTGGGTTTGAACTTGATCGGTGCAAATAGAATAGTTCTCTACGACCCTGATTGGAACCCTCAAACCGACGCCCAAGCTCGTGAACGCAGTTGGCGATACGGTCAAAGCAAGTCAGTTACAATTTATAGACTAATTGTTGCAGGCACAATAGGTATGTCTCTCAAGTACTTGGAATCAAATTTCTTGTCCTTGGATTAAGTGCTAGAATCGATTATAATATTTGTGGTACTAACAGTTTTGTTGTGCTTATTTTCTATCCGGGGACGACTGTAATACAGAAGAAAAAATTTATCATAGGCAAATATTTAAAACTGGTAAGTCTGATTTTGTCTCAAAAAATCAACCAATTTTTCATTTAACGACTTATCATTATCCATTTTGCCAATATGAATGAACAGCTTTAACCAATCAGATCTTGCAAGATCCCCGTCAACGTCGCCTATTTACTCAAAATGATCTTCGTGATTTTTTTACTTTGAAACCAGACAAAGAGTCATCCTCGAATAATTTAGGCGACAGCACAGTTGATTTTACTCGAGGTGTAGGTGTGATTCCAAGTGATTCAGCTTTACGAAGTGCATCTGATGATCACGAAACCTTAGAAGCAGTATTTAAATGTAAAGGACTTGCCGGAGTTTTCGATCACGACACAGTCGACAGTTCATCGGCGATGAAAAAATCCCTCGCAGATATTGAAATGGATGAAAAAGCCAAGAAGATTGCAGCGAATGCAGCCTGTGCTATCGCTTCGAGCACTGTTGTAAACTCAGATA
>Ga0169931_10006716_pt1 | contig 17256 bp, 14 predicted proteins | sample Kivu_15m_20L_FD_129675 | JGI IMG/M metagenome (GOLD analysis project Ga0169931, IMG submission 129675) | Freshwater microbial communities from Lake Kivu, Western Province, Rwanda to study Microbial Dark Matter (Phase II) - Kivu_15m_20L... | ecosystem: Environmental > Aquatic > Freshwater > Lake...
AGAAACTGAACTTAAGCCAAAACCTATGATTGAAATAGGACAAAGACCAATCCTTTGGCATATTATGAAAATATATTCTAGTTATGGAATAAACGATTTTATTATATGTTGTGGATATAAAGGCTACATAATTAAAGAATATTTTACAAATTATTCATTACATATGTCCGATGTAACTTTGTCCTTAATTGATAACAATATAAAAGTTCATCATAGTAAGGCAGAACCGTGGAATGTTACCTTGGTTGATACTGGCGCAGAAAGTATGACGGGAGGAAGACTAAAGCGCGTTTCAAAATATATAAAAAATGAACATGCTTTCTGTTTTACTTATGGTGATGGTTTGGCAAATATAAATATTTCAGATTTAATTTCATTTCATTTTTCGCATGGTAAATTAGCTACTGTTACAGCAACAATACCTCCGGGACGTTTCGGAGCATTAAAATTGGGAAGAAGCAATATTGTAGAGAGTTTTCAGGAAAAACCAGATGGAGACGGTAACTGGGTGAATGGAGGTTTTTTTGTACTTCATCCAGATATAATTAATCATATAAAAGGAGATCATTCCATTTTTGAGTCTGATACATTGACTGAGCTCGCAAAAAACAATCAATTAGTTGCATATAAACATTCAGGATTTTGGCAGCCAATGGACACCTTAAGGGAAAAGAATTTGCTTAATGAATTATGGTCCAAAGATGCTGCTCCTTGGAAGACATGGAGCTAAATTATAATTTCTGGAAAAATAGATCAGTTTTTCTTACTGGTCACACTGGTTTTAAGGGCGGATGGACTGCTTTGTGGCTTACAAAGATGGGAGCAAAAGTAAATGGTTATTCACTTGAAGCACCAACTACACCTAATTTTTTTACTGTAACTAAATTGAGAGAAAGACTAGAGACTTCGACTATTGCTGATATTCTAGATTTTGCTTCTTTAGAATCTGCTTTGCTATCTTCAAAACCTTCTATTGTTATACACATGGCAGCACAGTCTTTGGTGCGCAAATCCTATAATAATCCTCTAGAAACATTTAAAGTTAATTTAATAGGGACTGTTAATTTATTAGAAGCAGCAAGAAAAATAGATTCTGTTGAAGCAATCGTTAATATAACAACGGATAAATGTTATGAGAATAATGAACAGCTAAAATCTTACAAAGAAGATGATAAATTGGGTGGCTATGACCCATATTCTGGAAGTAAGGCTTGCGCAGAAATTGCCTCGACCGTTTATCGAAATTCTTTTTTAAACGAAAACAAAATAAAACTTGCAACAGTTCGCGCAGGCAATGTTATAGGTGGAGGCGATTGGGCAACGGATCGACTAATACCAGATTTTTTTCGCACTATTCATACTAAAAAAAAACTACATGTTCGTTTTCCAAATGCTGTACGTCCATGGCAACACGTACTTGAACCATTGTCAGGCTATTTAATGTTAGCTGAAAAAATCGTTAAAAATGGAAATAATTTCGCTGGAGCGTGGAATTTTGGACCCAAAGAAACAGATCCAAGACCAGTCTCATGGATAATAAATTATCTTAGTCAAAAAACACCTAATTTGAAATGGGAGATTAAAAATAATTTAGAACTCCATGAAGCAGGTTTGCTTTTGCTAGATAGTTCAAAAGCTAAATCTAAATTAGGCTGGACGTCTAGATGGTCGTTAGAAATAGCTTTAGACAAAACAATTGAATGGCATAAAGCTTGGATAGAAAATGAATTAATGAATGATCTATCAATTTCTCAAATTAATTCTTATGAAAATTATAAAATTTAATAGAACATGTATTATAAACTACATTTAGTTTTAAATAATTATTTTTTAAACCAAAACTTAATTTCTAAATAAATGAATCGTTTTAAAATTAACAAAACTTCTTTCCCAGATCTTTTTTTTGTAGACGTAAAACCTTTAAAAGATAATAGAGGACACTTTAAAAGACTTTATTGCAATGACGAATTAATTAATGTTATGGGCAACAAACCTATTTCACAAATTAATTATACTTTTACTAAAACAAAAGGCACCGTAAGAGGTCTTCATTATCAGACAAAGCCTTTCAGCGAAAAAAAAATAATTACTTGTATTAAAGGTGAGGTTTATGATGTTGCTGTCGATTTAAGAAAAAGCTCACCTACTTTTTTAAAACATTTTTCAAATATTTTAAGTGAGAAAAATAATAAAATGATAGTAGTTCCAGAAGGTTTCGCACACGGTTTTCAAACTTTGAAAGACAACTGTGAAATGATGTATTTTCATTCCAAGCCTTTTAACTCAAAATCAGAGAGAGGCATCAACTCATTGGACCCCATGCTTAATATCAAATGGCCACTTAATTTTAAACAAATCTCAGATAAAGATAAAAATTATTCTCTATTAAAAATAGACTTTAGAGGCATTCAAACCTAATAATAGAAATATTTTTGTTTAGTAAAAATTTATAATGATAAGTCAATTCTTGGTAAAAAATAAAAATTATAAATTTTTTAAATTTATCGTTAATAATTAGTATATAAAATTATGAATTGTAGATTTTGTAAAAATAAACTTAAGCATATATTTGTTGATCTTGGATATGCCCCCCCATCAAATGCATATATTGATAAAAAAAATTTATATAATCCTGAAATATATTATCCACTAAAAACTTATGTTTGTGAAAAATGTTGGCTAGTTCAAACAAAAGATTTTACAAGTGCAGAAAAGTTATTTGACTCATCTTACGCATACTTTTCAAGTATTTCTTCAACTTTTTTAAAACATGCAAAAGATTATTTTTATAAAATAAAAAAAGAGTTAAGTCTTACCAAAAATAGCTTTGTTATTGAAATAGCTTCGAATGATGGTTATCTTTTAAAAAACTTTGTAAGAGCAGGTATACCATGTTTAGGTATAGAGCCAACCAGCAGCACAGCTAAATTTGCCGCAAAGATGGGGATAAAAGTTTTAAGAAAATTTTTTTCTTATAAGATTTCAAGTAACTTATTACAAAAAAAAGGAAAGGCTGACTTAATTATAGCAAATAATGTTTTTGCACATGTGCCAAATATAAAAGATTTTACTTTAGGATTAAAAGTAATTTTAAAATTAAATGGGACAATTACAATTGAATTTCCACATTTAAAAGAATTAATTAAACATTCTCAATTCGACACAATATATCATGAACATTTTTCATATTTATCTTTATATACCGTTACAAAAATTCTCCAAAAATTTAAACTAAGAGTTTTTAAAGTAGAGAAAATTAATACTCATGGTGGAAGTTTAAGAATATATATATGTCATCAAGATGATTCGAGGTCAACTAACAAATCGGTAGATAAAATTTTAATTGAAGAAAAAATATTTGGTCTAAGAAAATTAAAAACATATTTAAGTTTTCAAAATAAAGTAGATAAAATAAAAAATAATTTTTTAAAATTTTTAATTAATCAAAAATATAGAAATAAAAAGGTAATAGCTTATGGTGCTGCAGCAAAAGGTAATACTTTGCTAAACTATGCTGGCGTAAAAAATGACTTAATTGCTTGTGTATTTGACGCCGCTAGGTCAAAGCAGTATAAATTTTTGCCAGGTAGTCATATTCCAATTTATCCAGTTAACAAAATTTCAAAAGAAAAAGCAGATTACTTACTTATATTGCCTTGGAATATTTCAAGTGAAATAATTAAACAAAATTACTATCTAAAAAAAAAAAATTTGAAATTTTTTTCTGCTATACCAAAGATAAAATTTTATGACTAATATCTTGATTACAGGAGCTTCAGGGTTTGTAGGCATGCAAGTTATGAAGGTATTGGATAATTTAAAAAATGTAAATTTATTTCCGATCGTAAGAATTAAAAAAAAAAATATTTTTAAAAAATTTAGTAATGTTAAAAATATTTATATTACCAAGGATATTTTTAATGAAACAGAAAATTGGTGGAAAAAAAAACTAATCAAAATCGATATTGTTATCCATTTTGCGTGGTATACAGAGCACGCAAAGTATTTGGATTCCGAATTAAATATTGATTGTTTGTATGGATCATTAAAACTGGGAAATGCCGTATCCAAATCAGATGTTAAAAGGTTTATTGGTATAGGGACTTGTATGGAGTATAAACATACAAAAGGAAGAGTAACCATAAATACCGCCTTAGATCCTAAAAATCTCTATTCAATTACAAAAGTTGCCTTGTTTACCTCATTACAAAAACTTTTTTTGATTAAAAAAAAAGAATTTGTGTGGTGTAGATTATTCTATTTGTATGGCGAAGGAGAAGATGAAAGACGACTGTCAGCTTACACTCATAAACAACTTCAAAATGGCTTGCCAGTTAAATTGACCAGTGGTTATCAAATTAGAGATTTTCTAAATGTTTGTGAAGCAGCTAAAATAATTTCAAAAATATCCTTAGATAAAAATGTAGGACCAGTAAACATTTGTTCAGAAAAACCCATTTCAATAAAGAAATTTGCTGAAACTATTGCAAATAAGTATGGAAGATTAGATTTACTAAAATTTGGAAAGCGAAAAAAAAATTTGTACGAAACAGATGCTGTGTGGGGTGTTATGAATTATGACAAAACTTAATCAAATTAATATTTGTTATTTACCCAATGATTTATCACTAAAATTACCAGGTGATAGACGTCGCTTTGTTTTTTTTGCAAGGTACATGAAAATTTCATATGAAACAAAAATGCAAGCTAATTATTATCAATTAATTTACTGCACTTATGGAAATAATTTATCGAAAATATTTGAATTTATTAATAAACATCCAAAAACAAAATTAATTTTTGAAATGATCGACGCTAATTTATCTGAAGGCAAATGGATTAATTTCTTAAAAGGATGCGGACGATTTATATTGGGTAAGGAGAGCAGAGTATATTGGAATTATCAAACACCACTAAAAAAAATGATAAAAAAAGCACACGCAGTTGTTTGCGCTTCTGTACAACAAGCAAAAATATTAAAAAAATATAATAAAAATATATTAATCACTAAAGATTTTTTTGATAATGAAATTAAATTTAAAAAAAGAACTTGGATATTAAATAAAAAAAAAACTATTCGTTTATTTTGGGAAGGCATGATTTATAATTTAAAGCATCTCTTAATATTAAATGAAGTTTATAAATATTTAGATTTTCGCATACATGTTGTAATAGTGACAGATCTAAAAAAACCGTTATTTTTAAATATACTTGGTTTCAATGCAAAAAATATAGCAAAAAATTTTAAATTCTCGTATAAAATTTATGAGTGGGATAAAGTGGAAGTTTCTAAAATTGCTGCAAGTTGTGATATAGGTATTATCCCACTAAACCTAAATGACATAAAAGCAAGTTATAAACCAGAAAATAAATTAATTTTTATGTGGAAGATTGGCCTACCTGTCATAACTTCTGCAACAGCTGCTTATAAAAATACTATGAAATTAGCGGGTGTGAGAATGTATGCAAAAGATACGCAGGACTGGATAAATATTCTAAATAATTTTTATAAATTAAAAAATTATAAGCACCTTGATTGTTATAAAAAAAAAGTTAGTAAGCTAATTAAAAAAAAATATTCAGCAGCTAGATTGGTTTATAGCTGGTCTAAAGTTTTTAAATCTATTGGATTTAAAATTTAGTTGTCAAAAAATTATTACTATAACAAAAATAAATATGAGTAATTTGAATTTTTTGTCAGGTTTGATCTTATATCTGTTGGCGATTGCACCGCATGCTCTGCATTACAAATACAATGAATTAATGCTGGGACTTAAATTTTTTTTATTTATAATTTTTTTATTAATTGAAAAAAAAAAAATTATATTTAAATATTTTGTAATTGGTATTTTTGTTTTGATCTTAGGTCTTATAGGATCTTTCCGGTCACATGGTTATGAGTTTTCAATTAGTAGATTCATCATATATGCAATATGTATATTTTTATTTTCTATTAAATTGAAATATTCATCAAATACATATATTTTTTTTAAACGTTTATATATTATCTCTGTTTTAATTTTAACTGTCGTTAGTTTATTGCATCCAGAGATTGTAAATTTTTTTTATGGTTGGAACGATCTTAACCAGCAAGAACAATTTCTACAAAGTAAAAAATATGTTTCAATATTTGGTCTTCCTGCAACAGCATCGTTATGTTATGGTTTGATAATATTTTTAATAATAAATAGTCGAAAATTATTTAATAAAGCAATATCTGCTATCTTAGTCTTTTTTTTTATATTTATGCTCATTTCTTTAAAGTCTACCTCATCATTTATAACTATTATATTTTTATTAACTTATTATCTTTTAATATATTTCAAAAGAATAAGTCTATTAACTTTAATCTTTAAAATAATTTTAATTTCTCTATTTTTGTTAATTTTAACCAATTCATTTTTTTTAGACTTATTGAACCTAGATTATTATTTAGATACTATTAAAAAATCTGTTGCAAATAGGTTTGCTGAACAGTATCAATTTTATGGTTACAGGATAGATAATCTTCTTATTGGATTTGGATTTACATCTACAATTAAAATATCCTTTGGTGACATTGGATATTTCGATCATTTATTTAGATTGGGCCTTATTGGTGCAGGATTATATTATTTTTTATATTATAATTTTCTAAAAAGACTATTGTTTAATCAAAATTATTTCATTTTAATTTTATATATACTCATTTTAGAATTGGGTCACTCCTACTCAAAAAGTATTGTTTTTCTTCCAGTAATTTTAATAATTTTATTTAATCTAAACAATAAAGCTTCTGACAAATGAAACAAGATCAAAAAATTGGCAATTTAGCTAAATTATTTACCAATAAACAAAGTTTATTAATTAATGATTTAAACTCATTTTATGTAAAGTTTAAAAACAGAGATAAAATTATAAAACTATTGATAATTTGGTTATCTCAATATAATTTTTTTTGTACTACTTATATTAAATTACAATATTTTAAAAGAATTGTAAGCAAAAAAAAATCAATTCTTCAATCTGCCTGTAATATATCTAATGATAAATATGAGATTATCCCACCTAAAAAAAATATTATTTTTAGTTTTATAAGTTTAATTGTTGCTAGTTTTCTAAACCAATTTTTCTTACGTGGTTATAGAATTGAAAAAAAATCTTTTTATTTAGGATTTTTATCGTTTATTTCGCATTTTTTTTTGCGTTATTTACCTTTTAAAACAAATCATGTTAGAAAAGAGCTATTAATTCATATTTTATCAAATTATTTAAATAAAATAAACCTTAAATATTTAAATTTAGCTTTACCAGACGTTTTTTTTTCAGAAGAAATAAAATTATTATCTAAAAAAGATAAGCACATAAATGCCGCTCCGAGTACTTTTTGGGATTTTGATGGTTATGAAAAAATTTTGCTTATTGGAAATAAAATACATATTCATGGATATCAACACGGAGGAGGATATGAATTAAAAAAAGATTTAATTAAATTTTCTGAAATAATTATGTCTGATTATTATTACTTCTGGGGCTTTGGAGATTTAAACATAATTCAGCATAGGTATAAAAGAATAAAGAAACATAATTTAAAACATAATAAAATTAATAGAATTTTATGGATTGAAAGAGCTAATCTGCCTGAAATGTATAAATTTTTATTCCCCGATTTTTTTAAAGAAAATAATGATAGCAAAATTATAAATTTTATTACAAATGAATTAAAAGATTGGAAAGGAAAAAAATTTCGAACTCCTTACAAGTTAAGATTATCAAACTTGTATCAAAGTAGTAAAATTAAAATAATTTCTGATGAAAGAATACCCGAACTTATTATAAAAGATGATGATTTAGTAATATTCGACCACATCAATCATAGTTTAATCTACTTTTGTTTGTGCAGGAATATTACTTTTTTATGTGTAATGGACTTAAAAAAATACGCTAAAAATTATGATAAAAACTATATTAATTTTTTAAAATCAAGAAATTTTATCGTTGACTGTTCCGGTGAATTATTAAAAAATAAGTTAAAGGCATTAGATTCTCAAAAATAAGCAGTTTGATTAATTTTTAAATATATACTGCGATGCTCAATTTAGGTAGATTTGATCAATTATTTTATTTAAATAAAATATATATGAATTTAGATATTTGTTGATGAAAGTCATAGTTACAGGATCCGCTGGTTTCATTGGTTCTGCTGTCTCTCTAAAACTTTTAGAAAAAGGAGATGATGTTATAGGCATTGATAACCATAATGATTACTATGATCCTAAACTTAAAGATGCAAGATTAGAGAGATTAAAAAAATATGCAAATTACAAACATTATAAAATAGACCTCAGCGATCGACAGAGTTTAGTTGAAATTTTTAAAAAAAATAAAATCCAAAAAGTAGTTAATTTAGCAGCACAAGCTGGCGTGCGTTACTCTATGGAAAATCCACTTGCCTATATTAATAGTAATATTGTTGGATTCGCGAATATTCTAGAAAATTGCCGTCAATATAAAGTTGAGCATTTAGTTTATGCTAGCACTTCAAGTGTGTATGGGGCTAACACTAAAATGCCTTTCTCAGAACATGATAGCGCCAATCATCCATTGTCCGTTTATGCAGCTTCAAAAAAATCAAATGAATTAATGGCACATACCTATAGTTATCTATATCAACTACCGACTACAGGCTTAAGATTTTTTACAGTTTATGGCCCATGGGGAAGACCTGATATGGCTTTATTTAAATTTACCAAATCTATTATTGAGAATAAGGCCATTGATGTCTTTAATTACGGAAAACATACAAGAGATTTTACCTATATTGATGATATTGTAGATGGAATGGTAAAAACTTTAGACAATACTGCTACTGGTAATATGGATTGGAATAGTAATAATCCTGATCCTGCAAGCAGTAAGTCGCCTTGGCGAATTTATAATATTGGTAATAACAAACCTATAAAACTGATGGACTATATTGATGCTTTAGAGAAAAACTTAGGCAAGAAGGCAAATATTAATTTTTTGCCTCTACAGCTAGGAGATGTTCCAAACACATGTGCTGACATAAATAATATAAAAAAAAAATTTAACTACCAACCCTCGATATCAATTGAAGAAGGAGTAGCAAAATTTATCTTATGGTATAGGGAGTATTACAAATTTTGATAAAATTTAATAAAAAACTTAAGTTAGCCATAATTGGCTTGGGTTATGTTGGCTTACCCCTAGCCTTAGAGTTTGCAAAAAAAAAACATATAGTTGGTTTTGATATAGATAAAAAAAGAATTAAACAATTACAATCTGGAATAGATAAAAATTTAGAAATAACAAAAAAAGAGTTCAGAAAAATAAAGAGAATTAAATTTACTAGCAATATACAAGATCTTAAACTGGCAAATTGTTTTATAATTACTGTACCAACACCCGTTGATAAATTTAAAAAACCAGATTTGAAACCATTGCTTGGAGCTTCAAAAATGGTTGGGCAACTTATTAAAAAAGAAGATATCGTTATTTATGAGTCTACTGTTTATCCAGGTTGTATCGAAGAACAATGCGTACCAGTACTAGAAAAATTTTCTAACTTAAAATTTAATAAAGATTTTTTTTGTGGTTATAGTCCAGAAAGAATTAATCCTGGAGATAAGCAACATAATGTATCTAATACAATTAAAATTACCGCAGGATCTACTCCAAAAATAGCTGATATCGTGAATAATTTATATAATCAAATTATAAAAGTTGGCACTCACAAAGCCCCTTCTATAAAGGTTGCGGAAGCTGCAAAAGTAATTGAAAATACCCAGCGTGATTTAAATATTGCTCTTATAAATGAATTATCTATGCTTTTTACAAAAATGAATATTGATACTCAAGCAGTGCTTGATGCTGCTGGAACTAAGTGGAATTTTTCTCCTTTTAAGCCTGGTTTAGTAGGTGGTCATTGCATAGGAGTAGATCCTTATTATCTCACCTTTAAAGCTAAGAAAATAGGATACAACCCAAAAATTATTTTAGCTGGCAGAGAAATCAATGATGGGATGGGAAGTTACGTAGCATCTCAATTATTATTAGCTATGAAAAATAAAAATATTAAAATTAAAAAAGCAAAAATTTTAATTATGGGTTTAACATTTAAGGAAAATTGTGCAGATATTAGAAATTCAGGCGTAAAAAGTGTCATTAATCAGTTAGAAAAATTTAACAACAAGATAGATCTTTATGATCCTTGGGCTGACTTAGAAGATATAAAAAAAACATATGGTGTTCATCCAAAACTTAGACTTATTCCTAATACTTATGACGCCATCTTAATTGCGGTAGCTCATAAAAAATTTAAAATAATGAAGTTTAAAAATATTTTGAAATTATGTAAAAAAAATTGTGTAATTTATGATCTAAAAAATTTATTTTCCTCAAATCAAGCTGATCTACGATTGTAATCCTTTTGATTTACCATGAGAAATTTTAATAAAAAAACGATTGAAAGTTTCGGTGAGGAATGGGCTCGCTTTGATCAGTCTGGCATGAAAGAAAAAGAGGCTTTTGAAATGTTTCAAAGTTATTTCAAAATCTTTCCATCAAAAAAATTAACAAAAAATACAGTCGGTTTTGATATGGGGTGTGGATCTGGCAGGCGGGCAAAATTTGTAGCTCCCAAAGTAAAACAGTTAAATTGCATTGACCCCTCTGCTGCCATAAATATTGCAAAAAATAAATTAAAAGAATTTAATAATATAAAATATTATAAAAAGTCATTAGATAATTCAACTTTAAAGGCGGAAAGCCAAGATTTTGGTTATGCATTAGGTGATGTGCCAGATACTCGTGCAGCAATAAAATCTTGTGTAAAATTACTAAAGCCTGGAGCTCCATTATTGCTTTATAAATATTATGCTTTTGATAATCGTCCATTGTGGTTCAAGCACGTTTGGATTTTATCAGATAAATTAAGACAGATAATTTGTAGATTACCAAAATTACCAAAGTTCTTAATTTCAGATTTTATTGCAATTTTTATTTATTATCCATTAGCAAGAACAGCCCTGATTTTAGAAAAAATTGGATTAAGTTTTAAAAATTTTCCACTATTTGCCTATAAAACTAGAAGTTTTTATGTCATGCGAACAGATTCAAGAGATAGATTTGGAACTCCCTTAGAAAATCGTTTTGCAAAAAAAGAAATATATCAAATGATGAAGGAAGCTAAGTTGCAAAAAATTAAATTTCAAAACAAAAGTCCTTTTTGGACAGTGGTCGGTTTTAAAAAAAAGTAATTATGTGTGGAATTTGTGGTTTTTATTCTAAATCATTTTTATCATTTAATGATGTAATAAATAAAATGAATATTGCCATTTCTCACAGAGGTCCGGACTCTAGCGGAAGCTGGCAGGATAAAAATGCAGGTGTTGTTTTAGGTCACCAAAGGCTCTCTATCTTAGATCTATCAATTGCAGGACAACAGCCCATGCAATCTAGCTCCGGTCAATATATTATAACTTATAACGGTGAGATTTATAATCATTTAGATATTAGAAAAGAAATTAATGAAATTAATTCCAATGTAATTTGGAGAGGCGCTTCTGATACCGAAACATTAGTTGAGGCAATAGAAGTTTGGGGTATCGAGTCAACTTTAAAAAAAATAATAGGCATGTTTGCCTTTGGAATTTGGGATAAGAAAAATCGAATTTTAACTCTAGCTCGGGATCGAATGGGTGAAAAACCGCTTTATTTTGGATGGCAAGGAAAAGTGGCTAATAAAATTTTTTTCTTTGGATCTGAGCTTAAAGCCTTAAAGGCACATCCTGAGTTTAGTGGAGAGATAAATCGTGACGCAGTTGCTCTTCAACTACGTCATAATTATATTCCAGAACCTTATTCAATTTACAAAGATATTTATAAATTATTACCAGGGCATTATTTGCAATTAAAAGAAAATGATTTAAAAAAAATTTTACTTCCAAATCCTAAACCTTATTGGTCTTTAACAGCAAGTGCAATTTATGGGAACAATAATCAATTAACACTAAGTGAAAAAGATATTCAAAAAGAACTTGAGCAACATTTAAAAAACTCTGTAAAAGAACAAATGATATCTGACGTTCCTTTAGGAGCCTTTCTGTCTGGAGGAATAGACTCATCAACAGTGGTAGCCTTGATGCAGTCACAATCTAATCATCCTGTTAAAACTTTTACAATAGGTTTTAGTGAAAATGAATACGATGAGGCAAAGTATGCAAAAAAAATATCTCAACATCTTGGCACCGACCATACGGAGCTTTATGTTTCATCTCAATTAGCCATGCAAGTTATACCCAAACTAGCAACTATTTATGACGAACCTTTTTCAGACTCCTCCCAAATTCCAACGTATCTAGTTTCGCAACTTGCAAAACAGCATGTTAAAGTTGCACTTACAGGTGATGGGGGTGATGAATTATTTTGTGGATATAATCGATATATTTTAGCTCATAAATATTGGAATAAATTCAGCATGATGCCTTTATTTTTGAGAAAAATTTTAGCTTATGGAATTAAATCAATATCTCCAAATAATTGGAATAACTTTTTCAAATTATTACCAGGCTCGAGTCAATATGTTAATATTGGAGAAAAAGCTCATAAAGGCGCAAATATACTAGAAACAAGAAAATTATCTGATCTTTACCATGTTCTTTCTTCACATTGGCAAAATCCAACTGAAGTAGTAATGAATAGTAAAGAATCGGAAACTTTCTTAACTAAATTAAAGCCAGAACTTTCAGGGCTTAATCATTATCAAAAAATGATGGCACTAGATTTAATAACTTATTTACCTAATGATATTCTTGTTAAAGTCGATAGGGCAGCCATGTCTAATTCACTTGAAACAAGAGTTCCTTTTCTTAATCATAAACTTATAGAATATGTATGGAAAATACCTCATTCTCTTAAATTTAGAAATGGCCAAGGAAAGTGGATTTTAAGACAAATTTTAAATCAATATGTACCAAAAAACTTGACCGAAAGGCCTAAGATGGGTTTCGGGATACCTCTTGATGCTTGGTTAAGAGGTCCACTTAGAGATTGGGCTGAAAATTTATTAAATGAAAAAAGATTGATACAAGAAGGTTACTTTTATCCAAAACCAATTAGAGATAAATGGGCAGAACATCTTTCTGAAAAGAGAAATTGGCAAAATCATTTATGGGATATTTTAATGTTCCAGGCATGGATAGATGTCAATAATTGATAAAATAATTTATTTTATATAAAGAAAGTTTATTTTTATTTATCTATCGTTTTTCAATTTATGAAAAAAAATAAAAAACTCTTAATTCTAGTAAATACATTAAGTTTTTTTATATCCCATCGTTTGCCTATTGTAGAAGCTGCATTAGCTAAAGGGTTTGACATAGTTATTGGATATGGCGAGCTGGGAAATACTGGTTCTAAGTTATTAGAGCAACAAGGTTTAAAAGTTAAACATATTTATATTCATCGAGGAGGTATCAATCCACTAAAAGAAATTAAAACATTCTTTTACATCTGGAAATTTTTCAAAAAAGAAAGTCCTGATATCGCTCATTTAATTACCATTAGACCGTACCTTTATGGAGGTGTCATTTCGCGTTTAATCGGCATAAAAAGTTTAGTTTCTGCAGTCTCTGGGCTTGGAACTTTATTTATTAGTAAAGACTGGAAAAGCAGGTTTTTGCGTCTATTAGTTTATCCTATTTATAAATTAACTTTTAAACATTCAAATCAAAAAGTTATAATTCAGAATAAAGATGATTTAAAAGTATTAATAAAGTGGGGTGTTTTAGATCCTTTTAAAACTAAATTAATAAGAGGCTCTGGGGTAAGGTTAGAAAATTTTAAAAATCTTAATGAGCCAGACGAAATACCGACTGTCTGTTTTGCTTCTAGATTACTACGAGACAAAGGTGTTTATGAATTTGTTTCTGCAGCAAGGCTACTTAAAAAGCGAGGGGTTCAGGCCAAATTTTGTTTAGCTGGAGATTTAGATACTAACAATCCTTCAAGTTTAAATCTTGATGACTTAAACAAAATAAAGCAAGAAGCTTGCGTTGTTGTTTTAGGATTTCACAATGATATTCCAACATTATATGCAAATTCACATATTATATGCTTGCCATCATATCGAGAGGGTTTACCAAAATCGCTAATTGAGGCTGCAGCAGCAAGCAGAGCAGTTGTCACAACAGATGTTCCTGGTTGTCGTGATGTTATTATTCCAAATAGAACAGGCTTACTTGTTCCAGTAAAAGATTTTAAAAAATTAGCTGATGCAATACAATGGTTAATTGAACACCCCAAAGAGCGAATTGGCATGGGTAAAGCTGGTAGAGAATTTGCTGAAAAAGAATTTTCGATTGAGAAAGTTATCCAAGAACATCTTGATATTTATGACGATCTGCTGATTAACAATGAAAAATAAAATCACATATTTTTAATTTTCCATACTAATTTTTGCATTAGCTATAAAATATTTATTTCTAAAAATAAAAAAAATAATAAATAAAAATATAAATAAAATTAAAGAAGCTAGTGAGCTTACTAATGTAAAACATAAGTAGCCCGTTATAAATAAAATAATGTTTATTGAAGATATCAAAAAACTTGTAAAAAAAACAGAGTTAGTCTTCATAAGCAAAAGATGATGTAAATGATCTTGCCCTCCGCGAAAGAGATCTATATTTTTTTTAAATCGAATAAGATTAATTGATAAAAATTCATAAACAAAAATCACTACAGACCATGCAAGCAAGATAGGATGGGTTAGATTTTTATTTGACAGATATATTAAAATAAATGAGATTACAAAACCTAATAGTAAACTACCACTATCACCTAAAAACATTTTGGGGAGTTTACAAAAAGAAAAATTAAAACACAGAAAAAGACTTATTGGAATTAAGATAGTTATTAAAAAAAATCTAAAATCCTGATCAGCAATTAAAAAAAATAAAATAGCTAACGTAGACATTGTTGTAAAACTTAATAAGCCATCAATTCCATCAAAATAATTAAAGGAATTTATTAAAAATAACACACAGATTAAAGTGAATATTGTTCCAAAAACTCCTAAGTTAAATTGGAAATAATCATAATCTCCTAATTGTTTCAAAGTTAACTTTTCAAAAAAAATTAAATAAATAATAGGAATAATTTGCAGACTTAACTTAGAAACTGCATTTAAAATAAATTTATCATCAATAAAACCAACTAAAGAGATCAGAAAAGCCAGGAATAAGATAAATTTGATTGGATTGTGAGAATTATCAAACAAATAGACTGATAAAATTAGAATAACTGAAATTGCAGTGCCGCCTGTGTAAACTATTCTTTTAGTATGAATTTTTCTTTTATCTGGCAAATCAACAAAATTTAACTTATTAGAAATTTTTGCAATTAAAAAAAATAATACAAAGCTACATAATGTGTATAATATAATTGTAAAATTCACAAAAAAAACTTTTTATTAATAAATATTAGTTAATAATAAAAATATTTAAAAACAATTATTTTATAATAAAAATTAAATGTTAAAGTCATATTAATATACATTAATTTTATTTTAATATTAGGAAAATTCATAAATATTTGGAATTATGTATATAAATTAAATGATTTTTAACTCAAAGAAACAAAAATTAATATTCTATTACTTTCCAACTATATTATTTTCATTAATTCCTTTTCTATTAATTACCGGCCCTTTTTTAAGTGATTTTGCAGTATCATTAATTAGTTTATTATTTTTAATTTATTGTCTTAAAGAAAAAAATTTTTCTTACTTTAAAAATAAGTATTTTTATTTCTTCTTAATATTTTGTGTGTATCTATTATTTAATAGTCTAATCAATAATTTTAACTTTGACAGTTTAAAAATTTCTTTTTTTTATTTTAGATATGGGATTTTTGTAATTGCTATAGTTGCTTTACTTAATGTAAATAGTAAATTTATAAAGTATTTTTTTTATTGTATTTTTATTTGTTTTATTGGATTAATATTAGATGGTTTTTACCAATATTTTTCTGGAAAAAATATTTTAGGTTGGGAGAATAATAGCAGAACATCGAGCTTTTTTGGTGATGAGTATATTTTAGGAAGTTATTTAAGCAGATTATGGCCGATATTCTTTGCTTTATCTATATTAATTTTAAAAAACAAAAAAAAATTATTTTTTATATTCATTTTAATCTTTATTTTATCAGAATCATTAATTTTTTTAAGCGGTGATCGAGCTGCTTTTTTTTTAATTAATTTATCCTCAATTTTCGTAATTTTATTTTCTCAAAAAATATTTAAATTAAGATTGTTTATTATGTTATCCACAATTTTGTTAATCATAATAATTAGTTTAATTAATCCAACTGCTAAAAACAGAGTATTTAATCAAACTTTAATTGATATGAATTTAAATTATAGAAATCAAGGCAGTATATTTATTTTTTCAGAACAACATACTCATCATTATATTACTGCCTATAGAATGTTTCTAGATAATAAAGTTTTAGGCGTTGGAGTTAAGAATTTTAGAAATTTTTGTAGTAATGAAAAATATAAAAAGAGCGAATTATCTTGTTCTACACACCCACACAATACATATATTCAAATATTAAGCGAGACAGGAATTGTTGGTTTTTTATTCCTAATAGCTATTTTTTTTTATTTTTGTAAGTATCTTTTTAGACATTTAATTCTAAAATTTAAAGATAAATATTATTTTAATGATTTCAAGATTTGTATTTTATCGGGCGTTGCAATGTATTTGTGGCCATTTACACCCACAGGTAATGTATTTAATAATTGGTTAAATATTATATTGATTTTATATTTACCATTTCTTATTTGGAGAAGAAACTTTAAAAATAATTAGAAAAATTATAATAAATATTTTTTTATTAATAAATATTTTTTTGAATTTTTATTATTAATGTAAATAAAAAAAGTTCTGGTTGCGGGGCTTGGATTTGAACCAAGGACCTTCAGGTTATGAGCCTGACGAGCTACCAGACTGCTCCACCCCGCGATAAAGTTTTTTTACTTATAGCATTATACTTTAAATTATCTACTTTTGTGAAGTTTGGGGGTGATCTTAAAATATTTAAGATATTTACAAAAGAATACTATTTATGTACAAAATCTTGCCTGGTGATTATTGCAAAGGAGTAACACCCGATCCCATTCCGAACTCGGCAGTTAAGCCCTTTAGCGCCAATGGTACTTTGTCTTAAGGCACGGAAGAGTAGGTCGTTGCCAGG
>Ga0169931_10006717_pt1 | contig 17253 bp, 14 predicted proteins | sample Kivu_15m_20L_FD_129675 | JGI IMG/M metagenome (GOLD analysis project Ga0169931, IMG submission 129675) | Freshwater microbial communities from Lake Kivu, Western Province, Rwanda to study Microbial Dark Matter (Phase II) - Kivu_15m_20L... | ecosystem: Environmental > Aquatic > Freshwater > Lake...
AGCCAGAGTCGCAAAAACTATGTGAAGGGGCAGGAGCAGACCGATACGACTGAGGTAGAATATGGCAGTGAGGGGACGCCATAGACTGAGCTAGAAGAAAGTGTTGTTGAAAGTATAGGTTAGCGAATACGGATCCATGGAGCGGGAAAATACCATAAGGGCCAGTCCCACGCTGACAGATAGGTATACTTTGGTGAAGGTCGGAATCGTACTCATTCGCAATAATATTTATAAACATTAACAAGCAGGTATCATAGAGTCGATTAAGATCATCATATTTAATTGATTTGTTTAATACTTGCTTTTATTTTTTGTTATATAATATTTGCGGGTATCTTCGCCGTAATCAATCCGAAAGCCATTATAAATTTCTGACCAAATATACCTTCATATAATATACAAATGTAGTGCTAATTCCGTCATCAGGTAGACGCCCTCTACAACGACCTCTACCAGTTCACCTGTTCCTTCGCCTACTTCCAGGCTCAAAAACACAACCATCAGGCCACCTTCTAGGTCTTCTTCAGAAAACATCCCTTCAAAGGATAGTATACCATCTTCGCTGGACTCGAAAATCTCAGGCAGTTTCTGGCTAGCTTCTAAATCAGCAAGGAACACGTTGCTTACTTGAAGAAGACACTGCCTAACCTCACAGAGGAATATATCGAGTGGCTTACTCAAGATTTTAGGAATAAGGTTAGTTTTAGAGCTTTCAAGGAAGGAACTGTAGCTTTCCCAGGGTAGCCTATCATCTCGTTTTCTGGACCTCTAGGCTTCGTACAAATACTATAGACTCCCATTCTCAATCTCCTGGGATTTGCTTCTTTGGTAGCAACTAACGGCCACAGAATGGCCAAAGCAATATACCCCAAGACTTGCATTTAATTCGGAGTCAGAAGAGCCCAAGGACCTAACGGAGGTCTCTCAGCCACCATGTACTCCTACCTCGGGGGCTTTGTTGGCACCTCGAACACGAAAGCCTCGCAAATGTATGATATTCCTTGCTACGGAACAATGTCTCACGCCTTCATCACATCGTTTTCGGATCTATCGTAAGTATAGTCGTTTACGATTAATAACGTTGATATCGCAGAAAGGGCGATAAAGATCAGAAACTAGTTTGGATGGAAGACACATGATGGATAACTGGCTGCTTTTCTGTCATATGCCAAAGCATTTCCTAACAATTTTAGGACACTTATCGATACCTACAACACTCTCTAATGCGGCATCCTCAACACCATCATAGTGTCTAAAGCCCTCATCTAAGCCGGCATAACATCCTTCGGAATCCGCCTAGACTCCGGTGATCTCTGCTAACTCTCCAAGCGAGTGCGCTAAATATGGAACAAAAACATTCCTAGCATCCGTTTATTGATTCTGGCTTCAGACGATCTGCACTAGGACCGTATTTTGTAGATGTAGGAGAACAAGAGTGAGATCGACGTGTATGCGATTGGCACTCACATTGTTACTTGCAAAAAACAGCCTACCCTAGGATTGGTGTGCAAGCTGACCGAGTTGAACAGAGTGCCCAGGATGAAGTTTTCAGCAGATCCCTAGAAAGCCACTCTGCCTGGCAAAAAAATAATCTATAGAGTGTGGACTCAACAAAACTAACACAAAGCAGCCTTCGATCTTATCGCCTTATAAGAGGAACAAATAACATAAGGTTCTCTTAAAGTATTTGATGTTCATGGCAAATAAGTCCAAGCAGAAGTGAGCAGAGTGGAACTGATGAACAAAACACTAGATATTATGAAAGTGAGCCAAACTCTGAACCAAAGCAAAGCAGTTGTGCACTAGTAGACCCAAAAACTACCCTAATCTCTCTTCCACCCACGCAAACCCACCAAATACTCTACTTTCCTCACCTAAAAATTCCTGCATATGTTTGTGGCTACTCGTGAACAGAACCAAAAATACACCCAATGATGTCGATATAGGCTATGATGTTTATACTCTATGCAATTACATTTCTGATCATAATTAGATTTCTGATTATATTAGTATTGGAGGTATTACATCATAAAGATATATTCAGATGAAAAGACTCAACCTCATCTCCAATCAAATATCCAACAAAAAACCACTACAAGGTAAGACTGTTGTCATCACTGGCGCATCACGAGGAATAGGACTCGCCATCGGACTGAGATGTGCTCAAGATGGGGCCAATGTTGCCATTCTCGCCAAAACCACCACTCCTCAGCCCACTCTACCAGGAACTATATTCACTGCAGCCGCGTAAATAGAAAAGGCAGGAGGGAAAGCCTTACCCTTAGCCTGCGATATCCGCAACTAATAGAGCGTAAAATAATCCATCGAGAAAGTAGTGGCAACTTTTGGAGGAATCGACATCCTCATCAACAACGCCTCAGCCATTAATCTAGTCAACAGTGTGGACCAATCTATGAAAAAATACGATTTAATGCACCAGATCAACACCAGAGGCACTTTCATGGTCAGCAAATACTGTCTACCATACCTGCTTAAATCATCCAACCCGCATATTCTCAACTTGTCGCCTCCTCTCAACATGTCCCCCAAATGGTTTGCCCCTCACCTTGCCTACACCATGGCCAAATATGGCATGTCGATGTGCGTATTGGGCATGGCTTAGGAGTTCAGAGACCAGGGAGTTGCAGTCAACGCACTTTGGCCTAGAACTGCAGTAGCCACTGCGGCAGTTCAGAACTTGTTGGGCGGTGACGAGTCGATGATGAGATCGAGAAATGTTGACATAATGTCTGACTCAGCCTATGTGATATTGACGTCGAATAGCAAAGATAAGGTCAACTCTGGCAACTTCTTCATCGTAAGTATGGGGGTATATAGGACTAAGATGTGCTGAGGAAGAGTGGAGTAAAAGACTTTAGCAAGTATAGGTTTATCCAAAATCCAAATATAAAGGAAGAAGATCTCATCACTGATTTCTTTCTATGATAATCAACACATGCATCATCCCATAAAATTAAATGTTATACCATCCTTAATGATTAACTTTATACCATCCTTAATGATTAACTTTATACCATCCTAAATAGTCAGCTTCTATGAACTTAAATCTTGATTTATAATTCAAAAGAGAACCACATGGACACCAACATCAAACTTATTCTGGTACGCCTGCCCCTATCCAGAAATACCTACGCTAGAAAGACTACATTTAGGCCTTCCTAACCCTGTAGAAATAATCAGGAGTACCTCATGCATCACTCAGACCACCTACATCAATTACAGCAAGTAGCTCTAGTTCTTCAAAAAAGTACTCATCAAAGGCGACTTCTCCTAAGCAGTCAGCTTCGTGCTCACTTTCGAAAACAGAATGGAAGAGAAAGATCTAAAGAAAATAGTAATGGACATTTATAGACAAAAACTGTACGAACTTATCTAGAACCCGAACTAGGAAGAACTCAAGTCTATGTTTGAAAAGTAGTTGATCACTTACTGCTCGTAGTAATAGTTCCAATAGCTGTTCAATCTATTGACCTACCGATCAGTGACTTAGATCTAAGGTCTATAGAGATGGACACCTCTTAAAGGCCGCTACTAATGTTTTTAGACCATCCTGCCCTTCATCTAGATGTTCAACAGCGTAGTCCGCCACTAAGACCCCTAGGAGAGTCTATAGTCGATAACATAGTTCTACTTCGCCAATCGCAACTCCCAAAAAAGTATTGATTTCGACTACGGGAAGGAGATTTTTCAGAAACACAAGAGCAAAAACATTAGCAATTTGAGCAACCCGCAGAACAACTCCATCGAGGAGTAGACTGAAAAGAAGAGTATTGTGAAGAAGGGGAGGGAGAGTACGGACAAGGGGGAAAAAGATATGACTAAAAGCAACATGATGGCCTCAGCTTTGAATAACGTGAGTTCGCTTAAACAGAAGTAAGTAAAATCCAGTCAGTTGATGGCTAACCCACCTAAAAAGTACAGCCAAGAAGAAATCAGGTAGTAGAAAGCCTAAAAATAAAGATAGTAAAAGATAGTCTCTACGAACCTGTAAAAAAACTACTCAGCACTCAACAAAAACATTTCAACCCTCACGAACAATCCTATCAACATACCAGACAGTCAGATCTTCAACGACAAACGACCCAGAGTGAATGCCAGTTTGAATGGCCCTATGAACCGATAGAAGATGTAGGGTAGTATAAAAGTGGATAACTATGTTATAAGAGGATAGGCCTAGGCATAGCCTGATAGTTCCAGCAAAATCAGCAAAGGCAACAAATCACAAGTGTCCAACAATCCTTCAGGGGTGTACTCCATGGCCAAGTCCAAGTACTAGAATAAGTCATCATACCAGCATCGACCTTAAAACCCTTATAGACCTTAAAACCCTTATATCATTAACCACTACAACGAACTATAGTCTTCGCAGCTCAACTAAATAAAGTAGTAGTAGCACAGCTAGACTGGTAAATCAATCAAAACAGACAAACACTCCAAAATAGAGAAGGTTTAAAAGGAAAAGACTCCTCGAGGTGGAAAGTACAGCTATCTTATTAACTCCAAGCAGTAAGACTAAAACCTTGAATAGTAGGTTAAGAAAAACATCGAATACCTGGAGCAGACTAGCAGCGTCATCTACAACAACAAGTAGTAGCTATAACAGTAAAACTTCACTTTTTCGAGCCAGCTATAGAACTAAAAATAGTCGAAAATAAAAAAGATAGTAAAGCTGGCAGTAGTGGTCGACAACAAGGCCATCAGAACGTGCCAGTTCTCGCAAAGTGGCAACTATTTTGCCCTTGGAACCAACTCTTCGATACTAAAGCTGTTTGATGTGAGGCAACTGTTCCAGGATAATTAGTACAAAGCGCTTCAGCCAGTGTATCAGATCACCAATCTTCACCTCAAGTCCATATATTGTCTAGATTGGTCTAGTAGTTAGAGAGGGGTATTGACCTGCTCCAACGATCTCAATGTATTTGTGTTTAAATTAAGATTAAACTTACAGAAGTCAACAAGGGCTTTAGCTAGCACAAGACATCGATAGTCGGAAAACACGATTCCTCTATCAGAATGGTCAAGTTCAACCCTCAGTAAACCAGAATCTTTTCGTGTGGGGATGACAGCCTGCTCAAAGTATGGGACATCGCTAAGAACAAAAAATGCACTAACTTGAAAAGCCATACTCAGAGCGTGAGCGCATTCAAGCTTCAAAACGACAACTAGCTGTACTCGGTCAGCAAGGACATGACTGTAAAGAAATGGGACCTGAGGACTAGCTAGAGTGTCACTACAAGCAAATTGCAGGATTCGTAGCTGACCTATATTGCCAACAATGTATGTGTGTTTTGATTGAGACTGATCGCATCGTGGCCTCGCACAAAAACGGTATGGTTTCCTTCTTCAACCCATCGCTACAACTAGAACATGCTATACAGATCCACGATGAAGAAATAAGGTCGATATAGGCGCTAAGGGGATAGAAGACACTACTGAGTGCATCGTTTGATGGGCACGTGGCGTTGTTCAGTGAGTTGAACTCGAATAACGCTAATTACTTCTAGCATAATGAGTAGGGTGAGGATAAGGTGGTGTTTGCGACGTTCCAGCACTCGGCTCACTTCCACGGATTCGCAAGCACTTCGACACAGGGACTATGCCACATTTACTCCTACCAGTGATCTTACTCTAGCCTATTATCAGTCATTATACATTATATGATATTATAATAATTTCATTATTTATTCATCATATCACATTTATTCATTAGTTATAGTATTATGATTACTATAATTAATCGATTATTATATTTGTACACTTTTAGTTTAAATATAGATCTTGTAAATACATTTATTTTATAGCCTAATACGACATAAATATAATTATTAAAAAACATTGATGGGTCGTAATATAATCTTAATCAATTTCTACAATATTAATAACAAATCACTCCGCATGCGTCCTTTCGACTCCATCTCTCACTCCCTCGCCTTCTCACAAGCCCGCTCCTCTCCACTACGTGAGCCCTTTGCCGATGCCACTCACTCCCTCCCTCCCATTTCATCTCCTCTCCTAACCAACTACCGCACTCCTCGTGCCCACAACTAACTAGTAATATAGTAGAACTCGTCTTTCTGGTGTTCGTTGTTTGGGATATAGAATAGAAACAAGCTGACGATGTGCAAGTGCTAGAGGACTGAGGAGGGGCATTGCGAGTTGGTGATGAAGTGGATCGATTAGTACTATGACTGGAAGAGAGATCCCAAGTTCTCCAAAGCCTACCACAACTACACCAAAAGAAACATATAACTATTTATCAGCGATGAAGAAATAGGCAATAGATTGGATAGGAAACTAACCATTCTGGGCGTAAAACTGGGCGATAGATGTACTTGATACTTAAGGTAGACCACTAGATGCTCAAACGCATATGCAAGAACTATCTCAAACACACTATCTACTACAACAAATCGTAGCTATTGACCCGAGACAATGATCTATGGATATGGTTCTTTATTGGACTATTCTATCACGTCGGGGCCTCCCTCAACGGCTCAAAAGAAAGCTCCAAGTACGAGTAATAAATCATGTTCTGGTCAGTTGATCTAATGATGAACCATTTCGGTGACCTCACCCGCACAACCATCCAAGCACACATCCGAAAAACAGTGGAACACATCAGATAGTACTTCCCCAACTGGTATGGGCTACTGGTAGTTATGAGTCAATACAGGTACAGCACTACGCTATTGATGTGGAGGGGATGGTGGGCTAGTGGATAGAGTAGCTGATGATGGGATACATGGGCATAGACTCGATATGTTTCCTGATGGACTGCCTCTTCAAAGCAGGCTGGAACTACGTTTACAAGATCGTGCTTAGTTTTTTTGAGAAAAGAATGTAGAAAATGTAGAGCGAGTAGCTGTTCCAGTGCAACCCCAACAGATAGACCATAATGAAGTCTTTGATGGACTGTAGCTAAGAGTGGCCACTGATATTCTGCAACGCCAACAGCTTCGTCTTCAAGAAAACAGCCTGAACCCTACTCCTTCATATTGATTATTAAATTAATGATGATTGATACTTGTATGTAATAATGATGGGAAAAACGATTATTGGTACTTTATATATGATAATTAAACGACTATATATACATGTATAAATGATAATATTGATAATTATGTTACTTGAAGCATAATTTTAATATTAAAAGAATGTCCAATAACAAAGTATATCTCAGCCCACAACCAAACAACCCTCTAGTATTTCGCACTCCCCAAAAAGTATCAGATATGACCACAGCAGTAAAAACCAATCTATTTTACTAACAGCCCCATAAAATGATCCATCCCGACCGCAGCCATCATGCATCGATCAACAAACAATCTGCATAGATCAACAAACAATATGCATAGATCAACAAACAATATGCATAGATGGACAGGTACTAGTCGCAAATAAGATACTACCAATAATAGATGCAAGCATACCAGAAAGATTTGTAGTACGTGTGCAAACTAGTAAAAGTAGACGACATCAACTAAGCCTGCAGAATCATATAAGCAGTACTCAACAACACAGGCAACAACAACATCAACAACAACATCAACAACAACATCAACAACACAGGCAACAACAACACAGGCAAAGACAGGAGGGAGTAGAACTATGAGAAGGTGGAGTAGTGGGAGGCAATCATACAATAGTATAAGAGAATCATCAACGCTCAGCAGTATAGGGTCATCAAGATGGAACAGCAACTCAAAGTAGCAGAAGTCAAGTACCTATTCTCATATGCAGGGCTAAAAAGTATTAAATAGAGAAGTAGGAAATAGCCAAAGAAAAACAATCATTACAAACAGAAAAGTAAACCATACATGCCGAGAAGTAAAAAATGTTAGTTTAGCTTCAGGCAGTTAAGGTCAGTATTAGACCTGAAGTGTAGTGTATAAAATAGTTATAGTTTTTAAAGAATAGTGTGATGTAGAAGTAGAAGCAGTCAGACTAGCTCAGGTAGTAAGTCAGAATATTGAAAAGCGAGTACAAGCAAAGCATCCTAGACGTACCCATCCACCCATGTAGAAATAGAAGGTTCAGGAGTCCCTGGATGTCTTGCACGAAAAATACAACGTGTAGATCCAACACTTCTTCGAAATGGAAAAGCACGTGGAGTAGAGACTGATCTAGGTGGAGAAGGAAATGACCTACTACCGGCAGTAGCGGTAGGAACATCTAGAGAAGATTTAGCTCATGAAGGCCTAGTTGTAGTTCAGGGAAAACAAACACTATTTCTCTTTCGGAGGCTGCCAACACCAGCAATCGCAAACCTAGAATGAAGAATAGCTGCCTCTTTTCAATAACTAGTGTTTGTAAATAAGCATCAAGACGCTGCTATAAGAAAATTAAAGGCTAAAGAAGGCGTTGATGTCACTGTATCGGAGGTAGGTAGGAGAGGATATTGATAAGGAAGTGGAGTTGTAGCTCAAAATACTGTTCAATACTAGAGGAATACCCATGAAGAACAAGCAGTAGAGTGTAAAGAATAGTAGAGTTTAGCAGGAAGTGAAGGCTTAGCCTAGATATAAAGAAGCAGAGGAGATATAGATAAAGCAGTAAATGAAGTAGTAAATGAAGTAGTAGGTGAATTAGTAGATGGAGTAGTAGATAAAGTAGTAGGTGAATTAGTAGATAAAGTAGTAGGTGAATTAGTAGATCAACCAATAGATGGAGTAGTAGATAAAGTAGTAGGTCAATTAGTTGATGAATAAATAAATGAAGGAATAGGCTAAGATAGATAAAATGTAGATTATTGAGTGGATAGAGAAGGTAAAGCAGATGTAGACGTAGGCCAAGAAAGGGGAAGAGTAATAGTAAACCAATGCTGCTGATATGCTAGGAGTAGAATAGAGTTAAAAAGGCCATTAGTCACTCTGATTTAATCACTTAGTTTACTATTAATACCATATGTGCAAGCTATGATAATATTATGTTTAATCCTGTTTATAAGATAAGTTGTTTTGTTTGTTATCAGGGCATCACCACGTCGCCTCGCTTGCAATCCCTCATGATCTAGTCCATGGGCGTGCCCTCGGGATACTCCTCCTCAATGTACTCAAACTCGAACTCCGTCTACTCCTCCCCCGCCTCACTCACCTCTCCCCTCTCCGCCTCGCTCCTCTTCTCGCTCTTCTACGAGATCTGCTACAACTTCGTATACTTGTACTCTTCCTCCCTCTCCTTCTCCACTTTCTCTGAAAAAATGATGTCTCGCACTTTCTTGCGGTCGTTTTTGGAGAGGCGTTAGGAGGATACTACTGATTTGTGGGATTTCTATTGTTAGTTGGCGATGGTGGAGAGTATCGACGCGTATTAGTTGCGGACTACTTCTCCCCGGTTGGGTCTTAGTTTAAGTGCCTTTATTTTTTACCTTGTGTTGGTGGATATGCTGGGCTATTTCATCATATCTGCAAGAGATTAGCCAGTCTATACTCGAATGGCCTACAGGAACTAAGCCCTATTCTTGACTTGCTTATACAGTTTGGCCTCTTCCTAATCATATTCTTTACTCCAGTCGATGTGTTGGACTGTATAGTTGACTCTAAACAAATCTGCCCTAACGAACTTCCTCCAGGTGACCTCGTGATGGTACTTGTATGTCCTGAAGATGAAGTAAACAATATTGGCAGTGACTCCCCAAACGAACACTCCGCATATCAGATTGCCCACAAGAATCCTATACTGGTAGGTGAGCTCATCAATAAGCACCAGGAATATCAGGAAACCTACTAGTTGTATGCAAATTACTACCCAGTTGTGGATCGAAATGGGATTGTTGAACTATCTGCCAGGTACTCGCCAGAACGGCTTAACCACTATGATATACACCAGGTAGAGGATGTTGATAAGTAGCAACAGTACGATCTGGATCACTGGATTGTCGAAAGCAGCCATCAGCAGCAAAGCAGTCACCATCTTATGCGAATAACTCAGCAAAGGCTACGATAACTCCCAAGGACCCATCCTGGTCTCAATCGGATACGGAAACACCAACAGCTCGTTTATCCTCGGCTACCTGGCATTGGACAAATCGATCTAGTTCTTGTCGAAACCGAAGTAATTGTTTTTGTTCTAGATCAGCACTGTCTGCTGGTACTGGATGAAATTGTATCCTTTTCGGATCATCAAGTAGGCTATCGGATTGTCTTGGGTCAGCCTACGCACTCTGTAGGCGAAGTAGATGGCCACTATCAAGAAGGCCAGAAGGAAGAGGAGGCTGGAAAAGATTGAAAAGCCTTGGATGGGAGTAGAGGCAAAGTATCCGTATAGTCTGAATCCAAATAAGGTGAGCATGGCCACAGGCAGAAACAGGATATAGACTATCGCATGGAGATGCTTTTTCCAGAATGTTTAGCGGATAAACGATTTGGCCCACTTCTTGAGCTATTTCGATGGAGATTTCTTACTCAAGATAAAGGCCGATAGTAGGACGAGACCCAGTATGAGGGCTATGAAGTAGATGGAGCCCAGTACTCTCAGGAAAGAGACGTCCATCATGACCGAATAAAGATTATTATTGAGCAGAGTGCTGTCATAGGGCGCATGTCGGTAGGTAGTGGTGAAGAAATTAGGGAGGAAATCAAAAGCAGATGCTAGTAGTTTCTGAAGACAATAAACCACGTTAGGGGGCATGTTGACGTTGATGAAGAGAAGCACCATGGTGTATTGGAAGTAGTCGTAGATGGGCATCCAGATGGAATGGTGGGTCCAGAATGTAAATATGAGCAGGATGAATGCCAGAATGACCACAACGTAGATGTAGTTGGGAATGTGCTAAATGTAATCCTCGGGCTTATATATACTCTTGTTCTACACCGATATGGAGGAGCGAGTTGTTTGCGGTATTTGGCCACTGGGACTAACTATGGCCGAAGGATCAAGTATCTGCACCTATATATCGCTGATGACATTAGGATCATAGTTGTTCAAAATGAAGGAATAAAGTCCGTTGCCGTGGTTGATGATGGTATAATCGAGGTAAGTAAACACCTACACCAGCAGTCTCGTTCTGGTCCTCTTCTGCAACCTCAGCACCTTATCGATCTATTTAGTGATATCCACTGCCTAGCTGAACTGCACCTGCACTGTGAATTCAAGATTATTGACGAATTGAGTAGTCTTGAATGTCAGTGGCTTAATCTAGCAGTTAGCAATCGAACAACTTACGCATGTTTGGGAACCGTTGAAGAGCTGAGGAGTGGTGCCGGTTGGACATTTGGATAGACATACTCCGCTTGAAATGTAGTATCCGTCAGCACATACTCTGCAGTTCTATGCAGATATCACACAACTCTTGCATAGTCTGCTACAGGGCTTGCATGTGGTCAGTTACTGGTAAGTTCCCTCCGGACATGACCTGACGCATCCAGTAGTACTATAGAAGGGATTTCTCCTGGAACAGAACATGTAACACTTATAATCGCTCCAAACTGATATGTTAGCGTTGCAGGCCATACAAACATCCGCACGACTGCAACTTATACACCCACGCATGCACGCGTCGCAGGTCTGACCAGCTATATTCACGAAAAAACCAGCAGGACACGTGCTTACGCATGATTTAGTGCTGTTTAAAGCGTAAAATCCTTGCGTGCAGTTAGAGGCAGCCCCGCAAATACGGTTGGGATTAGCATAGGTGATTACTGGGAAAGTGGGACAACTCTACACGCAGGCTCCGGCGTAGAGGAAGTGGTTGACTATGCAGGTGAGGCAGAGCTAGGGATAGTTGCAGGACTAACACTAGATGGGGCAGCGCAGGCACAGATGACTGGTTATGTTTTAGTAGTAAGGATCAGGGCATACATCCACACAGACCTGAGCCACTGGGTATCCATAGAGCGGGAATGGGCACTAGCTGACGCATCTGTTGGTGTCGTTGAAGCCGAAAGTATCATAGGTAAGATTGGTCTGGGTATGATTGGGACACCTGACCACACACTCCTGGAACTAATTGGAGGAATAGGTCCCCTAAGGACAACTATAAACACACGTATTGTTGATAGACTCGCCAAAAACGTTCTATACTACTGAACACTTCTGCACGCATTTCCATGTTGTATTGTCAGCGAAGTAGGGAGTTGGGCATCTCTGCACGCAGGTGTTGTTTTCGTCCTAAGCGAACCACCCATTCGGACAGTATCTTACGCAGTATCGAGTAGTTATATCTCCGTAGGATCGATCTGGACACTTGGGCACGCACACTCTAGTCACGTTGTCCCCAAATCCTCCGTTAGTTTGGTTCAGACATATTTTCAAACAGGTCTGAGTTATGCCGTCTGCGAAAGTGAAAGGAGTAGAGGGACACTGCAACACACATCGGTGAGTATAATTATCTCCGTACGTAGACTGACTCCTAGGACATGTCCTCACACAACGATTCGTGTAGTTATCAGCGTACCCTGTTTAGTTGTACAAGCACTGTTGTAGGCATCTCCTGGTATTGTTCTATGCGTAGAAAGTCTCAGGGCAACGATAGATGCACATTTGAGTGTTGGGATCGGCGTAGAGATCGGGAGAAAAAGGACATGTAGACACGCATTTTTGAGTTGATGGGTCACCGTAGGTCTAGGGATGCCGAGGGCAACGAGCTACGCACCTGCGAGTGTGGTTGTCAGCATAACTGTTGTTGGGACAGTCTGAGTAATCACATAGTTACATGGCAAGCAACGAAGAGTATCGTTTTAGGCGAAAAGGGCAGGCGAACTAGGACATACCTTCACGCACAGGCGAGTAGTATTGTCAGCAAAAGTCTACTGATCCCTCGGACACTGCACCACGCATCTCAGAGTTTTAAGATCACCATAAATATCAGGATTGGAAGGACAAACAGCCACACATCTTCTAGTATGGTTATCGGCAAATGTGAGAGGATCCCTAGGACAGTAGAACACACATCTTCTCGTTGAGTTGTCGGAGTAGTAATCTGGACTAGAGGGACATCTCTCTACGCACAGTCTCGTGGAATTATCTGAAAAACTGCCAGAATATGATCCATTGGCCTGCAGACAGTAATGCACACATCTACGACTGTATTCCTAGGCGTAGAACTAGGGATAAGCCGGACACACGCCCACACATCTCATTGTCGAATTATCAGCGAAAGTATTCACCGATCCTCCAGGACACTGCACCACGCATTTCCAGGTAGAGTTGTCGCCATAAGTATCATTGGCCATGGGGCAGACCTGAACGCATAGTCTGGAGACGTTGTCTGCGAAGTACATCACAGGACAGCCTGAGAAACCAGTCGATAAATATTTGACACATTATTGGGAAATAGGGTTACCAAAACTACTTGTGGCTACGGGGCACTAAGGTATGCATCTTAGAGTATCAGGATTACCGTAGAAAATAGGGTCGACGCTGCACCTAGCCACGCACAAATGCGTCAGATTATCAGCAAACTACCTCCAAGGACACCCAGTCACGCATCTTAGAGTACTATTAACTCCATAATAGCCATCAGGACAGGTAGTCACGCACCTTCTAGTAGTAGGATCAGCAAATGTACCATTCGGACAGTTGTGTACGCATTTACGAGTTATGTTATCGGCATACAGGTCAGGGCTGGGAGGGCAGACAGGCACGCAAAGATGGGTCGAGTTGTCAGCGTACCAGTTAGGCTTAGTAGGACATGTAGCCACGCAAGCCCAAGTAGAGTTGTCGCCAAAAGTCTACGGAGACGTCACACATAAACTAGTACAGAATCGGGTGTTGTTTTAGGCCCAAGTGCCGTTGTTGCAGACTGCACTGCATACCCTGTCACTAAGACTAATAGCGAATAGGGCAGGAATCGAGGGGCATCGTGACACACAGGTTCTGGTCGAGAAATCAGCATATGTTAAAGGGGAACTAGGACAAGGGAACTGGCATATCCGGTTAGTCATTTCTGCGAAGGTACCTTGGCTGATTGGACACACTCTCACACATCTCTTGGTATGGGGGTCCCTAAAAGTCCTGTAAATAGATAAACATTCAGACATGCACAGTCGATTAGCATCCTAGGCATAAGTCTGCTGCGTAAAAATAATTCCACAGTTGGGCCCACATGTCTTGGTCTGATTATCTCCATAGGTATAGGCAGGACATATGGCTATACAGTATTTGGACTTGGGATCTGCAAATCCACTGAGACAGGTGCCCTAGCAAGTCCGAGTGCTATTCTAGTTGTATGTGCTACCAGGACATACATCCACGCATCTTCGCGTTGAACTGTCCGCGTAAGTATTAATAACTCCGCCTGGACAGAAATATACGCAAGATCTCGTCGAGTTGTCTCCAAACATAAGAGGCGAACTGGGACATTGAAAGACGCATTACCAGGTTTGATTTGATGCAAAGAAGAAAGGCTAGGTCGGACATACATCCACGCAACGGTTAGTACTGTTGTCAGCGAAGGTCTGGACTGGTGAGATGGAACAGCTACGAGCACAGAATCTTGTGTAGTTGTCAGCGAAGGTGCCATTAGGGCATTACTATATACATCTGTGGGAGATGTTGTAGCCGAACAGGGAGGGCTGTGCTGGACATAGAGTCACGCAGAGTCGAGTGGACCAATCCGCATAGTATTAGACGGGAGTAAGCGAACACGAAGATTAGCATGTTTTAGTGACAGGATCACCAAAAAGATCAAGAGTATGAGGACACACAGCCAGACATACCTTCCTAGTTGTGTGGGCGTAAAAACCAGGGGGACAACTGCTCGCATTTACGCACAGTCTAGTGGAATCATCAGCGTATAGAGTAGTATTCTGACAAGTAGCAACACATGTTCTGGAGTTGATGTCTCCATAGCTAAGAGTAAACAGGGAACAGTTAGTCACACAAGTCTGGGTCACATTGTCTGCGAAGTAGCTAGGGGGACATAGACTCACACAAGTACCTGAAATAGGATCAGCGTACTGGGTCAGGCTGGAACATCTTCGTACACATTTCCATATCAGTTTATCACCAACAGTCACATGAGTTGTATTGGGACAGGACGTCACACATTTGCGCATGTGCTAATCCGCATACGAAAAGTACGTAGCGTTGTTATGGCACGTAGCCACACACAAATTGTTAGAAGCATCAGCGTACTAATTATTAGCCAAACTGCAATTCTGATAGCAAGTGTTGTTAGTACTAGAACCATACCAACCGTTCGGGCATTTCGATACGCAAGTATGATTGTTCAAGAAAGCAAACGTGCCGCCTGGGCAAAATTTAACACAAGAACCGTTAGTTGTCTGGCCTGATGGCATGTGCTTGAACAAATATACTGTCGATGAGCAGTTAGACACGCACGATTGCGAGGCTTGATCGATGTATGGCTGGGCACTGGAAATGCAACTTAGCTGGCATTTGCCTGTATCGTTGTCAGCCAGGTAGAAGAAAGGACAAGTATACAGGCACTCTCTCACTGGATTCACTGTATCGCCGTTATCGAATCCATACATTTTAGGAGCATTCGGACACGATGTCTAGCAAGTCTGAGTGAAGGGATCAGTATAGGTGCCAGAGGAACATATTTTAACACAAGCAGGGATAGCAAGTGTGCGATCTCCGAAATAATCCAACAAAGGATCACACTTTTCGACGCATCTTCTTGTAAGGGGATCAGCATACATGCCATTGGGACATGAAACCCTACAGGTCCTCATATCTTCATAGCCGTAGTAGCCATCAGAGCAGACAGTGAGACAATTGCCAGTAGTATTATCTGCGAAAGTCAAAGGAGAAGCCGGACATGTGCTAACACATGCATAATTACTATAATCTCGGTAGAAGCCTTAAGGACATGACGTGATGCACTATCTCTTGCTGCCGTTCACATGCTGGAAGTAACTGAGGGGGAAGGTGGGACAAAAGAACACGCATTTCATCGTAGTGGGGTCGTTGAAGTAAGGAGAAGGGCAACTTGCAATACACGTTTTGGTATCGTCGTAGGCGTAGTTGGGAGTGCAGTTGAAAATGCAATAGCCTGAGGCAGTGTCGGCATATGATATATTAGAACAGTACATCACGCATACTCTCGTATTATTGTCTTTGAAGTAATTAGCAGGACAAGGGTTGACGCAAAGTCTTGAAGGAATGTGCCGCCACTGGCTACTCACCAAACACTCACTCACACAAGTGAAAGTACCATTCTAGCCGAATAAGGAAGGAGTAGCTGGACATATCTGCACACAAGTACGAGAAGAATTATCAGCGTAGTAGCCGTTAGTGCATCCTATTTAACATGAATTCAGGAAAGGATCCAGGTAGTAATCTGGATCGCAGTCAGATACACAAGTCTGATTAAGATGGTTCTCGTGTAGCTGGATAGTCGCGTTGTGGGTGCACGTAGTCGCACAGATGCGAGTCACAGGATCAGCATAGTACATGACCGAACTGATAACTGGACACACATTGACGCACATTTTGATGGCAACATAGGCAAAGCTACCAGAACACTTAGACACGCAGGTGACCGTTATATTGTCAGCGTAGTGATCGGCAGGACAGTCCATAGGAATCACACATGTCATATTAGTTGGATTGCCATAAAATCCATTAGGACACTACACCACACAATCCTTACCATGAATCCACTGACCATTACTGCAGGCATTCATACACATTATCAGCCTATCGTCAGCGTAGTAACCAGCGGGACAGTCTGTATTATTAACACAGATGGGCTAGCTTTGGGTCGCATCTCCAAAGAGTTGATGGTTTGTTTAAGTGTTGAACGGGCATCTGTCCACGCATTGATCTTTTTACACGTAATGGAATGTGTTGTTGGGGCATATAGCTTAGCAACTTTTGGTAGGCTAGTATTTTTTGTATGATCCTGGACAATTCGATAGGCACTTCCATGTGACGTTGTATCGGTAGTACATCAGAGGAAAGGTAGGACATTGCGCCAGGCACCGCATAGTAGTCGAGTCCTAGTACTGTTGGATGGGCGAAAATGAACAATCAGCCCTACAACTCCTATTCCTCTGCGGATCCCTAAAAAAGCCAGAAGTCATGCACACATAATAGCACATTCCTTGATCTGAATACGACCCGTCTCTGCCGATCTCAGCCGGACACTAATTTATGCAAACTCTTGTCTTGTTCCATTTGTAGCCAGACTGCACGCCGCTGGACAGTAAACAGCTGGTACGGCAGGTCTTGGTGGTGTTCTAGCCCCACCAGCCGTCAGTTGTTGAGGCGTCGAGGGGACATGTTTTTACGCACATGGTCGAGATGTCCTAAGCGTAGTAAATG